>Ga0207937_1000103_pt1 | contig 27052 bp, 29 predicted proteins | sample LakMenEpi04Sep11_FD_150668 | JGI IMG/M metagenome (GOLD analysis project Ga0207937, IMG submission 150668) | Freshwater microbial communities from Lake Mendota, WI - 04SEP2011 deep hole epilimnion (SPAdes) | ecosystem: Environmental > Aquatic > Freshwater > Lentic | place: Lake Mendota, Madison...
CGAGTCTCATGCACCAGTTGGACGAGCCAACTGGGGGCAAAGCGATCTTTGAGGACCAAAACAACTTGTCGAATGCATGTGTCAATGCCGAATTTTTAACACCCCGGGGTTAGCCCGCGATAGCGAGGCTGGGGAGGGGCGTCCGCATCGCATGAGGGTCGATCTACCGCGACCAACCCTCCCCCGCAAACTCGCTGAAGGCTCGATTGCCGACCCTCCCTGCCGCTTCGCTCGGAGGGTGATGTCCTCATGCGGTGGTGATCATCTTGAGTTGAACTCCTCTCCCAGCGAGATCTGAGATCGCTTTTGCCACATCGGCCTTGGGCGGATCGAAGAAAAGAAGAAACCCCAGGAACGCGAGTTCTCGTTCGTCGTCGCGCGTATACGATTCGGCTCGTACTTTAATAGGCTTCGTGGCCACTCCCAGTACGCGGTACCCTTGACCGCTCCATTTGCGAAACTGCTCATCAATCTGGGGAAGTTTTGTTTGATCTAGCGGACTGGTCGTTCCAGAGCATTGCACCGAGTTACAAACCTGCAACACGTTTGCCATGGCTCCCTTGGTGATCATCGTCCAGGCTGATTGCTGGTCGGATACGATCACACTCAGTCGCTTGCGTGTAAAGTCATAGGGGATCTCAGCAATCTTGTTTTCCAAGCCGACATCGATTACCGATTTGGCTCCGGCTGCCACAATCGCTTCATCCAATGGGTTGTTCAACCCAGTTTGGTGGAATGCATTGAGATAAGCTGTTCGAAGTACCACGCTTGACGGTTCACCTTGATAGTCCAACGCGCTCTTGAGAATGACAACGCCTTCCGTCAGCGTGCCGGTCTTATCGGTGCAAAGAACATCCACGCTACCAAAGTTTTCGATTGCGTTCAGTTTCCGAACAATCACGCCTCGCTTGGCCATCTGCTGTGCTCCGTGGGCGAGCGTAATGCTAATGATGGCTCGGCAATTTGACCAAACACCTTGCGCTTGCCTGTCTGCACAATCAGAACCAACGCGGTACCACTTCGAACACTTGTACCCATGAATACGCAATTCACTCGATCGGATAGACTCGCATTGACGTCTACGATCGCGGTTTTCTTCTCCACTGGAAAGACTTCGCCAGTGAGCACAGCTTGACTCACAAACAGATCGTTGGACTCGAGGATTACACCATCGGCCGGAATAAGGCTTCCTGCCGATAGAAAGACTATATCTCCAGGTACGATTTCCGACGACGGAACTTCTCAACGGCAAATCCGATTGAACCAATCACCGATATGGCTATCAGCAGTCGCCAGCACGACCCGTCAATCTCTCAATGCCAAGCCTCTTTTTGAACAACCACGACGAATGGCCATGTAGCGTGAAGCTGGGTAGACACCGTCAATCACGGCAGCCGGGTTGGCTATTGCTTTACGGTCGTCGGAAACGAGGAACCGGCCTGAATCATTGCTCGTTGCCTCGTTATCGGTGTACCTCGCCTGCGTGTTCCAGGCTAGAATCTGCACCAAAGCGTTCCAAGAATTCGCCCGTCATAGGCTGACACTTAGGTCGCAGGCTGACAACTTAGATGGAACCAAACTGATAAATAGGCATGGGTTTCGAATGAGCTACGTACTACTCCGTTTTGCAAACATGTTTCGATGCATCCAGAAAGTTCTCTTCGATACACGGCCCTCGAAGAAAATCACTCTGGCTTGCTGCGGCCTATTCTGTTGCCTTCTCTCATTGCCCCTTTCGACGTGCGTTGGGGAAGATGCGATGGAGAAATTGACCGAAGATAACTTGCGACGGATGCGGGATGTGATCCATCGCTACCAAACAGAACGCAATCCACCGCCCCCATCTGGTCCACTCTTGACGGTTCGCGCCAATCTCCATGTCCATTCGGAACTTTCCCACGACAGTCGCGGCAAGATTGATAACATTGTCGCCGCTGCGAAGCGGGCCAAAACACAAGTCCTGATGTTCACCGAACACCCGTCGCAAGAAAAGGATTTCTTCCTCGACGGCCACGAGGGAATCCTAGACGGAGTCCTCTGCATCCCAGGAGCTGAAATGAAAGGAATGCTCGTCTATCCCACATTGAGCCTGACACCGTTTGCGACAGCCGAATCGCAAGAACTCACCTCGATCGTCCGCGGGCGAGGTGGTCATGTCTTTCTGTCCCATTTAGAAGAGCGGATGGATTGGCAAATTGCGGGCCTCACGGGAACCGAAATCTACAACACACACGCGGACTTCAAAAAGCAAATCAACTTGATCAAGGCGATGAAGAATCCTTTGTGGTTTGTTCGGATCGCATCTCTATTGAAGGTCTATCCGCAGGAAGTGTTCTCGGCATTGCATTCTTATCCTGACGACTATCTGCGACGCTATGATGAATTGTGCCAGTTGCACCCACACACCGGTGTTGCTGCCAATGATGCACATGAGAACATTGGCGTACAATTGCGGATCGGTGCTGACGGCACATCGATTGTGGTGGTCGATGCACTTGAAGAGGAACTGGTGAAGCTACCTCGCATTGGAATGGAAGCCCTGCTCAATGTTCCAGCCAACGCCGTTGCGGGGGACACGATCTTCAAAGTCCAAATGGACCCGTACGAGTACAGCTTACGCCATGCTGGCACCTATCTCCTGGTGGAGAAGCTTTCACAACCCGCGGTTTGGAACGCGTTGGAGAACGGTCGCACGTTTGTTGCCTTTGACTGGCTCGCTGACGCCCAAGGATTCACGCTGGCGGCGTTGCAGCAAACTGGTTCCGGTGAAAACCGCCATGAGATTGGGAGCCAGATAGCACTTGCTAAAGGCTCCATCCATTTGGTTGGCAAATCTCCATTGCCAGCAAAGTGGATACTCAAACGCAATGGCGTGACAGCAGAGTCCTCTACCGGAAGCGATTGCAAATTCGAAATTCGACAATCCGGCGTGTACCGAGTTGAGCTGTGGCTTGATGGCTTGAATAGTCCACAAGCGTGGATATTAACCAGTCCGTTTTACATCGAGTAGCGATCCAACACCGATGGATTCTCACGACCAGACCAACAAAAAACCACGATTCCTTGCGAAATCGTGGTCTCGGTAATGGAGGTACGGGGACTTGAACATGCCGCAAAATCCAGCGGGAAAATCGTACACTGCAACCATTGCGGCACACAAAGAAATAGGCACAGTTGGCGACGGTGCCTAATTGTGATGCACGGCTAGCAGACATCATCGAAGCGTGGCCACCATGAGAACCAACGTTTTACCGACATCGTTGATGTGTGGCCGACTCTCACAGGAGGCGCTCGAATCCGAACCGCTAGGATCGCGGAACACACATTCATGGATGAAATGGCACATTCAACTCTTCCCGGATCGCAATCGCGATTGCACGCAAGCTATCAAGGCCATTGCCCATGCACTGCATGAAGTCAAAAAGATTATCGATGTCGCCCACTGGGGGGAACCTTTCACTCTGGGACGGTTGGGGCCGATCTAATCAAGGGTTTGGCGAATTTGAATCTGCTCCGGTATGGGTGACGTATGGGTGACCGGTGCGGGTTATCAGCTTGAGCAGATGTATCTCCCAAACCCCGGTTTCCCTCCATAACACATGCAACCTCAGACAATATGGCACTTTTTGCTAAGATCTTGCATTCCACGGCAAGACTTGGGCGATGTAATCCCTTAGAATTGGCTTTGCGGTAGTTTCTTTGCCGCTCTTTCAGGGGTTCGATGTCTTTATCGGAGCACAATGCTGTTCCACGTTCTTTTTTGCGAGGTCATGATGCGGGATCGAAAATTGTCAAGAAAAAGTGCTTTTACGCTGGTTGAGTTGCTAGTCGTGATTGCCATTATTGGAATCCTTGTTGGACTTTTGCTTCCAGCGGTTCAAGCAGCAAGGGAAGCTGCGCGGCGCATGCAATGTTCGAACAACCTCAAGCAATTGGGGCTCGCCATGCACAACTACTTGGATGCATTCAAGAAGACGCCTTACGCAAGTAACTTTGCTGACTCGATTGCCCTGTGCGGCGATTTCAACAGGATTGGGAATCCACACCACAGTGGCAACATCTTTCTGCTGCCATTTATTGAACAGGGGACACTATTAAATCAAGTCAATCCTAACCAAGGAATTGACAACGGTCCTGCCAATCGTCTTTTACTCTCGGGAAGATACCTACCAGTATTCACTTGTCCCAGCAATCCCCGAGCACGAACCGGAGTTAACGCAGCAGGGAACTTTTTCGCAGGATTCAATGTGCCTGTTCAAGAAGGAATGTATCGATTTAGCGGTGGCTCCATGAATAACTCGATGACCACCACAAGAGACTGTACTACTCTGCCAAGTTTTTGTCTTAATAACGCTGGAGGCATTAATGGAGGTTGGACTTGCGTGCACAACAACCCCGGTGCGGTGCGTGGAATGTTCGCTCGAGGTGTTGCGAGCTTCGGTTTTCAAGACATTACCGATGGAACAAGCAATACCATCCTAATGGGTGAGACCAAGCCACATTTTTCAGAGTTCGGTGCTCTCTGGACTTGGAATGTACCGACGACCCTGTTCTCGCTCAAACTCAACAGTGCTTTTCTAAGAAATGCCGAGAGAACCAATACTGTTAGTTGGCTAAATGCCCAAGGACATGCAAGCTATCACACCGGCGGTGTTCAGTTTGTGTTCTGCGATGGATCGGTCCGCTTTCTCTCGGAATCGATCGAGTACCCAACCTATTGCTTCCTTGGCGACCGCGCTGATGGACAAGTTGTTCAGAACGTGGACTAGCGTTTTGTCAGCACTGAAAACGTGGGTTGGTTTGTAGTGAAATTCGTCAAGACTTTCGGCGATTTGCGGACTTGCCGAAATCCTTGACAAGATTCTGCTACCTTAATTTTTAAGCCTCGATTCTACTGTCATCTATTTCTTTTGGAGTAACCAATGCTGTTCCGTTGTGTTGTTGTTTCCCTTGCTTTAACGTTGCTTTTCTCAGGTTGCGGTGACAATGGCGGAAGAGTCCCAGTGACCGGAACCGTTAACTTCGATGGGAAACCACTTGAAGATGGCAGCGTTGTTTTCAGTGGCGACAAAGGGGCTGCAGGCATTGGAAAGATTGTCAATGGAAATTTTTCGTTAAGTGAATCGGGAGAACAAGAAGGTGTTCAGCCAGGAACCTACACGGTACTTATACAATCGTGGTTTGAGGAACTTGGCTCGGTTCTCCCTAGCGGCGGATTCTCACCCGGCAAGCCAAGGATTCCGCTGGACTACATGGACGTAAAGAAGTCGGGCCTAACTGCGGAAGTGAAGGCCGGCCAAGCCAACCGATTTACTTTTGAAATTGTCTCAAAACTAAAGGGAAGCACGAGGTAGCTCCCGACCTGAAAGGGCGCGGAGGGGTTCTTCGGACGGTGCCATCCACTGTTCGCCTTCACTGTATGTAGTGTATGGACGCCTCGACCCACCTGGGGACACACCATTTTTTATTCGGACCGCATCCAGGGCCATACACGGAACAGCTTGCACTTTCGCCTGCTGCCAAAGGTAAGGTTGCGGAGTATCTGAAAGATCGCAAGGAGTACAAACAACTGCTCATGGCCCCGTATTCTCAGAGGTCGGACGTGCATATGTGGGGGGTTGCATTGTCGTTTCCGCCCGACGTCGATGAAGCGTTCCCGGAAGATTTTCGGCAAATCATGACGGACTTTGAAAGACACCCCGAGTGAAGGGGCATGTTCATGATGCACAAGCGGTAGCTCGGGAGCGGCTTGGGATGTTGTTTGCTGCGAGTTTGGTGCTCTACTTACTATCGAAATTGCGGCCAAAGTCCGATTCTTTTCCGCAACTGCCAACACGCACCGGTTTGGCACGCCGGTTACTTGAACCGCTAGCAAAACTCTTTCCCATATCGACCCAGACCTGTTTTTTGGTCTTGCGTCAGAAATTGCTTATCCATGCGTTGCAATCACAGATTCACGGTTGCCGCGGATTAATCTAGAAACACACAACTTCGAAACCAAACGACGGGAGGTCAAGCAGGACGCATTAAGAATGTCCTTTGGCCGAATCGGATACGCACGGAGCTCTGGCCATTGGCATCGAGAGAATGCAATGGGCAAATCTTTTGAATCTGTGGTGACGAGCTATTTAAAGGCTCGCTCACTATCGCCGGCGACCGGAGTCGAGTATCGATCAACGTTAAGTAAATGGAGCAAATGGGGCAAGGAGGTTCCGCTTGAGAGTATCGGCAGAGCTGACGTTCGAGAATTTCTCGATTGGGTGCATGAACGTGCAATCGACAACGAGGGAACGAATCCAGGACGAACTGCCAACAAGTGCCGCGAGCATCTTAGAGCTGTGCTGTCATGGGCTTGGGAAGAAGAATTTATAGAAACACTTCCTCGATTCCCCAAGACAAAACAACTGCGTGACGTGGCGGGAAGACACTATCTGACAAAGGCCGAGCTCAACGCGCTTTACTTTGCTACGTACCGGATGCCAAGACCTCGCGGTTGGAATCATGCTTTTGATATTGGGCGTTATTGGCGAAGCGCCTTGGTGCTTTTCTTCAATTACGGCTTGGATACCGGTACAGTATGGAAATGGAAAGCGGTTCACGAACCGATTTTATGGAGAAACGTCACTTGGTCCAAAGCCTGCCCCGACGGTCGCGGAAAGAAGAGTTCACCGTGGGGATGGATTACGTATCGTCGCGTGAAGACGAATAAGGTCTTCATTCGTCCGATGAACAGCGCCGTTCATTCGCACTTGAAGAACCTGCAGCATGATGATTGCAGGCCCGATGCGCCAGTACTCGAAGGCGGTTCATCAAGGCCCAACGTGTTATTCGAGGATCTGTGCAAGCTTGCAAACATCTCACCGAAACGCGATGTCGAAACTGGAGAGCAGCAGGCTTGGCTTCTGAAGGATCTTCGCAAGACGTGTGCAACCTATTACGACCTACATATTCCCGAATCTGCGATCGAGATACTCGGCCACTCTGTCACGGGAATCACCTATCGCCATTACGCTGACCGCGATCCGCTTGCCTATCGAGCCATTACTACCCTTCCGCAGCCGTCCGCATTCTTGTCGTTGATCAAGGGACACGACGGCGAATGCCCGTGTTGCCGAAGAAGGTTTTGACACATCGACCGGCTTGGGTGACTAGAGTCGATCATAAGCGAAGGATCGTCTCGGCGAGGGACGTGCCGAAAACGTGACGCCCGGGAGGGTAACGAACGAATCTGCCGATCCCCCGGGTTAGAGCGCGCAAAGGACGCACTCAAGAGATTCTACCAATCCGACCCGGTTAGCCTATACTAGAAGGCGTTCCCAAAGGGCCTGTTCGGAAAAACTATCTTGGATGGCGCGGGCTGTTGGTGTAGAAGTTTGCCCTTGTAACTTGGAGAAACAAGAGATGTCAACAATTCCCGTTGAATTACCAGATCATTTGCAGTCGTACGTTGACGAAAGTGCAGTGCAAGCCGGGTTTGCAAATGCAAGCGAGTATATCGTGGCACTAGTCGCCGCTGCGAGCGAGAAGCAGGGGGAGATTGAGCAGGCGTTGATAGCGGGAATCAAAAGCGGTTCAGCAGAACCATGGACGGACGAAGAATGGCAGGCGATCAGGAGTCGTGTAGTCTCGAAGGCGCTGAGTAAGTGAGCAATTTGAAGCCAATTATTCGGCGTCTCACGGCAGCCGAAGATGTCGAAGGGCACGCAATTTTCATAGCCGAGGGGAGCATCGACGCAGCATTGAGATTTCTTGAACGCGCCGAGCAGACGATAAAAGGGTTGTCATTGTTTCCAGCCAGCGGCGCGCCGTTTCCGAGTCGTCATCCAGAACTCACCGGGGTGCGAACAAAATTGGTGAAAGACTTTCCGAATCATGTCGTGTTCTATATCGAGCGGGACCATGCAATCGAGATAATTCGAGTTCTACGCGGTGGTCAAGACATGAGCATCGAAGTAGCGAAAATCTAGAGCGACGGATTCGATCTTCGATCTCCCCGATGAATGGGAATGACTGCACGCTCCTTGGGCGACAGAACCAAGGCAATTTGCCTTAACAGCAGCTCGTTTAGGCTAAACAATCTCAGCATCTTGGCTTCGAATGTAACCCGCACCGGTTTGGCACGTCGGAGCGTCGAAGACGAACTCGAGAATCAGATTCGGTTTAGGGTAGCCGGTGCAGGTTAAGCAACCGGACAAAATGTGCAGGACAAGACTCCTGATGCACTTCCGCATCGAGGAATCGCTGCTGGCCGTAGACACCCCGCATGATGGTCCAATGACTAAAGTGAATATGGCAGGTGCGCAGATCGATCCACTGATGAAACCAGTCACTCAAGCTGAAACTCGGCACTGCCGGGGATATGAATGGAGCTTTTCACGTCGTCTTGCTTTTTCTCTTCGCGATCGGCGATTGCGGTTCCGGTAACTCTTCCCGTGACACGGCCGGCGCGGGTCAGTAGCGGCGACATGTAGAATGGCATATAGGCCATGGATGGAAACAACGAAGTGGCTTGAGATACAACATCCCCACCCAATCGCCCATAGACCAGCGGATAGAGTTCTTGCTTGAGTCGCCATTCCTGTTGCACATGCGAGTACGTTAGCACGTCATTCGCGATGGAAGTGTCTCGAATCAGAGGCATGATCGGTAACAAATTTGCCGCCACGTAAGTTCCGGGGTATCGCTGATCATAAATCTTTTTCACATAGCCCGCAGTGAACAGCGTGTTGCTTGGACGAGCTGAATTGATCGAAAGTGTGTTGGTAAAGGGATTGTATCGATCGTATCCGAATGCTCGCCCCGGAAGGATGGAATATCCTAGGTGATAGACTGACCCCAACGTGTACTTCCAAACCGGCGAAACACGATTGTTATCGACAAGACGTTGCCACTGCTGGCGAGGATTGTATTCAAGAACGTCTATGAATACACCTTTTAGACCGTTGTCGTCGAGATAGTTCGATGCTACCGCAACTGAAACCTGCCGTCGCTCGTCGATAGGCAGTTGTTCGAACGGATCTTTAGACGGAAACCACTTTCGAAAAACGTTTCGGGGGTATTGAACAACCCTCTCCAATCGATCGATATTCGGGTGCTCGCCACCAACCGATATCACATTTGGGTTCTGCGGAAGGTTAGCTACCAAATGTTCGTTGGATATTCCATACCGATAAGTACTCTGGACACAACCTAAGCAGTTCGAAAGAGCACACAAAACAGCAACCAGCCAAAGAACAAGCCGTCGCCCGCGAAAAGAACTCCATGCGAACGATCGGGTACGAGTTGGTAATCGCAATGAACCGAACTCCCATCAAGCCCTAACAGGTTTAAGTTTCGAGGCGGCCTAAACCAACGATAACCATCGAAAGGATTGGAGCATCTACGATTCACCTTCCTGCTGCAAGGGAGACTGAGTGGCTGGCTAGCTTAAGCTAGCAATGAGATCTCGATCTTGAACCATCTTCGATCGCCGTATGGAGCGTTTTGGCTCTAGCAGGCTTGTGATTCCGTCGGTCGAAGAGTTGCGAAGAAAGTCGCGAAAGCCAAGACCTAAATTTATTCGCACCGGTTTGGCACGCGGGGTTGAGTAACATTTGGGTGACTGGTGCGAGTTGGAGCGACTACTTTTTCCGCTAACCTCTCTTATTGCCTATAACCTCAAGGGTTTCGGTTCAAATCCGGCTCGGCACGAGGACCAAAGTTGCGAACTTTGCAGAGGGTAATGGCAGCTCGATGATTCTTTACGTCGTATGATCTAGGACAGCCGCCCATGGAGAATCCGGCGTACTCTAGTTGGCTCAGAATCGACCGGTTCCAAACTAGGACTACAATGAATGGTCCAGTTTCCCTAACCTTTATCGCCAAGGCAAAATAGCATGGCCGATACGTATAGCAACTCCGCGTCGAAAGCGATGCCTTGCTCGACTTTGGCGAGGAATTCATCGGGTACTTTTACGACCAGGCGAAACGCGAGCCACAATGCTTGCCGGCAACGACAATAAGCCATCGTCCAGCGATATCCCAGTCGAAAGTACTTATCGCATTGCTAGACGTATTCGCGACTAGCCAGCATGTGAAATGAGCTATGTCTTTCCGGAATCAAAGCCAGGGAAGGGAAAGTTTTCAGAAGTATTTCAGGAGTCCGTCTATGACCATCCGTTTTACTTTGTTGTATGGCGGGTAGAGTAGCGAAGCCATAGTGAGTCCGATTCTTTGTTTGAGAACTCCCTTCTGATTGGAGAATTCCAGAAAGCCATAATGGCCGTGTGACTTCCCGATTCCGGAGTTGTTGACGCCACCGAAAGGCAACTCGGGGTGGAGGAAGTGCAGGATGCAGTCGTTGGCAACAGCACCGCCTGAACTCGTTTTCTGGAAAATGTAATTCAACTCCTTTGAACTCTTTGAAAAGGCGTAAAGTGCAAGGGGCTTTGGCATTTCGTTTACGAGATCCAATGCTTGTTCTAAATCTTCATAATCCACAATGGGAAGGATGGGACCGAAAATTTCATCCTCCATGACTGACATTGCTGTTGAAACATGCGTCAGGATGGTGGGTTCAATGAATTTCTCATCCGGGATGTTCTTCCCTCCCCGGGCAATGATCGCTCCCTTCCCGGAGGCGTCCGCCACTAGTTCGTTGAGACGGCTGAAATGTCTTTCATTCACGATGCGTCCATAATCAGGACTTAACTCTAGCCTAGTTCCTTCGCGATCATAAAGTGTTGTGATGGCTTCCTGGAGATGATTGACAAACTCAGGCCGAACCGACCTTGGTATTAGCACAAAATCAGGAGCCACGCAGGTTTGCCCGCAATTAATGAACTTTGTGGATGCGATCTTTTTTGCGGCATCTTTCAGGTCCGCATTCTTTGTGATAATCACAGGTGACTTACCTCCCAGTTCCAGAGTCACCGAACCAAGGTGTTCGGAAGCCGACCTCATGACGATTTTTCCAACCGCAGGACTTCCAGTGAAAAAAATATGATCAAAAGGTTGTGCAAGAAGTGCCTGACTGGCATCCAGTCCGCCTTCAAGAACGCACACGTGGTTCTCTTCGAACAACTCCCCGATCATCAAATGGATCAATGAAGAAACATGGGGAGTCATTTCCGAAGGTTTGATGATGGCAGTGCAACCCGCACTGATGGCCGAGATCAACGGACATACCGCAAGATTGAAGGGATAGTTCCACGGAGCGATGATGAGGCTTGAACCCCTGGGTTCGTATTGGACGTGCGCTTTCGTTCCCAAAAAAGTCATGGGCGTGGAAACCCTTTTGCTACGCATCCAACGCTTCAGTTCTTTAATGGTATGCTTGGCATCTGAAACGACCGGATAAATTTCGGTGATGTCCGTTTCCGTGAAAGGTTTGCGATAATCTGCATACAGCGCTCCCCGGATGTTTTCGCGATGGGAAAGAACCCAATCGTGGAGCCTTTTAATCCAACCAATTCTTTCTACTGCCGTGCTGGTCCTCAAATGCAACGCATGCTGTTTCTGAGCCTTGAGAACTTTTTCCACCCGGGATTTCAGTGATTCATCATTCATGAAGATTGGCAGTCTGGAACTGGATTTAAAGGGAATACATCAACCAGCGCGATATGGGGGAGAAGAGGCGACGAGTCTTTTGCAATTCGCGGGTTCATTTCGTTGGAACGACTTTCTTTCCTAGAAAGTCCGAACGCCGACATCTTACAAAATGGACCATGCTTTTCCAAGCAAGTAGCCAGCGCCAACGTTCACAGTTGTTGGGCGTAGCTACTTCGACGGGATCAAAGGGGTCAGGCCTCTTTGATGGGGTAATCGGCGTTTATTCTCGCCGAAGCAGCAGCCCAGTTGGAACTCCAAGGAAACCCCGAAGAGCGGCCTAATTTAGCCAATGCCCAAGGCGTGCTCGCCTTGACTCGGTATCAACTCGGGCACCATCTTCAGGCCAATCGAGTGTTGGAACAATCGTTCGAAATCGCGCAGAAGCTACAGTAATCTCAGTCGGTTCATACTCGTACCTCTGAAGGTCCTTCACTCGTTCAAGGCGTTTGCAACACTCGATTGCACGCGATTGGTTACTTGGGTGGTGTCTTAGAATAAGAATAACCGACATGGTCTTGAATGGACGACTTACTCGCTCCGGTTTGGCACGCCAGAGCGTCGGTGTTTACTCGGCTCCCAGCCAAACATTCATCTACAAGTAGCTCGCTTCCCCATTCAGCCAGCCTGATCGGCTACACTTAGGATGGTTTTGCAGGCGCCGCGTTGGAGAATTACTAGTTCGTCCTTTAATTACAGAAATGAACGAATTCGTCCCTAAGATTGATGATGCCACGATTGAGCGACTGGTCCAGCGTGATTTCGTCGAGGAAATTACTGACCGTGTGCGAGCCCTGCTGGAGTCTTATGGCCCAAAGCCTCATCACTTCGATCGCAATCGAGTGCGTGCAGCGGTGCTGAAACTTGCAAATGGCGACCTGGCAGAACTTCCGCGTCAGCTGGCCATCGCGGATATGGATTTTCGCGATGTCGTGGGAGCGGCCGAATATCCCTCGCAGATGAAGATTGGATTCGTTGGATTGGAACGTCTTGCCGCGGCACGGTTGCAAGAACTCCGCGAGCAAGACTGGAGGGAATACTCCATTTGGCTTTCTCGGACTTGACCAGCCGGGACTTGCCGAGAGAAAGATTGACGATTGCAACGTGCATTCAGCAATTTCTTGTCTGTCGATCATCCATGGCTTGCTTATCCACAAATCGCTAAGGCACGACAAATGAATGAAGAACAAAAAATAGTCGTCCCCACGTGGTTTTGGGTGATCGCTACTGTTTCGCTAATGTGGAATATCTTGGGATGCCTCATTTTTTCATCTGAAGTTTTCGCTCAGGAAGCGATGATCGAGTCGATGACTGGCGAGCAGAAGGAGTGGGTTCGATCTACCCCCCGTTGGGTCTACGTGGTTTTCGCAATTTCCGTTAGTACCGGCGTTGCCGGAAGCGTTTGTTTGTTGAGGCGGAAGAGGCTATCTGTTCTGTTGTTTACAATTAGTTTCGCGGCTGTGTTGATTCAAATGGCGTACACGATGTTGATTGCCGGGGGCTTGCAGGTAATGGGGCCGACTGGTGCTGTGATGCCAACGGTAGTCATCACATTGGCCGTTGTTTGGCTATGGTTCTCGCTTCTATCCAAAGGCAAGGGCTGGCTCGTTTCGTAAGCCAGAGCGAGTGGCGGAAAACTATGGCTTGCAGTTATCGGTCATTTGGTCTGGTTCGATACCATTGGGATGGAATGCTATTCGCCAATGCAGCAAAACGGTAGAGGCCAAGCCCCGAAGGGAGTATTTATGTCTAACGCCCATGTTTCTGCAATCAGACTCGACGGCTCCGAAATCTTCCTGGTAAACCAGTCAGACCGGTTGCCTTATTCGATCGCAACTAGGGAGTTTATTATCTCACGGCCCGCATTTTGCCATTCCCTTTCAAGTTCCTGCGTCACGTTGAAGGATACCGCTAGCATTCGGTTGTCAAGTGACGTCGCGACCATAATGTTGCTGATATTCGTGTCAACCGCAGAGGAGGTAAACTCTAATTGTATCCATTCTCGGCCATTATGGTGTTGAAACCCACTGAACCTCCACGCAGATGGAGGAATCGTTTGCCGAATCGAAGAATCAAGTTGCTGATGCAGCTGTTTCAGTTGTTTGGGCGAGACTCTATTTGGCGTATGGTTGACGATGACGTTGATTGATCCAGATTGGTTTGTGAAAACGATAGTTGGTCGATTGCCGCTAGGGTATTTTGTTACTAACATCGATTCTCCCATTAACGCAAATCCGTCTGGAACCAGCAATTGTAGATGTCCATTGAGAACGACGTTTGGCTTCAACAAAACGGAATCCACCGTTTTTTCTTTTACTTGCATTTTTGAGTCTGCCGCAGAATTCGGACTTTCAAAAGGAATCGCACGGCGGCTGTTTATGGACAACATGAAAACGCCGAATCCACCGCAACACACTAATGAAAGTACACCTATTCCACTTGCAATCCAAAGAATCAGGCCAACTTTTGAACCTTGACCTGCTGTCGAACTTCGCTTCTTGCTTTTGCTCTTAGATGCTTGGGCTTTCGGACCACGCGGTTAGATAGAATTTAGCGTGTTTTTTTAGCGTTTATTTTTATTGCTAATCGCAAACCCATTCATGGAGGATGATCATGGGAAGGAAGAGCTCTTTGCCGGGGTAAGCCACGCATTTTCAACACCGATCAAGGAGCACAATTCACGAGCTCTGAGTTCACAAATCGATTGATAGAAGACTCCATTGAGATAAGCATGGACGGTGTTGGCCGAGCAACGGACAATGCATTCATCGAGCGGCTTTGGAGAACGGTCAAATACGAGGAAGTCTACCTCAAGGAATACGCTTCAGGTGACGAAACATATACGAGTCTCAATCGCTTCTTCGAGTACTATGACACGACAGACCGCATCAAGGACTAGGAAGCAAGACGCCGTGGGAAGTCTATCGCCCACGCCGCCAACGACGGCAAGGCTCTATCTAACGGAGCCCGCCGCGTGGTCCGAAAAATGGGGACCACTTCATCTGTCATGCGAGTGAGCCCGCCTTGATCGTTTGTTTTTAGTTTTTGATTGTCTTGAGTTTGATTTCACCTTAACGCTCACATTGCGACAATCTTGCCGATGAACTAACCTATGATTTACTTCCTACCTGAAAGGGATATTCCCTCCCATTCCTTTGAATCCAAGAACCGTGCGAGGTTCATTTTGCAGCCTATACGAGCCATGCTCACGCATACTATCGGCTTGTCGTTGATCTTGCTTTTTGCTCACACTGCCGTCGCTGCCGATGATCCAAACGCAGTCGGCATGGAGTATTTCGAAAAGCAGGTTCGGCCACTTCTCGCCAAGCATTGTTATCAATGCCATTCGAAACGATCCAAAGAGGTTGAGGGACGACTTTTGCTCGATAGCCGCGAGGGTTGGCTTGAAGGAGGTGAAAGCGGGCTCAGCGTCGTCCCTGGAAATCTCGATGCAAGCCTACTCATTCGGGCGATTCGATACGACGACTCAAGCTTGCAAATGCCCCCGGTCAAGCCGCTTTCTGCCGACGAGATTGTGCACTTGGAGAATTGGGTCCGGATGGGAGCACCAGGGCCAAAGGAAGCCGACACTACCACTTTGCACGACCCCTCCGACCCTGTTGCCGGTCGAGACCATTGGGCTTTCAAACACCTCGGCACGCACTTGCCCCAAACCGTGTTTTCGCAAATACCCTCGTTACCACCTACTCGCTCTGCAATCGATACGTTTATTGCAGAAGGTCTCGTCGAGAAAGGCTTGAGCTCAACGCTCGATGCAGATCCCGTCGATCTTCTCAAGCGAGTCTACTTCCAGCTAAGAGGGGCTCCACCATCGACCGAGGAAGTCGAAGCATTCTTGAAAGATGAATCACCGGACGCGTTTGAAAGCGTAGTTGATCGCTTGTTGACCTCACCCCAATTCGGCGAACGATGGGGGAGGCATTGGCTCGACCTAGCTCGTTATGCGGATTCGAATGGGCTTGATGAGAACTTTCTGTTCCGCGAAGCGTGGCGATATCGTAATTGGGTGTTTACTCAAATCAACGACGACAAGCCATTTGATCAATTTCTTTTGGAACAAGTAGCGGGTGATCTGCTTCCCTACGACTCCATTGCACAACGAGACCAACAACGTATCGCAGCTGGTTTCTTAGCAATCGGCCCCAAAGTCCTGCTGGGTAACAATGAAAAAAACCTGCGCATGGAAGTTGCGGACGAGCAAATCGATACCATCGGTCGCGCTTTCCTCGGTCAGACTCTTGGCTGTGCAAAATGTCATGATCATAAATTCGATCCCATTCCCACTGCCGACTACTATGCAGTCGCCGGAATCTTCGCCTCGACCAAAGTGATGGAGAAGCGACATATGCTCGGAGAGCAACGTGTGATGGAGCGATTGGTTGGACTAGGTGCCGACGGTGAATTCTCAGACAATGCCTACGAAGAATACTGGCGCGAGCAGCCGGAGCTCAAGAAGAAAAAGACACAGGCCGCTGCAGTCCTCAAAGCCTTTCAGCAGAATGCTTGCGAGGAACTTACCGAAACATTGCTCAATAACGCAGAAGGAATCGCAAAGAACGCATTGGACCCAAGTCATCCGATCGACAAACGTATCTTAGCTCAAGAAGCCTTCGTCGAAAAATTGACGACCGCGATCAACGCTCCACCGAAGATCCCGCCACGCGCCATGATACCGACGGACGTGGATGAACCGGGTGATGAGAGCATTCGGCTCGCTGGCCAATTCGATCGACTGGGAGACGTTGTTCCACGCGGTGGCTTGAAAGTCCTTATCGATGACCAACCGATTGCCATCCCCGCCAAAGAGAGTGGCCGCATTGCGTTTGGCCGTTGGCTTACCGATTCAGACTCCAGAGCCTCACATTTGGTAGCACGCGTACAAGCCAACCGCATTTGGCATCACTTGATGGGAGTTGGTCTGGTTCGTACCGTCGACAACTTTGGCCGTACAGGCGAACCGCCGACGCACCCTGAGCTGCTCGACTATTTGGCTCGGGAGCTTATCGACTCGGGGTGGTCGGTAAAGACTCTGGTTAGAAAGATCGTCTTGAGCAATACGTTTCGCAAGAGCAGCGCTTTCGATAACGTGAACTACTCGATCGATCCGGATAATCGATATCTATGGCGAGCGCATCGGCGAAGACTGGATCCGGAATCGTTTAGGGACGCGATGTTGACTGCTGCTGGCACATTGGATTGGAAGCCAGTCGATTCAACGGTGGACTATCTCGGTGATCAAGCGACCGCAGTGGGTGCGAATAAAGTTCGACGCCGAACGGACTTTTCATGTCGAAGCGTTTACTTGCCGGTCATCCGAAATGACTTGCCGGAAATCTTTCAAGTATTCGATTTCACGGACCCGCAGTCGACTACCGGTGCACGTTCCAAAACTATTGTTCCAACGCAGGGGCTCTTCTTGCTCAATGACACCATGGTCATGGACGCCGCCGAACAGACCGCTCGACGTATTCTTGCCGACATTGCGAGCAACGATGATGACGCCAAAATCGACAGTATGTTCAAGAGGATTCTCAACGCTACGGCCACAGAAAGCGAACGGGAATCCATGCGAATTTTTTTGAAACAAGGTTCGGACCAGCCAACACCGGATAGTCCTGGAAATCAAGAGTTACGTGCTTTGGCGATCGCCTGCCATGCGTTGTTTGCTTCGAGTCGTTTTCAATTTCTGGAGTAGGGTTCCATTATGCCTTGCAATCGATTTTCACTACGATCCACTCGCCGAGCCATGCTTCGCAAAAGCGCATGCGGGATCGGGCAGCTTGCCTTGGCCGCAATGCTTTCCAATGGGGTTCAGGCCACACCTGCCTTTTCGGAGAGTCCTCTATCGCCAAAACTGCCGCATTTCCCCGCGAGGGCCAAACGTATCATTTTCCTCTTTATGTGGGGCGGGCCAAGCCACGTGGATACGTTCGATCCTAAGCCGATGCTCATCGAACACGACGGCAAACCACTGCCACCTGGAATCTCGACCCGTGACCAGTCCAAATCTGGGAAAGTCTTAGGCTCGCCCTTTCGTTTTGCCCAGCATGGTCAGAGTGGCGTTTGGATGAGCGATCTGTTCCCGCATCTCGCTGAACAGGCGGATCGGCTATGCGTTATTCGATCGATGCATACCGAGGGGACTGCACACGGTGAAGCGTTGCTCCGTTTGCATACGGGGCAAGCGAATCTGGTTCGCCCCAGTGTCGGTTCTTGGCTCAGTTACGGGTTGGGATGCGAAAGCGATAGCCTGCCCGCCTACATCACCATATCCCCACCACGCGGTCACGGTGGCGTACAAAACTATGGCAGCGCATTTCTGCCAGCAATCCATCAAGGGACAGCCATCGGTTCGGCGGAGACTCCGATCAAACAAGCCAGCGTGTTGAACGTTGGCAACACTCGTATCCCTTCGACCTTGCAAAGGCAACAACTGGACCTGATCCAATCGCTCAATCGCGAGCACTTGAAGGAAGCATCGGAAGACCAAGGGATCGAAGGGCTCATCGCCAACTATGAACTTGCATTCCGCATGCAGGCGAACGTTCCCGAAGTTATGAACATAGAGGATGAAACGAAAGAAACGCAGGATCTTTACGGCATTGGCGCGGAGCCAACCGATAACTTTGGACGGCAATGTCTCTTAGCTCGCAAATTCGCAGAAGCAGGCGTTCGCTATATTCAGGTCTCGACCGACTACACGTGGGATCACCATAAAAAGTTGAAGGACGGGCTGATCACCGAGTCCGCCAAGGTAGATCGTCCCATCTCTGGTTTGCTGACGGATCTAGCGCGGCGCGGCTTGCTGGAAGATACCCTAGTACTGTGGGGGGCCGAGTTTGGACGGACTCCTACCGCAGAGAACAACGATGGACGCAACCATCATCCGCAAGCGTTCACGATGTGGATGGCAGGTGGCGGTGTGAAGGGTGGTTTGACATACGGCGCGACCGACGACTTCGGATACCAACCTGTCGAAAAAGCAGTACACATGCACGATCTGCATGCAACGCTGCTTCATGGCCTGGGGCTTGATCACAAACGGCTAACGTACCGCTACGCGGGACGCGACTTTCGGTTAACGGACGTACATGGCAACGTCGTCCATGAGATCTGGTCGTAGTTATACTATCTTAGAACACTACGAAACTTTCAACCTGCCCCGAGGAGCAAGCCTCTCATGAAACTTATTGCAATCATCCTTTTGCTTGTCGCTTCCACATCCCTGAATGCACAAGAGCGCCGCCCCAACATCATCTTGATGTATACGGACGACCAGCCCCAAAACTGCTTGGGCATTATGGGGAATTCACATATCCGAACACCCAATCTAGATCGTCTTGCCCAGCGTGGGACACTGTTCAACAACGCTTTTGTTACGACAGCTATTTGTTGTTGCAATCGAGCTTGTATACTGACGGGTCAGCATATGGTCAGGCACGGCATCCGCGACTTCATCGAGCCCCTTTCATCTGAAGCCTTCGATCAAACTTACCCAGCTATCCTGAGAAAGGCAGGGTATCGAACAGGGTTCCTCGGGAAGTATGCAATTGGAAACCCTGGCAAGAGCAGTCGCGAGCTTTCACTCCCCGCAGAGAAGTTTGATCTATGGTACGGATTCGATCAAGGTATCAATTTTCGCCAAGACATCGATGGCAAGCCTCGCTATCTGACCGAAGTGATGACTGAAAAGGCGATCGAGTTTTTGCAATCCCATAATCAAGAGAAGCCATTCTGCTTGACGCTCGCGTTCAAAGAACCGCATGGACCATTCAACTATTTCGATCCCAATGTGCCGGACCCTTACGAATCTGCCGACCTTCCCTTATCTCCTACCTGCACCGAAGAGGATTTTGCAGCTCAACCTGAGTTCATTCGCAAGTCGCTCGGAGCAGACGGCAGCCAGAAGCGACTCAAGCGGGACGCAGGTTCCCAATCGGAAATGAAAACTGCCTATCGTTTGATCACGCGAGCCGACCAAGCCGTTGGAAAAATCCTGGGTGAACTCGAACGACTCAAGTTAGATGATAATACAGTCGTCATCTTCTCCTCGGACCATGGCAGTCTTTTGGGCGATCATGGCCTTTCCGGGAAATGGCTGATGTACGAGAACTCGATTCGCGTTCCAATGATCATCTACGACCCGAGAGTGGACCAAAAGCTAGCTGGGACTCGAAGGGATGAAATGGTGTTGAGTATCGATCTTGCTCCGACATTGCTCGCATTGGCAGGTTTGGTTGCACCCCAATCGATGCAAGGAAAAAGCATGGTGCCAATGGTCAAGAACGAATCTGTTTCATGGCGTCAACACTTCTACTACGAACATACCTATCAAACAGAGCGGCCTCGATCTCCTATTCCGAAGACCGAAGGCATTCGAACGACTCGTTGGAAGTACATACGGTATCCTGACATTGTACCTGTGGCTGAGCAGTTGTTTGACTTGGAAAATGATCCGCTTGAACGAAAGAACCTGGCTTCGATCGCGGAGCACTCGCAGCGACTAGCGGAGCTTCGAGAACTGTGTGAAAACGAGAGAAAGACACTCCGCTAACTTGCAAAAAGATGACACGATGAAATTTAAACTAAGGCTACGAAGTGCGGCAATGTTCGCGATGGTGTTTATGGCATTGTTTAGTGATGCCTTTGCGCAGACGACAACAGCTCTGATTTCATTCGGTGAAGCGAAGGAGTTTCCTCTTTATTCGGGAGTTGCACCAGGCTCGGAAAAATGGGACTACTCTGAGTTAGTAGTTCAAGGCAAGTCGGGGCCGCAGCTAAAGAATGTTGTACGTCCAAGCCTGCTATATTTTCCCGCCCCAAATCCAACTGGAACGGCGATGATTGTAGCGCCTGGCGGAGGGACCAAATCCTTGATGATGAGCTATGAAGGTGTCGACATTGCGAAGAAGCTGAACGATTTTGGTGTCGATGCGTTTGTGCTCAAGTATCGGCTCATTCACACCGGCCCTGGTGCAGATACATCCGAGCCATCGACCAAAGGGCCGCAGTCAGGGCAAAACATTCGCGAACTCGCTGGACAGGATGGAATCAAGGCCATGGAGTTGGTACGGACAAGGGCCGCTGAGTTCAAGATCCAATCGAATCGCATCGGCATGATTGGTTTCTCCGCAGGGGGTGGACCGGCTCGAGCGGCGATGGCGGGCGACGCAGCCACGCGCCCCAATTTCGTCGCGTTGATTTACGGAGCAGGCAGTGCTACTCAAACGGTCAGCGTACCTAAAGATGCACCACCCTTGTTCCTGGCGATCGCGGCGGACGATCAGGCTTACGAGACGTCAGTCAAAACATTCTTGGCATGGCGAACAGCCAACATCCCGGTGGAGCTTCATGTTTTTCAAATGGGAGCGCATGGCTTTGTCAACAAAGGTGGGGCCGCAGATCACTTCATGGATCGTGTCGCTGATTGGATGCGCGGCAACCACTGGCTTCCCGGGCTTCACTGATGTCAGGCATGGCACCACCCGACAAGTTTCCGTGGCATTCGATTGGTGACCAGGCACTTGGCAAGCAGCCGACGAAGTTTGCTGAGAAGTTTCGCGAGATGCTCGTAAGTGCCGCCGAAGAGAAGAAGCCATTCTTCATCAATGCCAACATCTGTGATCCCCATCGTCCGTTCATCAATGGCAGCAGTAACAAAAAGGCCAAGAGCGGTGAAGCCCTTGACGGCGCAAAAATCTTCTTGCTGAAAGAAGTGACGGTCCCGGCGTTTCTTGAGGATATCCCAAGTGTTTGTGAAGAGGTCGCGCAGTACTACACCAACGTCAGCCGATTCGATGTCGCGTTTGGTCTGATGATGAAGGAGGTGATTTTTGGAGTGCGCTCCTTAGTTGGATCGATGAACCCAAGAATTGGCAAAACTTTGGCAGATCGCCCTCATTAGATAATTTTCTTCAAGATGCGGAGCTGCAATCACACTTGCTGTTGCTCGAAGCATTCGTCGACAAATTCGTTGATGCAAAACCTCTGCCTGACATTTGGCCATCGGTGATGCTGACGGAGCAACCCAATTCAGAGAACATATCACTCGAAGATGATCACGCACAGCGGAAATGAACTTCGGTTGCGTGCAGAAAAAAGCGGTTGGCAAAGACGCTGACATTCTCTTGTTAGATGCCAGGGCAGCGGAGGTACGGCTCGTCTACTCGAAATAGCTGTGCACAGTTATCATGGAGACGCAGTCGACAAACGTAGCAGTGCCGTCCGCTGGAGGGTATTGACAGTGTTTTTGATGAAAGGCACCTGGAATGTGCCAACTACGTTGATTTCTATCGGCTGTGTCCATTGACGATTGATTCGCTTCCTGTGCCTTAGAACAACATTCTCCCGGTAACCAACGTGTTTAACCTTTCTCCTGCCGTTGGTGTGATCGTGTTGCCTGCAGTTGCGGCCTTTCTTTTCTCACTCGCAGCATTGGCGTTGAAACGAGCAAATCAACTGGGCGTGGATGTTTGGCAAACTGCTTTCGTGGTGAATATCACCGCCGGGGCGATTTATTCAGCGTTGTGGTTTGTCGGTGGTCCGTCGGTGCGAATGGAGTTATGGTATCAACCCGTGCTGATTGCCATCTGTCTCTTTGTTGGAATGTTGGCTCAGTTCATGGCGTTGAGCCGCGGCGATGTTTCCGTCGCAGTGCCGGTGATGGGGCTCAAACTGTTGGTCGTAGCGATCATGAGCCCAATCGTGTTGGGCGACGCGATTCCATTTCAACTCTGGATTGCGGTCGTGCTCTCGATTCTCGGTGTTACGATGTTGAACCGAGGTGGAAGGAGCGGCAGTTCACGCGGATTCACCATTGCAGTTACTTCCGGTTTGTTGGCAGCGATGTCCTTCGGCGCGTTCGATCTGCTTGCAGCGAAATGGGGGCAAGCGTGGGGAGTCGGTCGATTGCTCCCTTGTGTTTTTTGGATCAATGCCATTTTTTCGCTCGCTTGTTTGCGTGGTTTTCTTTCAACGCTCAGTTCACGATCAAGACTTGCGTTGGCTTGGCTTTCGGTCGGTGCATTGCTTCTTTCGCTGCAAGGCCTTCTCTTTATCGGCTGTCTCGTTGTATATGGACGCGCCGCACAAACCAACGTTTCTTATTCGATTCGCGGCCTCTTGAGCGTGCTGCTCGTGTGGAGCGTAGGGCGGTACCTGCAGAACGATGAAGGCCAGTTAACCAGAGCATTGCTGGTGAATCGGCTCATTGGTGCGGTTTGTTTGCTTTCAGCCATTGCTCTGGCGGTGCAGTAAACATATCACCACCGTTCCAAACACGGCACTGTTGACGACCGGCGAACATTCGGTCGATTCATGGGGCATCGTACACCCGTCTGTGGAATGTCGAACTGCTGGACATAGTCAAGCGTGGGATGACTTGCTAGCCGCTTGGGTTCGCAGGGATTGGGAAGCGGTATTGGAATACTGCGAAGCGCTAATCCAATGGCTTGATAAGGACGGGTTTCCGCCTGAATTCAGCTATCCGTTGGATCTTGGCAAGGATTTCAATCGAGCATTCTATGCCAAATACCCATCCGGCAAATTTGACGCAAGATCCATGCTGTCGTGCAAAACACGGCCGATTTCAATTTCGTCCTTAGTATTAAGTCGAAACAATTAGAAGTGCCTGGGTTTCGCGACCATGCCAACGGCCTTTTCGGTACGCTGACGATTATGCCACAGATGATACGTGCGAGCACCGTCCGCTAGTTCCTCGCGCGACTTACTACCAACTCTTTCTGGATTGTCTGCTATGTCGACGAAGGCCTGGGGCAACAACGCCTCGTAGCGAATTCTTGCTGGCTCGCCAAAATGCTCATGGCACCAGGCTAAGATTTCGACAATGTCCTCCTCCGCAGCCGGGGCTAGTATTACACGCTGCATTTGGATCAACCACTCTTTCCATTTTTAGCGAGCTTCGCCGCCTGGCGGCCCAACTTGGAAATATGATCAGCGATCTGACTGCTGGTCTTAAGTCCAACTCCCTCACCTTGATCGAGCTGTCGAAATCCCTCAGCCGCTAGCTGCTGAAGCAATTCAAGTCGACGGTCATCTTCGGTAGTTCGCTGTTCGAGCAAACGTAAGCCCTCACGAACCACTTCACTGGCATTTTTGTACTTGCCTGAAGCGACCAGGGCTTCAACCAACTCTGAGTAGTGTTCAGTCAAACTAATGTTCTTTGTTGTCATTCTGGTACTCCAAGAGGCTTCTGATGTTAGCGTTCCACCCACATCGCCACTTGATCACAATTGGCAAAAATTGCCAATTGTGACTTCCAGTCAAAAGGCCCGCGATGCACTCACATGTCAAAGAAATTCGTCGCCGTCAATGACATCGAAATCTCCCCGAGGAAAGCCGGACATGCAAAACACCGCCAAGGGCGAATGAACTCAGGACAGTCTTCGCCCGACGATGAAATTTCTTGGGAATAAATCGGAACATTCTCTCGATGCACTAGCGGAACCACACGCTCGCGCGTTAGTTCGGCCGCATAAGCGATGCACCCATCGATATCTTCATTCTTGAGGCTCGGATAGCTTCCATAACGTTTTGAGGACGAAGTTACTCTCGCACCGATTCTCATTGATTTCCAAACTGTACTTGAGCAAAACAGCCCCATGCACCCAAGTCGATCTACACGAACAATGCTGCATTCGCAATCTGACGTCAGACCTCCCTCGATTGCAATCAACCAATTCTTCTTCTCGCGAAGTAACCGCTACTTTCAGGGCCAAGTTTCTATACAGGGCTGAAACTGGCCTGTACAGGAGCCCCTACCTCGCAATCGAACTTGGAAAATCTAAACCCTCTGGTAGAATAGTTGGAAAGATGCCTGTTCTCCATATCTCCACTTCGAGCGTTGCAAGTGACTGAACAAGAACGACTCCATAGACTGGAAGAGGCACGGTCCGACTCGGATTCGTGGAAGGAGTGGTATCGCCTCACCCCGCTTGAGAGGATGCAGGAATCCACAAAACTTTGGCGATTCTACTTGGAGGCCGGAGGCTCACTTGATCCCGAACCCGATTCTCAAAGTCCTTTCGACGCTGTCATGCCACGAAGTACGCCACCTGCTTATCGGCGGTCAGGCTTGCGTGTTATACGGCGCAGCGGAGTTTAGCCGCGACTGCGATGTCGTGATTTTGGCCGATGAGGACAACTTCAAGAATCTAAACGCAGCCTTGGCCGAATTGCAGGCAGAATGTATCGCGATTCCCGAATTCAAGGCGGAGTATCTCCAACGCGGACACGCGGTTCACTTTCGATGTAAACACGCCGACGTGAACGGCCTGCGAATCGATGTGATGACCCAACTGCGCGGATGCGAACCATTTGAACGCCTTTGGGAGCGGCGAACTACGATCCAAGATCCGATCGCAGGTGCTGCGTATGAGGTTCTCGCGATTGAAGATCTCGTTTGTGCCAAAAAGACGCAACGCGACAAAGACTGGCCTATGATCCGCCGCTTAGTCGAAGCCCACTATGATGAGAATCAAAATGGTCACAACGACGCGATGATTCAATTCTGGCTGCGAGAGTCTCGTACACCAGAAATGCTAAGTAAGCTCATGCAACGCTTTCCAGAATCCGTTATGACACTGACCTCCTCGCGACCGTGGTTGTCGTCGCTTGAACCGAATGACGTCGGGCAGATCGAAAAGTACCTGAGGCAAGAAGAGGATATGGAACGACGTGCCGACGAGGCGTATTGGAAGCCACTTAAGGAAGAACTCGTTCAGCTTCGGTTAAATCGGGAACGCCAAAACAAAGATTAAGCTACTCCATGAGTGTGGTTCATGCCGCCCGCGGAAGCAGCATGTCACGGCAGAGTGTTTGTCAAACTCTGGCATCCAAGTGAAGGTTGGATTGAAAAGAAATAGCACAAGAGACAATTACAGCGGTCTTTTTCCAATTCATTCGGTGCGATCTCAACCTCGACCCCACTACCACTACTGTGATAGCACCTAAACGCCAACAGAACTCGTATGATCATCGTTTGCGTGAGTTGATCTTCCAATCTGGAAGAACTGAGACCGCGAGACGAATCGGTGTGCCTCGATCTACGATCCATGGCTGGACGAAAGCGCGACCTCGACCGGTCGTGACACTGACTGCAGATGGTGATTATGTCGAGAGCCTCGAAAAGAGGGTCTTCTTTCTCGAGCGACGCACAGCACGATTGAGAGCTTTGCTTCGACTGTGTGTCGTCTTGCTTCGCCTATCTGGCTTTTCGCTTACCTATCGACGATTGCCTCAAGGGAGCGATAAGCAGAACCTTCTTGGCGTCATTGATCGCGCAAGCCGATTCGTTCGATTGCCGAGATTACTTGCCTGCATCGGAATCTCTTCTTCGCGCTACTACGATTGGAAGAACGCGCAAGAATGTGGACTCGATGATGTATCGTCTTGTCCCAAGGCTTTGCCGGGGCAAATGACTGCGACAGAACGCTCCGAAATGCGATCGATGGTGCAGTCCGAAGACTATCGTCATCTTAGCGAGCATAAACAAAAAGGACATGCACAGCAATTGAGATGGACTCAGTGGAATTCAGAATCGAATGCAAAGACTATCGGCGATCGAACTTCGGCCGATGGAGAGTTCGTCTTCTCAACAACAGCAAAAGCATCAAAAGATGAGACTTCCCACGACTGCCGCGGAAGAATTCGAACAGATTTCGATCGATTGGGACGTACCGCTATCCCGATCGAGTTTTTTCGTTCCGTCTAAGAGGCGATTGTCGCTGGTTACTATCCCATCGAACCGTCAGCCGATGTTCGCAAGATGCCGAACGCCCAACTTGCCTGCCAACTCTCGCAGTCGATCGCGACTGGCTGACAGAAAGCGACCTATCCACGTCTTCTCGTGCAGCCGCTTGATACGCTGACTCCAAATCTCAGCGCTACTTTGAAGTCGCTCAAAGATGCCTGCCAACTCACTGGATACGACAGCCTTCCCCTTGCGAACCACGCGGCTCGTATAGTCGACCAGCAACAGATATTGGCCTAACGTAAAGCCCTCCACAATCCCCTTCCGCAGCGAACCTTGACGTTGGCGATCTTCGATCGGAACCAACCACAACGAATCTTCGACATCGCCACTCACCGCTTGTGCTGCAACACTGCCATTGCGAATTTGCTCGACGTCTTCCATGCGACCTTGAGCGACAGCGTTGTCGACACGTTCCTTGATACTGGTATGTGGACTTTGTTCGGGCAATGGAACAATTCCAGCAGCCACAGGATTCAAGTCGATATAGGCCGCCACGGAGAGCAACGATTCTTGGTCCAGGATGGCGATCGATTTGAAACGTCCTTCGAAAAACGCCCCGGTGCAGCCATCTTGCTTATTCGCAAGTCGAGCGAGTGGTTCCTTGAGGCACTTCATGAACCAACCGAGCGAAGACAAACGACTTCGAGTCTCTCGCACCCAATCGGCATTATT
>Ga0207937_1000104_pt1 | contig 26877 bp, 23 predicted proteins | sample LakMenEpi04Sep11_FD_150668 | JGI IMG/M metagenome (GOLD analysis project Ga0207937, IMG submission 150668) | Freshwater microbial communities from Lake Mendota, WI - 04SEP2011 deep hole epilimnion (SPAdes) | ecosystem: Environmental > Aquatic > Freshwater > Lentic | place: Lake Mendota, Madison...
CGAAACCGTTCATGTTCTCCGGCAAGGAACTCGTGGTCAACTACGCAACGAGCGCCGGTGGCAGTATGAGAGTCGAGTTGCAAGACGCCGCTGGAAAAGCGATCCCAGGCTTCACGCTCGCCGATTGCCGCAATCTAGTCGGCGATGCCATCGAGCAACCGGTCGCTTGGACCAAAGGCGGCGACGTCTCATCCCACATCGGCCAACCGGTTCGCCTACGCATCGTCATGCAGGAGGCGGATCTGTATGCTCTGCAGTTTCGACCCGGTCCATAAAGCCTCAGCCGCGCAAGTCGGCCGATCAACCGCTTCATCGCGGTAGTGATTTCCGAACCCTCGACGGGAACCGTTGCGGGGCCAATCTCCAGGAGGAAGGGAACATCTACATGACACGACAACTTCTCGATATGGTGTTGTTGATTTTGAGCATCAATCTTGTACTCGCTGGCCATACTCTAGCTGATGAGCCAACTAGCGAGCAGCCGTTGATTGGCTACACGGAACTGCAAACCAATCTGCCAGGTGGACGGCATGCGAACGTGCGTACAATGCGCGCGACGGTGGTTCGAGCGGATGGATCGGGCCGAGCGAGGATCGCCGATGAACTCGCTGACGAGACCGATGCGTGGACTCAGTTCGCAGGCTGGTCGCCGGACGGAAAACAGGCGATTGTATCTCGCGGGTGGCAAGACGCAGAGAACGCGAATTGGGAACAAGAGCATAAGACTTTTCGCATGGAGCCTAAAAAGTGGTTGCTCGATTCGTGCCTGGTCAATATTGCAACAGGCAAGGTTTCGAACCTCACAGCCGTGGATCGAGTCAGCCACTACAATAGCGGTCTGTTTTTCATGCCTGAAGTGAAGACACTCGGCTCGGCGGCCCAAGCGACGACCAATAGGCTTGGCTTCACGCCACTGATCAACGGAGTGTCGAAACCTTTTGTGATGGATCTTGACGGCCGCAACAAGCAGGATCTGTCAAGCACGAACGCGGGGTTTACCTACGGATACAGCGCGTCGCCGGATGGCAATCTCATCAGTTATCATGAGAACTATCAGGTCTACATCGCCAGAGCAGATGGCTCGGAGAAGCGGCATATCAATACCGGTCATCCCTTTGACTTCGGCCCACGCTGGTCGCCCGATGGAAAGTGGCTGCTGTTTGTCAGTGGCGAGCATTACGACTGCCATCCGCATATCGTTCGCGCCGACGGCATGGGCTTGAAGAAGCTCGCCGATCGAGCCGGTTATCGCGGCGTGACGGAGTTCATCGATGTCGATGACTTCCACGGAGGAAGCAGCGACGTGCCGGTCTGGTCGGTGGATAGCCAGTCGGTCTTCTACACTGCCAAGGTCGGCAACAACGTTGAGCTTTTTCAGATCACGCTGGACGGTGTGAACATTCAACTTACCAAGACGCCCGATGGCACAACGCACTATCATCCTACCCCGTCAGGGGACGGCAGGCAGTTGCTCTATGGTTCGAAACGCAATGGTGTCCGGCAACTGTTCGTGATGACCCTCGCCGATCTCGGCGAGACGCAACTCACCCATCTCAAGATCGGCTTCGGAGCCATGTGGCCGCACTGGCAACCTGCTGAATCGGCCCAATCTCTACCCATCCCGTAAACGAAGCCGCCAAGGCTGTCGGCGAATTCGATTGCAATATTCCGAAACTCTTGGCGAGTTCCGCTACCGAAATCCCTTCGCGTCGGTTGCCAAACTCTTCTCCGTTGCGGCGCTAGTTACTCCATTCCTAATTTCTGTCGCCCCCGCGTGGTCAAGCGATTGGAATTCCATCCGGGTTCCCAGGTTTGTTCGAAAACGACTTGCCTAACACCTGAGACCTTCATCAGTCGCTCGCGAATGGGTACGGACACGGTAGGATGCACAGAGATAGAACCGTCAACAAAGTACTCCAGTCGCGGTCGTCCTCGATGAGGCATTGCCATCACAAGTGTTACGACGTCACCTCGGACTCGAACGTCGTAGATCATACCGAGCTCGACGATATTGATGTCTGCCGTATAGAGCTGGGCATCTTTGCAATCAAGAAGAGCTTTCCAAATTGCTGACTTCAATTGCGAGTAGTCACCCGCTTCACCCGGTCTCGCAAGTCGACGTTCTGCGGCCTGACCGGGATTAACATCAATGGTTGACGCAATATTCATCGGTGAAATAACGCTTGCAGATAAGATGAGCGGATTCACCAGACAGCGACGCAGTGACTCGATCTCCTTCGCCCCAGTCGATTCCGAAAATGGCAACGCGAGATATGCGTTCTTCTGCTTCAATTCTGCTCCCGCGGGTACGTTTTTGACTGGTAGAGGGTAGCGACTCCAGACGCTACCATGCCAGCGATAGAACAAATTCGGTGCACCATTGTGTTTAAGTTCTGGAATGCCCGTCGCCGAATGGTCGATAAAAAGAGCCATGAAAGAGTCTTTGGTATCCTTATTGAAGAAGCCGACTCCCCACAGATTCTCGGATTGATCCGCAGGTACATCTCCCGTGTGCAGATTGCCCTCGGCATTCATCCACAGCTTGTCCGTAAAGGATTGACCAGAAAAGACCCATTCATCATCCCGAAGTGCTTGTGCGGAAAAGTCCTGAATGGCCTTCATGGAACCGATCTTGTGGAACCATGGCAAACCGGAATAGAAACGATACTCGACATCCACCTTGAGTCGACTTGGTGAATAGATGGGGTGGACGGGCGAGTATGGGAAACCCCAACGTCGGATGATTGTGCATAACGGACCTCGAATGACCTCGTAGTCCGGGCAGGTATCCCAAAGCGAGATTCGTAGCTTCTGAAAGCCGTCCTCATCGACATAGTCATGAGCCCAATCGATGCCGGGTGGCTCGCCGTGCCCTTCACCACCTGAATACAGTTCGAGCCCGTGTTCTCGACGGAGGATGAGTCGCTCCAATTGTCCAGTTTGCCGTGAAAGAACCGCCTTAAAGTGAGCATTGGAGATATCCAATCCGAAACCTTCACCTTGGGCCAAAAGATCGGAAGGATACTCAGGCAGTTCTGCATCGGAGTTGCCATAAAAAACGAGAATCTGTTGTTTCTGTTTTGGAAGACTGTCGACCATGAGAATTATCTTGCAATGCCGTTGATTGCCTCTTCGAACTTCACCGTACACTTGGCATGGCAGTTCGACGAGCCGACCAAGACTCACTTTGGCCACGCGAATCTCACGAACCAGCGAAGTAACTTGATCGGCAGGAAAGCTCAAGGAAATTTCTATCGGCTCGGAGTGGCGAGATTCGCCTGCCGACTCTTCCACCGTGATCGTTTTGAAGTACTTCCAACCGCGAGCCCAACCTCTCCAATCCGCGGTCAATTCCGCAACCGCTTGCCACTGATTCGTCTCGACGAGCGATGCGGTAGGCGGTTGCACCTCCAGTTGCGTTTGCAGGACGGAATCGCGTAGCGAATGGGTGAGCGATCGAGCTAAATCGAAGTCTTGATTTTCCCATGCAGCTTCCAGCAAACGCATTTTGGTCGCAAAGGAATCGCTACGGCGTTGAGCAGCCGTTGCAACGTTATCCACTTTGCCAGCCTCTTGTGCAATACTCATGCAAATGAACGGCGAAATGAATGCCATGATCGCAATCAATGACGGACGCATGAAAGATCTCCACATTCGATATTCTCGCTATGAGTGAGGTTTGTTGTTCGCGTATTCGAAAAGTTTGACATCGCCCGATCTCTGCTCGGCAAGGCGCCGATCGCAAGATCGTAGGGATTCCGCCTACCTGCAATCCGTTGGAGTCAGGAGCTTTTTTATTCTGCGAGAGATCGACTCAATCAATAGTTCCATGCAACCAGGGGCGGTTGCCGCGATGATCTCCTGATAGATGCCATAGCCGTAAGTGCTCGCGGGAGGGATGTAACCGGGTTGCCAATCGTTCGTCAAAGTAGTCACAATGACAGGCCGTGGGGCAAAGCGCTCACGCAGCGTCGTTTGAAATGCCTGATAGAGCTCGCCAGGGACAAAAATCCAGATTGCGTCCCCGAAAATGCCCAAGTGCAGTGTGATCGGATAAGTGTCTCCATGCACCAGTGCGTTCAAGCGAGTCAACTGCCGCGTTCGCTGTTCAATCTGCGCACGACAGTTTCGAATTTGCTTCTCATCGCCAGTTTCTATCGCTTTCGATTCTTCGATCATCCAGTGCTCTCGCTCTGCTGTTGTATGTTCGATCGTCGGCAGATCGTGACGATACGGCAACTGCACTGTCAATTGTCCCCATTGCCAAGCGGCCTTCTCGTCAAGCACATTTTCAGTAAGAGGCTCATGATTCCAGGTTCCGATGGTTGCACCAGAAATCACCGGTCCCGCGTAACGATACTCTGTCCCAGCCGGCGGAAGCGTGGCCAACGTCGACAACACCGCAAAACCGACTTGTCGTCCATTTCGATCGGCGACCGCTGGATCACCGACGAAGCCTTCACGAGGGCCAAGATCGCCAGAGGCACCCTGTAGAAACAGGCAGTGCACACCTTCATGCGTTTCGATCACTTCTCGCATGGCCCCAACCCAATCCGGGCTGATCAACGTGTTCTCCCAAGCGAGCGTCGTCGGATGGCAAGCATAGTTGACCAGTGTCGCCAATGGCTTACCGGAAAGGTTCGTCACACGCCCTACTAGCAACGTATCGTCCGCGGGACCTTCTGGATTAAAGCCGCACGCAAAGGTTGCTCGTTCGACGTCCCAGAAGTCGCGATGGGCAGCTAGATTGCAACGGCCGATTCCATAAACGATTGAGGCTGCTTCAGCCCGAGGTCGCGTCTCCTCAGCCAACTGCGTCAATCGAACCGCTAAATGATCTAGGTAAGGACCAATCGTCTCTCCGCCAGGCAGATGACTTCGAGTCCGCGACATCCATCCGGAACCATGCGTGTGTGACAGTGCGACCTGGATGTTCGCATACGGCACTCCTGTTGCCGACGCGATCGACTCGCGGATGTTCATCATCTCAGCGGCGTCAAGAATACAGTGATCCAAGGACAGGATGATTTGCGGCGGACCGGTCGCAGGAGCCAGTGGTTCGAGCCACAGCAGCGTCGCCTCGAGCGGTCGATGCACGCCCGTCGCTCGATCATGCAGCGCGGCGCCCCACATACGATGGTAGATTCCGATTGGAGGTGTGATATCACAACGGCCGACACTAGCCCGGCAGCGTGATTGGGGAGTCTTAAAGCTGTTCATCATCATCTCCTAACAGAGTTCCCTGTGGATTGAGAAACGCCCAGCAGATCGCGTCCACAGCCATGATTCCTGCAAATAGCAATAGCATCAGATTCCAATTTCCAGTCCTCGTTGCCAGCCACGCAGCCGTCAAAGGAAATATCGCTGCACCAATGTTACCGCACATATTCATGACACTGAAAACCGTCGCGACCTGCTTGCCGCCAAATTGGATCGCGACCGTATAACCGCTTACTCCTCCGAACGTCGCGCAGAAAGCGCCTAAGGCAATCAAAGTGATCGCGCCGCGCACATCTGCCACGAAAGACGATGCTACGATTAGCACCGCACAACTGGCCATGCCGACGACCGCGATGCCCTGACGACTGAGACGTGAGTTTCCTGTCTTTCGCAACATCCAGTCGGATACAAAGCCGCCGGTTAAGCTTCCGAGGACACCACCAACTCCAGCGAAGAACGTTAGATCCCCCGATGCAACCACCGACACGCCTCGAGTCTCCTGAAGAAATGTCGGGAAAGTCGTCATGAAGAAAACCATTCCTGCCGCTCGAAAAAACTGCTGAGCACACAACAGCGCCATCGGTCGACTGCGGAACAACCGACGCCAGTCAATCGGCTGAGCCGCTTTGCTCATGGGTACGACCGCAGGTAGTCGGCGAGCTGGAATCAGCAATAAAAAAGCAACGGACCACACAATTCCAGGAATCGCATAGGCAGTAAAGAGTAGTCTCCACGGAGCCTGCTGCAGTGACTGGCCGGCGGGTCGAAGAACTTCCAACAACCGACCTGTTAACGTTGGAGCAATCGCCCCTCCGATCATCATTCCGCTGGCCAAGAGCCCCGAAGCCCTGGCTCGTTCCGAGTCTGGAAAGACTTGCCCAATCGCTTTGGCAGCACAAGGAAAGGCACCAGCTTGCGCCGCTCCCATCACGCCCCACAGGATGAACAGTGAGTAATAGCTGGTTGCAAAACCGCTCATCAGCGTGGCGATGGACCAGAGAATGCTGAATATCGCCAACGCTTGACGGCTTCCAATCCGGTCCGCAAGCCAGCCGCTAGGGATTTGCAGGAGCGCATAGGTGAAATACCAGAACGAAAAAACTGCACCCATACCTATTCCATGGTTCACGAAGTTCAAGTCGGCGGCGATCTCCTTCGCCGGTACGCTGAGCGCCGCGCGCTGGACGTAGGCAATCAAAGCAACCGAGCACAGGAAACCAAGAACCAGATATCGACCGCTGGAACTCGAGACGTCGCCGTCAGGCGGATGGAGCGACGATGCGTTGGATAGCCTGGTCACAGTAGTCTCGAAGGAGAAGAGGAAAACCGAGTTGCGTCAGCTGCGGGCCAGTGCCCGCTGCAATTGATCAAACAGCCGATCCACTTCACGGGCTGTTTCCGAATCCAACAGCCAACTTACGGGAGCACGTCGTCGATCGGAATTCCATAGTCCGCGTTTGACCAGTAGATACTTTTCGATCGCCAAAAAACCATCTAGCCCAGCCTGTAATTGCAAAGTCACAATCGCGCAGATTGGATAGTAGATCGCATAGGCAGCCGCTTCGTCACCCCTTTTCAATGCATTCCATAGGGCGACGATTCCGTCGAGCAGGTCCATTCCCGGCATCGTGCCACTGATCCCGCGTCGATAACTGTCGATCAACAAAATGCCGCCAGAACCTTCGTAAATCTTCGCTTGACCCTTGGTGGCATCGCGCAAGGCCGACAGATTGGGACCAATTGGTGAGGCCTCGGGCTTGAAGAGGATTTTCTTCTCGTCGTAACGCTCCAAGAGTTGCAGATAGACTTCCTGAGGGATCGCGCTACCAACGTACCCGGATGCATCTTGAACGATGATTGGCAAAGACACTCCGTCGGCCAGTTCACAATAGTAATCCAGGTGAGCCGCAACCGACAGTCGTGTGTTGAGCGGCGGCGCAGCCATGACGGCATCGCAGCCGACTCGTTCTGCGTGAACCGCGTAGTCCAACGCCTGCTTTCCACTCTCCGCTCCCACTGCAGCGAACACGGTCCCTCGCCCAGCGCTGAGTTCAACGATCTGCTCTGTTAGGGATAGACGCTCGTCATAAGTCAGTCGCAGGATCTCGGATACCATCCCCGTCCCGAGTCCATGCGCGCCGACCGAGTAGGCCCAATCGATCTCGCGGCGGAGCGCATCGACGTCGATCCGATCATCGGCATCAAACGGAGTATGTACAATGGGCAAAACGCCCAACAATTCGCGTGACATATGGATAGCTCCTACCAATCTCCAACACTTCCATCGCGATGAAACACTCGTTGCAGCACTTCCTGCTGAAACGGATGTCGGCGGACTTCTTCTTCGTTGATTGTGACACCCAGACCGGGCTTCGTATTCGGCGTTACCGTGCGTGTCGACGTGTCAACTTGAAAGCCTTCCTCGACCACATCATATCGCCACGGTACGTCGTTATGTACCGACTCGCAAATGATGTAGCTGGGTTGTGAGAAACCAAATTCGATCGAAGCGGCAGTGCTAACCGGCCCTTGAGGATTATGCGGCGCGAGTGCGATGCGATAGGCGTCCGCCAGGGACGCCACGCGACGCGCTTCGGTAAATCCGCCGCAATGCGTGATATCCAGCTGACAGATTTCGCAACCACGAGCCGCAAATAGGTCTCGAAACGCTGCAAGATGCGTCATGCGTTCGCCCGTAGCAATGGGTGTTGCCACGGCAGCATTGATGGCCGCAAGTCCCTCGATGCACTCGGGCCAACAGGGCTCCTCAAGGAAGTACAGACCGTAAGGTTCGAGCACTTTTGCGAACTGCAACCCCATCGCAGGCGAGGGTCGGGCATGGCAGTCCACCATGATATCAATGTTGTCCCCGACAGCTTCGCGCATCGCGGCGACGCAGGCATCCGCAGCTTTCATCGGCTGTAAGCCCTCGATCGGCATCGTGGATGGTACGGCCATGGATTTGAAAGCCGAGAAACCATCCGCTACTGCTTGTTGTGCTAGTTCAGCAAACCGCTTCGCATTGTCGACCGGCGTCTCGTAGAAACTTTCCATATCGCCGCCGCCAAGGTGACAATAGAGGCGGATTGTATCTCGAACCGGACCACCCCAGAGCTTATGACAGGGGACGCCATGCAGCTTGCCGACAATATCCCACAAGGCGAGATCAATTCCAGCGATGGCCGTCGATCGCACGATGCCGCTTCCATGCCAGAAGTGTTGCCTCCACATCATCTGCCACAGGTGTTCGACGCGGGTGGGATCCTCACCGATCAACAACTGCGAAATGTCCTCGATCGCCCCAACGACGCTTCGTGTGTGCCATTCGAGAGTCGCTTCCCCCCAGCCAAACAACCCTGGCTGATCGGTATGTACCTTTACAAAAATCCAATTTCTCATTCGTGCATGACAAACGAGTGTTTCGATAGCTGTTATTTTCATTCCACGATTGTAGCCTATGTCGCCTGGAGAGGAACGATGGCCGAAGCACTCATTTTGACGCTTAACGTTGGCGCGATGAATGAAAGACATACATCCGTTGCTCCTGCTCGCTGTGGGGCGTGTTGGGTAATTTAACGACGGTCGCTGGATCGCGGTACTGCGTCACGTACCATATGGCGATGTCGGTTTTTGAAAACCTAGGCTGGTCGGACTGCCAAACGAAACGAACGGGTTAGCTTCGCGGGGGTAAGAATCATGCGCCGCTAAACCTAAGTCGCATTGGAAGTGCTGAATTGGCCTGGATATGTGTCTTCGTTGTTGTCAGCACAGTGGGCCTTTGGCAGACCCTTCATTATCTAGGCGGCTCGGCTTCATTCTGGGATGCGTTGACGACATCGCTCTTTCGTGACGGGCAACACATTCGAAACTGGATGCATGACCGATTTGCTGAGCAACTCGCGAACCGCCATCAACGCATCTTCAAGCGATCCGAAATTTGCTCGGAGATTAGGCGGACGGGGCAGCATCTTCGAAATAGAGAAGATCTTTTCGCGACAACTTTGTATTGCAAAGCATATTAATGGCAGCTAGAGTATAGGAATGAATACTCAATCCATCGATCAAGCCTTAGAAGATTTGGCCGAGATTCGTTCCAGCTTAAACCGAGCTGAGACGTTTCGCGGATATCGGTCTGCATCCATTTTGGCGACTAGCGTGATGGCTTGGTTCGGATGTTTGCTGCAGTCACGGTGGGTTCCTTCGGAGTCGGCAGAGTTAGGGGATTTTTTAACGTTTTGGATACGCATCGGTTTGTTTTGCGCTGTGCTTATTTTTGGAGAAGTGTTGGTTCGTTATTGGCGGTCGGGGCCTATGTTTCGGCACATGACACGCAGCGCGGTCGGGCCGATGATTCCCGCCTTGTTATCTGGGCTCGCGTTGACGGTCGTTATCGCTGGGACCGCGCCTGAGGTAGGCTGGATGCTACCGGGACTCTGGGCAATGGTTTATGGACTTGGGGTCGCCGCCTCTGCCAGATTTTTACCAAAGTTGGTTTCGATTGTCGCATTGTATTTCGTCTTGTGTGGAATGGTTTGTATTGCGTTGTCAGCCCGAGGTTGGGCTTATTCTCCTTGGTTGATGGGGGTATCTTTTGGCGGTGGACAAATGTTGACAGCAGCAATTTTGTATTGGTCATTGGAGCGTAACGAATGAGTCGAAACGACGAATCAAAAACAAACAAACCGGCTCCGTACGCATACGATGGCTTGGAGCGTATCTTTCACGAGAAAGCCAGGCTCGGCATCGTGACTTGCTTGGTGCGACATCCCGATGGTCTCGCGTTTCCTGAACTGAAGTTGTTGTGCGATTTGACCGACGGCAATCTCAATCGCCATTTGCATCACTTGGAGGAAGCCGAGATCGTGCATCTGGAAAAGCGTTTCGAAGGAAACCGGCCACAGACCCTTTGCAAGATTACCAAAGCAGGCTTGAAACGATTCACCACCTATTTGGATCAACTACAAAAAGCGCTCGAAGATGCGAGACCAAACCCGGCCTCAGCCACAGCCAAAGGAACGTCCAAGAGTGGCCGATTGAGGCCGAGCGCCGAAGGGTTTTGAACCATTCATTCATTCAATCAACTTAGCTCAAGCTTGAACGTTTGAGCTTTTATTTTGGATACAAACTTTGCCAAACAAAGTACTTTGTGAAAATACAGTTCATGCGATTCTCTCCCCCTCGCGCCGTTTCGGTAAAACCCCTCACCCCCAGCCCCTCTCCCCTAAAAAAGAGGCTGCTGATTTGGGCCCGGCTTGTTGGTTCTTGGTGAGTCGTCGGGCGCTGGCCCCGATTGTCGGCTGTGGCGAAGCCACGAAACCGGGGCTAGCGCCCAATGGCTCACTAAATCAGCAGTCTCCAAAAAAGGGGCGAGGGGAGCAAAGTCAAAAAGTGTATCCGCCAAACCACTCGCACATTTATATAGCGTTCTAAACTGGAGACATATGATGAGAGTTATACGAGCCGAATTCATGGGGTTATGTTTCGGAGTGCGCGACGCATTGGCGATCGCGAGAGAGACCAAGGACCCGAGCGCTGTTACCATCTATGGCGAACTCGTACACAATCCGACGATTCAAGAGGAGTTGTCGTCGCGTGGCTTTCGAGTCGTTGGCGAAATGGATCGCGAAACCGTTGAGCTCACAGACAGGGTCATGGTAACAGCGCATGGAATCAGCCAGAGACGCATGGATCTACTTAAGGCGCAATCGACAGAGATTATTGACACAACTTGTCCGCTCGTTCGCCGTGTCCACGAAGCTACTCAAACGCTTCAGAGCGAAAATCGACTTGTCATTTTGATCGGGCGTCGCAAACACGTGGAGGTTCAGGGGATCGTGGAGGACTTGAGACAATGCATTGTCGTCGAGGACCTCGATCAGATCATCGATTGGAAGGCACCTTTGCTAGGTGTGGTTTCTCAGTCGACGACAACACCCGAACTAGCGCAGCGTTGCCTGTCTCGTATCTTGGAATTGAATACCCACGCGGACGTTAGGTATGTAGACACGATCTGCCGTCCGACGCGACAACGCCAGCAGGCGTTGGAGGCCCTTTGCCAATCCGTTTCTTTGGTGATTGTGGTCGGGGGCAAACACTCCAACAATACCCGGCAATTGGCTCAACGCTGTTTGGAACTAGGGTGCAAAGCGATCCAGGTAGAGTCAGCCGATGAATTGCAACCCGAGTGGTTCGCGGACGTCAGCGTAGTAGGGCTTACTGCTGGTACCAGTACCCCCGACGGGACAATCGAAGAAGTCGCTAAGAAACTCGCCAGAATCTCCCCAACGCTGCCGACAACGCCATAATCTGGAAACGGGTCATGAAGCTTACAAGAATTCATGACCGTTGTTTGTGCTTAGCTAACTTTGAATTCAATCGACTCGATCGCAGCGAAGCCAGATTTTCGAAACGGACGTGGCATAGGCTGTGCAACGCCATTGGCATCGATCGATCGACAACGAAAAATGTAATCACCCGCAGGAAGACCAGCCTGTGTATAGACCCAGTGAGCGTTGCAAAAACGCATTGGCCAACGAATCGGCTTCCCTGTGGCATCGAATCCAAATGTATCTTTAGGAACAGCACCGCCCTCCAGTGCGTTCCACTTGGTCGGAGCCCCCAGTAACTCGGCGTCCCTCCAGAGTGCAGATTTGAACAATCCATCTTCGTCTTTCGTCATCGACGACACAGGTTCGATCAAAACCTGAATCTTGCTTAAACCAGAAACTCCGACTTGTGCGTATCCAGAAAATACGATTGGCATGTTCGACCGTGACTCTTTAGGAACGACGAGCGACGCGGCAAAGGTCTTCAGCGGGCTGTCGACGTCGTTGTTTTGCTCCGCATACGTATCGTTGGCGTGAGGTAAATTGGATAACACAACATGCGTAAGCCATTTGATGGATTTGAATCCATAGGCCTCGGGCACCACCATTCGTACGGGACCGCCCCGCTCGGAATCGAGCCATTGGCCATTCAGCTTGTAGCACAGGATGATCGGCGGTGTTTCGAACGGGTCTTCCAACACTCGCCCAATCGGTAACGAACTCCGAAATATCTGCTTGGGATCGTCATTGTGATAGCCGAAATAAAACACGCGTCTAGGGCTCGGCTCGTGCTCCCGCCTTGTCTGGCCTCCGCGGTGTTTTTGCCTCACTCGGCGAATTGTCCGCAAGGGATAATGCCTGATGCGAAGCGTGAGCCGCAACTCCTGAAAAAACTATCCCGCTTTTCAAAAAATGTCGCCGTGTTGCTTCGAAGTGTTCCCGCAAAAATTCATCGTTCATGTCGTTTTTCTCGGTGGGTCGATTCAGGCAACGGAACAGATGGAAAAGCGAACTCGGGCAGCCATACTCGCTTAGGCATTTGTAATTGAGGATTATAGCGGAACGGCGCATCCGGTTCACAAGCATCTTGATGAAGATTCTTTCATGACTCGCGGTTGCCCAGCCTACGCGAGAGTCAGTTGCTACGCGTAGGAGGTATAGCCCAGCGCTGGATGTAATGATTAGGCCAGCCGTTCCAGTGAAGCCTTTGCCGCTTCGGTGCGTGGAAGCTGGGTGGCGGCGATCTTATCTCGGCTGGTGTTTCGATGTATCTCCAATTCGGGCGAGCCAATCCAATCAGCTCTTTTGTCATTTCCTTTTTTATCTTTTAAGGATTGATAGCGTTTGGTGTCAGCTTCTTCCGTGCGTCCCCGCTGCTTCCCGCCCATCGCATCATTGCACTTGCCATGACGTCAAAACGTTTCTATTTACTCCGTTATCTATCTTTTAAAACCCGTTCAAGCAACTGCACGGGCGGAGATGATGAATTGTGGCGACGACGAGGCCGTCAGCAATTGGGCCGTAGCCGCTCTTGAAGAATTAGGAACACCGTCCATCAGCGCCGTTGAATCACTGACTTCCTTAGCGATGGCGGAAAACTCGCTTGTCGCCTATTGGGCGGTAACGCTGTTGGGCAGACTTGCCCCCGATGCGACGGAGAGTCAAGCAAAGTTGGCGAGCGTGCTAATGACGAAGCAAGAGGTTGCTGTCCAAGAGCGAATTGCGTGGGCATTGGAAAAGATAGGTGCGACTTCAGACGAAGCTAGGACACCTCTCGGTTAGCCACTCGCCTCAAGAAGTGATGACCCAGGGGCGCGGAGAATCCCGGAAAACCGTTTGGCGTGGAATTTGACTCTTAAGGCAAGGAGGCCTTAGTTGGCAAAGAAAAAAGTGGCTAAAAAACCGGAAAACGGTTCGCGATTATCAACGATTTTTTGGATCATCCTTTCAACAATCTCCGGGGGCGGTGTTACTGGATACTTTAATCCAGAACTGCCGATACTTGGCCCGCTCGTCCAGTATTTGTCTTCAAATCAAACGGTCGCTGGATCTGCACCACACGACAATGCCGAGCAAGAATATGCAAGGAAGACGAATGGACTGCTAACATCCCTCCAAGCGTTGCATTCTAGCGGTTCAACTCCAGCACAGATTGCCTCAGCTCGGAGGCCAGCTGACAAGCTCTTGATCGCAACATTCAATATCCAGGTTTTCGGAGCGAGCAAGCTGGCGAAAAATGACGCGATGGCAGTTATCGTAGATGTCATTCGTCAGTTTGATATTGTCTCCATTCAGGAAGTTCGCGCCAAAGAAGATGATATCCTTCCAAGACTTATCGCAATGCTCAACGCTGACGGCAGTCGGTACAACTACTTGATCGGCCCACGCCTTGGTCGCACCGTCAGCACCGAGCAATACGCTTTCGTTTACGATACGAACCGAATTGAGTATGATCCTAAATCGGTTGGAACCATTCACGATCCGCGTGACTTTCTACACCGCGAGCCGATGGTGGCACGATTCCGTCCGCGCACCAACATGCCAGACCGCGCATTTACTTTTTGGCTAGTCAACATTCATACAGATCCCGATGAAGTCGCCGCAGAAGTCGACGCGTTAGCGGACGTCTTTCAAGCCATGCGATCAGATCCGTCTGGCGAAGACGATGTGATCCTGTTAGGCGATCTGAACGTCAGCGAGACTCAGCTTGGCAGACTTGGAAAAATCCCAGGTATCAGATGGATCGTCCAAGGAGCAGTGATGACCAATACACGCCAGAACAAGGCGTATGACAACATCCTCTTTGATGGCCCGTCAACCAGCGAATACTCTGGACGATGGGGCGTGTTCAACCTGGAAAAAAATTACCAATTAACCCAGGATCAAGCCCTGCAGATCTCAGACCATTTCCCAGTCTGGGCAGAGTTTGGCATTTGGGAATCCGCACCAGGAAGCCAAGTTGCCAGTCGCGGTTCTGACCTCTCTCGTTAAATTAACTGACAGCAGCATGTCTCGCAAACTTTGTGACTCCTGTTGCACTGAAACTTCGCACGTCGCGGTGCCGTTCACGGTTCAGGAAGGGAATCGTATCGTTGGCAACGGCTCGAAACACCGCTGTGTCTCAAGGTAGAATGCTCAGATCGTCCCCGATTCATTTACAATATTGGAGTGGAAGTCGTGAAAATCAGTGGCATGGTGCGAGAAATTCTGTCTGTCGGATTTTGGCTCTGTGGGGTTTTATTCTTGAGCGGCATTGTTGAAGCTGCGGACCATCCTGCATTTCAACCGGTTAAAGAACTTTTTGCCGCGATGTCCAAACACGATGGCAAGGCTATGCAGGAGACTTCCACAGAGGACTTCCAATTGCTCGAGCATGGCGAAGACTGGTCGATGCAGAAACTTGTAGATGCGGTCCAGCCCCAGGGCAAACCGTACGAGCGGAAGAACTTCTTTAGCCAGATTCGAGCTCGACAGCAAGGCAATGTGGCTTGGGTGAGCTACTGGAACAAGGCTGAGATTCGCCGTGAGAGCGGGCTGCGGACCGTCGTTTGGCTCGAAAGTGCTGTGATGGTCAACGAGGACGACCGCTGGAAAATCCAACTGTTGCATTCAACTCGTCTGGAACCAGACAAGTACCCCAAAAACATTCCATGGGTTCAGTTTGAAGCGACTCCATAACCAGAACTCGAAGTACTCGAGAAGATTGCTTCGGCAGGAAAAATGAACATCGTGCTCGGCGAGAAAGGCCTACTTTACATTCGACCGGCTCATTGCATCTTGGCTGAGCGGGTAGGCTGTGCTTTAGAGCCGTTCTTCAATAGGTGTAGCGAGTGAATTCTAATCGGTAGACGATCGCCATGTACGATCGTATTTAACAACGAACAGATGGCATCGTTGCTCCATACTCTAGAAAAGTTTGACAGCGGTCTGCGCGACCCTTACGATGAGCGACGCAAGTTCGTTTTGCCGCGAACAATTCCTCGTCTTCTTGTCGGAGTGGGTATATGAAAGTTGCAACCGCTGAATTGAATTCTATTGCGGGCAAATCGAATGGTCGGGTTTCGCCATCTATCTTGCCGGAGCCATCGCCATTCACGCTCGATCAGACTCTTGAGTCATTCGGCCGCTGGGTCAGCGAACCGGTTTGGGTCCCGCCCAAGGACGCAAGTAAAGAACTAGCCTGCTCCATGCTCGAGGATCATGGATTGCTGTCTTCCAAAGAAGATTGCTGGAAATCGATCGTTCAAAAACATCGCTCTAAGTTCACGCAAGTACGTGAAATCGAACTTACCAAAGCATCCATTCGATTGCCAAAGAGTCGACTATTTGTAACGGTCACGGAAAGAGCGGACTTTGACAAGATCACGGATCCAATTCCCAACTGCGTCCAGACGCGACTCGACGAGTTTCTAGATGGGCCCGGCCGACAACGAGGAGTTCGAGTCTACTACTTGAAGCCTCTTTGCGTCGAAGTAGGAGACGATTTGATTTTCACGAAACAGTTTGAGTTAGAGGAAGCCATTGCCAACGTGCAACGTGAGGTTTTCGCCGAGTACCGAAAGCACTATTTGTGGGAACGTCCAGGACAAGATCTGATGAATGCCTTGGACGCATTGGCCTATTACCCTCGTCGCATGATCAAGCATGTGTTGGAGCGTAAGAAGCGTGCGATCGAAGCTTATCATGCGAAACTGGAGTTCAATCGACGCAAGGCAGCTATGCGTGTGGTCAGTTTGCACCGCAAGTGCCGAACCCACGATTGCACGTTCGATGATGTTCTATCGATTACAAAAACCCCCGATCGGATCGATGTGATTGAGAAGTACGCAGCCGACCATCAAATGACTCCAGCCCAGAAACAGAGGCTTTTGGAAGCATCTGTAATCGCTTTGCCTTGGTTTATCACTTTGCCTTTGGCCGCATATTGGATCGCAAATCTCAAGCTTGTTGCTTTGACATTGGCTCCTCCGATCATCGTATGCGACCCCGTCTTTGTCGCGGAAATGCCGGATGGTAATGGTACCGTACTCAAGATCGGACATTTCGATGAAGTGCGTGGGGTCGTCCACGTGGAGCTTTAGCATAAGCGGTTTGAGCAGAGGCTATCTGTTGACTGCAAACATCCTCGTGGGGCGATTCGATGAAAAGGTTGCGACGACTCTCAGTGGTCGCTAGTACTTCGCAGGGCGACTTAGGGTTTCGAAGGGTGACTCGCCGAAAAGTTGGCGATATTCATAAGCAAATCTACCAAAATGCCAAAATCCGTGTTCCGCAGCAATGGTGGTCACCTTCGCACTTTCTGTTGATTCGAGCCGAAGTGCCTTCCGAGCCTGATGGAGCCTATGAATGACCAGAAAGCGGTGTGGTGAAAGGCCATAGTACTCCAGAAAAATGTTTCTTAGAGTCCTTACAGAAACTCCCGCCTCATTGACTAGCAAGTCAATTGACAAACTTTCGCTAGAGCTGTTCTCGATTATGGCCTTTATACGCTGAATGATATCACGACGACTCAAGGTCGGACGCCCCATCGTCGGCGTGGACTGTTTCTTTGCTGCAACGACTGGTTTGCACGCGGCGAGCAACTCGCGTTGCAGCGATTGTTTTGCCGCAGACACGAATTGGAGAGTTGGATCGGACTTGATGGCGTGGTCTATGTTGAAGAGGACTTGCCGTAGTCGCCTCATCGTTCTAACCTCAACATCGACTACTAGCGACGTACCTGGTGGGTAGGGAAAGTCGTGCGGTCCTTGGGGGGCGTGACCAAGAACTTCGAACGGCAGCACGATTGAACACCAATCATGCGGCACTTTGGAAGCAATCGCCAACTCGCCTCCCGGGGTCATCAAAAGTACCCGCTGTTCCTCTAACGTTTGTCCATTCGCATATTGCAGTCCAGCAAGGGGAACGAAGAGAGTGTAACCGCTCTGTTGTACTGATCCTTCAGCAATGCTGCCACTTCCTTCTCTGCCGAGTTGAAGACTAATTTGGCCCAAAGACATTGCCTGCAGCTCCCATTGAGATTGAACCAGTCGGGGGATTTTTAACTGCAAGTCCGCATGGATAACCGCTGCGGCGTAGTCCTCGAAGTGGGTGAATTGCTTGCTTTTCATTGGGTTAAAGCGGGGTTGGCTGGAAACGGCCTGCTCCCTTCTTGAGGATCGAGGTCTGTTTCAGCGGAACGAGTTGAATTCGCAATCAATCCATCGAGATTCTCACATTTTGCCGAAAATGGATTGCGGTATCAAGGGAACGACGGGAAATTTCCCATGGTTACGGTTACTAACACAAGCGAACTCGCAGCAAGCGTCCCGACCTTGGCAGTATCCCAGTTCTTGATGACTGAATGCGAGGAGAGGACTTCGAAAAAGGTCTCGTTGCAGTGTCGCCCGACAAGTTACAGTTTTTTAAATAAGGTGAAGCATTTGATGGGAAATTACTTTACGAGGTTTGCGATTGCATTCGCAGTTCTGGGTGCGTTTGCGTTAGCCAGTTCAGCAGATATCGCGATGGCACAGCAGCCAAAAAAGATGCCCAATGTCGTCGTCCTGTGGGGTGACGACATCGGTTATTGGAATATCAGTGCGTACAACCAGGGAATGATGGGATACAAGACCCCCAATATCGATCGCATTGCCAAGCAAGGGGCGCTGTTTACCGATTGGTACGGCCAGCAAAGCTGTACTGCCGGTCGGGCTTGCTTCATCACAGGGCAATCAGGATTTCGGACTGGCCTTTTGAAAGTAGGACTTCCTGGTGCCAAGGAAGGTTTACAAGCTCGCGACGTGACCATCGCCGAGTTGTTGAAAGCCAGGGGTTATGCCACTGCCCAATTTGGCAAAAACCATCTAGGAGATGCCGATAGCACGCTCCCAACCGCTCACGGCTTCGATGAGTTCATGGGTTCACTTTATCATTTAAATGCCGAGCAGGAACCAGAGAATTCAGACTACTTCAAAGACCCAGCACTCCGAAAGAAGTATGGAACTCGAGGCGTGATTCATTCGTGGGCCAATCCAGACGGTACCCAACGAATCGAGAGCACCGGCCCTCTCACGATCGAACGGATGAAAACGATCGACGAAGAAATTACGAACGCTTCGCTGGACTATCTCGAAAAGGCTTCGAAATCGGACAAGCCTTTTTTCCTCTGGTGGAACTCAACCCGTTGCCACGTCTTCACGCATCTTAAAAAAGAGAGCGAAGGCAAGTCAGGTTTGACACCGTACATCGATGGTATGCTGGAGCACGATGCAATGGTCGGCCAAATCCTTGACAAATTGAAGCAACTCGGCCTCGATGAAAACACGATTGTGATGTATTCGACAGATAATGGAGCAGAGAAATTCTCTTGGCCGGATGGCGGGGCTTCCCCTTTTCGCGGAGAAAAGAACGAAAACTGGGAGGGTGGTTATCGGGTGCCCTGCGCCATCCGCTGGCCTGGTGTCATTCAGCCAGGCACGGTAAGCAATGATATTTTCTCCCACGAAGATATGCTTCCCACAATTATGGCTGCCGTAGGTGTGCCCGATGTCAAGGAACAACTGCTGAAGGGCATGGCAGTGGGAAAGAAAAAGTTCAAAGTCCATCTGGACGGGTATAATGTGATGGATACTCTCGCGGGCAAGGCTCCCAATCCTCGCCATGAGTTCTTTTATTGGAATGATGATGGTTCGCTCGTCGGCCTGCGTTACGACAACTGGAAGGTTGTGTTTCAGGAGCAGCGTGCACACGGATTTGATGTTTGGCAAGAACCGTTTGTACCCCTCCGTCTGCCGAAGATCTTTAATCTCCGATCTGATCCGTTTGAAGAAGCAGACCATGTGGCGATGGACTATAGCCATTGGCGAATCGACAGGACATTCCTGCTGGTCCCTGCGCAGGAATATATCGCCAAATACATAGCCACCTTTAAAGAGTTTCCACCAAGCCAGAAGGTTGGCAGTTTCAGCCTCGACCAGGTTTTAGAGAAACTCAACAACGCCCAGACTGGCGGTAAGTAGTCAAGTCCGCAACACAGCCGACAAAAGGGACGTCGGCGGGCGCGGACCGGAACGCTGGAGGCGTGGCATGCAATAGCCTGGGGTGCCAACCCCAGTGATGGGTTTCCGCGGGAAGCCTGAACCCGAAGGGGTGACACATATCGCAACGTTTTCCAACACGCCAGCATCCCTGTCGCCCCATCCAGGGCTTGGATTTCTGGTTTGCTAGCAAACCAGGGGTTAGCACCCCTGGCTATTTCATTCCGCCCTTCCTGGGCTTAGAACCGGCAATCGCAAACGCATGGAATCCAACGAGTTTTGTCCGCTGTGTCCACGTTTGCCCTCATGGGACGTGCCATGCACTGTTGATGATGCACTGTTGATGATGCACTGTTGATGATGCACTGTTATGGCCCAGGGTGTCGAAATCACCGAATGCGGCACTTATCTCTGCGTCCGCAAGTTTCGATTATTCTGGCTGGCTTGTTTGAAATGCGGTTCTCGCATGCATCACACACTCCTCAGATGTACGGTAGAAAGATCAGGTTATGCAAGTCATGGCGCGTTGAACGTCAAGACAAGAAAAATCATCGGTCAAAGGCCGTTAAATCGAACGACATCCGCCATTTTCAGTTCATATTTCCCCGTTACACAGTTACGGTTGTAGCCGGATCTTAAGGCGAAAGACGTCAAGTCAGATGCGATTTGCGAGTTCTACAGTTTTATCCTTGATCGTTTGCTCGATGACGGGCGGATGTAGCTGTTTGCGTTCTATCGAACAGTGGAAGTGCGATAATCTCGGGTTGTGCCATTTCGGGACGCGGCCAAGTAACGCGTTCAATCCTCCGTACAACCCGGCTACCTATCCGCCAGCAAACGCTCCGCTTCCCCCGACTGCCGTTCAGCCAGCGTTACCAGGGGTCGCTCCACCGATGTTTGTTAGTCCTACGCCGATGAACGTCCCACCTTCGGTTTCAACACCCTATCCTCCACCCTATCCTCCAGGTGCACCGAGCGTCCCCGCTTCCTCCGGTTTGCGTTATGGAATTCCGCAAACCTACAGCCAGCCAACAAAACAAACGTGCCAGCAGCCTCGATGAGTCGAACTCTCTTCGTGTTCGACTCCGAGACGGAGAAGTATGGCATCGCTCAGTGGGGGCTTCCGAAACTTACAACTGGCCGTTTGTCTGATGTTGCTACTTGGAATTTGTCTGTTGTTGTTACTTGGACTCGGTGAGCGCCTTGCGTACACGTTGAAAGCCAAGCTCCAATTCGCCGGCGGCCAAACTCAGAGCCGACAACAGATTTCCTGCGGTCTCTTCCAGGGCACTCCTGACCGGTTCGTACTGATCGGACAACTCGTCGTACTTGCCGGAAAGTCGTTCGTACTCGTCCTTTGCTTCCATGCTGGCAAGGTGCATCTGCAGCCTCAGTTCGTCCCGCTGTTGCTTCAATGCACTGACCACTTTATCGAGCGATGACTTGCTATCTAACATCTTCGAAACCTCGAGTTGAAAGGGGAAAGCATAGTAGTTTATCCCACTATGCGGACAGGCAAAAGACCTACTGACCATTTGGACACAGCCGACAAAAGTCAAAGTAGTAGGCACATTCCATGTGCCGTCCACCTAGAATCCCAGCAGTCCACCTAGGTCCCGGCAAAGGTCCAAGAGCGGACGGCACGACGGAGCTTGCCTGCTACTTTTCTCGGCTGTGTCCAGCTGTAAAGTTCTGGGGCGCGCCGGAGCTTGATACTTGGCCGGTGGACTTGATATGGTCAATCGGCACGACAAATGCACAAAGTATGAAGCGAATCCATGATCATGCCTTAAAGCAGAAAGAACTATGATGACAATCAATGCAGGAATCTGGATCGACCATCACAAAGCCGTCCTGGTGATCCTCAACGATGGTGTAGAAACGGTCGAAACCATCCTTTCGGATTTGGCAATCTCCAATGAGCAGAGTCTGCACAAAAGTGAGCCAAATGCCTACACTCGCAACGATTTTGTACCAGAGGACAGGCTCGAACGGAAAGCGAAGAGTCACTTTAAAAAGCATTATGATGATGTCATTTCGCATCTGCATGATGCGGAAGCCATCTACATCATGGGGCCGGGAGAAGCCAAGGGTGAGTTCAGCAAACGACTTGAGGGGGCGCACTTAAAAGCGAAAGTCACCCACATTGAAACGGCGGACAAAATGACGGACCGACAAGTTGCTGCTCACATACGGGATGTGTTCCAGCGGAACTAAACCAAAGAAAGCCGCGAGCGGGGTATAACGGATCACAAAGCCTCTGTTGGCGCGAAAATACTTCGGCCCCCCAGTCGAGGGCTTCGAGCTTGACGCCGCCTATGCCTCGCTTGCCAGGATTTTCGAAACCGTGAATAGAACGAGTTGTTATGCCCATCGTACGGACAGGGCTTCGTCAAGACTCGTAACTCCATCGATCACTTTTTTCAACGCCTCGGCCGTCAGGCTTGAAATACCTTTGGCTCGAATCAAGCGCCGAATCTCTTCTTCGTTTGCATTGTCGCTAATCGCTTTGGCTAACTCCGCGTCGATTCTAACACATTCAAAGACACCACAACGCCCTTTGAAGCCGGTACCTCGACATGCATCGCATCCAACCGGTTGGTAAACCACGCTTGGTATCTCGACACCGAGGAGGGTGAATATTTCTCGTTCATTCGGTCCAAGCTCGCCGACTCTGCGGCACTTTTCACAGAGCTTTCTTACCAACCGCTGATTGACTACTCCGATGACGTTTTCGGCTACGGATCGATCTTTGACACCCAGCTCGCGAAAAGCGGTGAACGTGGCCGCGACGTCGCGAGTGTGCAATGAACTGAAGACGAAACGACCGGAACTCGCCGCCCGCAAGGCGATCGCTGCGTTCTCTGGGTCGCGAATCTCTCCCACAAAAATGATATCGGGGTCCATGCGCAAAACGGTTCGTAATCCGCTCGTCATCGTAACATCATGACGCTCATCTACATTAAGCTGTCGGACAAATGGAACATCAAATTCAACCGGGTCTTCGATCGAGACAATGTTCTTGTTTGTGCTGCCGTAGGTTTGTAGCATCGAGTAAACCGTCGTGGTCTTGCCCGAGCCTGTTGGACCGGAAACCAACAATAGCCCCTCGCTCCCATGCAGCATCTCTTGAACCGTCTGAAGTCCAGCTGGCCCAAAGCCGAGGGACCCAAGTGGCATGAATACACTCTCTTTGGTAAACAGCCGCAGTGCCATGGCTTCACCACCGGCAACTGGAGTTGTGGTAACTCGCACTTCGAAATCATACATGCTGGCAGGCAGCATCAAACGGCCTTCACGAGGCCGAAAAGGATCGACGGCGTCAATCCTGGCTAAGGTCCGATACTGATGCATTAAACGTTCTGCTACCCCCGTATCGACATTGCAATACGACACGACGATTCCATCAATCCGGAAACGAACTTGGTATTGTTCCTTGTCCAAGGGATCAATATGAATATCCGTCGCCCGCAGGCTAATGGCGCGTGCGATTAAGTCGAGAGCTGGTGAGTCGGATTCCTTTAAACCTCGGTACTGGATATCTGCCTCATCCTGAGACTCTATCGCATTGGTCAAATCCGCCCTAACCAAGACAACGGGGCAGGGAGCTTCTTTGAGAATTCGTTGCGCAACACTTCCGAGAGATAAGGAAAGAATGCCAGCGCGGCCGCGTGAGCCCACCACGATCAGATCGGCCTGATGCTGTTTGGAGTATTCGATCAGTTCCGCGTGAGCCCGACCGTTTAGAACTTGGCGATGAACTCGGTTCTGCATTTCATACGTTGGAGGAACCGCAGATAATAGCCGATCCATCGCGTGTCGCTGCAAGTCCTCGTCAGCCCCACCGTCCCTCACATAGACGATATGCAATTCGGCATGAAGCTGTTGCCCGAGCTGGCAGGCCTTCTCGAGCGCTAGCACACTGTGTTCGCTAAAATCAAACGGAACCAGAATCGTTTTGAAGGACATTGCTTTCGGCTCTCCACCGTGGTCACTCTTGGCTTAAGTTGCTATTGCGAGTAAGGCTCGTAATGTGCAAGGGGGCAACGAACAGCAATTTGTGTTCCAATGAGTTAGGTTGACACTTGAATGCTTCACCAGCAAGGCACATTTGAAATAGCATTCGACTCCGACAATTCCCCTAAGGGCTCATTCGCTCATGTTTGTGTGCCGAAACGACTCAGCTTTGCGGCGAAAGCAAATGCTGTAGATTAATCATTTCCCTACTCGTTCCACTTGGATTGACTCGATTTCCAGTCGCAACGAGCAAACAATCGTCGTGACGTCGCATTCGCAATAGAATGCCCTTACTTTCGTCGGTACAATCGCGATGGTGTTTCAGTCCAAAGGTTTGCTGATTCAAAAATCGAGCGTCCCTACCTTTCCACAAGGCAATCAAACGATGAGTCTTTCCTGGTTCAGCAACGCGAGTAGTATTCGTACTTGTTGTAGTCTCGGTCTTACGATGTACCTTTGCCTCTTCGCCGAACACTATATCTTCTCCGAAGACTATATTCGTGCAACTAGGCTCACACCGTCTACTGACATCGTGAACCTTCCTTCGCCCATCGCGCATTGGAAACTTGACGACATTGGACGCGAGGCGCGGGACAGTGTCGGGACCCATCATGGCACCATCCACGGCGCAGTGTCACGCGAAGGAAAATTTGACAAGGCATTGCTGTTTGACCGCCCTAAGGGAGACCACGTCAGCATTCCGTATTCTCCCGATTTCGAGATCGGCACGTTCACCGTGTCGGCTTGGGTTTGGCTAACGAAAGAACCAACCTTCTCAGGAATCCTCGGCACGCGCTTCGGTGGCGAGTTCAACTTCGATATGAAAGTGAATACCGACAAAGTTCATGGTGACATCGGTGACGGCACAGTTTGGATCGACACGAAGATTAATTTCTACAAGGACGACGTCGGTAGCAACGGACAAGGGGGGGACCTCGAGACGCAGCGTTGGTATCTAGTCACCTTTGTGGTCGACAACGAACAAAAAGAATGCCGGCTTTATCTCGACGCCGACCGCAAGAAGACGATTGCATTCAAAGGTGAGCCTCGACTGATGCGAAGAGGCCAAACCATGCAGATTGGGAATACGGGAACCAATGAATTCATGGATGGCTTGATCGACGATGTTCGTATCTGGAAGCACGCTCTGTCTGACGAACATGTTCGGAGCTTAATCGCTCGTTAGGATTTTCTATACAACATTGCTTGGCTGCTCCTTCATGATATGTGACTCCGAAAACCAAAACGTGAGTCGTTCGCTTACGACTGCGTTGTGGAGCGCTAGGTGCTTTGTGGGACGCTAGGTGCTTTGTGGGACGCTAGGTGTGGGGGCTCTCGCGTAAGATTGCAAACAACCTCGCGCGGCGATTCGACTAGCTACGCTTAGCCTGACAAAACCAACTGTGCTCGAACGCACGAAATCGTTATCAGATGATACGGAACCGTTGGAGGCTACTCATTTTTTCTGTCAAAAAAGTCAAGGATTTCAACGGTTATTGATTCAAGGGAAGTGCATGCCGGGTTCTGGCACACACTTTGCTCTCATCCATCGCGTTGAGGGTATTTCTCTTTTATGAACCATATGACACCGCCGACAAAAGTAGCAGGCACGCTCTGTCGTGTCGTCCACTCCTGGACATTTGCCGGGAAATCGAGCGGAGTGAGGCCACGATGGAAGAAGTCATAATTTTTGTTTGTGTTATGAGTGTTTTCGGAGCCATGCTGTCGTTGCTATTGTCGATCTTTGCACTGGCCCGGTCTCGCCATATCCAAAATCTCCGGATTGAAACAGAGTCTTTGGAGAGGCGTGTCCGCGTGCTTTGGAACGAAATCTATGTGAACCGCAGATCCAAAGAAGTGGAGCAGGTTGCGGCCAAAGTGGAGTTTGTACCGAGTGAGAAGCGTGTACCTCTGCCCGTCGCAGTGTCACTCATGGAACCTGAGCATGTTGCCATCGCGTCGGTTGCTTCGAATGCCGTGGAGTTGCATGAAGCACCGAGGGTGAGCGAGGTATCGGAACCGTCGCGACTGACGTGTCCTAAATGCCATTGTCCATGGAACGGAAACTACTGCCCTCTTTGTGAATATCATGTCGCCTCGATTCATGACCTTCCACTCGAGCATGTATCTTCGCTGAAAGTAGACCAGCATCCGATTGGCCCCCAGGACTCGTCGCATCAAGACGTATTGTCGACTCCGTCTCTGCTCCAACCGACAGTTCAGGCGCATACGTCAGACGAGGAAGGTTTGGAGTCCGTGATTGGGGGGAGTTGGCTCAATAAGATCGGCGTGCTTTTGTTGGTTGTTGGAATTGCGCTTTTCGTAGGCTATTCGCTGACAAAGCTTGGACCGATCGGTCGGTTGGCTATCGGCTTTGCCGTTAGTGTCGGCATGCTCTGTATTGGGGGTGTCGTGCAGCGAAAAGTCGGCTTTCGAACGTTCTCTTATGGATTGATCGCTGGGGGGTGGGCTGGATTGTACTTTGTGACCTATGCGATGCATGGCCTGGAGGCATCGCGTATTCTGGAGAATCCAACTATCGCCTTCGTGCTCCTCTTTGCGGTAGCGGCGGGGATGATTGCGCATTCGCTCTATTATCGAATGGAGGTTGTGACAGGGTTAGCTTACTTCTTTGGTTTCTTCGCGATTGCGATTTGCCCCGCGACGTTGTTTTCGGCTGTCGCGAGTGTGTTGCTGGCTGCAACCTTATTAGTGGTCGCGTTTCGTTACTCGTGGGACCGACTCGCTGTGTTTGGCATCGTCTGCACGTATGGGGTATTCGCGATTCGTTACACGGAGGTCCTGGCTGGCAGTAGAATCTGGCTTGACTTTACCACAGGTCATCTTGTTATCGCTTTTTGCTGGCTCCTCTTTGAGTGTTTCGATATTGCTAGCGTTGCCAAAGGTGGTCGGGAAATCCGTGTGGGGAGAAGTCTTATGCCGTTGAACGCATGCGGCCTGATTGGACTTTCGATCATGCAGTGGGGCGATAACTTTGGAACGCTCTATCTGCTATTTGGTGTGACTGCGGTCGCTTATCTCGTGAGTAGTATTCTCCGGGCCATGTTGAGGCCTGTATCGACCTTTGGTGCAGATACACAACCATTTGAACGCTTGGTTTTAGGCGGGTATGAAGCAGCCATCACGATCTCCACAGGATTATGCGCCATTGCTATTTGGCAAAGGTACAGTGACGCGGGATGGCGACTGAATGTCGCCTGGTTGATGGAAGGAGAGTTCTTGTTTCTTGCCGGGATCCTGCTCGGGCAAAGCTTTCTGCGAGGCCTATCCACACC
>Ga0207937_1000105_pt1 | contig 26872 bp, 20 predicted proteins | sample LakMenEpi04Sep11_FD_150668 | JGI IMG/M metagenome (GOLD analysis project Ga0207937, IMG submission 150668) | Freshwater microbial communities from Lake Mendota, WI - 04SEP2011 deep hole epilimnion (SPAdes) | ecosystem: Environmental > Aquatic > Freshwater > Lentic | place: Lake Mendota, Madison...
CTAGCATATGGGCCGATGTACTAGGAATCGAAAACATCGGTATACACGATAACTTCTTTGCGCTCGGTGGACATTCTCTCATGGCGGTGCGTTTGTTCACGCGGATCGAATCAACGTTTGCCCGAAGAATTCCATTGGCGATGTTGTTCCAGCACGGTACCGTTCACCACCTTGCAGGATTACTTGCAGAATCACGCCCCGAAACAGATCCGGTCTCTCTGGTAAAAATCAAACCGAAAGGTGAGGGCCGCCCAGTGTACCTTATGCCATCGATCAATGGTGAGCTCTTGTTCTCCAAGAGTATGATCGAAGAAATGGGAATTCACTTCCCAGTGTTTGGCCTACAGCCTGCCCTATCACCGAAGAATCTAGAGCATTTTCGAGACTTCCGAACAATGGCGACCCTGTACGTCTCTGCCCTGCGGGCCTTTCAGCCCAATGGTCCGTATGCGCTGGTTGGTTTTTCCTTCGGTGGTTTCTTAGCGTATGAAGTTGCTTATCAGCTTAGAGAAATGGGAGAGACCGTTGATCTGCTGGCTGTCATCGACACGGGGCCGGGACAGCGTGGACTGAGATTGAGTGCCTATGAACGTCTGCGAGGGCTGCTTCGGAATCTTTCCAATTTTCCTCGGTATCTACGTGAAGTACTTCGAAACTTCTCGCCGAGCCGCCTGAACCGCAGCGTTGGTCGAAAGCTTCGCTATCAGTTGCGTCGATTAGCTTCCGGCCAGCAATACAAGGTCGAGGTGTATGACGTGCTGGACGCGAATCAAGTCAAGACGCAAAATATCGAACTCATGCGTACCGTTTTCGCCGCACTTCAAGATTACATTCCGTCGCGATGCTCAGTCAAACTAACCCTCTTCCGAGCAAAAACAAGGCCGCTGAAAGGCGACTCATCACGCGATCTCGGTTGGTCCAGATTTGTTGATGATCTCGATGTCTGCTCTATCAATGGTACCCACGATACAATACTCCATCCACCCAATGTCAACGAACTTGCGAAACAACTTACCGAGAGACTGGATCGCATCTCTCGATAGATTCGGACAAGCCCGCCAACCACGCTTTTCATAACGACTCGACACCCGTTATGACGAGAAGACAGCGAACCTTTCCAGGGATCGCACCATCGCCTTCTTCAAAGAGCATCTCGGTTGAGCGAATATCTATTGCTTCTTTCTCGCAAGAACCAACTTTTTCCGCGGAACTCACGCGGTCGCAGAATTTACCAGCTCCGCATTTTCTCACCAAACAGCAAACTTCGAAGTTCTAGATTTCTTCGTCGGAAAGCTTGGAATTTGAGAGCAGATAGTAGCGGAGGGGACCCTTTGTCTGTTATCTTGCTGAGCTGCGATGGATGGTTGATTTCTGTCCCACGCGATTTTCGATTGAGGCAGATTGGGTAATGCACCCGATCTCAATTCAAATTCCAGAGTGCACACAAGAGAGCTGACAATGGTCCTTTCAGGTGATGAAATCAGGTCTCGATTGGGCGGAGATGTTTGTATTTCTCCCTTCGATGAAAAAAGTCTTAATCCGAATAGCTACAACTTGACTCTACACAACGAACTGCTTGTCTACGAAGAGGTCGTGCTGGACGCAAAACAGCCCAATCGCTTTCGAAGACTCACGATTCCAGACGAAGGAATCATCTTGAGTCCAGGCCAAATTTATCTCGGCAGAACGGTAGAATATACAGAGACGCACAACCTCGTGCCGATGATCGAGGGACGTAGTTCGATCGCTCGATTGGGTTTGTTTGTACACTGTGCCTCTGGCTTTGGAGATGTCGGCTTCCGTGGCCATTGGACGATTGAGATGTTCGCGGTACAGCCCGTTCGGATCTACGGTGGATTGCGAATTTGCCAGATCTTTTTCCATGAATTGACAGGGAACATTCGCGAGTACGACAGCGAAAAGTACCAGAACAACCATGATATTCAGCCTAGCATGTTTTACAAAGAATTCGGCCACGGCCGCGAGTACGAACAGATGGAACTCGATTTCGGTTCCCTAGCGGCTTCGTGTACCACACAGCCGAGTCGAAACGTCTCGACAGAATTCGAGCAAGTCATCGCATAGCTTGCCGTTATCGTTCGATCGGGTATCTTCGAGGATCTTCCAATACGTTCCTAAAAACCCCGTTTGACCAGCATGAATCTTAACGCGATGAACACCGAACAGATCCAGAAGCTCATTCCGCACAGGAAACCGATGCTTCTGGTCGATGAAGTCATGAGCCAAACGGAAAAGTCTATCCATTGCAGAAAGACGTTTGGACCAGACGAGTTTTTTCTTCAAGGGCATTTCCCCAATTTCCCGCTAGTGCCAGGGGTCATTCTTTGTGAGTGTTGTTTGCAGAGCGGAGCGATTTTGCTGAGTCAATTCACGCCGCAAGACGGGTCGGTAGTACCCGTGGCTACACGGATCGATGGCGCAAAGTTCAAACGCATGGTACGGCCCGGCGAAACGGTCGACATCGAAATCACCTTGAACGAAGTCGTCTCGACGGCTTATTTCATGACGGGCAAAGTAACCGTCGAAGGCAAACTAGCAGCTCGACTCGATTTTGCATGCAGCGTCGCATCTCCAGGTTAACTCTCATGTCAGTTATCTCATGTCAGTCAACTCGCACGTCTTAAGCACCTATTCAACTTAAAGGAATCACTTCGGGAGTAGCTATGGAACCCTATCAAACGAACCCGAAATGGATTCTTCGCAACCGACTTTCCATCCATCCCACTCCAGAAGAAGCAACGGAAGCCGTAGGCTTTGTTCCAGAAAAGATCAGTGCGGGTATTGGACGATTTGGTGTTCATTTCGCGCCATCAGTTTTAGGCAAAGCGATGGGCATGGAGTTGCTTGCCATCGATACAGGAGCGGTACGAGTCGTCATCTTGCCTGACCGGGGGATGGGTATTTGGAAGTGCGAAGTTGACGGCATTGAATTCGGTTGGCATAGTCCGGTCGACGGTCCCGTTCATCCTAGCTTGGTCCCGACACAAGACTCAAGCGGGATCGGATGGCTAGAGGGATTTGATGAATTGCTCGTTCGATGCGGTCTGCAAAGCAATGGTGCACCGGAATTTCATCCCAACGGAACGGTCAAGTATCCGCTGCATGGCAGAATTGCCAATCTACCCGCTACATACTTGGAAGTGAGTGTGGATGTCGAGAATGGAATTCTCGATGTCGTCGGAACGGTAAAGGAATCGCGGTTTCTCGTTTACTCACTAGAGCTGCAAACTAGATATCGATTTCGCGTTGGCAGTCCAGTCATTGAGGTTGTGGACACAGTTACCAATCCTTTGACGTCGCCGACTCAGATGCAGATGCTTTATCATATCAACATTGGGCAACCGGTCGTGCAAGCAGGTTCGTCAGTCCACGCTGCGTTCAAGACGTTATGCCCACGCGATGCGCGTGCTGCCGAAGAGATAGACGGCTGGGATCGGTGCAATGGACCTACACCCGGATATGCGGAGCAAGTTTACTTTATGAGCTCCGTATGTGATTCGACGAAGTGGTCCGAATCGCTTCTCGCGTCTGAGGATCGCACCAAAGGGTTGGCGGTCCATTTCGACACACGAACGCTTCCTTATTTGAACCTCTGGAAGAACACCGCGGCGATGGAGGACGGGTATGTCGTCGGCCTCGAACCCGCAACGAACTTCCCCAATCCGAGAAGCTTTGAAGAAAAGCAAAAGCGAATTGTGTCTCTTGCGGGCGGAGAGTCACGCGTCTTTCGACTAAAGCTGCAACCGATGGTAAATGCTCATGACGTACACCAATCCATCGACCGAATCGGTCAGCTACAGCCCAACAACGCCGAAGTGCATAGATCCCCTTGGAAAGATTGGTGCAATTCGGTTTAGGGCCAATTCAGACATGGTTCGTCTGGCCCAATTCGTGTATCGCGGCAGATTGCATTAGCGACACCCAATCGTACATTCGAGGTTATGTACAACATATGCAGCAAACAGGTATATGCAGCAAATCGGAGTGCGCACACTGCCACAATTCAGCCGGAACGCCCTAGAAGTCCAGTTTGGCGCGGCATTTGCTTTGCTAGACTCTAGATCAGCTTGTTGACTGCCAAAGCAATTTTTAGGCCCGAGTGTACCCCGATTGAGCAGAGGTTTTTATGTCGTTTCGAATGGACAAACTCACTATCAAGGCTCAAGAAGCCATCGTGGAGGCACAGTCCAAGGCTTCGTCTCTCGGTAATCCTGAGCTGGATCCACTGCATCTCATGCATGCGTTGCTGCAGGACAACGAGGGGGTGGTCGTGCCATTGCTAAAGAAAATCGGAGCCTCCGTTGAAAAACTTCGTTCGGTTGCCGACAGTGAACTCGGACGATTGCCGAAGAGTTCCGGTGGACGGCAAGCGGGTGTTGGGCCCAGTTTGCAAAAAGTCTTTGAATCCTCGGCTTCCGCTGCTACCGCGATGAAAGATGAGTACATCAGTACTGAGCATCTGTTTTTGGGCCTTTGCCGAACACAGAATAAAGCGGGAGAAGTGCTGAAGCTGTTGGGTATCGACGAGAACGATATTCTCGGCGCGCTACAATCGGTGCGCGGGAGCGCGCGAGTAACCGATCAAAACCCTGAGGGTAAATTCCAGGCATTGGAAAAGTATGGAATCGATTTGGTCGAGATGGCGACCAAGAATAAACTTGATCCTGTCATTGGTCGCGACAACGAGATCCGCCGAGTGATTCAAGTGCTCTCGCGTCGAACGAAAAACAATCCTGTCCTCATTGGTGAGCCCGGTGTTGGCAAGACTGCGATCGCGGAGGGGTTGGCTCAACGCATCGTGGCAGGTGATGTCCCGCAAAGCTTGAAGAACAGACGTGTCGTCGCGTTGGATATGGGAAGCTTGATCGCAGGCACAAAGTTCCGTGGTGAATTTGAAGAGAGGCTCAAAGCGGTTCTGCGCGAAGTCAAGGACTCGAATGGTGACGTTATTCTGTTTATTGACGAACTGCATACCGTTATTGGTGCAGGCGCTGCAGAAGGGTCGAGCGATGCCGCAAATCTTCTCAAGCCAGAGTTGGCTCGCGGTCAACTACGTTGCGTCGGTGCCACCACCCTCGATGAATACCGCAAACATATTGAAAAGGACGCTGCCCTCGAACGTCGCTTTCAGCCAGTCTACGTTGGCGAACCGAGTGTAGAAGATACGATTACGATCCTGCGTGGTTTGAAGCCTCGCTACGAAGCACACCACGGCATCAAGATTCGAGATGCAGCTCTCGTCGAAGCGGCAAAACTATCGCACCGCTACATCTCAGATCGTTTCTTGCCAGACAAAGCCATCGATCTCGTAGACGAAGCGTCTGCTCGGATTGCGATGGAGCGTGACAGTGTGCCTGCTGAAATCGATTCACTGCAACGCCGGTTGAGGCAGTTGGAAATCGCACAACGTCAACTCAACGATGAATCGGATGAGGAAAGCGAAGAGTCATTGGCGGACATCGAACAAGAGATTGCGAAGACACAAAAGGAACTCGCATCGTATCGGGAAAAGTGGGAAGCAGAGAAGTTGGGGCTTTCTGGCGTAGGTTCGATTCGTCGAGCGTTGGACCAAGTGTCAGGTGAGTTTCGTCAAATCGAAGCGCGAATCAAAGAGAAACAATCGTCCGGTGGAACGGTCGAAGAATCGGAATACCAACGGCTTTACGAACTGGATCAAAAGCGTCGCAAATTGACCGAGGAACTGCACAAAGAAGAAACGGAAACGCATCCCGTTTCCACCAACACGAGCGAACGAAAATTGCTTCGGACGGAAGTTACTCCGGATGAGATCGCAGCGGTCGTCAGTTCGTGGACAGGGGTTCCTGTTACGCGGATGCTTGAGACCGAGCGAGCCAAGTTGTTGGTCATGGAAGAACGACTTCATCAACGCCTCATCGGTCAGGATAAAGCTGTCGAAGCGGTTAGCAATGCGGTGCGCCGAAGTCGAAGTGGATTGCAAGATCCCAATCGACCGATCGGTTCCTTTCTATTCCTAGGGCCAACAGGCGTTGGGAAAACAGAACTTTGCAAATCGCTGGCTGAGGTGATGTTCGACGATGAATCTGCCATGGTTCGCATCGACATGAGCGAGTTCATGGAGAAACATAACGTCAGCCGATTGGTCGGTGCACCTCCTGGCTATGTCGGCTACGAAGAGGGTGGCCAACTGACGGAAGCGGTGAGACGTCGACCTTACTCGGTCGTTCTGTTGGACGAAATCGAGAAGGCACACACCGATGTCTTCAACGTGTTGTTACAAGTGCTCGATGATGGACGTTTGACGGACGGTCAGAATCGCACCGTGGACTTCACCAATACAGTCATTGTCATGACGAGTAACATCGGAAGCCAAATGATCCAACGTGTCGCCGAAGAAGGTGGTAGCGAAGAAGATATGCACCAAGCGGTTCAAGATTCGTTGAAGACGCGATTCCTACCCGAGTTCCTCAATCGGATCGATGAGACGATCATTTTCGAACCTCTCAAGAAAGAACAGATTCGCAAAATCGTTAGCTTGCAGATGCAGAAACTGGAGAAGCAACTCGCAGACAAGCACATTACGCTTGAAGTGACCGAGAGGGCGCTCGATGCCATCGCAGAGGAAGGTTTCGATCCAGTCTATGGAGCTAGACCACTGAAGCGAGTGATTCAACGGCGATTGCAAAACAAGATCGCGACAGAACTGCTTCGACGTGAACAAGACGACACGTCGCCAATTCACATCGACTGCGAGGATTCCGAATTGGTTTTGAAGTAAACTTTTTGAGGGTTCGATGCAGGACATTCATAAGCGCGACATAGTTTTGAAACTGATTCGAGCTGCCGACAAAAGTAGCAGGCACACTCCGCCGTACCGTCCGCTATTGGAGATTTGCTGGGATTCTAGGTGGACGGCACCATGGAATGTGCCTACTACTTTGACTTGTGTCGGCAGTATCGCAGATGAGCGGTCCATCTGACAGCAACCGGAACTGCACCAGCGCGCTGAGGAGACCGTTCGTCGCGTCAGAAAAACGGTACTCGATAGAGCATGTGAATCTTGCCAAGCTTGCCAAATCGCCAGACGATAACGAGGAGCGATTTCTTGTAAGGTTGTTCGGAGTTGTCGAGCGACCATCCTGGTATGTCGTAGGTTAGCCGCTTTATGGTGAAAAAGAATTTGTTTCTTTTCCAACGGCAGAGCGAGAGATCGTATCGTACTGCATCCGCTTTCCATCCTTCGAGGAAGTGATGTTTCTGGATGTATCCGGCAAATGCAATCGCTTCATCCAAGATGGCTTTTGCACCGTTGGGCTGATAGCTGTCGGCAAAGCTTCGATACTCTTGGAAAAAGTCCCGCTTCAGTATCGCTGCGGTTCGCGGGAGACATGCGGCGGTTTGTGATTGTCGCTTGCGGAACAGTGTTTCGCGCGAGTCGTTGAGTTGCTGTTGATCGATGGATAATGTCGGAGCTTCGGTGTTGGTGCGAACACTGAGCAACATCGCAGCGAGTGTCTCTTGATCGATGCGGAGCCTTTCGATTTCCCGCTCGATATCTTCCGAATCGCTACGCTCTCTAGTCATGGACGGCTGCCCAACGACCGTACTTGATACCAAGCTGCGTAGCTCTCGAGATTTCTGGGATCAATTGGGCCAAAGGCGGAATGTTCTCATCACGTTCCAAGATCATCCCCTTGACCGGTGCATACTTCAGGACTTCTTCGAGGAGTTGCCAGACTTCTTCATTGGTCTCATCACCATGGCTATCAATCCACACACCATCCCGAAGTTGACCTCCGACAAAGTGCAATTGAACGATTCGCTCGCGCGGCAGACCGTGCAATACGGCAATCGGATCGTATCGATGATTGACAGAGTTGATGAACAGATTCGTAACGTCCAACAACAGTCCGGCATCCGACTGTTCACATAACTCCGTTAAGAATTCCGCTTGTTCTAACGCTTCACCTGGAAATAAGATTGTTTCTGTAATGTTCTCCAAGATGATCGGTACTGACACGGACTGTTTCAGTACCGCAATGTTTCTGTCGAGAACTCGCAACGAAGCCTTCGTTCGTGGGATCGGAGTGAGATGACCGATCTCTAATCCGCCAGCGCGCGTAAAGGCGATATGATCGCTACACCAAGCGGGTTGAACAGTATCGACGACGTTCGTGAACTCGGCCACATACTCTGCGTCCAGTCCTTCGGCCGAGCCGAGCGACATGGCCAACCCGTGTGGGATGATCGCAAAGTTCTTCGCAAGCAGTCGGAGCTCATTGTCTTTCTCTGCAACAGGATCGAAGTAATGATCGGCGGTGACTTCGAGAAAGTTGATTTGGTCTCGATAGAGAAAGACTTCAGATCGATGTACCGGACGAAACCCCAGTCCTACACCTAGTGTTGGCAACGCGGCCCAATCGACGTTAGCTGCCACCGCATCCACCGCATCCGCCACCTCCGCATCCGCCACCTCCTCCACCACAGCTCGCACCGCCACCGCAACTCGCACCGCTGCCACAAGAGGCTGCACCGCAGCTACCGCCCGCAGAGAGCTGAGAATTTTGGAACGCTTTGTGGGCGGCGTCTAGCTCGGTTCCTTGGAGTGCCATGATTCCGAATACGCCCATCGCATAGATAGGAAAACTGGTCGAGCCTGCGAGCTCTGATTCTACGCGTTGTTTCACATCAGGATCCTTGGACAACAGAGCCGGTCGCAATGCCGATTGAACGTCCCCGATAAATTGCTTCCCTCGATCGGTGAATCGTCTCATGGAGCCTAACCACAACAGAACGACTGGAGTGCTGACGAGCAATACCGTGAGGATGATCACGTTGTCTCGTCCGTGGAGGACGGCTACCACGAATTTGTAAAGACCCAAGGTTCCTAACGTGATCATCAAGAAGATAGATTGGAAGCGATAGGAGAAACGTGCGTCCGAGGATGGCTTCAAGTTTTCTTTCTCGATCCATGCGTCCCAATGCATGGCTTTATCTTTCACTTGCTGAGGTAGATTCGTTCGGAACATCGACTCGGGCTGCTTCGCAACACGAAAATAGTCGAAGATGGCTGCCAGCAGTGGGTTACTATCCAAAGTCTTTGGACGTTCGGCGATCGACTGGTACTTGGACGTTCGCTTGAGTCCCTTCACCGGCTCGATCCATCCTTTCTCCAACAACTCGACGAAGCCTAGACGGATCACTTCATTCGAGCTACCTCGAAGGTACGCAAAGAGATAAGGATCGATCTGACGTGGAAGAGGTAAAGGAGTACGAGAATCGTTCTCGATGGAGATCTTGTGTTGGTATAGCAACCAGCCGATAGCCACGGCGATCAACGCCATATACAGGACCAAAAAATACGGGCCATAAAGATTTCCCAGCGGGTTGTTCAGCAGCCAATTCATCGATAACCTCCATTGGGTTGATTCGGTTTTGTGCTCCCCGGTACGCTGATATTGGCCGAAAGTCTAGAACGTTGAGGCGCGACAACGGGTATTTTGTCCGGGACGATGGTCCCAGGCTACTATCGGCTTTCACCTGCCTCCGGCCTTAAACTCCGGCAGGTTCACAACTTAAACAATGGCCTTTGACCAAGACTTCGGTTATCCGAGCAATCTTGTTCGTGCGCCGAACCCTGTCGTCTGGAACAGACACATCCACCAGGCAAGCGACCGTTCCGCAATCCACACAGACGAAATGGGGGTGGCTACTGCGGTCGTGATTTGGATCGCGGATTTCGAATCGCCACACATGGTCACCCAACTCGGTACGAACGATGAGTTCCGCATCGGCCAAATCCGATAAATTTCGGAACACTGTCGCCTTATCAAATCCCATCGGAACGAGTTGTTCGGAGAGCTCGGCATGGGTTCGCGGCTTGGATGCTTTGCGCAACAAAGTCAGCACTGCGATTCGCGCGGGAGTGCTGCGCAGACCGACGGATCGCAGAATTTGTCGGACGACCTCTACTTCATCTGCGTCATTTTTTCTTGCCATGACTCTATCCAACGACTTCAAACGATTACTTGAGATTCAGGAACTGGCTCAACCGTTCGTGAGTTGCAGCTTCTTTATATTGTAACTTGCCGAATCCGTATTCGGCACCCATCGCAACCGCCAGCTCTTGATGTTCCGGATAATTGGTGATAATCATGACGGGGATGGCGGCAAAATCTGGATTTGCCTTGATTTTCTTGAGAATCTCCGTCCCGTCACTGTAATCCTGGTCGAGTTTTCGATTGATCAGGACTAGATCGACCTTTTCGGATTGCATCGTCGCAATGGTATCTGCCATCCCATGCGTTCTCAAAACCTGGACATCGTAACGACTGGTTAGCATCGACTGCAACGCACTGTGGTCGGGATTGCAGTTCCCAACATCTAAAACTTTCTTGGTCATTTGGCTTCGCTAACTTTCAATTCGAGATCTCGAAGCATCGAATCTTGCAACCATTTTTGCATGATCTGCCTGGTGCTATCCACCATCGTATCGATCTTTTTCTCGAGGGCTGGGCTGATCTTTCCGGCATCGTTGAGCATGGCCCGACGCTGAATCGATTCGATCTGTTCGGATAGTTTTTCGTAGGACTTGATTCGCTTGAATTGCTCCAGATACTTTTCGGCTTCGGCAACTTTCTTGTCCGCCAGTTGCTTGTTGATGCGTGACTCGAGAATCTTTCGACGCACCACGAGATCGAGCACTTCGTTCTGCAGTCCTTTCAAGAACGCTTCGGTCTCCAACCGTTTTCTATCGTCCGGCAATTTCGCTTCTTCGACTTGCGACATGCCTGTGACGATCGGCAATCGCGCCAGTAGTGTATCTCCATTCTTCACGTAATAAAGATAAAGAGGATAGTTGATTTGAACTTCGCCTTTGATCGGTTTCGGTGGTAAAGCCTCAGCGGCGGGAGCGGCCATCTTTACCAGCGCTTCTTCTTCCGATTTTTTCGGCGTTGATTTAGGTTCCGCAAATGATTTTCCATCTTCATTTTTCTCATCGGTTGTGGGCACGGGCAGAGGTGCCGTCGCTTGAGGTTCAGGTGGTGGTTCAGGATACTCGGGTGGCAGCACAGGATCGCGAACGACTTTGCGAGCGTCTGCGATGGCACGATTGCGACTCGCGGTCGGAATCTCGTATTTAATCGTCGGTAGTGTTGTCGCATTGAGAGGGATATTCCCTCGCCAATCGGTTCGTCCCAACATCAAAAGATCATCGTGGCCAGGTGTTCGCTGATAGATTTCTGCACCCGGTACGGCAACAGGTGGTTGTAGTTTGCCTGCCACAATCTGCTGTCGAAAGGTTAGCTTCAATTCGGACGTCGGATGCGAAGTAGATATCTTCAGCCCTAAGCGTTGGGTTCGTCTATTCTTTGCAGCCGTCAACGCGCCGCGACTCGCAGAGAAGATGGCTCCGTAAAACAACGAGGTCTCATCGATTTTTTCTGTGGCTGCAATAAAAGTGAACGGCAGATTCTGGAGCAACGTCGGGTTGCCATTCATGTCATCGCGACGAATGAATGGAACCACAACATCCCCGATCCCAATCTTGGCGGGATGATCTTCGCCTACGATAAGACCCGCGCTCTTGACTCGCATCGTCGCCGTGAAGTTGTCGGTTTCTTCGATTCGTACCACGGGCGAAAAGACGGATCGCATTTGATGGACCAACGATCGGGCGATATCCTCTCGACGAAACGATTCCATCGTCGATGTCTCGCTTATTCGGCGGACGACGGAGTCCAATTCACGAACGCGAATTCGATAGTTCTCACCCGACCGATCGATCGATGCCAAGAAGATCTTGTCATAGTCACGAAGCAATTGTTCAGGCTGCCAAGGCAATCGAGCCGGAATGGAACGTGCAACATCCTTGATCAGATTCAACTCTGTCTTTGGGATCAATGCCGCAACGATATTGCCCTCGGACAAATCCGATTTGAGCTCTTCTAAAGAACCTGGAAACAAACGAACTTTGTCTGAAAACTTCTTCCATCGTTCAGTCTGTTGATAGGGAACCAGGTCTCGGATGAGACCTGAATAAGGGAGCGACATGACATGGAACGAATCAATTCTTTCCATTGCGGAATCAAATGTCCGAACGCTGTTTAAGCTGGCGGCTCGCGCGGCCGCATCCTCCAGTTCCTGGATCTGCTCTTTGGACATTTTCTTCCGCTTTGCTTCCTCAGCAGGTGTCAAGACAACCGGTGGAGGAGGTGGATTCAGTTCCAAAAACTTGGCTTTCGCTTTTTCTGACTTACCAACCACCAAGATCATTTCTCTCGCGAGCACTTGCTGAATCGACATTTCATCAATTCGATATAGCAACGATCCGTAGAGAGAATCAGGGGCGGACTGTGACTTTATTTTCCAGGTTCCACCAAAGTCTACTTCGCATAGCTCCTGTACTTTTCGATGAAACTCCCGCTCGCTCGATTCGGTCCAACCGATGCTGGGCGCAACAGTAACCCATACGCTAACTCGATACGGTGCGTATTCCCAAATGTCTTGGGCTTCGGAACGAGACATCGCAAAAACGAACGCGAAGAACAACGCGCAAGCGTTACCCACGAAAGAGCAATTTCGTACAACAAGTGTCCGAGCGTCCGATAAAGATGGATTCAACTTCACTTTACTTGAATCCTCCACTTCTGGACATCTTGATACAAACCAATCGGGCGTTTCGCTACTCCTGCCATCTCTGTTCGATAAGCGAAGGTCTCACTCACTTGCCAGAGAGGTAGTATCGGTAGATGCGAGGCGACCAGTGCGTGCAAATCTTGGCAGCCATCGCGCACCTCTTTCCAGTTCCTGGCACTATTCAGTTTTCCGAGCGACTGGACAATATACTGATTGTTTGTCTCTGCTGGAGCGCCTTTACCAAAGAGTCTCTCGGCATCTGTGGCTGGCTCCCAAACCGAAGCCGAGAGATAAAGGACGTCGATCGATTCATCCTCAGATGATGGGATCGTATCATACAAAACCAATTCGCTATCGATCCCGACAATCTTCCACGCTTGCATGATCGCTTGTCCGGCAACTCGCGTCGATTCGTAGTTTGGTACTCCCAATCGCACGACGGGAAGCTTCGGTGCAGCCTCACGTTTCTTTACTGCTTTGGCTGTCTGGTTGGCCTGCGCTAGAAGCACCAATACTTTGGCAAGTCGTGGGTCATAGGGGATGGCCTCTACACTCGAATTGTAGGCATAAGCGATCGCATCGGAATCGCTTATGCCTGCTGGAAAAGGACCGCTAATCAATCGGTCGGCGGGTGTTGCCGCTCCGCCCAAGATCTCATCTCGCAAGATCACTTCTCGGTTGATAGCGTACAACATCGCGCGTTTAAACTCGCGATCTTCCATAAACGGATTCCTACCTCGTGGCACCAGCATATGAACTATCGGCAAAGCATACGGTTCAGTTTTGATAGCTGGCACATTGCCTAGACGTTTTGCATCGGCGGGGAACAATCGGTCGATAAACTCAATCTCTCCTTTGATCAGATCGCTGATTGCCTTCATGGGATCGGAATAGAGGACTTCTTGAATTTCGCGAGGTTGAAAGTCTGCGGGTTCACTTTCACCAGCCCATTCAAACCGCTTTCTTTCTTTATCTTCGGCCTTCAAACGATAGGCGGAGCGATCGTACGACATCTCTCCAGACGGAGGCAGTTGCCATTGCAAAAACGCTTGCGGCAAAACATGGGGCCGCCGAAACTTAAGCTTCAATCGCTCCGGTCCAGAAACGGTGACCGAATCCAAAATCGAAGCCCAACTCGGTGTATATTGCGGTCCGCCTACACGGGCTCTGTTGAGCATTGCTTGAGACAAGATCAGGCTGTCGGGTATTTTTGATTTTCCAGGATTCTGAATGGTCAGATCCAGCTCTTGTCGGTCGTCGCTGTGCACCGCGTTTCCGAACGAAAACTTGTAGACGCCACCCTCGGGGCCCGTATTTCTAAACTCAAAGACAGGACTTGAAAGAAGCTGGCCATTTCTCAACGCAGGCCAATCTGCCAATGCAGCGGTGTCCGCTTTGGACGAATGCTGAAATACGCCGATTCGGACTAAAGGGAACGATTTCACCAACTCTTGAAGATACTCTTTCCCGCCCTTGAGACTTGGTTCGATCTCCAGCATCTTGACGGCGGCAGTTCGCGCACGACCATAATCTCCTTCTTCTCGATACGTCTTTGATTTTTCGAGATAACTCTCTGCTAGCTCTGCGAATCTTGCCTTAGCTTGCGACACCACAGGAAGACTACCTTTGTACTCCGAATCGAGTCGCAAGATCATGGAACGCGCGACGGCCAATTCATCACGTTGAAACAGATCGTCGATCAGTTTCTTGGCGACATTCGAAATTGCATTCTGAACTTCCTTTGTCTTAAAGGCCGGAAACTTTCGTTGCAGTTCTTCTAAAGCGGCTAACGTGTGAGGCAAATCTCCTTCGGTTGCCATGTCGCGCGCTGTGCGAAACAAAAAATCCTGATGGAGCGCGCTAATGTTTGCGACCTGTGGATAGTTGTCACGCAAATGGACGAGATACTCAAACGCCTCGGCATAACTGCGTTCTTCGATATGTTTTTTCGCTCGATCCAAGAGCAAGTCCTCCCAGAGAGTAACCTTGGCTATATCTTTCCAAGCGACTTCGTAGAGGCGGCCGGGGAAAAGATTTAGAACACAGCGAAGCTTTTCGGTTGTTTTTGGATTGGTCGGTACCTTTCTGTTTGGCAGCTCTAGCAAATTGACTTGGACGCTCCTGCCGCCTTCGGATGGAATCAAAGTAATAATGTCAAACGGAGCCATGTCGAGCAAGGATCCAGAGATGTCGAGCTCCTTGAGCATGCTATCTATCTCCTGGGCATGGCTTTGAATGCCCAGGAAATAAATACACGCGCAGAGCAGCCATCGGACGAGTTCTAGCATAGCCTTTGCTCGAAGATGCTTCTTTGTTCTGGGGGAATCACTCATCCTTTTCGCCTAATCTTTCGCAGCAGGCAAAGGAAGTGTAACAATCGAACCTTCGTCGCATGGTATGAGCAACCCTTTGCCGACTTGAAGCGGTGAAGCGCTTAGCGGTTGGCCAACCGTCGTTTTGCCGATCATTTTCCCATCGGTTAGAGAAAATCGCAAAAGATCACCTCGAGACGTGCCGACGATTACATCATTCTCAATGACGATGGGCTTGTCGACGAACTCTTCTCTCTCAAGAGGCGTGCTCCAACGCCGTTTGCCTGACTCGTCCACAGCAACCAATCCCTCGATATCGCTCAACACAACGACGAGGCTATCCGTTTGACCTGTTGCGACGTACGGTCCCCACGCGAATCGACCCTCCACCGGAAGTGAGGCAAACCTCTTGAGTTCTATTCCGTCAAAAAAATCAAGTTGATCGCCCGAGTCATTCGCACTCACCGCAACGACCGTGTTGCTTAACACCGACAACCGGCCCTTGAGTGGACGTTCCAAATCCTGCTGAATGACGGTCCGCAATTGTCTGTTGGTCGATAGCTTGTACATGCTGCGTTGCGTATCCGCAATCACGATGCTTTGGCCGTCGGCAAGCACAATGGGATTCAACCATTTCGGAATCTCACCAGCTCGCACCGTTGGCTGGAAAGGGATTCCCACTTGTTGCCCCTTGTCTGGATCGAACATCGCCAACTGGGCATTCGAGAGAGGCACGATCACGTTGTTGCCGACAGCCAACAGGTCGTTGCTTGGCTTGGCTTCTCCGAACGAGACTGCAATCATCTTACTCAAGCTTCGACTCTTGCTAGGATCGACAAGAAGCATAGAGTCCGCCTTCTCACTATTCATGACAAGGAGCCGACCATCTTTGAGTTGAACAGGATTCGTGAACTTCATGTTCAGTTCATTGCCACCAAGATTCTCCACTTGCTGGATCGGTTGCTTGCCATCGAACGCTTTTGCATCAAATGTATAAACTGCCCCCTGCGTCGTAAGTGCAGTGAATTGTTTTGCGCTACCGGTTATCGCAGAAATGGGAACTCCAATATCTGTTTCCCAGTTGGGGCTTCCCGTTTGTGGATTGATCGAGGCAATACGAACGCCCAGGTTTCCTCGGACCACGCGAGAGAGCAATATAGAGTCCTGAAGCTTGATGGGGCGAGCCGTAAATTGATCTTTGGCATACTTCTGCCAAGATGGGTTTATCTTCTGGCTACTAACCTGAATCTGGTAAAACGCGAGCCTATCCGAGGCTAAATACAAATCGGATCCGACCATCAAAGGCCAATTCACCTTGGGTGATGATTCTTTTTCGATGATGCTCGCCATCTTGGTGACTTTATCTTTAGTACTCGATGCATCGACTTCCAAGACAGCGACTTCCCCGAGGTTGGTTGCTACCACAAATCTTCGACCTTCGATTTGTGGTTCGACGACAAAATGACCTCGAAATCGCATAGGGATCTGCTGACTCGGTTTGATCTCAAGCCCTTCTTCGTTCGTCGAAAATACTTTGACAAAAGAGTAGTCCGGACCGGAGTTTTCGAAGACGATCAGGTGATTCATAATCCAAATAGGTGGTATCGCAATAGTACCGGGGTTATGCCCGAGATACTCGACTTCTTCGCATGCTCCGCTGGCTCGCGAAACCGCGTACAGATTGGAATGATTACCGACGATATATTTCCGTTTCTTGCCTAGCGCCCCGCCGGGAGCGGTCTCGATCGTTTGCGGAAACTTTTTGCCCCACCGAACCTGCCCCGTGGATGCGTCGATTGCGTACGCTTCTCCGTTGGAAGTGGTTAGAAAAATCTCATCGCGATCGATGACTGGCTCCTGGATCCGACATTGAAACTTAGAGTCCCACACGATGGAACCATCTGCTGCGGAAAGACGTCGGATCGCCCCTTGCTCGGGGAAGCTCACCAAGACGTCGCCATCCCCTGAAGAGGAAAGCTGCTGGGGTCGCCCCGTCCAGTCTCGGCCAACATACTGACTCCACAAAACGGTTCCATCCGAAACCCTTAACGCAACGAGCGAACCTTTCACTTTCAGGTAAACCGTCTCGGAGAGGCTGCTGTCCCCCTTCCCTGTTTTGTTCACCAGAATGGCTTTTGCAACAACGTCGTTGGAGGCCAACTCTGTACTTACCGTAGGAAGCTGTGTTGCTCCTAGGACTAGATCTTTTTGGAGTCCGGTCGCATTGGCCAAAAGCTCGTTGAGCTTTCCATCCGACTCGAGAATCGGATACTTGCGAACAATCTCACGACGAATCTCGTAGGATTTACTGACGTCTTTGGCCTCGTTCGATTTAGACATAGAATCGATCGCTACCAAAAGGTCGCGCCCCTTCTGAATATCCCGCTGCGCTCGCAGCATTCCTTCTTCGATGTTCTGAATTCGAAGTGCGTTTTGGGTACGTTCTTGCGTCGCGATATAGCGTGGGTCGCGTACCAATGCCATCTGCTCGCCCATCTTCGCCAGTAACTTCTCGCGATCGTCCAGTGATTCGGTCGCTTCAATACGTCCGACAAATTTCTCCGATAGTCGAAGCAACACGTCTGCCATGTCTGTTCGAAGAGAATCGATATCGTCTTCGGACGAGACTTTTGGCAATAAATCCTGCGCAGACTTTAAGGCAACCGTGGGGTCGGCGACCTTCTCCGCGTCCTCGCGTATCTGAGCCAAGACAGCGAGAACCCTTGCTTTGCTCGCATTCTCATCGCCCGAAAATTTGTACGCAAAATCATTGAATAGCTTGGCTGCTTTCTCGTAATCTCTCGATTCATAAGCGCTCTCAGCCATCCCATATGCATCTTGTGCTGAGCCTTTCATCACCCACATGACCAACGGGATGAGAGCAACCAGCAACAATGCTAGAATGGCACCGATTCCAAGAATGCGAAACGACTCCCACGAATTCTTCTTGCTGGGATTATCTCGGATGACTTGACGGGGCGATTGAATACTGTCGAAATCTTCGTCTGCATCACGCCGCGAAGCTCTCGCACTGGGCTGAACAACCACCTGCACCGGAGTGACTTCTTCAACTTCTTCTGCCGCGACAACTTCGGCTGCTTCCGCGACGAGTTCGTCTGGAAGTAGGTCTTCGACGGAATCGTGATCGCTGACGGCGGACGGGGCCGTTTCGAGAGGTCGGCCACCTCGGAGGGCTGCGGTCGGATCGCTTCCAGATCGGTCGACAGACTCGTTCAATTCTGCAATCAGTTTGGTGGCTTGAAAACGAGTTAGCTGGCCGTTCTCGACCAAAAGCTTGGCGATCGCCTCTGGTGTCACTCGAACTTTGGATGTTTCGACTTGTCGGTCGAGTTCTGAAATGATCTCTGGATCAAGGAGACCGCGACTTTCAAGCAGACGTATAAACGCAGAAGCTGCCATTGATTACTGAAACTCCTCAACCACCTGAACTTGAAAACTTGTAAAGCCGCGATCTCTCCCCGCATCGAGTGCTGAAATCACTGCCGCGTGAATGCACTCGACATGGGCCTCTACAATAAGCTTGAGCTGATCGTCATCGGCACTCGTCGCAACTTCGGCTCGCGCCTCGGAGAGAGCAATCAGCAAATCTTGTTTGCTGCTCGCTTCTCGTTCGTCGCCACCGGGTAGGATGATGGTAAAAGCGTTATACTCGTCAATCTGCACACGAACGTTGTCGAGATTGATCGGCTCTTGCTTTTGAATCGAACTAGCATCCGAGAGTGGCGGAGGCTCTTCAAAGACCTTTTCGCTACTGAACGACGCTGTAATCATAAAGAAGATCAATAACAAAAACGTGACGTCGACCATCGGTGTCATGTCCATGTCATCTTTGGGAAGCTCCTTTTTTGGAAAGGATATTTCCTCGACTTCTTCGTCCTCGTCTTGATATTTGCCTTCGGAAGATCGAGTATCCATTTTGATTTCATCCAAGAATTCAGCTTTGGCAGTTCCACCAAAGCTATCGGCAGACTCAACGATTTCGACCATGCCAGGGATATCATCCTCGACCACCTCAACCTCGACAATCTCTTCGATTTCTCGGACTTCCGCAGCGGACGGGAGAGGGACCTGAATGAATCCGTCGCAGTGCGGACAACGAATTTCTCGCCCAGCCAGTCGATCGTTGACCGAGTGAACAGATGAACATGCCGAACAAACGACCTTGATTGCCATGCTACTTTGACTCCGTAACGGCAATATTGAGTAACTTTCCTTCGCTGAGGACTTCGCTGATCGACTGCTTTACTTTATTCATCTGCCCGGCAGTCACATTCCCTTCTGCGCGAATCAACACCTCGGTTTTTCTGCCCGACTCCAACTCCAACTGAACGTACTCCGATATCTCTGCTGATTGCAATTCAGGATCTTCGGCAAAGAGCGTGCCATCGCCGCGAGCAACAATCGGCGCATCGCCCGTGCCGCGCGTTACCACAATCGAAACACAATTTTTGCTGACGACCGTCGTACCATTCTTCGCTGGCGGCGTGTCATACGTTTTCTCGCCTGTCATTTTCGAAGTCAAAATAAAGAAAATCAGCAACAAGAATGTCATGTCTATCATCGGCGTGATATCCATCTCGTCGTCCATGGGAGGGCGCGGTGGCAACAACACCAATTCAGGCTCGCCATCTTCGATCGGCAGATTACTCACTGACCACGGCCTCCATAGAGTTTGAGCAGATGTTCACGAAGAAAACTCTAAAACGCAAACCTCTCCACTACGCGCTTTGTCGACCTTTTCGAGCAATATCACGGTCATGTCCGATTTTGTAAGCCTCAAGAAACCTTGCCAACCCCGAGGTGATAAGATCCTGCATCTGCCGAATTCGATTGGTAATCAACGCCATGCACATGACGAGCGGAATGGCAATCGAAAGACCGATCGCTGTCGTCTCCAATGCAACTCGAATATCCAACGCCAAATCTGCAGGGCTAACGTTGGCTGCGCTTGAAAGTTTTCCGAACGCACCCATCATACCAACGACCGTTCCGAACAGCCCCAACATCGGTGCCGTCTTGATCACGGTAATAATCCAAGCGATATTGAAATCAAGGTCCGAAATCACGTCCCGTTGAAACCGATCCAAGGTCATCTGTCTAACTTTATTAAATCCAAAAATACGATTCTTGCATGCAAACGATACCATCATCGGCAAGGCTCGCTGGTCCCCTTCACACGCCCGAATGACCGTATCAAAATCGCCTCTCTTCAGGTCGGCTTCGATCGAATCCAGAAATGCATCTTGGGCCTCCTCCGTCTTGAATCGCTTTCGCCCTACTCGCGATAATACGAGAACAACATAGTAAGCTCCCCAAAGAGCAACTGCAGCAAGTGCGATATAAGAAGCCTTGCCAACTAAATCGAAAACCTTACTTGCATCCATATGCCAAACGAATCCAAACGGGAAAAGTGAGGGGCATTTCGAGGAGAGAGGACCCCGCTTTATGATAACTGACCCTATGTCGTTTGAGGACAGGTGTTCTACAGAATCTTCTCCTTTCCTCAATTCAATCTTTAGCTTCCCGAAAACTCGTTCGATCGGCGCATCGATGTCTGGATCCATGCCATTGTTTTGTCATCGGTTTCTGGTTTAATTGCCTGTTTAACCGCGTTTGTCCAATTTCCGAGGTGCCAGTGAACGTTTCAGATTCGGTTGTTCGCCTGCTTCATCTCCGTTTGACTCAAATTTCAGAATTAACAAACCAGATTGAACGGGGGCCGAAACAAATCTCGGCAGCAGAGGGTATCGTCAAGACTGCTAAGCAATCGCTCCAAGATTGCCGCGATGCCATCAAACAAAAAAAGATGGAAGCAGATCGCAAGCAACTACAACAACGCGAAAGGGAAGTAAAGCTTCGCGACTTGGCAGGTAAAATGAACGCGGCGAAAAACAATCGCGAGTATCAAACACTCAAGGAGCAGATTGCGGCCGATGAAAAAGCCAATAGTGTCCTCTCCGACGAAATTTTCGAAGCCTCCGAGGAAGTGGACTCGCTTCAGTCGACAGTTCCAGGCCTAGAAGAGAGAGTGAAGCTAGCCGAAGAGGAAAAGACCAGAACAATTGTCGCAGTCGAGAAGAAACTAGAGTCCCTCCATGCGGATCTGAGACGGGTCCAAATGGAACTTGAGGAACTTGAAAACTCCTTGCCGTCTGAATTCGCAACCGAATACAAACGGCTCGTCAACTCTAGAGGAATGGACGCTTTATGTCCGATCGATGGGAATTCCTGTGGTGGTTGCTATACGAATGTGACGCCACGTGTACTGGACCGTTTACGTATGGGACATCCCTGTATCTGCCCCAGCTGCGGGCGGATGCTGTACCGACCCGAAAACTAGAAAATAGTTTTCTCCCTTTCCTTGGCCGTTTCCTTGGCCTATAGTGCGATGGTGCCTCTTGGAAATGAGAGGCACTCAAAAACCTCCGGTCGTTTTTCCGGCTGAGGGACCATCATTTTGCGTTGGCCTGGATCACTAGAGGCGAGTGCAGTAGCACGCTTGATCTGCGCCAGTCTCGCAGCGGCTCCGTGTCGTGCCGCGAACGGTCGGAGGAAAAAAGTAACAGAGGGCCGGCGTCTTACGTCGGCCCTCTTTCTTTTTCGTTTCTCGGTCCACTGTTTTTCTTGTCGGCCAGGCCTTTTTCGTTCCTATTGTGCCCGAGGTGCAGAAGTCGATAGGATTCCTAGATTGACATCCTCCAATCCTGGAATCCAAGAATGCTCCCGCGAAAATACGCTCTAGGCTGTCGCCATTTCCTCAAGATCGCCGTTCTCTGTGGGATTATGTCATCCATAGCAAACGGAAATGAGCCAATCCAATGGAAATTCCGAAAGGATGAACGTGTCGCCATCGAAGTAGACCAGAACTCTGTAATTCAGGAATCTTCTCGAACCGAAACGAAAATTCGTCAACGTACTTCTATTGTCTGGGACGTTATCGATGTGGACTCTACAGGGATAGCGACTATCGAACACAAAACACAACGAGTGAGGCTTTCTGTTTCAGAACCCAAAGAGGAGCTCAGCGCAGACTCCGACACTGACACCACCGCTTCTGCATTGCATCCAAAACTTCAGGGAATTTGGGCAATCGCAATCGCTCCAATGAAATCAACATTCCGATTCCGATTGAACTCGCTTGGCGATATCGTTGATTACGAAACTAGCAAAACAACCGATACTACTGACAACCTAAAGGTCGTCGTTGCTTTCCCCAAGGATGGCCCAAAAATCGGCGAACCATGGACAGTACAATCCCAGATGGAGAAGGATCGCTCGACGCTATTGCTAACTACGTCGTATCAACTGGTAGGAAAAGAAACCGTCGATGGACGAGATCTTTCCAAAATAAAGACATCAACAGCCTTCAAGCTCGACAAAGGCTCCGAGGCGAAACTCGTGAACCAAAACGCCTTTGGGCTGATTTGGTTCGATCCCGTTCAAGGGAAAGTGGCACGATCAGAAAACCACCAAGAGATCGGTATAGAGCTGGACAATGAAGGAACTACCACAACGCAATCGATCCAGCAGTCGACGGAAATCTCCTACCGTTTCGAATCGATGCAACGTTAGGTTAAAAGGGATCCTTGCCAATCTCGAATGGATCCGAAGTCGTCGTTTCGGACATTGGTAACTCCGAGTTTCCAAATGGATCCACTGCCGGAGAAGCATCATCCGCCTTTGCCTCTTTTTCTTCTTCGGCGGGCACTGCATCTGAAGAAGTCCCTTTATTCGAAAAATGAAACAACGGTGTCTTGGCACCTTCTTCACGAACGCTAATGATGCGACCGTCTAGTCCAGCAAAAAAAAGCCTGTCGGATACTGAGTTCGCAATAGGTTTATTCAATCCCATGGATACTCTTCCGTCGATTTTTCCAGAACTTGCATCGAAGATGACTAAGTTTGCAGACTTATCAAATGCATAAACTTTGGATTGTGTCACGGCCACAACAGAAACATAAACGGAACCGGTAGAACGCCATAACTCCGTCCCGTCTTCCAAATTCAAAGCAAATAGCTGATTGCTATCGGTAACTACGGTTACAATCTTCTCTCCAGCCACCGGCGACTGCTTGCAAGAAGAGCCAAGTTTCGTTTGCCAAACCAGTGGTTCAGTTCTGTGGTTTTTACACCGAACCACGTTCCCGCCTTCAGAAACCGAAACGAAACCATTATCGACCGCGATGGGCTTTGCATGAATCTTGGACCTTGCGTCGAACATGGTCCATAGCTTGGTTTCTGGTTCCGTTTGCGCGATCACTAGCTTAGAATCGACGGGCCAGGCAAGATAGCGATCTGCAGATTTAGCAATCCCAAACCTATTCTCAGTCCCAATCCTTAATGCAAAAGAACGAATCTTGGCATCTTTGATATCGTAGAAAACAGTCCTGCCACCGACAGACGGAACGACTGCTTTTCCATTCGCTATAGTTGGTTGCCCTGTAGGAACGAATTCCAATAATCTATCGACGACTGCTCGGCCTGTTGCGATTTCATAAACAAGCAATCGCTTACCATTGGTGACAACAACGTGCTCGTCAGATGCTCCTGGGCCGAATGTAGGAAGAGTTCCATCGGGAAGTTGATTTCTCCAAATCAAGGTTCCATTCTCTGCGTCAAGAACGGATAAGGCTCCCAACTGGTTCACCGCTACCAGATAGACCACTGGTACTGGCTCATCAGCTTGAACGTCCACTTTTTTACCGAGGATCGAATACTTCTTGGCTAACTTCTCCGCTTCGCGTTGTGCACCCTTCATCCCAAGCCGCGGCTGTTTGGACCCGCTACTTCCAGCTTCGATGGAGGTCGCTAATTCGGTTTGGTCGATCTGATCTCCATAAAATGTCCGAACTAACTTACCGCTCACCACGACACGAACGACTTCATGATTCTTCGTGGAGTGGGGCCAAATCAAAACGGAATTCGCCCCGCCAAGGGTGTCCGCCCCACCCAGATTTCCTTCCCAATGATTGACGAGCCCGAATCTCTCAAGCTCCGATTCTCGAGGCTGCGCAACCAGATTCGCACAAAAACCCAAGAAGACCGAACAAGCAAATGCAGCGGAAAAGATTGATTTCATGAGTCTAAAATGATTTGATGAGGATGAAACGACTAACCTATCGTAATCAGCAAAACATGTGTTTACGTGAAAAAAGGCTGGCAGAACGCCAGCCTTTTTTTGCACTCGGACGATTTTCTATTTGCCGCCTCTTCCACCGGCTCCCGCACCGCCAGGTCCCATGCCTCCACCACCCATGCCTCCTGGTCCCATGCCGCCACTACCCATACCATCTCCCCCCATCATGCCGCCTCCGTACCCACCCTCTCCGCCGGAGCCCATGCCAGCGCCGTATCCATCTCCACCCATTGAGCCGGCCCCGATGTTCCCCATTCCGCCTCCGAGCGGACCGACAGCGGGCTGGTCAGGTTTTGCGGCCATGTTGAAATCGGTAAAATCCTCAAACTCCCGACTAACCACAAGCTGTCCCGTCGCAGCATCGAACGAAACAACTTCACCTCCCGTCCCTCCGTCTTTGGCCGTGAGCATCTTCAGCGGATATCCACCAGAAACGTCTAGCACTGCAACTTGCGTGGTGAGAAGAGATTCTAGTTTTACCTCCGGATCCTTGGGGTTTACTTTCTTCAACACCTTCAAGATCGGCAAAACGGGATGAACAAACTCATGACCAAGACTGCTCGATTTTTGTGCTGTCGTAAAGACATAGCCTCGAGTAACGCCATCCTTCTCCTTCAAAGCAAAAGATGGGAAATACGACCTTAACCGAGCGCTGAGAACTAACTCTGTTTTGGTTGGCTGCGTTTCGTAGAATTCGCCTTCCCCCCAAGGTGCCAATGCAGGCTTGCCGAGCGCCCCTGCATAAACAGCCGCCGGCATGACGGTTGTTACAACATCCGACGGTGCAGACCAATCGGTAAAACGTTCGCTCTTCCTCTTGTTAAAATTATCAGGGTCAGGTTTCACAGAAAGCTTCAGATCCTGAACTCTATCCACAGCTTCCTTGTTGAGATTGATCGTTTTCGGAGCGATGATCTCGTACTCTGGGAAGTTTGGATCATACATCACCAATCGAACGCGATAACGATAGGATTTCTCACGCTCGACCTTTGTGTCGAAGAACCGAATTAGTTTGTACTTTGTGCTCGGAAGCCTCGCAGGAGCTGCGACTCCTGCGGCCCCTCCCATACCGCCGTAGCCACCAACACCACCCATACCTTCTCCACCCATCATGCCGCCGTATCCGTCTCCGCCGGAGCCCATGCCGTAGCCGCCCTCTCCGCCCATACCTCCCATACCGCCGGGTCCCATGCCGCTGCCTTCACCACCCATACCGCCAGGGCCCATGCCGCCTCCATAGCCACCCTCTCCGCCGTATCCGTCTCCGCCGGAGCCCATGCCGTAGCCACCCATGCCACCCATGCCACCCATGCCACCCATGCCACCCATGCCACCCATGCCGCCCAACATTCCGCCTGAAGGTTGATCATCGTCTCGAACGAGTTCCGGCAAATTTGACGGAACGTCTGGATGCGTCGCCAACATGCGGTAGTCCGTTCGCAAGAAAGGCGGGATTGGCATCGAAAGATTGCCCGTTGTCCATCCAGCTCGGTTGACTTCATTGCACGTGCCCATGAACTCTTCTGAAGCGAATTTTTTGAACTGCTTTGGCGAAGCATCCGGCAAAGGTTTCCAATCCTCCTCCTTGATCTCCTGAGATGCACTAGAAATCTCAACTCTCTGAACTTCGAAGCCTTGATAGAACGGATGATCGCGCCCCGACATAAAATCGGGTGGCTCGTTGTCCTGAAAAACACTCTTGTAGGACGCTTCCATTTCCTCATGTAGCGCCAAAGCAGTCACAGCTACCACTTCGAAGGACTTCGCTGCGATATTCTTCTTATTCTTGTCCTTTCGAACAGGAAACACTTCTGAATTTGTGTTCATTCCTAATCGATAACCTTTATCGTAGCCAGGGCTCAGCACTCGTTTGGCGTTCGCACCAGCAAATCCTCCCATTCCATCGCCACCCTCTCCTCCCATACCACCATAGCCCATGCCACCAGAGCCCATCCCCCCGGCTCCCATTCCACCAGAGCCCATTCCACCTGCACCACCACGTCCACCGGCCCCTCCACCTGATCCCATTTCTCCACCTTCACCGCCGAATCCCCCCATACCGGCTCCTCCCTGGCCATTGTTCTTCGGTTTCTTCGGTTCTTCCCTCTTGGCATCCATGAAGACATCGAACGGATCGTTGTTTGCCAACTGAGCAATCGGGCCAGCGTAGTATTGTGCCATCAACTTTATTGGTGCTTTGATCTCTGGATCGCCACGCTTTGTTTTTGATTTGTTCGATGGAGTAAAGAATCGAGGCTCTTTCCATTCGACCGAGTCAATAGGATTCGTAACTCTCACAAACGAATCCGTATGCGAACGACCGGCCTCGGTGTTTATTTGGTCCCAGTGTGAATCATTCACCACGCTAGCCAGCGTGACTTCTGCCTTTTTCTTAAGATCCGCCGGGTTCTTGTTGCTAGAGATTGTCCCTCCAGACATCCCCAAGTAAACGAGAACTAACGACAGTAGCGCTATAGTCGCAAATACAATCTTCTCAATGTGAAGCACCAAGAAGCCTTTTGCTCCGATGCTCTTTCCGCCAGAAGAGGCTTTCTTCTTTTTTGCCATGGTTCTATTCCTATGAAGACTGTTGAAATGGCTACGTTCAAGAACTTATTGACCCGGTGAGAATACTCCCAGATCGATTCCTAGTTTGATGGATTTCCCGGGCCCGTTGCTCCAGGTTCAGTACCCGGTGTGCCAGGTTCAGTACCCGGTGTGCCAGGTTCAGTACCCGGTGTGCCAGGTTCAGTACCCGGTGTGC
>Ga0207937_1000112_pt1 | contig 26576 bp, 22 predicted proteins | sample LakMenEpi04Sep11_FD_150668 | JGI IMG/M metagenome (GOLD analysis project Ga0207937, IMG submission 150668) | Freshwater microbial communities from Lake Mendota, WI - 04SEP2011 deep hole epilimnion (SPAdes) | ecosystem: Environmental > Aquatic > Freshwater > Lentic | place: Lake Mendota, Madison...
CCCTCCTGTTGAAAACCCGATCGGTTTACGGCGAAACAGATTTTGAAAACAAAGCGATTCGTTTGGAAATGCTGCAAACCGGACATGCAACCCAATGCGAGATATCTTGCAAATCGATGGTCTTCGAACGGTTATGGCCTGAGAATCCAAACCGGTACATTTCTCCGTTTGATTACGGAGATTTCCAGGTCCGTGTTCTCCGCTCTGACGACAAAAAAATGCTCTTCAAAAAGGGCTTTGATACTCTCTTCACCGAGTATGCGAGTACGCAACCAGCGTTGGATGGAACATCCGCCGCGTTCGAGATGACCGTTCGAATACCGAACCCCAAATCGCCAGTCATCGTTGTCATCGACAAGCGAGCCAAAGATGGTAGTTGGCGCGAGCATTGGTCCACACCTCTGGATCCCGCAGATCCCAGTATTCAACCAGTGGAAAAGTTGAATTCCAAACTAGAGCTTATGCAACTCCAATCGTCCGGCCCTCCTCAGCAATGTGTCGATCTGGTATTCCTCGCAGAAGGATACACAGCGGAAGAGAAGAACAAATTTGTCAATGACGTAACGAAGATGACCAACAAGCTCTTTGAAGCTTCCCCTTACAAGGAGAACAAAGCAAAATTCAACATCGTCGGTGTGTTCGGTGCCAGCAATGAATCGGGAACCGATATCCCTCATCGCAATGTCCAAAGAGACACCTTGTTCAATACGTCATTCAACACGCTGGGAATCCAACGTTATCTATTGCTGGAGTCAAACCATTTGATCCACCGAATTGCCTCTATTGTCCCTTACGATCATATCGTCGTTCTCGTCAACTCCAACCAATATGGTGGCGGAAGTATTCGAATGGACTTTTGCGTGACGACGACTGGTTACTCTACAAGCCCGTTCGTCTTCATCCATGAACTCGGCCATGGACTCGCCTACTTGGCTGACGAATACATTGGCAATGTGACTTACAACGGATTGTATCCAGAAGGTGTGGAGCCACCCGACCCCAATCTTACGCGAGAACTTGACGCTACCAAAATCAAATGGCGACGGTTTTTGACAAACAATGTAGCCGTCCCGACTCCTGTATCGAGCAATCCAAATCCCAGTAGTAGGATTGTGGGTGCATTCGAAGGTGGGGGTTATTTGTCCAAAGGGATCTACCGATCAGAAGAGAAATGCTGGATGGGGCAAGGCGATTCGCCATTTGGATTTTGCATCGCTTGCGAGCAAGGAATCAGAGATATAATTGAGTACTACACGTTTACGCCCGCGACTTCCGAAAACTGAAAAATCTCAGGTTGGTCACCAGATACTTTGACTTTTGTCGTCTGTGTCCATCAGAAAGGCTTTATTTGGGCTAAGAATCGAGTGAGCCAGCCTCGCGAATAGCCATCGCGAACGTGTCCATTCTCACGCTTTTTGATATGTTTGTTGACGAGATTCCTGCTTAGCACAGTGTTGTTGGGATCAATATCCTGACTACGGCATGTTCCGATCAAGGATACTTCTAGCCTGTTGTCGTTCAGTTCCACGGTTGTCGTTCCCTCGAGAACGATCAGTCCATTTGGCAAAATATTCACCACCTGCGCGGCGATGTTGAACGTGAGTGATTCACTGGTTCGAATAGTGGAGTCGCCACGGTAAACTTCGTTTTGGTTCACCTGGACACGCGGATCACCGTCTGATTGAGGAGCGGGCTTGATGGTATCTAAACCCACCATGCGAATCCAATCTCTCACCACTGCATCGTAGGAAGTTGTCTTCCGGGAAGTTGCATTCCCCAAAAGAAGCGAAGTCGCCGATTCGTCCACTCGAATGGTTACGATATCATGCATTCGAATCTGCCGAACTTGAGTTGGTGGGATGAAAGTCCATGCGCCCTGCAAGCCTCCATTCGGCAAAATCTCCTGCGAACCACTCCCCATCGCTCCGTTCGTTATTGGTCCTTCCGCGCTCATCACCGAACCGATCCCACCCTGGTCGCTTGGGTTAGCGGTTTGATAATTGAACATCTTCGCTTCCGTACTTCGGATCGGCGCATTGAATAGGCTGCCGTTCTGACCAAAACAAGTGGAAGCGAATAGCATCGCCCAAAATAGACTAACCACCCAATTCCGAAACACACTGATCATCGTGACACCTTCGAGAACGAACGACTAGCGCTCTTGTTGGAATTTTTGTTTGAAGTCCCTTGCGAGACAACTTCGACGACTCTCTCGCCGGTAACTCGCCCCAGGAGTCTTTTTCGATTATCAAGAGACTCGACATGAATCAAGTCATCGAGCCCACCACTTTCGATCGCCTTACCGTTCGTCTCGACAACGAGCGAGCCCGCAATCACTTCAAGCTTGATAGCATCGCCACTATGGATCAGCGTGGGAGACCCGGCGTCCTGACGAAGCACTACTTGCTGTGTGCTCATCGAGCGTTTCAGTTCCATGCCAATAAGCTCTTGTACCTCGGTAAAACACTTGTCTGCTGACTCCTTTGATCCGCGTGGCATCGGAATCAGGAGTAGATCTTCTTCTCGAATGACTCTCCCTTTTGCTAATTGTTTACTGGCTGCAACCACAAGATTAGGGATGTCAATGCTTGCTTGGATAGGGACAACCATCTCCCCTGTCGGTCCCTTGATGAGAAATTCGAAATTCTGTTCTCCATCCCACGGTGGTAGGCCACCGTCGACCCCGACAATTTGGCGCATCTGAAGTAACATTGGAGCCAGTTCGGTAGATATCGCCGGACGAATCGTGTAGTCAATCGTCGAGTTCGTCTTCGTGTTCAAGTACTTTTCGATCGCGGTGGAAGCAATTCGCTCCGCTTGAGCGATCATGGCAGGTGTTAAAAAGGCGGATGTGAATCGTTCATGATTCACGGTCTCAGTCGTTTGAGATACGGTCTCTCCCTTCTGTGATGTCGAGGACACATTCGTCGTCAACCCATTTAACCATGGTGGAGAATGACCTGCTGACTGGATGGTAGACACAGGAGCAACCGGTGATCCGGACGTCGAACTTCTAGTGGCTCGCATGACGCGACATTCTTGACTCCCATGCCATTTCAAACTATTGAGGTTTACCCCCCGCCGTTCTAGCGCAAGCTCAATGTCCTTTCGAGACCATGATGCAGGCTTGCCATATTGCGGCGATGGTGCGATCGTTAATGAGCCCAGGTCTGCGGCCCATTTCGCCGTCCCACGAATCGTCGCAACATCTTTGAGCTGAAGTAAATTAGACGAACACTCCGCAGAAGCGTTCAAGTGAATGACAACCTGCTCCGTCCCAACTTTCGCTGCCGCAGGTTGCGTATAAGCGACAGATGAAGTCATCAGGCAAGCTACCGCAAATGTGATGTAAGTCCAGTGGGATCGTATCATGTCGATTACCTTCTCAGGTTCGCAATCTGCTGAAGGATTTGGTCGCCCGCTTGAATCGCTTGCGAGTTCAGTTCAAAGCCCCGCTGTGTTGTGATCAAGTCGATAAGTTCGCGAACGGGTTCTACGTTGGACTTCTCTAAAGATCCCTGGCGAATGATGCCAAGACCATTGAGTCCTGGGGCCCCGGGCTGAGGTTGGCCGCTCGCGTCTGTAACCTGATAGAGGTTTTCACCCACTTTGAGCAGGCCGTCTGGATTGATGAAAGAACTCATTTGCACGTCCCCAGCTTGCGTCAACTGGGTCTGCCCAACCTGGCGAACCATGACCTGACCATTGGCATTGATCACCACAGCCGTCGCATCTTGCGGAATAGAAACGGGTGGATCGAGCAAGCGACCAGTTTGGGCGGATCCCAAAACCAATTGACCATTGGCATTGATATCGAGATTTCCACTTCGGGTGTATTGTTGTGTCTGAGTAACCGGATCGAAAACCTGAAGGAATCCACGACCTTCAATTGCAATATCCAACTCGCGGCCGGTTTGTTCAATAGTTCCTTGACTGAAGTCTTTTTGCGTGCTTTGTACCCTGGTACCCAGCCCAACTTCAACACCGACAGGCGTTGGGTTTTGCTGCGAGTCTTGGATTCCAGGATACACTTCGGCTCGGTATAGCAAATCCTCGAAGTTTGCACGATCGCGCTTGAACGCAGTGGTGTTCATGTTCGCCAAATTGTTCGCGATCACATCCAGCTTGGTCTGCATCGCTTCCATGCCGGTGGCTGCGGTGTACAGTGTTTGCACGCTCATTTGTTTTCTACCTTAGCTAGTCGAAGTGGATGGTTAGGAACGAATACATTCGGGAGCATCGATGAACTACTCCTTGAGCAGACGTCCGATGAGGTTTCCGTAAGCTTGATCTTGGTGCTGTATCAGTCGGAGGTTGGATTCATAAGCCCGCGAGGCTTCAATCAATTCCATCATCGCCATAGTAGGATTGACGGCTGACTTCTCGAGGAATCCACTAACCACCGCTCGTTCGTTCCCGGGTACAGGCTGTACCGCAGCTAGTGGCTTGAAGAGATTATCCCCTGCCCGCGATAGGTCACCAAGATTCTCAGGGCGAACCGCCATTAGATTGATCGCAGCTCCATTCTGTCGAATGGTACCGTCGTCATTCACTTCATAACGATTCGTTGGATCGATTTGAATAGGATTTCCGTCGGCGCTGAGAACATAATCGCCATTGGTATTGGTCAATTGGCCCGCAGAGTTGAAGACGAATCCCCCTGCCCTCGTAAGAAATTGCTCTTCGCCCCGTTGAACCACGAAAAAGCTATTCTTGTCATGCATCGCGAAGTCTGTCTTGGTTCCCGTTCGTTCCATCGGGCCGTGCTCGTAGGAAGTCAGGGTCGGTTGAATCTTAACCCCACCACCCATGTCCGCAAGCGTGCCGGAATTGGCTGAGATCTCACCATCTTCAATGGATTTGTTATGACGACTTTGCAAAACAGAAAACGTCTGCTTGAATCCGGGCGTGTTGATATTCGCCAGGTTATTGCTCAAAACCTCCAGACGATGGTTTTGAACGTGAGCTCCTGCGGCAGATAAGTAGATTCCATATGGCATATTCCGTTCCTCGCAGACCGGACTTTAGCGGCTGCGAATCTACAAAGAAACAGCAATGTGGTTCACTTTGCAAAGAATTGTAGAGCTCTGGGTTGACGGGCATTCTCCTATTTCGCCAGTCTTTCCAAGCCTACGCATTTAGACCATGCGAATTGACACTTCAGACCATACTAAGCTCGGACGTCAATGCCGCGTGAAGGCGGCTTTGGAACGGAGTCAAGCAGCTGGAGAACGGCGTCTCCCTGTTGCTTGGCGACGCTCTGTTGTTTCGCAAGCACTGCTGTTGCGATTGCTTGGTCTGTTTCGGCGGACTTCTTGACAACGTCCAAAGCTTGCGAAACGGCTGGAGAGATTTTCATTTTATGATTCCTCGTTTGATAAACGGCGATTCTCTAAGTTAGTATGTCGTACTAGTACGCGCGTTGCGCCGAGACTAGCTGCGAAGAGCGAGGATTTGGCTCATTTTCGCACGTTACAATGAGATCCATCGATACACTCCAACGACCTTCGGAGTCGCCGACCACCTTCCAATGGGGCATAACACAAACAGATTGATGGACCAATTCGAATCCACTTTCGCTTTGGCTTACGGTGCAAACGGGAAAACACCAAATTCCAGAGGGGCGATTAAATGTCAATTGTACATTTGCCCCTAACCATTGATCGATCAACCCAAGATAGTCTGTGGATTCTAGATTCAAGGTCGATCCCAAATGCCCCATCCGTTCGGCTCTCGAATCGTAAAAGAACCGATCGTCTGCGCCGGCTGGCATACCGGCAAAATTCAACTCGACTCCGAGATGGAATGGTTTGCCCGGTGGCAATCCCTCTACCAGGTAGGTGACCTCCAATGCGCAGCTACCCGAGAATAGTGTTATCCCCTTTGTGATGGTAAGCGGAGTACCCCATGCATTCCCCTCGCGGCGCATTTGCACTTGAATCTTACCAGGTGCCCGCCGGAGCTTTGCATCGAATGGCAATTCAGCAAAGTCACCACGCTCCATCGCCAGTCCATTTTGAACCTCGTGGACAGAGACATCTTCGTCAAAGAAGTGATCGATTAGCGACTTGCGACTGTACCGATCGTATTGAAGCTGATTCTCTAGTCCCTGTTGCTTAAACACGACACGATCGTGAATGCTTGCGGCGTTGGATGAGTTCTCGCTAGCTCCTGCGCGTACCTTGCTATGATACGCTTCGGGCCGACGTTGGATTGTCGCTAGCAGATTGTGTTCAATACCGCGCACGTCCAACTCATAAAGCATCCCTCCCTTGGAAGGGGCGAAGTAAGAGATGAGCTGATCATTCGCGAGCCGAATCTCAGGGAACAGATCTTTGTTGTAGTCTTCGGTAGTAACATCGATCCACTCCCCGACCTTGCCTGCCATCTTATCCAGTAAGTTGTCGGCTGCGATCAACTCATGGTAGGTTGCGTTTCTAAGGTGAGGCAAGTAGATTCCACCAAACGCACCGTGCCAATAAGGACAATTGCATTGGGCTCGATAGAGGTGGTCTTCCGCAAGCGGTAATAGCGACTTGTCATGGTTACTTCTCTTTGCAAACTCGAGGCGTCGGCTTACATCGAGCATTCGACAATACATCTCATGAGCTTCACTGTACTTGACTCGAAAGTTCCTCCAGTAGCCTCCACGTACAAAAGGACTAATTTGAGGCCAACGCGAGTCGTTTTGTAACTCGTGCACAATCGAGTCGTACTGCACCTGACGCTCAACCGGTAATGCCCATTCTGTCATTTCCCGATACGAACAATCGGGAAGATAAATCCGTCCAGCTGGAGGTGTTTCTGTAATCACTTCCGCCGGGGTAGCTGTTTTCAGCCAATCGCGGTTGATCGTCAGTAGATCAAAGAACTGCTTCAACCAACCTCGTTCATAGACGTGTGCTCTGGTGTCCGGCCATGTGCCGAACTTCTCACCATCGTCTCCAAAAACCAAAACTGCTCCAGGAGACCGTTCGGAGATTTCGCGGCAGTATTGAATGGCGTCGATAGCCGGCGCAAACGGCAGCAAGTAGCGTAGTCTCTCGCTTCCAGGAAAGACTCGCAACACCTGCCCATCATCTTCTGTAAGGAAATAGTTTGTCAGTTGCTCTTCGGTGCACCCCGCCGCCCGAAAGTGATAATCATCGAGTACGGTGTATTGCATCCCTGCAGGTACTAAATCGCGAACCAATTGAGTTTCCCAAACTCTCTCAGGCATCCACATGCCTGAAACAGCGGTATTGAACCGATTTTGAAGCCATCGCGTGTACTTCGTGATTTGACCGATCCGATCCCGACTAGGAAGCATTGTCAAAATGGGTTCATAAAAGGGGCCACCAACAATCTCAATCCGCCCCGCACCGACAAGCTCTTTTACCCGGTTCAAGTACTCCGGATGGCGCTCGGCTAGCCATAGCATCAATGGTCCCGACGTATGCAATGCTACTTTCAAATGTTCGTAGGACTCAAAAACATCGAGAAATGGAAGATAACTATCCTGATAAGCTTGCTCGATGACACCGTCGAAGTTGCCAATAGGCTGATGGTTGTGGAGCACGATACACAATCGGACTTCGTTCTTCATTTTCAATATCTCAGGACGAATGGATCAGGAGTCGATTTCGGATTTTGCGGGGTATTCCGAATTTGCTAGCCATACGGACAAACGCCGTTGAGGCTGCGTAGTGGTCCGTCACGGAGTATTCGGCAAATCCGTGCGCCTGCATTAAAGAACCTTGGAGAAGCGTTAACGTCCGAACCGCCTCCTGCCTTAGAGGATGACCTACAGTTTGGTTGGGCTATTGCTTTACTTTTCGGCCAACAACATGAATCGAATCACCAAAGTTCTCGCACTTTTCCTGTTATTGTTGCCGGGGTTCCTCTATGGCATCGACAAACGTCAGTGCCAATTCGCCCAGCGTGGCATCCTATCGATAGTCGGATCGATTCTGGGCTGGAGTACGCAACATAGCATCCAAACGGAACAGGCCTTTCTCGATGTTGATTCGACAGCAGATTTGCTTGATCCATCGATAGAGAAAGAGAATGTAGAAGTATTGATCGCAAAAGTGGACCATCAGTCCGCTCTCGACGCGGGTAGGAAGGAGAAAGCGGGTAAGAAGGAGAATGAGATCTCTTGGCAATCCAAACGTCCCAAGTTCTCAAAAATGACTACAAAGAACGGCGCCCTATTTGGAATCCCCGTCGCTCAATTCTCGAATGAATTGTGGTTGTTGAGAAATGACGGAGCTATCCAGAGAGTATCGAGGGACCAAATTCTAAAGGAAACAATCACTTCCGTTCCATTTGAGCCAATATCCCTACAGAGCCTAGTTGTTGAGCTGCGGAAGGAGTTTGGCGCAGGGTTTCAAGTAAGAGCCGAACAACCCTATGTCTTTGTGACGCAATCCAAGAACGCTAGCCAATGGGTCGAGCGTTTCCGAAACCTCAATGCATCGCTCAAACAATATTCTCGAAAGTATGATCTGAACTGTAGCTCTCTCGATTTCCCCTTGATTGCTATCGTCTTGGGAAGTGAGTCTGAGTTTCGACAGTACGCACAATCGCAACAAGAAAATATCCCATCGAACTGCGCCGGATTTTATTCGCAGCGCGACAATAGAATCGTTCTATTCGAAGATGCAAATAAAGTCAGTCGACAAGAAGTACTAGATACGATCTGCCACGAAGCTATCCATCAGCTCGCATTCAACATGGGTTTGCACAAGCGATGTTCAGGGACTCCGATGTGGCTCGCGGAGGGGTTCGCGACGATCTTCGAAGCTCCAGCTTACTCGGCCCCAAACTCCGATGGTCGATCACGATGGCCAGCATCTAGAAAATCGACATGTCTCGCTCTTCTCGAAAACGATACGCGTCTGTATAGCCTAGTCGACTCGCTTCTGAGAAACGATAATGTTTTCAAAAACGAGCCTGAGTTAGCATATGCCGTTTCGTGGGCAATTGCACATCACCTTTCTACAAACAGCCCAAGGGAGTTTGCCGACTATCTCCATCAAATTGGACAACTTCCTTCTCTCGTTGATTTCTCCGCAGAGGACCGTTGGACGCATTTTCGAAGCAACTTCAAAGTGGAAATGCCGCAACTTATTCGACAACTGAAAAACCACCTTCGGTCTTTGTAGAGATCCATGTTCAACCAGAGACAGTGGCCTACTAGCATTTGCTGACTTAGAGTCGATAATGCTCTCACGCCAAAAGTCTCTCAAGCATGTCAGGCAATCGAATGGTTCGTGTTTTTTTATCTAGCGTGTGCATCCCTTTGGCTTCTACTTTTCTATGTTTTCTTTCTGCTTCGACCGAAGCTCAAGAAACCTATCGAGAGAACCCGGGCAAAGAGGGTAACGGCAAATGGATTATCGGTCCGGAATACAAGATCGACCCGGACTTAACAGATCTTGGCAATCCAAAGGGGAAGCAGTTCGAGTTCTCCCTTCCATTGGCATCCAGCAAGATTTATCGTGGCGATGACAAGACCTTGGATAGTCGCAAAGAGGTTCGCAAAGAACGTAAAATTACAGTCTACATCCCTGCATCGTACCAGGATGGAACCAAGGCCCCTTTTCTGGTGATGCATGATGGGCCCAGCAATCTCAAGTTGGTTCGCCAAGCTCTGGACAACTTGACCATCTCGAAAAACCCAGCTCGCAAACTACCAGCCTTTATTGCGATTGCCGTAGAGAACGGTGGGAATGATGGAAAAGGTAGTCAACGTGGCCTCGAGTATGACACGATGTCTGACCGTCTCGCCCGCTTTATCAACGATGAGGTGCTGGCATCCGTCTTAGCCAATACGGAAATCAAAAGTGCCTTCCCTAATCTTCGCTTGACCGACAATCCATGGGGCCGAGGCGCAATGGGATGTAGCTCAGGTGGAGCCGCAGCCTTGAGTATGGGATGGTTTCGGCCTGACTTGTTCCGAAGATTGATAACCTACTCTGGAACATTCGTTGATCAGCAAGACGACGATGCACCAGAAGAGTCGACCTTGCCACTCGGTGCCTGGGAATACCATTCCAGTATGAAGCTCATCGAGTCGACGGAGAAGAAGCCGCTCCGAATCTTCACCCACGTTTCCGAGAACGACCTGAGAGCCAAAGATCCAGAAGAAACCTATCATAACTGGGTGATGGCAAATGATCGCACGGCGGCAGCCTTAGAAGCCAAAGGGTATGATTATCGTTACGTCTACTCGCGAGGAACAAAGCACTGCGATAAATTGGTTTTCGAGCATACCCTTGCGGATACGCTCGTCTGGATGTGGAAAGGTTATCAGCCCGAATAGCAACGCGAATACTCCCATCTTTCTTGCCATCTGACGATCTAGCCAACGGTCTGACTATCGTTTCGGTTGACGAATGAAGTGAGGAGTTCGGTCCATCGGAGGTTTCGCAGGAGACGGGGCAATAGGCTCGACAGGGAGTCGATAGCTCCTCTCCGCTTCGTTTTCTTGAGTACGAATCTTCGAACTGGCAAAGTGCTGTTGACCAGAATTCAACAGCGACGGAATGACAGATGGCTGCGCGATTTCGCTTGCGGCTGGATGTTGACGATAAGTGGTATCTGGCCACGGAGCCGTAAAGGACTCAGCTACTTTCGTATTCGAATCCCCAGTCGAAACGCCCAAGGGCACAGATCCTGTAGTCTCCACCCAAGGTCGAGGCATCATTTGCATCGATCGAACCTCTGTCGATAACTCCGGAACCGTTGGCTGTGGTTCCGTAGACAGAATTTCGGATAAAGTTGATGTCTGGGTGGGGACGGGTATCAATCCATGTTTTCTGTTCCCCACCCAATTGTCGTTCATTTCGCTCGTCGTGTTGGAAACCGCGACCTCCGTGTCCACGAGTTCATCCAGACTTGGCCGAATCAACGACGTTTCACTCAGTGCATTTTCGCTCCAAGCATTCCCTCCCGAAGCATTGTGATCCCAGTTCGAATAGGCCGCGCGACCAGCATCATGCGGGAGAGGCTTGTACCAGTACCAGGCACTGAACCCACCTGCCGCGAGGATCAACCAACCCAAGACTCGGGGGCGTTGGACAGAATCGCCGGAAACTGAACTGGCAGAACTAGAATGATGAGTATGCTTCTTATTCATAATGCGATGGATGGCAAAAAAAGGTTACGCTACATCCATGCAGCCAAGACATTATTTCACACGCTCGTCATCGACTTGAGCCCATCGCAACTTGAAAAAAAATGCCGAGGTGCGGTTTTAGCACATGTTCCGAAAAGAACGCTAACTTCGCGGTGGAGCAACCGGCCTGACTGCCGCACCCGGCAATCGACGTCGAACCGAAGCAAAGACATGCTGCGCCGAATACGCAAGCTCGGAGATCAGCTCATCGATCCTATTACGAAGCACGGCAAAGGCTCCCAACGCAGGGATTGCGATCAACAATCCAGCGACTGTCGTTACCAACGCAGAGTAGATTCCGCCTGCTAGTTGTCCTGCGCCAGCAGACCCAGAAGACACGGCTACCTCTCGGAATGCCAAGATCATGCCACTCACCGTTCCGAGCAATCCGAGCATGGGTGCGAGATTTCCGATCACCGATAGATACTCAAGTTTTCGATACAGTCGAGCAGCCTGTTCGGCCGTGGAGTCTTCCAAAGCCTTCTCCACCGCTGGCCATCCAAACTCAATCTCCGAAATGCCGCTTGCCAACACAAAGGATAATGGGCAGGGTCGATCTCGACACAGTTGGTCCGCTTCCTTCAGTTTTCCCTGCGTCAAAAGTTGCTTCACGCCCTCGATAAGCTCGGATGGAAGCAAATCCTTCTTTCTCAGTCCCATGGCTTGATCAAATATCAGGTAAACAGCAACCACGGACATAGCGATCAGCGAAACCATGATGAGGATTCCCATAATGCCACCGCTGAAGATAATCTCGAAAAGAGAATCATCTGCCGCGGTATTTTTCGTTGTTGCTGGTACAGTTGAGGTAACGGCGGGATTCGCGATTCCTTGCGCTACGCTCATGCGCTTTGACACCAAAAAACATGCGACGAAAACGCACATCATCGCAAGATACGATGCAACGCGAATGCGATTCGTCCACAAATGGATTCGATGATTCTGTCGGTTGGTCGATGAGATCAAGGCTGTAACTTCCTGTAGGGAGTTTCCAAAGCGTCCGCTTCCGCAGACTGCGATCGCTCACGAAGCACAGCGGCTGCTTGTTTCGCCGCATGCGATGCTAATCGATATTGCTCAGAATGCATCATGGCAACACGCATCCATTCGCTCAATGCCAGTTCCTTTTCATTTGCTTTGTTAAAGCGTTCCGCAAGTAGCATCGTTGGCCCTGCTTGGAATGGCAAAAGCAAAGAGTCGCGTACCGAGTAACAACGATTGACTCGTTTCGTCGCCAGTTCCATTGGCGGGGTGGTCCTCCAAAGCTGAGCTTCCGCATAATTCGAAACCAGTACACTTTTGGATTGTCTAGCCAAAACATCCAGCGCTGCGATTGCCTCTTTTTGCCGATCACTATCGAGCATCCACGACGCACCCATCAATTTGACCAGCTCGTTCGAATCTCGTATCCAACCTTCCGAAAGCTCATGAAGCTTTTTCCGGTCACCGATCGCCACTGAGGAATCGGCCCACGGAATAGGAATCACGGTTGCCAAAAGAGGTGGCAATGACTCTTTGGCGAGCGCTAGAGAGTGGAATAGGACGGCACCTTTTTCCCAACTCCCCATCGAAGTTCGACATTCAACCAATTCAGCCAATAACATTTTCTGCTGCCAACGAGGCGTCGACGGATACTCGGACTTTGAACCAAGTACTTTAGGCCCTATCGCAATCGCTTCGCTCCAGCGTTGCTTGGAATAAAGCTCATGTAACTTCGCGGCCAACGGATTCTCCCAAACCGGCTCAATCCTCAATACTCTCGGCGAGGAAATCGATCGCTCCTTCGTATCGCTCGGACGGACGAGGAATAACTTTTCGGCATTCCATTCCAGAACGACGCCGGTCTCCAGCCTCGATCCAGGTGCATCCCATCGATTGAAGGAAGAATCGTCAGCATCCGCGATCGTGACTCGACTGGCCCCGCGAAACTTCTCGACTGCTTGTCGAAAAAGCTCGGTTTCTTCTCCGAAAGCTGCCGGCTGACGCGCGAAGACATGAGGGCATCCCACCGCGACAAGAATCGCCAGTTTCGCAACCGTCATAGAAAAGAATACCAAAACTTGGTGCATCTTCGGTTTACGTTTGAGACAAACTAGAAAACAATCTTAAGCCTACCTCATCCCACTCGAATCCGATACTCCCCCATGTTGAAACTCCAGTTAGTCACCTATCCACACCCGACATTGCGACATCGATCGAAACCCATCCTGCGGGTTGATGCTCAATTGAAGGAAATCGTCGAACAAATGTTTGAGGTCATGTACGAATTTCGCGGAGTTGGACTGGCGGCGAATCAAGTAAACTTGCCCATCAGGCTTTTTGTTGCAAACCCGTCGGGAGACAAGAACGAACGAGACCAAGAGATGGTCTTTATCAACCCCGTCATCAATAAACCGAAAGGTACCGTCGAAGCCGAAGAAGGTTGCTTGTCGCTGCCCGGTATCAACGCTCAAGTGAAACGAAGTCGCTCGCTCCAAATCAATGCGTACGATATTTCAGGGACCGAAATTGCCGGCGAAGTGGATGGATTCCTAGCGAGGATTATCCAACACGAGACAGACCATCTCGACGGCATGCTTTTTATCGATCGACTCAGCGACGAAACGAGAAGACCGCTCGATGACGATCTCTACAAACTAGAAAGACGATTCTTGGAAAGCCGCGAACAAGGAGCCATTCCACCCGATGGTCAACTCGCAGAAGCGACTGCCGCGTGGGAAAAGAAATATTGCTGACCAAAGTTCGCAGGCGGGAGTGACCAAATAAACCGGAACTCCCAATCCGCCAACAGGCGCTCGCCGTGGAAATGAGTTTCGGTGTCGTCGAGTACGGTCATTCTCTCGTTTGGGCTCTGGTTTCTCCGGTCCGTCAACCCTGGGTTTCTTGGATTTCACTTCACAGGCTACATTCAAGAGCGGAAGCGATATCTCTCGAGTTCGGCAGAGCCGAAGTCGCATCCTCACAGGGATACGTTGCCAAGACTTTTCCTTTCTGAATCAGAACAGCCCCTCCCAATTGAAAGCCATCTCCTTCCAATTTTCCAAGCCCATGACGTTGCAAAATAGCAGCTTGCATCCCTTTCCACCAAACCGAGGGTCCGAAGAGCTGGAGAAATGTCCCGCGATTGAATCCAAATTTTTGGTAAAGCGTGCAATCGGGATCGGAAATATGAACTACATCGGAGAGCCCCTGACTCTTCATCATTCGATTTCCTGCATCGGTCGTACTCATGTGAACTACGACAGGCTCTACACCACTGTCTTGAAACTGGACTCGTTGAGCTTTCATCTTCGCTAATGTTTCTCGACAAAACGTGCAGCCAGCGTGCCGAATGAATACCATCAAACGCTTGCGATCGCTGCTCAAGAATTGCTCTAACCCCTCGTCGTTCGACAGTTGAGGAACGGCGAGTTGCGGCTTTAGCTCATCGCCAGGCGATTTGCGATTCCGAGGATCCGAGTGATGTTTGAATGCGAGAAACAGCATTGCACCGAAGGGCCACCACCAAATCAAGTCATTGAATACAATAGTGATTCCCCAGCTCCAAGGTAAAGCACCGGTCAGGGCGCTTTGAACAAATCCGATTGGGCCGAAAATCTTGCCAAGGAACCCCACGAGTACGACCGGCCAATGCACGCGAAAATCGGATGCGGCAAACCAGTAACCGATTCCATAAACTCCCACAATCATGCCAACGCACTGCCAGATACCTGGGTAGTTCGGCGGTTCAATCCCGGTCCACGCGAACAAGTGCCCTGGAAAAAGAATGACCCATGTACCCCACAACAAGTTGTAGATTGCTGCCAGTTTAAGAATGACCTTCGGCCACTGCGGTGGTTGTGACATACGCGATAAATCCCTCAATCCGTCTATCGAGACTTCCTACAAACTTAAGAACACAGGATCCCCATGAATCCGCATATCGTATCCCAATGGCAACCATCCGCTTCACGGATTCCAGAAAAAGCTGCTCGCTGGCACATTTTCACCATAACGATAGTATCGATCCTCAGCGTTTCAGCCTGCGCCTTCGGTCAATCCACGGATCGAATAGTATTAGAAAAGGGCTCCATGCGTTTGGAACTCTATCGCCCCGGTTCTTCTGAAAACTACCGTGGAACGCGATTCGATCATTCAGGAATGTTTCATGCGATCTCGTTTCAAGGAAAGTCACTTTGTCAACGATGGCATACCGGCGCTCCCAACCCAGATGCGAACGACGATGTTACCGGACCATGCGAGGAATTCGGAAACAGCCAACCTCTCGGTTACGAGAAAGGTAAACCCGGTTCCTACTTCGTGAAGATCGGTGTCGGATTGATGATCCAACCCGATGAAAAAGAGTACAAATTTATGACGCCTTACAAGTTCGCCAAACGCGGAACCTGGGACACCACCACGACAATCGGCTCCGTGAGATTCGAACAAACGTTGGTTCATAATGAACGCCCTTCCCCTATCGGATATCGATACTCGAAGACGATCGAAGTTCAGGACGACGGTTTCACGATCCACCATCAGCTTACCAATTTAGGGGCAGAGGAACTCTCCACCGACCACTACAACCATAACTTCTTCTTGCTCGATGGAGAACTGGTCGGATCCGATTACGAAGTGGAGCTGAACTACAAGATCGAACCTCAGCAAATCATGTCTTCCTTTAGCGATCTCGTTACGGTGGACGGGCAAACCCTGAAAATGAAAGACAAGATCCTAAACCAGTCGTATTTTGCGAGACTGGACGGGCATCAAAACAAAGCTGAAGACCATCGATTTGTAATCCGCAATAGAAAGACCGGCCTTCAAATCGAATGCACAGGAGATCGCGCACTGCACAAGTTCAACTTTTGGGGACTCCAGAATACGATCTGCCCAGAGCCATACGTCTTACTCACAATCGCAAAAAACCAAACGGTAGAGTGGAAACTTTCCTACCGTATAAGCCTAAAATAACCTGCCGACTTCAGGCTGTTCTCTTGGCATTGGGCCGACTAGCACCGATCGTGTCAATATCGGCTGGTTCCTTCAGGGTCGGCTGGCGAGGTTGTTGCGGTGCGAGCAGATTCTTTTCCGCAAGATAGTGCAAAACGGTCCTCTTCAACGATTCACGTATGCGCGTTGCATCTTGGCTCTCTTCTACCCAGGCGCGAAGTTCGATTCGTTGACTCGTTTGGCTAACACAAACCAACGTCGCTTGAGGGGCAGGGCTCAAAAGCAACTCGCGTTGCTCGACGAGCAACTGCTGCAACATACGGCAGATATCGGCTGGTCGCTCGTCGCGTGTTACGGCAACTTCGATCGGTATCACTGAGAGACGACCGGCTCCCATCCAATTGATTACATCTTGGCTAACGAAATTCTTGTTCGGAACGATAACCTCTCGGCCTTCTTCATCGGATAGAACGGTGGTTCGTAGTTTTTGGGCCGATACTCGCCCCGTTACATTTCCAACCGTGATCAAGTCACCCAACCTCGCAGGTTTTTCAAAAAGAACGACTAAACCACCAAGTAGATTTCTCATGACATCTTGCAGTGCGAAGCCCAGTCCAATCGCTAAACCGACCGCGGGCCACTGGATCGTTTCCCAACGTAGGCCGATCAATCTGCAAGCGAGAAAGCAACCGATACCAAACAAAACAAAACGGCCAACGACTAACGAAAGGTGCTCCATCGCTTCGTCAAAGTTGACCCGTTGGAGCACCAGCACATCAAAGATGCCAGGCAGGAGCTTCGCGAGCTGGAATGCGACAAACAAAGCCGCTCCAGCCAGGACGATATGCAATAACGTAATCGACTTTGTCTCAACGACGGCTCGATTGACTGTTTGGCCATTCCCGTCCAAAACGGTCTGTTGCACTGTCTCCTTCACCGTCCATACTACCGGGTTTCCCATACGAACGTTTGGAAACACATCAATCCAAAGCCAACCGATAGAAGCTATTGCTGCGAGCAATAGTGCGCATTGACCGAGGAACGCAATCTGATGTTTGAGTTCCAATGCATGTTCTGCCAACGCGCCTGAGACTCGAGCTGGTTTTCTTTCCACATACTCGTCGTTTTGATTCTCTTGGTGAGTGCCAGTCAATGCATGCCAAGCCCACGACGACAATATCTTGACGGCTGACCAAAGTGTTGCACCCAAGGCCGTCGCGACGAACATAAGCCCGGCCCGCTTGATAATCTCCGTCGCCGTAAACTGATACCCCAACGCGCACAGGGCGATCATCGACAAAGGAAAGCCAACTCCGAAGGCATAAAGAAGATATCGTATCCGAAGTAGAATCTTCCCCCCGAAATGTTCAACCAGCGGCTCGAGGAAGCCTCCATTCGGCTGAAGCGCAAGATGTGCTGTCCAAGCGATAAGCAGCAATATGGCGAACATCCCCAACCGCGCTACGGATCCACTCCAAATCCCATGATCGATCTGGCCTGAAAGGGTAACGATATATGCGGCTAACACGAGGCCCATACCAATCAATTGCAAATACGCCATGGCACGTTGCCTCCGCGGTAACTCCAGATTGAGGTGCTTCTCCAGGAATCCATTGGTACGGAGCAATTGACGTGGAGTTTCAATGAGGATGGCTGCAAAGCTCGCTGCATACATGGCAACCGAAGCATGCAAGATTGACTCGGTAACAAATCCAGTGCCAAGCCATCGGGCTACCAAGTACAAAACGCTCGGAATCGAGAGCGCGATTGCGATCGTGAGTAAACTTGCCGCACACTTACGAGCATCTGAGGTTGTTTCTCGCATTCGCTTTCGCCGTCCAATCCCGACGAGCCAAATCTTTGCGATGATTCGGAGAACCAAAATGGCGAGAATCGATCCGAGGAACATCAATCCACTACCAGGATTGTTGTTCCACTTCTGCTTGAGCGAGTATCCAAAATCTTCACAACGTCGAGGTTCCAGCAGGGAACTAACTCCGGCGCGAAACTTTCGAACGTCTGCTATCGCGATCGGATCTGTGCTTCGAATCCAGGTGACATTGCGATCGATGAGTTGACGATAATCGCCAATCAATTTACCAAACGCTGATGCGATAGAATCGAGTTCCCCCAGCTTCTGTCGATGGTCGTTGTAACCACGCGTGAGCATTTGAAGCCAATCGCTTCGCTCGCGAAGCATCGAGGGAATCAGTACCGATAGCTGTGCGTAATCGACATGGCCGAAATCGACTCCCGAAGCAACCAGAATTGCATTGGTTTGCCGTGCAATGTCGCTACCATCAAACTTGACCACCTCGTTCTCCAATTGTTTCGAACGAAATCGTTTGATTTCATCGTTCAAGCGATGACCCGCTGATCCATCGATTTGCCAATCTTCAAGCTGGCTCTTCTTGTGACTCAAGAGGAGCCCCAATGTTGAAGTGAGCCCATTCTGACGAAGCTTGTAGCTAACATCTTCAAAGTCGTGGGTTGCCGACTGCAGTTTTGCACTGGCATCCACGACCCGGCCTGACAACATATTGCAACTCTCTGCGAGCTCTGTCCATTGTTCGATCAAGCTAGCGTTGGTGAATGCCAGTTCCGACACAACGGGGTGTGTCGGAAAGGACTTCGTGCGAAGCTGCATCGCTGTGTGGCGTGCGGCATCGATCTGCCTAGGATCATAGCTGGACATGTAGTAGGAGTTTGGACCCGCTACTGGGTTTCGATGATCCACTGCATAGATCGAATTCGCCGGCAGCCACGGTGTTCCACTTTGCGGTGTTGCACTTTGGGCTGGGCACCATGTCCCACCTAAACAGACACAGCTAGCAATCAAAATGAGGAGTAGAGTTAGATTGCGAAAAGGAGGCATCTGTGGCTACACCTTGGTTGTAAACCATGAAAAAAATCGTTGCGAGGCGAGTGATCTTGGGAGTAGGGAATGAACTATCACAATCGCTCACGCAGGAGATACGCAATTTACCAAAAGGAATCCAGTCCGATCACGCTCGGTGTCAAAGTAGGTAAGACAGGAAACTCGCCATCGTTGGCTCTAGTAATTGACATCGCTCACAGGTTCACCATCCGCGCGATTTCCGAGCAATCGAAATATTTCGAGATCAATACTTCGACTGATAAAGCGAACAGAACCGTCGACATTCAAAGAATTGATCCCACCTGTGTGATAGCTGCCAAAACCGCCAACGGACAAAGTGCCAATCGGATGGTCGTCGCCGGTGTTGGCTCCACGCACTAGCTTTGGAATTTCCTCGAAGCCGCTCGTGTTGCGCAATGTATCACGTGTACCGGAAGCCCATCCCAACTTCTCAAGGAGACCAAGCTTTTCACTGGCGAGAATCGTCTGCGAAGTTCCATCGGAGATCTCACTCAGTTTGACCTTACTATTCAAATAGAGAACACCAAAATTTCCTTCATCGATCGGACTTTCAATCTCGTTGTGACAGCCAGCATAATGCGATAACCCAAGCTCTTGCTCATCGAAAATTGCAAAGTCATTTGGATTCGATGGGCAGAGGAAACTGCTAATCCGAAGCTTCCTTAGCGAGAGATTCTCCGTAGCGTATACTCCCGCCTCTTGATCGAATTTGGCGTAAAGGGACTGTTGCTCCATGTAAGGAAGAATCTTGACAGTCCAACTGACATGTTTGCCAATCGGTTCGTAACGAATCGGACCTTTCTCGTTTGTCACCCCCGGTGGTAGCACACCTCGATCGAACTCGTAATGATGGATGGCTAGTCCGATCTGTGCCACATTGTTCATGCATACCATGCGACGCGCCGCTTCGCGAGCCGCTTGTACGGCTGGCAGTAGCAATCCCACCAGGATCCCGATGATGGCGATGACCACTAAGAGCTCGACCAAGGTAAATGCGTGACGCAGTCGGTAGTTACGTGCAATGAAACGTTTCATGTGTTGTCTCCAGTTAAGTTTCAGAAAAGTAGTTTTTAAAGGCGAGCGGCAGTTGATTACCTTGCAACCCGACGCATGTTGTTGCTTTAATCTTTTTCCAAATGCAATTCGTTTAACAGTCAGCCGTAGGCGTACTGTCAACGCTGCAAAGCACGCCTACGGCTGACTGATAAACGACTAAATCAACAATCTGTCATGTTTCGGGTTGGGAAGGTAAGGTCTCCTTCGTCGGTCGCTTGAAAGGCAATTTGATTTGGTATTGAACGGCATGCTCAAACGCGTTGGGTGGCTGCTCGGTTCCGCCCGGGAGGACTCGCGCTACGATGTCGATGTCTTGCCCTCCTAGTGGTCCGCTAGATATCTTGATCTGAATCGCCCCCAGATCGTTCGTTTCGGGGCCGATGGGGACTCGCCATACTTCCCCGAGGTAGCTTGGATCGATACTAAGCTGTTCTCTGGCTCGGAGTACTCCAGCTCGGGCCAACATTTCAGCCTGCAACTTTGTCGCGTCGAATCGCCCCTCGCGACGGACTCTTAACAAATGAGGAAGCATCGAAAGGAGAATGCTGGACACCGTAAACAGTACGGCCAACACCGCAACTGTGAGGTAACCATGTCGAAAGGTGCCGCGACTTCTCATGGCGATTCTCCTTCGATCTCAGTCGAAAACGAAAAGCCGAACGGCGCCACCACGGACCATTGCCCAGTTGGTGATAATGACTTGGCTAAGCTGCTCGAACTAGAGGGCGTTTCGAGGAAGTGAATGATTACGGATCGACCTTCCTTCAATTCAAACATCGCGTTGCAATTGGAACCTAGCGAATAAGTCTCACTAGCCAGTATCTTCTCTGCACCCGAGGCAAGACCAATCTTCTCGCGAATCACAACACCTCCAGAATAGCGAAATCGAACGGTCGATGAATCTACAAGCTGCAACTCCACTTGTTCATTGGAGTTGAATCGCGCAGTTAAACACTGCATGCCATCCGCTCGAATCTGTTGCGCCAGACGACTGGTCGCGAGAACGGATTCGGTACGTATCTGGGCCGTGCGTTTGTATTTCATTGTTTGATGCAACAATCCCAAAGCTATCAGGAAGATAGTGCTACTAACTCCCATCAATGCCACTTGTTCAATCAACATGCTGCCGCGCCGAGGGTGCTTCATGGTAGTTCTCCGGTTGAAGCAGCTTGTTGGGAAGCATTTGTCTTTGTGCTTCGCCAACCCACAAGCCGAATTGGTAGTAGCTCACGTTTCCCGTCAAAGAAGAGTGTGATTTGTATTTTCTCGCCGGATTCGTCCTGGATCAGTTGGCTCTCCATCTGAGCATCAGGCCAGAAATCGGAAACCAGTTTTGATAGGGGCCAATTCTTGGGTTGGATAGGACTTTCGGATTGATCCATCGATAAGTTCGAATGCAGTGCATTCGCGACGTCTTGGAGAGCGATCATGCGAAGTCTCGTTTCTTTGGAGATACGAGCACTGCGAAGTATCAATAGAGACGAGATTGCGATCAAGCTCATCAGTATGGTCGCAGAGGCAAAAACTTCGAGAGACGTTAGGCCAAATCTTTGCTTTCCGAGACGAGGAGGATAAAGAACTGGCTTCATCGATTGCCTCAGACTTCTCTGCATGTAGTTGCGGTGTTTCATCTTTGCCTCACGCCAGTGATGAGATCAATTTGGTGATCATGTAAAAGAACGAACCACAAATCCAAAGCACTGGAATTCCGAGCGCGATGATTACGAGAGGCTCAAGCATTAAACCATTGCGATATTCACGACTTTGCAGTCGTTTGCGATCGCGTGTAGCGATAGACCGCAGAACGTACGCTTGCCCAGCTGGCGTGGAAAATTCTCGAAGCGCGGCAGCTTCGTTCGCATCCAGCACTTTGGCTTGCTGCATTCCATCAATGTCATTTGCGCCTTGCTCGATTTCATTGCGAGCCACCAGCATGCATTGCCTCGACAAAGGGTCATAATGGTACTTCCCCAAGGTGGACATACCACTCAATAACGGTTTCCCTTCCTCGACTGAAGACGCTAGAAGCTCAAAAGTGATTGGACTCACTCGCTTTGATCGCCCACGAAGCAGTGGGCGTATCTTTGCAGTTACAAAACGTTGAAGTCTTGTAGAGAAAAGTAGAACGATACTCGCGGATATCGCCAGAAGACATATGGGCCAGAATGAAATACAGATATTCCAGATGTAAGCCATGAGCTTCAATGGTGCCAATAGCGTCTCGTTCTCAAACTCCAGTCCTATTCTTTCAAACTTTGGCCAGATAAACAACATCATCAAAGACCATAGGGAGACCGTAATGATCGCAACAGAGAGCCAATAAACCCAGTTCGATTCCGAACTGATTTCTCGTTCGCTCCCAACCGCAGATTCCAAGTCGGTGAGTCTCCGTAACGTTGCGGGAAGGTTCCCTGATTGGCTTGCAAACCGAAGGGACAACAACTGTTCGTCGTTCAACAAACCAGGTACCTGTTCCAAAGCAGCAATCGTAGGCGTACCCGTTCGGATTAGTTCAGCAACTTTACGAATCAAACGAGACTGAGCAACGGACTGCTCCTTTGCATAAGCAAGCAATAATGACTCTATGGGCAAGTTTCCTTCGCTGGCAACTTGCAATACTTTCAGCAATGTGTGATTCTCAACGTGCTCCGAATCTCGGCGCAATGATCTAGAGATCCGCCAGGAGGTGTCACCCGTAGCATTCCAATGGAGTATCTTAGAAATGGAGTTGTTCATGGTGGCTTATGACAACGAGGTCACGAGACTAATCAACGGCAGAAAAAGCGTGATGGTAATGAAACCGATCAACGCACCAATCACTACTATCACAAAAGGTTGCGCTGCGGCGAGTGACTTTCGCTTTCGAAGTAATGCCCGATCGCGATAGACTTCGGACAAGCAATACAGGGCTTGTACCTTTGCGGCTACACCCGCATCTGACTGCATTACATTCTGCAACATGGCGGGGAAACGGTTCGGGTCCGTCCCTAAAATAGTCCCGCTCAGACTGGGTTCTAAGGATGCTGCTGATTTCTCAAAATACGATCCTTGACTAGCCGCTCCTGCCAACGATAGTGCAGTTCCTAATGGAATTCCAATTTCAGTCCCGGCAGCCAAGGATGCGGTGAAATGATGCATTGCGATGAGATTCGCGTTGGTACCGTTCGTGAGCCAGCGCACGGTACTCCAATGTTGAAAACGTTCCGCAAACACTCCTGGGAGATTTCTAAAGACCGAAACGGTCGCAATAATCAACACGATCAGAATGATCGCGACCACAAAGTATTCTCGGATACTGCGATTGATCCAAAAGAGGAACTTGGTCGTTAGAGGGAGCTTCAATTCAAAATCTATAAACATGTCTTCGAAAACTGGGGACACAATCCAGGCCTGTGCAAACAAAATTGCGATCAGCAAGATTGTTAGAATCAAAGGGTAGGTCCAAAAACGAACCGACCCCATCCGCTTCTTGGTGTGGACAGCAACGTAACTGCTGAGCAGACCGACAAATCGTGTTGGATCCGATTTTCGGAAACTCAACAGAATAGGCAACATGGACGCGAGTTGGCCGGACGACAGAAAGCTTTCCGAAGAGTCACATGCTTTCAGTGCAGCTATTTGTTTTTTGACGACAGCAGGCATTGGCTCCTGAGAAGAACGAAAAGCTTCGACGATAATATCCACTAACTCATGTCGGCCAGCTAAAGCATCATCCAAGCTTGCAAGGTAGGAGGGACGATCGGATGCCTGAGAGTTCAAATCGATTGGAGTAGTCATTTCATGCACCTCCATATTGGCAAAGATGCAACAAGAGTTCGATCATCGGCTGAAACAATGCCATTGCGACGCCGAACACAAGCACACCAGCGATCGTTGCAAAAAGACAGTAAGCACTCCATGAGTTTTTCCATTGCACACTCAGGTCATTGGTTTGATGGACGGCCCACTTCGAAATGTCCAAGCTTACAGCAGGCTTGGGCAGCGACTCCGAACGCGCTTCCGCGCCGACAGCCTTATGGTAGATGGCCATCGAATCTTCGAGGGTGCAACCACTCGACTTTAGCAACGATACGAAGTCGACCAGCAACGCTTCCCTTTGACTGGGTTGAAGCTTTTCCTCCATTTGCTGAGGTATCTTCGTTGAAGCAAGTCTGCGCCACGCAAAGAGGAGTATGGCAACCAAGGGGATCCCGATAGCCCAGACCGCCATCCACTCATGAAGGAACCACAAGAACTGTGCGCCTATCCCAAGCGGAGCCCGTTCCTCGAGGTACATCCCAACAAGGCTTGGTACCGCATTCCAAACCCAAAGTGCGAGAACACAGAACGCAACCGCGCTAATGATTCCCAACTGGAGTGATACAAACCGACCGAACAGGAAGTCAGCCCTTCGCGGCTGATAACCGTTCAAAAGATCTAAGCTCTGCGGCGAGCGGTTCGTGCAGTACCAAGCAAGAAATGCCAAACGGTACGAATCGGGGGTATCTGGTGCCGAACAAAATGCGTCAGGAAAGCTGGCCCCTTGCGCCGTCCTCAGGGCGAGATGGCTGGCAATTCGGTAATTCACCGTTCTGGCAACTTCAGCGTTTGCAAAGCAGTTAGATTGCGGCAACAAACCAGCCTGAGCAAGCGTTTCAACTTGGGCGTGAAACGCAACCAAGTCCCCGAGCGTTGCGTTTGCAATCGAGCTAGTTGTCATGAGAGAAGAGCCTGCGGAGGAACAAAGATTCTCCGTCATGCACCCAAAAGGGAACTGTGATGCTTCCCTTGTCCATGCATCCGGACGAACCGTACAAAAGGCTGATGCAACGGGTCCGCCGATTTATCTACGGCATGCGGGGAATTTCCAAAAATGCCGCGTCTGTACTAGCACTGCAACCTCCCCCGCCTAAGAGACTGCTGATTTAGTCCTGGCTTGTTGGTTCATGGTGAGCCGTCGGGCGCTAGGTTGCCGCCAGTGGCGAAGCCACTAAACCGGGCTAGCGCCCAACGGCTCCCTAAATCAGCAGTCTCTCGGGGGAGGGTTACCAGACCGGACGCTCTCTATTTGCAGATCAGTTCCGCAAGTTCTTTCTTTCCGCATCGACTACGGCTCGATGCCATCTTCCCGATACTTATCCAATTTGCGGTACAACGTTCTCGCTCCAATGCCTAGCACTTTGGCCGCTTCTTCGCGGTTACCTGCTGTAATCTTGAGAGTTTCTTCGATGGCCCAACGTTCGATATCATCCATTGTTTTGCCGATGAGCTCCGATGGGCCATTCAATTGAATCGACGGTGAAGGTAGATCGCCGCCATTTACGGCTCCACCGCTAGAGAACGAATGATCACTCGAGGAGTCAGAAAGCTCCGGTGGAAGATCATCGATATCGAGTTTGCCATCCACATCCAAGACGACCATCGTTTCGACGAAATTGCGAAGCTGACGAATATTGCCGGGCCAATCATAGGCGTAAAATTTCTTGGTTACCGCCGGGGTGAAATTGCAGGGGGCATGATTATGCCTGCGTACGAAAGTCTTGCGGAAATGATCCATCAACGGAATGATGTCGTCTCGTCGATCCCTCAACGGAGGCAGATGTACCGTTACGACTTTGAGCCGATAAAACAAATCGTTTCGGAATTGTCCATCTTCAATCATCGCCTCCAAAGGACGATTCGTTGCGGAGATCAAGCGAACGTTTACCTTGATCGGCTTGTTGTCGCCGACTCGTGTGATCTGGTGCTCTTCCAATACGCGAAGCAGCTTAATCTGGGTGCTCATCGGCATATCGCCTACTTCATCCAAGAACAGCGTACCGCCATCGGCATATTGAAAAGCTCCTTCTCGATCTGTGACCGCATCGGTGAAAGAGCCACGGACGTGACCAAACATCTCGCTTTCCACCAAATTCTCGGATACGGCCCGAACATTGAGGGCCACCATTCTCTTGGCTTTGCGAGGGCTGTTCTGATGGATAGCTCGTGCAATCAACTCTTTTCCGGTTCCGCTCTCACCTGTGATCAAAACGGTTGCATCCGTGGGTGCAATTCGTTTTAGCCGATCGATCAAATTCTGCATTTGGGGGCCCGCATAAACGATCCCTTCAAATCCGAACCGTTCGTCAAGCCGTCGACGAAGCTCGACATTGGTCTGTTTGAGTTGAACAGCCTCGACCGCTTTAGAAACAATGGCCCGGAGCCGATTGGGAGTAATGGGCTTTTCCAGGAAATTGAATGCTCCCAACTGCATCGCTTCGACAGCCTTGGTGACGGTCGCATGGCCTGTCACCATGACCGTTTGACTTTCAGGCAACAACTGTCGCGACATTTCCAGCAACTGCATGCCATCTACGTCATTCATGACCAAATCTGTAATCACGACATCAAACGTATTCTGCTCCAACTGCTTCTTCCCCTCGGGGCCGCTAGTCGCAACGGTGCACCGATAGCCTGTCTTTTCCAAGCTTTCGGTCATTGCCTGCGCATGCGCTGGATCGTTGTCGACGACAAGGATTGAGAAATGCTTAGGATCAGGCCCTGCAGGGG
>Ga0207937_1000113_pt1 | contig 26428 bp, 40 predicted proteins | sample LakMenEpi04Sep11_FD_150668 | JGI IMG/M metagenome (GOLD analysis project Ga0207937, IMG submission 150668) | Freshwater microbial communities from Lake Mendota, WI - 04SEP2011 deep hole epilimnion (SPAdes) | ecosystem: Environmental > Aquatic > Freshwater > Lentic | place: Lake Mendota, Madison...
CAATCGGCAAATCCGGGCGTTTTCGCTTCAGGGCATCAAAGGTCAGGATCGCCAACGAAACCCAGACCAGGGCGAACCCAATCCACCTGACAGTCGGCATCGGCTCACCAAAGACAAAGAAACCAATCGAGAACTGAATGGTTGGGGTGAGGTATTGGATGAAGCCAATCGTGGACAGCGGCACCCTTGACGCTGCAGCCCCAAAGAGAATTAGCGGAATGGCAGTGAGTATTCCAAATCCAACAAGGATTGAAGTTTCCACGAAGCCACTGAAAAGCATGATTTGAGCAGACTGGCTAACAAGCCAGAGCTGAACCAGGGCAACGGGCACTACCAGTCCCGACTCAATTGTGAAGCTCTGAAGAGCGGGAATCTTTTTACCAACCCTGTTTTTCGCAAGTGAATATATTCCAAAACTCACGGCTAGCGCAATCGCAATAAACGGAAGTCTGCCGTAGTCCAAGGTCAACACAACAACTGCCACAGCTCCGATGCTCAGCGCTACCCACTGCATTGGTCGAAGCTTTTCTTTCAGTAGCAGCACGGCAAACAAAACAGTTACTAGTGGGTTTATGAAATATCCAAGAGAGCTTTCAATAACATTGCCGGTTGCAACAGCAACCACATACACCACCCAGTTGATGTAGATCATTAGTGACGCAACAGCAACCCACTTCAGTCGCTGCGCAGACTTTACGATTTGAAGTATTTCTTTCCAGCCGCCAACAATGCTTACCAAAAGCGCAGCAAAAATAAAACCAAAAACAACTCGCCAAACAACGACTTCAAATGGATCAGCAAAAGAAGCTGCAGCAATTATTAGTGGAAACGATCCCCAGATCAGATATGCAGATAGACCGTAGAGCAAACCAACCGATGACTCGGATTTTCGCTTCACCGCAGTAGCTTAGGAGAAAAAGAAACGGCCCGGGTTTTCCCGGGCCGAATCAAAAGTTGTTGTTAGCGCTCGATGATTGCTAGCACATCGCGAGCAGACAGAACCAGATACTCGTGTCCGTCATACTTCAGCTCGGTGCCGCCATACTTCGAGAAGACAACGCGATCGCCAACCTTCACGTCCATCGGGATGCGGTCTCCTTCTTCGCTAAAGCGACCAGGACCTACGGCAACGACCTCAGCCTCCTGTGGCTTCTCTTTAGCGGTGTCCGGAATGACAAGACCAGAGGCAGTTACCTGCTCGGCCTCAACTGGGCGAACGACAATTCGATCTTCGAGTGGCTTGATAGAAACCGACACTTTGACCTCTTCTTTACTCAAGATTGGGGTTTAGCAGACTCAATTGTTGAGTGCTAAGAAAACTTTAGGGGGAAATTAGCACTCAGTCAAGGCGAGTGCTAGGTTTCGAAAACCCCTGAAATTGGTGGGGCGCCGCTGCCCTGGATATTTCAACAAAGTAGCGGCGCCCGAAAAAGCACTGATCTAGGCCCTTGGGCTAGGTGGCTCTCCTAGCTCTGGCTAACGGTCTTTATAAAAACCGTCGAATCCCATGTGGGAATCTTTCCACTCCCACCCATCCGGCTGGAGTCCGAATAGGTCAGAGAAGACTAGTGCAGTTGTAAAAACCCCAGAGATGACCAAAATAATCCCAAAAAATAGGCCGATGTAGCCAAGAACCAGGCCGATGATGGCAAGGGTGCGCCCGCTCTGACCAGAGGTCTTTAGCTGGGCTAGGGCAATGTGGCCGGTAATGATGGCCATTAGGGAAGCGACGCCCGAAAGGGCCGAAGCCAAAGAAACCACTGCCAGGGTGTTGAGGGTTGTGAAGTCAAATTTGGCCTTAGCTGGCTTTGGCTCGATCTGATTGCTATCTGTCATTTATTGCCTTTCTATACATCCAAAGCCAAGCAGGCCTGGCTGGTATTTGAGTTTGAGGAAGCTGGGAGTTCCTAGAGAGTCTGAATCTTGGTTATCGAGAGAGTTGAGTCTGCCCCGAATCCAAGACCGCTGGGGACTCTGCCATCCATGATTAGCTGCGCTCCGAGGGAAGCAACCATTGCTCCGTTATCTGTGCAGAGAGCAAATCTTGGAATCCTAAGTTCAATGCCAAGTGCATCGCATCGTCTCTTCGCTTCTTCCCGCAGTCTTGCGTTAGCTACCACTCCACCACCAAGGAGAAGTCTCTTGACTTTATGTTCCTCGCAAGCCCAGAGAGCTTTGGTCAGAAGAACATCAATGACAGCTTCTCTAAAGCTGGCAGCGACATCGGCTTTGGAAATTTCATTTCCTTCCGCCTCAGCTTTCTCAACATATCGTGCGACCGCAGTCTTAAGACCAGAGAAAGAAAAATCATATTTGTGCTTTTCAAGATCCTTCGGAAGGGTTAGTCCTCTTGGAAAACGTATTGCTGATGGATTACCTGATTGAGCAAGTCTGTCGATTTGTGGGCCGCCAGGATATGGAAGACCTAGAACCCTGGCTACCTTGTCAAAAGCTTCACCAGCGGCGTCATCGATTGTCTCCCCCAGTAATTCCACATCTTCTATGAGATCTCTAACAAGTAGAAGTGATGTGTGACCCCCGGAGACCAAAAGCGCGATGGTTGGCGCCTCCACCGAACCTCGCTCAAGCACATCCGCTCCGACGTGAGCAACTAGATGATTCACTGCATAGATAGGTTTTCCGGTTGCAACAGCTAGTCCTTTGGCTGCTCCAATTCCCACCATCAAAGCTCCAGCAAGACCCGGTCCATTGGCGACCGCAATGGCATCTACCTGATCCATTGTTATCCCGGCTTCGCTTAGCGCTTTGTCGAGCGTTGGTGATAGAGCCTCCAGATGAGCCCTGGCGGCAACCTCCGGAACAACTCCTCCATACTTAGCGTGCTCCTCCATGGAGGAGTGCAGCGCATTGGCAAGCAGCCTGTTACCCCTCACAATTCCAACACCAGTTTCATCACATGATGATTCGATACCTAGAACCACTGGTTGGTGGATAGCCAGCTTCATCACGATGGCGTCCTCACCTGATGGCTGATAGTAGTTTTTGCGAACGTCAATCTTTTCGAATCCAAATGATTCATAGAGGTAGATTGCGGATTCATTGGACTTCTTCACCTCTAGAAACAGTTGCTCGGCACCGCTTCGCTTTGCTCTACTAACAAGTTCTTGAACCAGAGCCCTGCCAATTCCTCTTCCCTGATGCTGTTTGGCCACACCGATAGTTGTGATGTCTCCCGAGAGATCGGCTGGCAAAAGTCTCAGCCCCGCATAGCCAACCAAATCCCCCTCAAAGACACCAACATAGAAAGAATGCGGAGCGACAAACTCAGAGAGCATGGTCTTTTTGCTCCATGCCTCATTGCCGAACAGTTCTTTTTCTAATCCCATCACCTGATCGATGTGGTCAGAGACCAGCTGTTTGAATTCCATCAGCCGCTCACCTTCTTGCCGCTAGATGGTGTCACATCGGGTGAGCGTAAATAGAGAGCTGACAGATCAGAAATGTCATGCCCCTGATTCAGTGCATAAAGAGCAAACTCACCAATCAGCTTGGCATTGGAGGGCTGTTGCAAAATTTCGTAGTCTTCATATTCGCTTAGCTGAGTTGGATTGAGAAGCATCGGACCGGCTGAGCGCTTCCCGGCTTCGTATGTAGCTGCAAAAAGTTCCCTGCGCTTGGCGTCCGTCACCACCAGAAGCTTTTGAAAACTTTGGCTATGGGCAATTGCATCGAGGGTGATTATTCCGAAGAGGCTGATGGCTAATGCCTTTGACAGCGCTGTTGCTGCAGCCATCCCCACCCTCAGACCGGTGTAGGGGGCAGGACCTCTTGCGACCGCAATGCTGTTTAGCTCACTTGTCTCTATCCCTGCATCAAGTAATGCTCTAGCGATCGCCTCGCCGATATTTTCCGCATGACCAAAAGGGTCATCGAAGCTGACTATAGAGAGGCACTCGCTGCCAAACACAGCCACCGATGTCCCGGCTGAGGTGTCAATTGAGAGAAGCAAGTTCAACCTCCAACCACCGCGGGCCAATTGCCTGCACCTCTACTACTCGAGTTTCATCGTCGCTGTTGCGATCAATTTCCAGACGCAGGTAGTTCTCTGCGTAGCCTTCCAGAAAGTCTCTTGCCCACTCAACGACGACAATTGAATTCTCAAAATCAATGTCCAAATCATCGAGCTCAATCGCAGAGGCGAGGCGATAGGCGTCGACGTGCACAAGCTTTCCGCTAGGAATCTTGTGAGTTCTTGCCAGAACAAATGTTGGGGACTGAATTGTCCCCTCTGCGCTTAGAGCCTTCCCCAGGCCCCGAGTCAATGTTGTTTTACCTGCACCTAGGGCTCCTGATAGAAGGACTAGGTCGCCTATCTTTAGCAGCTTTGCTAACTTCTCACCGAGCACTTCCATTTGCTCGGGTGAATCAATCATTAGCTTCATGGATTGAGATAAACCCGTTTTGCTCTGCCACCAATCCTGGTGACAATTTCGTAGTTCACCGTCTGGGCGGTAGCAGCAAGTTCTTCGGCAGTAGGTTCACCATTTTGTGAATCGCCAAAGATCACTACCTCCTGTCCCAGCTCATACTTGTCTCCGCCTAGGTCAACTACAATCTGATCCATGGCAACTCTTCCCACCACCGGGTAGCGCTTTGAGCCAATTAGAACATTGTGACCCACCGAGATTCTTGGCATTCCCTCACTGTAACCGAATGGGACCAGGCCCAATGTCGTACCCCTGTCTGTCCGGTAGCGATATCCGTAGGACACTCCCTGGCCTGCAGCAACTTCCTTACAATTCGCAAGAAACGCACTAGCTCTCATGGCCGGCTGCAGTTTTAGCTCTGCTGGCTTGTCCTCGTGGGGGTTTAGTCCATAAACCGCAATCCCGACACGAACCATGTCGTAGTGAAAATCCGAGTAACTCATAGCTGCACCCGATGCAGCCAAATGTCTTTCAATTGGACCAAGTGAGCTGATTCTTTCAAGTGCCTGATCAAACAGTGCCTTTTGTTTTCTATCTTCAACTTCTGATGTATTTGAAAGATGCGAAAAGACGCCAACTAAGTTCTTTTTGCTAGGTAAGAATTCAAACAGGCGATTCCAGTCACCAGGGGCAAAGCCATTTCGGCCAAGTCCGGTGTCAAGCTTGATGTGAAATTTGTTTTTATCCGTCAGCCTTTCAAGCTGGTCAAAATTAGAAATACCAACTTCAATGTTGTGCTCTGCTGCAAGAGCTAAGTCCTCTGGCATGACAAGCCAAGCGAGTATGCGGCTTTTTATGCCACTTTTTCTAAGTTCAATAGCCTCGGTCATGTCGGCAACACCGAGGGCATCGACTCCCATGGCATCTAGGGTTTTCGCTACCTCAAGCATCCCGTGACCATAGGCGTTGGCTTTGACCACAGCCATTACTTTTGCTGGCTTTACATGCTCTTTGATCAGCTGATAGTTAGCTCTGATGGCAGCCAGATCAACCTGGATTGTGCGCATCTATTTACTCTCCACCACCACTGTTGCCAAGGCGATTCCAGCGTCGTGCGAAAGGGATAGGTGAAAATTCAGATTCCCCAGTCTCTGGATTCTTTCTTTGGTCTTGTGGTGAAACTTCACCTCTGGTTTTCCGGCAGAGTTCTTGGTGATTTCTATCTCACTAAAAGAAAATAGGCGCGGGTCTCCAATTGCCTTGGCGATTGCTTCTTTGGCTGCAAACCTCGCTGCCAGCGATTGACCTGATAGCCCTAGCTCATTTTCGTGGAAAAGCCTCTGGGAGAGTTTTGGGGTACGACTAAGCGATTGCTCGAGTCTGGAGATTGAGCAAACATCACTTCCAACCCCGTAAATCATTTATTCAACCGTCACGCTCTTGGCAAGGTTTCTTGGCTGGTCTACATCAAGACCCTTCGCAGAGGAAAGTTCTGCTGCAAAAACCTGCAGCGGAATAACCGTTAGCTGCGCTGCCATGTAGGGGTGGGTTTTTGGAATGTAGACAACTTCATCAGCGAACTGGCCGATCTGTTGATCACCATCCTCGGCAATCGCAATCACCCTTGCACCACGAGCCTTAATTTCCTGAACATTCGAAATGACCTTTGGATGCAGTGAATCCTCGCCATCTGGAGAAGGCACCACCACAATCACCGGCTGACCCTGTTCAATAAGGGCAATTGGTCCGTGCTTGAGCTCACCTGCTGCAAAACCTTCTGCGTGGATGTAGGCGAGCTCCTTTAGTTTTAGAGCTCCCTCCATTGCGATAGGGAATCCGACGTTGCGGCCCAGGAAGAGAATGCTCTTGGCATCTTTGAGTTCTTTGGCAAGTTTGCGAATCCCGTCCAGTGAAGCAAGCACCTGCTCAACCTGACGAGGAAGTTTCAGAAGTTCCTGGCCCAGATCTCTCAGCTGCTTCTCATCCAACGAGTGGCGCTGCCATGCTAGAGAAAGTGCTACCAGCTGTCCGGCAGTGATCTGCGCGGTAAAGGCCTTGGTTGATGCAACCGCTACCTCAGGACCGGCATGGGTGTAGAGAGTGGCATCGGACTCTCTAGCAAGGGTTGCACCCTGGGTATTGCAAATGGCCAATACCTTCGCGCCTTTTTCCTTGGCATAGCGAGTGGCCATCAGAGTGTCCATGGTCTCGCCCGACTGCGAAATGGCAATAACCAAAGTCTTTTCATCAAGCACCGGATCGCGATAGCGAAACTCGTGGGCTAGTTCAACACTGGTTGGAATCTTTGCCCATTTCTCCAGTGCATACTTAGAAACTTCTCCGGCATAGGCTGCAGTTCCACAGGCGATGATGATTACTCTTTCAACCTCGCTGAGGCGATCAAGGCCAGAAAACTCCTGCAGCTTTACAGAGCCATCAGATGCAAGACGTCCCATCAGGGTGTCACCAACTGCCTGAGGCTGATCGGCTATTTCCTTAGCCATGAACGATGGCCAGCCACCCTTCGATGCGGCCGAAGCATCCCAGTCGACAGTGAATTCATTTAGCGGAACTGAATCACCCTGGAAGTTCGTGACCTTTACCGAATCTCTGCGAAGCTCAACAATCTGGTCCTGGCCCACCGAGACAGCACGCTTGGTGTGTGCAACGAATGCTGCCACGTCACTTCCAAGAAAGTTCTCACCCTCGCCAAGTCCAATCACCAGAGGTGAGTTTCTGCGAGCGGCGAGAATCAGATCCTTCTGATCCTCGTGGATACAGAGCAGAGTGAAGGCACCCTCAAGTCGGTTAACTACATTTCTGAAAGCTTTTGTCAGATCGCCTGTCTTTTCAAATTCCCTTGCAACCAGGTGGGCGGCCACCTCCGTGTCAGTTTCGGAGGAGAACTTGACACCTTCGGCGAGCAGTTCTGCCTTGAGTTCAGCAAAGTTTTCGATAATCCCGTTGTGGATCAGGGAGAGTTTTAGGTGATCTCCGCCCAGGTGAGGGTGAGCATTGCGATCGGTTGGTGCTCCATGAGTTGCCCAGCGGGTATGACCGATACCGATGTGGGCATCCTTGATTGGGTGCTGCTCAAGCTCCTCAATCAGAACTGAGAGCTTTCCAGCGCGCTTTCTGGTCTGCAGGCCTTCTGCCTGATCAATGACGGAGACTCCTGCCGAGTCATAACCTCTGTATTCAAGTCTTTTTAGCCCACCGAGAAGGACATCAAGGGTTGAGCCAGGTCCTACGTAGCCGACGATTCCACACATGGGAGCTAATCTACGGCAGAATAGGCCCTCGTGAGTGCAGCCCAGGAGCTTACAAGCCGCTCCCCCTATGTCGCTATTGATCGCGCCGACTGGGCCGAGCTGGCTAAAAACTCGACCGCTCCCCTTTCTGAAGAAGAGCTAAAAAACATCCGAGGACTGGGCGATTTTCTAGATTTGCAGGAAGTTCAAGAGGTCTATCTACCAGTAAGCAAACTACTGAGTATCTATGCCCAGGGAACACAGAGCCTTCACAAATCAACCGCAGAATACTTTGGAGAAAGAGCTAAGCGAACTCCCTTTATCATCGCGGTTGCGGGATCAGTCGCGGTTGGAAAATCTACGGTCTCTCGTCTGCTAATGGAGCTAATGAAGAGGTGGGATGGGATTCCAAACGTTGAGCTAATCACCACAGATGGTTTTTTATATCCAAATGCGGAACTGGAAAAACGCGGGCTGATGAATCGAAAAGGCTTTCCTGAAAGCTATGACCGAAAAAGACTTTTGCAATTTGTCGCAGATGTCAAAAGCGGTAAAGAAGAAGTAAGCGCCCCCGTTTACTCACACCTTAGCTACGACATTCTGGAGGGTGAGAATAAGGTAATCAATTCACCAGATGTCTTGATTGTCGAGGGACTTAATGTCCTTCAGCCTCCAGCAATTGGTCAAGAGGTGGCACTGAGTGACTACTTTGATTTCAGTATCTATATAGATGCAGAACCTGCAGATATTGAGCAGTGGTATTTGGAGAGATTTAAGACCCTCTGGGAGACCGCCTTCACCAACCCAGCCTCCTACTTCCACCCGCTCACCAAGGAGCTAAGCGAAGAGCAGGCACTGCAGAGAGCGATTGGTTTCTGGAGCGATATAAACCTGGTGAACCTGAAGGAAAATATTGAGCCCACTAGATCAAGGGCAAAGCTTGTGATGCAGAAGGGAAAGCAGCACAGAGTCGAGAAAGTGCTGCTGAGAAAAATCTAGAGCTTGAGCCTTTGCTCAACCTTGATGGCAATTCGCTCAGCCCAGCCTTGAGCATCGCCCATTTCTCTAGCCTCCACCATGACTCTCACCAGTGACTCGGTTCCCGATGCTCGGAGCAATACTCTGCCCTGGTCACCAAGTTCACTCACCGCTGCCATCACTAGATCCTGCAGCTCAGAATCCGATTCCACGCGGGACTTGTCCACCCCAGAAACATTGATTAGAACCTGGGGGTAGGTGTCCATTGCGGAAGCCAGCTCGCTTAGCTTTTTACCCGATGCGGCAACTTCGGCTGCCAGCTGCAGTCCGGTGAGAATGCCATCTCCGGTCGTTGCAAACTGAGAAAAGATGATGTGTCCGGACTGCTCTCCACCAAGCGAGTAGCCGCCCTCGCGCATCTTCTCGAGCACGTATCTATCTCCGACACTTGTCTCGAGCATCTCGATTCCCTCGCGCTGCATCGCAAGCTTCAGTCCCAAGTTTGACATCACGGTTGCAACTAGTGTGTTGCGGGCTAGTTCTCCGCGAGACTTCATAGAGATGGCAAGGATTGCCATGATCTTGTCGCCATCGATGATTCGGCCCTGCTCATCTACCGCTAAGCAGCGATCGGCATCACCGTCGTGAGCAATTCCCAAGTCTGCTTTATGTTCAACGACCGCAGCCTGCAGAGCGCTTAGGTGAGTGGATCCGTAACCGGAATTGATGTTGTTGCCATCGGGGTCTGCACCAATCACAATCACCTTGGCACCTGCATCGGAGAAGGCCTGTGGGGAAATAGCCGAAGCTGCACCATGGGCGCAGTCGACCACAACAGTTAGGCCATTGAGTTTGACCCGCATGGAGCCAAGCAGGTGAATCAGATATCTGTCCTCTGCATCCGAGAAACGAGATATCTTGCCAACGCTTGAACCAAGTGGCAGCATCGCCTGTCCAAACTCAGCTTCAATCTGGTCCTCAAGATCATCTGGGAGCTTGTTGCCACCGCGCGCAAAGAACTTGATCCCGTTGTCGGTAGCTGGGTTGTGGCTGGCTGAAATCATCACGCCAAAATCAGCATCTAAATCTGCTGTTAGGTAAGCGCACGCAGGGGTTGGGATAACACCAGCATCAAAGACATCCACCCCGGATGCGGCTAGCCCTGCGGAGACAGCCGATGAGATGAAGTCGGAAGAGATTCTTGGGTCTTTGGCAATGACTGCTCTTGGTCTTTCACCGCGCTCACGCGAGTGCCTTCCTAGAACGATGGCAGCAGCCTGAGCGAGCCTGAGAGCAAAGTCAGCAGAGATTTCCTGATTCGCAACTCCGCGAACGCCATCGGTGCCAAACAACCTGGCCATGGCGAAAGACTAACGCTTGGAGAACTGCGAGGCTTTACGAGCCTTCTTTAGTCCGGCCTTCTTGCGCTCAACCACACGGGCGTCGCGACTTAGGAAGCCAGCCTTCTTTAGGCTTGCGCGGTTGTTGTCCGCATCGATCTCGTTAAGTGCACGAGAGATTCCAAGACGAAGTGCACCTGCCTGGCCAGCGATTCCGCCGCCATCGATTCTGGCAACAACGTCATAAGCACCCTGCAGCTCCAAAACCTTGAAAGGGTCGGTGATTAGCTGCTGGTGAAGTTTGTTTGGGAAGTAGTCTTCGAACTTGCGACCGTTGATGGTGATCTTGCCGGTTCCTGGTAGGAGGCGAACACGAGCAACTGCCTCCTTGCGGCGACCAGTTCCTCCACCATTCTGAGTTAGCGCACCGCGTGAGCGAACCTTCTTCTGTGGAGCGCTTTCGGTAGAGAAGCTCTCTTCTGTCATTACTTCGTTCTCAGCCAAGTTCTTTTCCTTACTGGGCAATCTGGTCAATTACAAAAGTCGTTGGCTGTTGAGCAACGTGTGGGTGCTCACTGCCTGAGTAAACCTTGAGCTTGCGAAACTGGGTATCGCCAAGGGAGTTCTTTGGAAGCATTCCGCGGATTGCCTTCTCAACAGCGCGAACCGGGTTCTTGTCCAGAAGCTCTGCGTAGCTGGTTGCGGTTAGACCACCTGGGTAACCAGAGTGGCGGTATGCCATCTTCTTGGTCAGCTTGGAGCCGGTTAGGGCAACCTTGTCAGCGTTGATGATGATTACGAAGTCGCCGTTATCCATGTGAGCGGCAAAGGTTGGCTTGTGCTTGCCGCGCAGAAGCGCAGCTGCATGGGTAGCTAGCCTTCCGAGCACGACATCGGTGGCGTCAATAATGAACCACTGGTGAGTCAGCTCACTGGCCTTGGGCGAATAAGTACGCACGCTAAATTTCCTCTTAGTTTCTTTGTGTGATTCCGCGAAGGCGGTTTCAAACTGGCCGGCAACCCGAGCCAAACAGCAAGTTTAGGGGGTCTAAAGCCCCCTGGTCAAACGGATATTTCCCCTAAAGACCGCATATTTCGGGCCTTTTCAGCCTGTTTGGCAAGGTCCTTTGCGGGTGGGTAGGAAATCTTCGAAAGGCTCAAACCCTCGGGCCCAACCACCTTGAAATGGCTGCTCCGCTTGGCCTGTTTTTGGATAGCCGATAGCTCAGAAGCTGTGAGCCTTCCCTGGCCCACCGAGATTAGAGCCCCGACCAGGGATCTGACCATGTTGTGGCAAAAGGCATCCGCTGACACCTCAACCACAACTCGTCCGTCCCTCACTCTTTTGACGCTCAGCATTCGCAGCTCGCGAATGGTTGTTGCCCCCTCCCTAGGTTTACAAAAAGCCCCGAAATCCTTTAGTCCCAGAAGCTTTTTGGCAGCCAGGTTCATCTTTTCAACAGAGAGCTCTTGGGCTATTTGGAGCGTGTAGCGAGCAGTCTTTGGATTTGGCGAGGTTAGAGAATCTGCAATGGCGTAGGTATAGGAGCGGCCGGTGGATGAGAATCTCGCATCAAAGCCCTTTGAGGCCTTGGCAATCTTCAGAATGCAAACATCTTTTGGTAGAAGAGAATTGAGCCTTGCAACGGTCAGAGGGTTTCTTCCCAATCGCTTTAGCTGAGTAGCACCTAGGTCGATGTGACAGACCTGGTGATCAGCGTGAACTCCCGCATCAGTTCGCCCGCCCACACGCATTCCAAAGTCATCAGCGCTCTGACCAAAGATTTGAATTAGAGCTTTAAGAATTTCACCTTGAACAGTTCGAAGATTTGGCTGCTTTGCCCAACCGGCAAAGTCAGTACCGTCGTAGGCAAGATCAATCCGAAAACGAGTAAGCCCGCCGGTCTTTCCAGCGGGCACACTCATGGAACTAATTCCTATTCGGACTTCTCTTCGGCAGCAGGTTCTGCTTCAGCTGCTGGCTCCTGAGCCACTGGTGCTTCTTCAGCAGCAGCGGTCTCTTCAACAACCGGGGCCTCTGCAACAACTTCTTCGGCTGGGGCCTCTGCAACTACTTCCTCAGCAGCTGCTGCGCCAGCAGCAGTAGCGACGTTGTTGGTTAGCTTGACCTTGTTGTTTCTAGGTCTTGGAGTCACTGGGTCCAGCACAAGCTCAATCAAAGCCATCGAAGCGTTGTCACCCTTGCGGAAGCCAAGCTTGACGATTCTGGTGTAGCCGCCCTGGCGGTCATTTACCAGCGGTGCAATCTCAGTGAAGAGCTGGTGGACAACTGACTTGTCCAGAATCTGCTGCATGACGCGACGACGAGAAGCCAGGTCACCGCGCTTTGCGAAAGTGATCAGGCGCTCAGCCACAGGACGCAGGCGCTTGGCACGGGTCTCAGTGGTCTGAATCTTGCCGTGCTTGAACAGCGAGGTGGCCATGTTGTTGAGCATTAGTCGCTCGTGAGCTGGTCCGCCTCCGAGACGAGGGCCCTTTGTTGGGGTAGGCATTTGTTTCTCCTTGCGCCTTAGATCTGGTCGTCGTCGTATCCGCCACCGAAGTAAGCGGAGTCAAAACCTGGAACTGCATCCTTGAAGCGAAGTCCAAGGCTGGCGAGCTTCTCGCGAACCTCGTCAACGGACTTCGAACCAAAGTTGCGGATGTTCATCAGCTGGTCCTCGGAAAGAGCAATCAACTCGGCAACCGTGTTGATGCCCTCACGCTTGAGGCAGTTGTATGAACGAACAGTTAGGTCTAGGTCTTCGATTGGAGTTGATAGCTCATTGGATGCTGCCATCTCAACCGGAGCTGGACCGATTTCAATACCCTCGGCCTCAACGTTTAGCTCCTTGGCCAGACCGAATAGCTCAACCAAAGTTGCACCAGCCGATGCAACAGCATCGCGTGGCTTGGTGGATGGCTTGGTCTCAACGTCGATGACTAGCTTGTCGAAGTTGGTGAACTCACCAGCACGGGTTGCCTCTACGCGGTAGGCAACACGAAGGACTGGTGAATAAATCGAATCAACTGGAATCACGCCAGCTTCTGCATCTGGATTACGGTTCTGGCTTGCCTGAACGTAACCACGACCACGCTCAATGATGAACTCAATCTCGAGCTTGCCACTCGAGGTGATGTGGGCGAGAACTAGTTCAGGATTGTGAACCTCAACACCGGCAGGAACCTGAATGTCAGCTGCGGTGACAGGACCTGCGGTTGACTTGGAAAGGTGAGCGACCACTGGAGCATCGTGCTCAGAGGAAACGACCAGTTCCTTGATGTTCAGGATTAGCTCAACCACATCTTCTTTCACACCAGGAACGGTGGAGAACTCGTGGCTAACACCCGCAATGCGGATGTTGGTTACCGCTGCACCCGGAATGGATGACAGCAGGGTTCGACGAAGAGAGTTGCCAAGCGTGTAACCAAAGCCTGGTTCCAGCGGATCCAGGATGAAACGGGAACGGGTGTCGCTGACTACTTCTTCGTGCAGGGTTGGGCGCTGTGCAATTAGCACTATTTATTTCCTTTCGTCTGAGTACCCACTATTTGATACTCGTCGGTTCTGGCCCTTGCGGGACCTTTTTAGCTTGTGAAGTTTTAGTTATACGCGGCGACGCTTTGGAGGGCGGCAACCGTTGTGAGCCTGTGGTGTTACGTCTGCAATTGAGCCAACCTCGAGGCCAGCTGCCTGCAGGGAGCGGATTGCGGTTTCGCGACCGGAACCTGGACCCTTGACGAAAACATCAACCTTCTTCAGGCCGTGCTCTTGAGCCTTGCGGGCTGCGTTTTCAGCAGCTAGCTGCGCGGCAAATGGGGTCGACTTTCTCGAACCCTTGAAACCAACATCTCCGGCAGATGACCAGGAGATCACTGCGCCGGTTGGGTCAGTGATGGTGATGATGGTGTTATTGAACGTCGAGCGGATGTGTGCCTGACCGGTTGGGACGTTCTTCTTCTCTTTACGTCTTGGCTTCTTTGCGGCAGAAGTTGTTTTTGCCGCTGGGGATGCTTTAGGGGCTGCCATGTCTCTATCTCCTAATCAAACCGCGGCTAGCGGGTTGCTACTTTCTTGCCTGCAACTGTGCGCTTCGGACCCTTGCGAGTACGAGCGTTGGTCTTGGTGCGCTGACCGCGGACTGGAAGTCCCTTGCGGTGGCGAATTCCCTGGTATGAACCGATCTCAACCTTGCGGCGAATGTCGGCTGCAACTTCACGACGAAGATCACCTTCGACCTTGAAGTTCTTTTCGATTGTGTCGCGCAGGGCAACTAGCTGATCATCAGATAGGTCCTTCACGCGAATGCTTTCGGAAATCGAAGCGCTCTTTAGGATCTCGCTAGAGCGAGTGCGTCCGATTCCGTAGATGTAAGTGAGTGCAATAACCACTCGCTTTTCGCGAGGGATATCAACTCCTGCTATACGTGCCATTTGGATATCTCCATTTGTAATAAGAAGGTCTTCAGCAATTCATTCCTCATCTGGCTGATGAGGCCTCGGCCTTCTACCGAGGGTTAGCTTTCGCTTTGAACTGCCCTGGTTATTTAGTTGTTAGCCCTGACGAGCCTTGAACTTTGGGTTCTTCTTGTTAATGACGTAAGTCTTTCCCTTACGACGAACTACCACTGAACCCGGCTTGTCTTTCAGTGACTTGATGGATGCTCTTACCTTCATGTCCCTATCCTTTTTATTTGTAGCGGTAGATGATTCGGCCACGAGTCAGGTCGTAAGTCGAAAGCTCTACAATCACGCGATCCTCTGGGAGGATACGGATGTAGTGCTGTCGCATTTTTCCCGAGATGTGTGCAAGGACAAGATGTCCATTGGTCAGTTCAACTCTGAACATTGCGTTCGGAAGAGCCTCTTTGACCGTGCCTTCGATCTCGATTACGCCGTCTTTATTGGCCATACTCACTTCACTACTTGCGGCGCAACAAACATAGAAATACCCAGGGCAAAAAGCGAAGGGTTTTCACGTCAGAAACGCCAAGGGTCAATACTAGGGCTTTTTAGGACCCATCGCTAGCCCCTAGTTCAGGGCAACCGGGGTTATGCCATAGCGGCTGAGGCCTGAAACTCCGCCATCTTCAGCCGTCAGGACCCAAATGCCACCAGAGTGCCGGGCAACGGTGTGCTCCCAGTGGGCTCCGTCTGAGCCGTCCATGGTCTCAACCGTCCAGTCATCGTCCTGGATGAAGGTCGCCTGATCGCCAGCGGTAATCATGGGTTCGATGGCTATGCAAAGCCCTGGCTCAATGGCGGGACCCGGATCCTTGGTCTTGTAGTTGAAAACTGCTGGATCTTCGTGCATGGATCTGCCAACACCGTGGCCGATGTATTCGCGAAGGATTCCGTAGGGCCCCTGGCTCTTGATGTAGTCCTCAACCGCAATGCCAACATCGTTCAACCTCGCGCCTGTGGCAAAAGCAGCTATGCCGGCCCAGAGCGATTCCTCGCAGACATCTGATTGCCTTTGGCGCTGAATGGAAAGCGGGGATTCATCACCTGGAACCACCATCGAAAATGCACTATCCCCATTCCAACCATCAACTTCTGCACCGCAGTCAATCGATAGAAGATCTCCGGCCTTGAGCTCACGGTTACTTGGGATGCCGTGGACAACCTCAGAATTTATTGATGCGCATATGGTGTGGTAGTAGCCAGGCACTAGCTGAAAGTTGGGTACTCCCCCGCCGTCACGAATAGTTTTTTCCGCGATGGCATCTAGCTCCAAAGTCGTGATGCCGGGACGAACTGCTGCTCGGACTTCCTTTAGTGCCTTAGCTGTCAGAAGACCCGCGACTCGCATCTTGCGAATGTCATCATCGGATTTAAGTTTGAGATTTTTTCTCATCGACCTAGACCACGGGCATCGATGGCTTCGATGATTCGAGCGGTTACCTCTGTAATCTCTCCAAGGCCGTCAATCTTTGCCACTACCCCGCGTGAAACATAGACATCAATCAGCGGAGCGGTTTGCTCTTCGTAAACATCAAGACGCCTCTTGATGACATCTGGGGTGTCATCGCTTCTTCCCTGCTCAAGCGCTCTTCCAGAAAGCCTTCGAAGTAGCTCATCGCCATCCGCAGTTAGCTGGACAACAACATCTAACTTCTTGCCGTTTTCTTGCAGGATGTAGTCAAGCTCAGTTACCTGATCAATGGTTCTTGGATAGCCGTCGAGTAGAAAACCGCGCTTGGCATCTTCCTTGTTCAATCGGTCTCGAACTAGAGCGTTGGTGAGAGTGTCTGGAACATACTCTCCGCGGTCCATAAAACCCTTGGCCTCAACACCTAGCGGAGTTTGGTTGCGAACGTTTTCACGAAAGATGTCGCCCGTTGAAATAGCTGGAATCTCAAAGTGCTGAGCAAGTTGAGCTGCCTGGGTTCCCTTCCCGGCACCCGGAGGGCCGATCAGGAGTAGCCGAATCACCTAAGTAGACCCTCGTAATTACGCTGTTCCATCTGAGCGTTGATTTGCTTGACGGTCTGAAGACCAACACCGACGATGATCAGAATTGAAGTTCCACCGAATGGGAAGTTCTGGTTGGTTCCAATGGCGCTGAATGCAACCAGCGGAATCAAAGCGATAAGACCCAGGTAGATAGCGCCGGGAGCGGTGATTCTGGAGATTACGTACTCCAGGTATTCGGTGGTCGGACGACCAGCACGAATACCAGGGATAAATCCGCCGTACTTCTTCATGTTGTCGCTGATCTCTTCTGGATTCAAAGTGATTGCGACATAGAAATAGGTAAATCCAACAATCAGCGCAAAGTAAAGCGCCATGTATACGGGGTGATCACCGTTTGTTAGGTAAGTGGAGATAAAAGTTACCCACGGTGCAACCTGACCAGTAGTTGGATCCGGTTGGTTGAACTGCGCCAGCAGTGCAGGCAGATAAAGCATGGAGGAGGCGAAGATGACCGGGATAACACCAGCGGTGTTTACCTTAACCGGAATGTAGGTCGACTGACCTCCGTAGGCCTTGCGACCAACCATTCTCTTTGCATACTGCACAGGAATTCTGCGCTGCGACTCTTCTACCAGCACAACCAAAGCAACCACCAAGAAACCAACCGCCATGACAATCACAAAGATTTCAATGGTTCTGGTCTGAAGGATCTGCAGAAGGCTGGATGGGAAGGTGGAGGCAATTGATGTGAAAATCAAAAGCGACATACCGTTACCAACACCGCGCTCGGTGATGAGCTCTCCCAGCCACATGATCAAACCTGTTCCCGCTGTCATGGTCATCACCATCAGGGTGATTGCTAGCGGATCGGTGTTCACAAGAATTGGCAGGGTGCAGTCAGCACCAAACAGCGCACCCTGTCTTGCAACTGTCACCAGAGTGGTCGACTGAAGAAGAGCAAGAGCAATGGTTAGGTAGCGGGTGTACTGGGTTAGCTTGCCCTGACCCGATGCACCTTCTTTATAGAGGTTCTCAAAGCGAGGGATAACCACTCTAAGCAGCTGAGTGATAATCGAAGCTGTGATGTAGGGCATGATGCCCAGGGCAAAGATGGATAGCTGAAGTAGCGCTCCACCGGAAAACAGGTTTACCAGCTCGTAAAGACCAGAGGTTGTCTGAGTCTGAGCCAAACACTGCTGAACGTTGGTGTAGTCAACGTTTGGCGCAGGGATGAACGAGCCCAGTCGGAATACTGCAATCAGACCCAGGGTGAAAGCGAGCTTTCTTCTCAGGTCTGGCGTTCTAAACGCTCTAACTATGGCTTGAAACATCCTGCACCTCCCTTGAGTGGCTAATTAGCCATTGACGCTGCCACCGGCAGCCTCAATCTTGGTTTTTGCCGACTCGGAGACCTTGTCAACAACGACCTCCAGCTTAACGGAGACGTCTCCGTTACCCAGGACCTTGACTGGCTGGCCCTTGCGGACAGCACCCTTGGTTACCAGGTCAGAAACGGTCACCTTGCCACCCTGTGGGTAGAGCTCGCCGAGCTTGCTCACATTTACCACCTGGTACTCGATGCGGAACGGGTTCTTGAATCCGTGCAGCTTTGGAGTGCGCATAACTAGGTTCACGCCGCCACCTTCAAAACCAAGTCTGGTTGTGGTGCGAGCGCCGGTTCCCTTGGTACCGCGACCTGCAGTCTTACCCTTAGATCCCTCACCAAGACCCTTTCTGGTCTTTTCCTTCTTCGCACCCTTTGCAGGACGAAGGTGGTGAAGACGAAGGATCGCTGACTTCTCCTTGGCAGGCTTTGCCTTCTTAGCAGCTGGCTTCTTTACAGGAGCTGCTGCTTCGGTCGCCTCGGCTGCTGGCTTAGCCGCAGGCTTTGCAGCCGGCTTCTTAGCAGCAGGTTTAGCTGGTGCCTTAGTAGCAGTGGTCTTCTTGGCAGCAGGTTTTGCTGCAGGCTTCTTAGCCGCTGGCTTCTTCTTTTCTTCAGCCATTAGTCAATCTCCTCAACTTTAACCAGGTGGGAAACTGCAGCGACTAGACCCCGCACACTCTTGTTGTCCTCGCGCACAACGATGTCGCCGATGCGCTTGAGGCCGAGGGTGCGAAGTGAATCACGCTGAAATGCCTGACCACCATTTGAGCTTTTGATTTGGGTTACCTTCAGACGAGCAGCCATTACTTAGCACCTGCCTTTTCACCACGAAGTCTCGCTGGGGCTACCTCAGTGATGGTCTTGCCTCTGCGAGATGCAACGTTGCTTGGTTCCTCCAGTTGACGAAGAGCCGCAACGGTTGCGTGAACAATGTTGATGGTGTTGTTAGATCCAAGAGACTTGGACAAAACATCCTGAACACCTGCGCACTCGAGCACGGCACGCACAGGTCCACCGGCGATAACACCGGTTCCCGCTGCCGCTGGACGAAGTAGTACGACACCAGCTGCCGCCTCTCCCTGCACAGGGTGAGGAATGGTCGAGCCAATTCTTGGAACGCGGAAGAAGCTCTTCTTGGCTTCCTCAACTCCCTTAGCGATTGCCGCTGGAACTTCCTTGGCCTTGCCGTAGCCGATGCCGACCATGCCATCGCCATCGCCAACGACTACAAGAGCGGTGAACGCAAAGCGACGACCACCCTTGACCACCTTGGCAACGCGGTTGATGGTGACAACACGCTCGAGGAATGGGCTGGACTTGTCCTCACGATCTTTGCGCTCGGCACGAGGGCCACGCTCACGTGAACCCCTGCGCGCTTCGCGCTCGTTTGGATCAACCACCAGTGACTGTGCAGCTGAGGTATCAGTTGACTCAGTAGTTTCTACCACTTGCTCTACTTTCTTTTCTTCGCTCACAGTACGAGCCCTCCTTCACGAGCGGCATCTGCAATTGCAGCAACTCGTCCCGCGTAGCGGTTTCCACCGCGGTCAAATACGACCTCAGTGATACCTGCCTGCTTGGCTCTTTCTGCAATCAGCTTGCCGACCTGGGCGGCCTTCTCTGTCTTGTTGCCGGTGGCCTTGCGCATTGCATCTTCCATGGTGGAAGCGCTGGCCAGGGTGTGACCTTTTAGGTCATCCACCACCTGAACAAATACGTGTCTAGCACTTCTGGTTACGACCATTCTTGGACGCATGTCAGTGCCAGAGATCTTCTGACGAACACGAGCGTGACGCTTGGAACGTGCCAGTGAGTTTGACTTAGCTGCCATGTTTACTTACCAGCCTTTCCAGCCTTGCGACGAACATATTCACCCTCGTAGCGAATTCCCTTGCCCTTGTATGGCTCAGGAGCACGAAGCTTACGAATCTTTGCGGCAACCTCACCGACCACCTGCTTGTTGATTCCCTGAACGATGATCTTGTTGTTTCCCTCAACGCTCAGCGTGATGCCGGCAGGAGGGGTAACAACAACCGGGTGGCTGAAGCCAAGAGCAAGCTCAACGTTTGAGCCCTTGGATGCAGCGCGGTAACCGGTACCGACGATTTCCAAAGCCTTGCTGTAGCCCTTCGAGACACCCTGAACGTTGTTTGCAATCAGCGTTCTGGTAAGTCCGTGCAGAGCCTTCGAAGAAGCTTCGTCATCTGGACGAGTGACAATGATGGAGTTGTCTTCCAGCACAATCTTGATAGGTTCCCTAACTGTTAGAGCAAGCTCTCCCTTTGGGCCCTTGATCTTCACATCCTGGCCGCTGATCTCAGCGGTTACACCCTGCGGCAGGGCGATAGGCATTTTTCCGATTCTTGACATATCTATTACCAGACGTAGGCGAGGACTTCCCCACCTACTCCCTTCTTAGCTGCCTGACGATCGGTCAGAAGACCTGAGGATGTGGAAAGGATTGCGATGCCAAGTCCGCCGAGCACCTTTGGTAGCTCGTCGCTCTTTGCATAGACGCGAAGTCCTGGCTTAGAAACACGCTTGATGCCAGCGATGCTGCTCTTGCGGTCCTCGGAGTACTTCAGGGTCACGCTCAGCTGCTTACCAACTGATCCGTCCTCGACCTTGTAGTCGGAGATGTAACCTTCCGCCTTCAAGATGTCGGCAATGGTGCCCTTTAGCTTGGAGTAGGGAACGCTCAGCGAGTCGTGATGCGCCTTGCTGGCGTTGCGCAGCCGGGTCAGAAAATCTGCAACCGGATCTGTCATTGTCATTTGTATCTTCTTTCTCGAGGTGGTTTCTGAGCGCCGGAAGGGCCCTGCAGACCTACCTCAATTGGGGGTTTATTTGAACGGGAAACCCAAGGCTCTTAGTAGAGCTCGGCCTTCGTCGTCGGTCTTGGCGGTGGTCACCACGGTGATGTCCATGCCTCGAACCTGGTCAATTGAGTCCTGTGGGATCTCGTGGAACATTGACTGCTCCGAAAGACCAAAGGTGTAGTTGCCGCGGCCATCAAACTGCTTGGCTGATAGACCACGGAAGTCGCGGATACGTGGCAGAGCAAGGTTTAGAAGTCTGTCTAGGAACTCCCACATCCTGTCTCCACGAATTGTTACGTGAACACCGATTGGCTGTCCCTCGCGTAGCTTGAACTGAGCGATGGACTTCTTGGCGATGTTGACCTGAGGCTTCTGGCCGGTAATAGCAGTGAGATCGCGAATTGCTCCCTCGATTAGCTTTCCGTCCTTAGCCGCTGAACCGACACCCATGTTCACAACGATCTTGGTTAGACCTGGAACCTGCATGACGTTCTCGAACTTAAATTCTTCCTTGAGTGCAGGAACAATTTCCTTGCGATACTGAGCCTTTAGGCGTGGAAGAGTCCTAGCTGCTTCTTTGGTTGCCATTTAGATCTCCTCTCCGCTCTTGCGTGCAATACGCACTTTCTTGCCCTCCGCCTCTTTGAATCCGACTCTGGTTGGCTTCTTGCTCTTTGGGTCAATCAGCGCAACGTTGGAAACATGGATAGGAGCCTCTGCCTGGACAAGACCGCCAGTCTTTGCACCCTTGTCGGTCTGCGAGACCTTCTGGTGCTTGGTGACGATGTTGACACCTTCTACGATGACGCTGTGCTTTTCCTTGTTGACAGCAAGAACTCTTCCCTGCTTGCCCTTGTCGCCACCGCGGTCTTTGCTACCGCCAGAAATAACCTGGACTAGATCACCTTTTTTGATCTTCATCTAGATCACCTCCGGAGCCAAAGAAATAATCTTCATGAACTTCTTCTCGCGCAGCTCACGACCAATTGGACCGAAGATACGGGTTCCACGTGGTTCGCCATCTGCCTTGATGATTACGGCTGCGTTCTCGTCGAACTTGATGTATGAGCCGTCTGGTCTGCGGGTTTCCTTCACGGTGCGAACGACGACGGCCTTGACGACCTCGCCCTTCTTTACTGTTCCGCCTGGGATAGCGTCCTTAACGCTGGCAACAATGATGTCTCCCAAACCTGCGTAGCGGCGGGTTGATCCACCCATTACGCGAATGGTGAGCAGCTCTTTTGCGCCAGTGTTGTCGGCTACCTTCAACCTGGATTCTTGCTGAATCACTTACTTTTCTCCTTGCTTAGTGAATAACGATTTCCGACCGTTATTCGCGGGTTACTTCGCCTTTTCGAGAATCTCGACCAGACGCCAGTTCTTGGTTGCCGATAGTGGACGGGTCTCGTGGATTAGAACGAGATCGCCAACTCCAGCGGAGTTGTTTTCGTCATGCGCCTTCACCTTGGTTGATGTGCGCAGAACCTTGCCGTATAGCGGGTGCTTCTTGCGGTCTTCCACCATTACAACGATGGTCTTGTCCATCTTGTCGGAGACGACATAGCCCCTGCGAGCTTTGCGGTAACCGCGCTCTTCGGATTTGTTCTCTGCCATTTGTTATGCCTCCTTGGCTGACTTAGCATCAGCCTTCTTCTTGGTGGTTTTAGCTTCGGTTGCAACCGGAACAGCACGAATGCCGAGCTCGCGCTCGCGCAGAACTGTGTAGATGCGGGCGATGTCGCGCTTGACGGCCTTGAGTCTTCCGTGGTTGTCAAGCTGACCGGTAGCGCTCTGGAAGCGAAGGTTGAATAGTTCTTCCTTGGCTTTTCTCAGCTCCTCTGCCAGCAGCGCATCCTCAACCTTGTCGAGGTCCTGTGGCTTTAGGTTCTTAGATCCGATCATTTTTACGCGTCACCTTCCTCACGCTTGATGATGCGAGCCTTCAGCGGCAACTTGTGAATTGCACGCATCAGCGCCTCGTGGGCAATCGCATCGGTAACACCGGAGAGCTCAAACAGAACCCTTCCAGGCTTAACCATTACCACCCAGTACTCAGGTGAACCCTTACCGCTACCCATACGAGTTTCAGCAGGTTTCTTGGTTAGTGAGCGGTCAGGGAAAATGTTGATCCAGACCTTTCCACCACGCTTGATGTAGCGGGTCATGGCAATACGTGCAGCTTCGATCTGACGGTTAGTCACATAGGCAGCAGTGATGGCCTGAACACCGTACTCACCGAAGTGAACCTTGGTGCCACCGGTTGCGTGACCGGCACGACCTGGCTTGTGTTGCTTACGGTATTTGACCTTGCGAGGTACCAGCATTTCTTAGCCCTCCTGTCCGGCTGCTGCTTCTTGACGAGGACGACGTGGACCGCGTGGAGCACGTGGTGCAGCAGCTTGCTGTGCAGCCAGTTCCTTAGCGGTTAGATCGCCCTTGTAGATCCAAACCTTCACACCGATGCGACCAAAGGTGGTCTTGGCCTCGTAGAAGCCGTACTCGATGTTGGAGCGAAGAGTGTGCAGTGGAACTCGTCCTTCGCGATAGAACTCGCTTCTGGACATTTCAGCTCCACCCAAACGACCAGAGCACTGAACACGGATACCCTTGGCACCGCTTCTTAGCGCTCCCTGCATTCCCTTGCGCATAGCTCTGCGGAAAGCAACACGTGCAGATAGCTGCTCTGCGATACCTTGCGCAACCAGCTGGGCATCAGCCTCTGGGTTTTTAACCTCAAGGATGTTGAGTAGCACCTGCTTGCCGGTTAGCTTCTCAAGCTCAGTTCTAAGTGTCTCTGCCTCTGCACCTCTGCGGCCAATCACAAGACCTGGGCGTGCAGCAAAGATGTCGATGCGAACACGGTCACGGGTTCTCTCAAGTTCGATCTTGGAGATACCAGCGCGGTCTAGCTTGTCCTGCAGGTAGCGGCGAACCTTTACGTCCTCAACCAAATAGTCGCTGTAGCGCTGACCCTTCTTGGTTGAATCCGCAAACCAGCGTGAGCGGTGCTCACTGGTGATGCCTAGGCGGAAGCCGTAGGGATTGACTTTCTGACCCATTACTTACCTGCCTTCTTTGCAAACTCGTCCGGGGTTGCAACCACCACCGTGATGTGGCTGGTGCGCTTGTTGATTCGGAATGCTCTTCCCTGTGCGCGCGGTCTAAAGCGCTTCAGAGTCACACCCTCATCAACAAAAGCTTCGGAGATCACTAGATCGTCTTCGTCGATCACAGCGCCTGCGTTCTCGCCCTTTACCTTGGCGTTGGCAACTGCAGAGGCAACGACCTTGTAGATCGGCTCTGATGCTGCCTGTGGTTGGAACTTCAAAATTCCCAGTGCCTCAGTGGCCTGCTTACCGCGGATCAAGTTGACGACGCGACGAGCCTTCTGAGGGGTGATGCGGATGTTCCGCAACTTAGCGATGGCTTCCATCTTCTTCTCCTCTGCCGCGCTTAGACGCGGCGTCCCTTCTTGTCGTCCTTCACGTGTCCACGGAAGGTTCTGGTTGGTGCAAATTCGCCAAGCTTGTGGCCAACCATGGCCTCAGTGACGAAAACTGGAATGTGCTTCTTACCGTCGTGAACAGCGATGGTGTGTCCGAGCATGGCTGGAACGATCATCGAGCGACGCGACCAGGTCTTGATCACATTCTTGGTGTTGGCCTCGTTCTGAACTCGCACCTTCTTGATTAGGTGCTCGTCTACGAATGGGCCCTTCTTAAGACTGCGTGGCATCTAGCGCTCCCCTACTTCTTTCCAACGTAACGACGACGAACAATTTGCTTGTCAGATGGCAGGTTCGGCTTACGAGTTCTGCCTTCCTTCTGACCCCATGGGGTTACAGGGTTTCTTCCACCGGAAGTCTTACCCTCACCACCACCGTGTGGGTGATCAACTGGGTTCATGGCAACACCGCGGACGGTTGGGCGAACACCCTTCCACCTCTTGCGTCCCGCCTTACCCCAGTTGATGTTGGATTGCTCAGCATTTCCAACCTCACCGATGGTTGCGCGGCAGTCGGCGTCAACGTTTCTGATTTCACCTGATGGCAATCGAAGCTGTGCCCAGCTTCCTTCTTTCGCAACCAGACGAATAGCAGCTCCGGCACTTCTACCAAGCTTTGCTCCACCGCCTGGCTTTAGCTCAATGGCGTGGACAACTGTTCCCACTGGGATGTTGCGAAGTGGCAGGTTGTTGCCAGGCTTGATGTCAGCCTTTGGTCCCTGCTCAATTGCATCGCCCTGGTTTAGCTTGTTTGGCGCAATGATGTAGCGCTTGGTGCCATCTGCGTAGTGCAGAAGAGCAATGCGTGCGGTTCTGTTTGGGTCGTACTCGATGTGAGCGACCTTGGCAGGAATTCCATCCTTGTCGTTGCGACGGAAGTCAATCACGCGGTACTGGCGCTTGTGACCGCCACCGATGTGACGAGTGGTGATGCGACCAGAAGCATTACGTCCACCGGTCTTGCTAAGTGGTTTCAGCAGCGACTTCTCAGGGGTGGTGCGGGTGATCTCAGAAAAGTCTGAAACCGATGCCCCACGACGTCCTGGAGTCGTTGGCTTGAATTTTCTAATAGCCATTTATTTCCCCTTAGCCGATGTAGGTAAAGATGTCGATGGTTCCGGACTTCAGAGTGACAATTGCCCTCTTGGAGTCCTTGCGCTTTCCCATGCCGAAGCGCGTGCGGCGTGACTTACCCTCACGGTTGAGGGTGTTCACCGAAGAAACAGAAACGTTGAAGATCTTCTCAACGGCCTGCTTGATTTCGGTCTTGTTAGAGCGTGGGTCAACCTCGAAGGTGTACTTGCCCTCATCAATAAGGGCATAGGACTTCTCGGATACGACCGGACGGATGATTACGTCTCTAGGGTCTTTGTTTAGGCTCACGCGCTTTCCTCCCCGGCAACCTGTGCTTCTACAAACTGGCTCAGAGCTGCAGCTGTGAAGACGATGTCCTCTGCCTTTAGCACGTCATAGGCATTGAGCTGGTCAACGGCAATGACGTGAACATCTGCAATGTTTCTGAGTGACTTCAGGCTTACCTCATCGTTTCTGTCTAGGACAACCAAGACCTTGGAGGCCGAAGAGATGCCATTGATGAAGCTGCTGGCTGCCTTGGTCGATGGGGTGTCCTTGATGCCGAACTGGTCAACGACGTGAACCTTTCCGTTACGTGCACGGTCAGAAAGAGCTCCGCGAAGAGCTGCCGCGATCATCTTCTTAGGGGTTCTCTGGTCGTAGTCACGTGGCTTTGGTGCGTGGATAATTCCACCACCGCGGTGCTGTGGCATACGAACCGAACCCTGACGAGCACGACCGGTTCCCTTCTGCTTGAAAGGCTTCTTACCGGTTCCCGATACTTCGCCTCTGCGAAGAGCTGACTGAGTTCCCTGGCGAGCAGCAGCAAGCTGTGCTGTTACCACCTGGTGAATCAGCGGAACGTTGGTGGTTGCGTCAAACAGAGCCTCAGGCAAATCAACGCTGCCTGACTTCTTACCTTTGACGTCAATTAGATCTACGGTAGGCATTACTTCTCCTTCACCGCGTTGCGAACGAATACCAGAGAGCCCTTTGGTCCTGGCACGCTTCCCTGAATCAAAAGCAGACCCTTCTCAAGGTCAACCGAGTGAAGAAGCAGATTTAGTGTGGTGACTCTGTCACTACCCATACGACCAGCCATCTTCAATCCCTTGAAGACGCGGCCTGGGGTGGTGGTGGCACCAATCGAACCTGGCTTGCGGTGGTTGCGGTGAGCACCGTGCGATGCACCGACACCTGCGAAGTTGTGACGCTTCATGGTTCCGGCAAAGCCTTTACCCTTGCTGGTTCCAACTACGTCTACGAGCGAGCC
>Ga0207937_1000114_pt1 | contig 26412 bp, 24 predicted proteins | sample LakMenEpi04Sep11_FD_150668 | JGI IMG/M metagenome (GOLD analysis project Ga0207937, IMG submission 150668) | Freshwater microbial communities from Lake Mendota, WI - 04SEP2011 deep hole epilimnion (SPAdes) | ecosystem: Environmental > Aquatic > Freshwater > Lentic | place: Lake Mendota, Madison...
AAACGGCAGCGCAAATATCGTGCCAAAAGTGCGATGTTTCCTCCGGAAAATGCAAGTAACCTCAAAGTGAGTGCCATTTGGCTAGCGCCCGACGGCTCAACCAAGAACCAACAAGCCGGGCCTAATCAGCAGCCTCCTGAAGGGGCGACAGGAAACCTTCTTAACAGTAGATCGGGCGATCACCCGCAGTCCAGCATGCATCCGTCCCTAGAACAATCACTCGGAACGTAAACAATTACCTGGCATCAATCGAGCTTGAGTTCGATCGAGCCTGCTTCCTTGACATCAAACGTTCGGTCCATCGCCCCGGCGTGGTATTTGGCTGGAATAGCGTTAAAGGCTGCAGGGGTTTTTCCTTCAGCGACAAAGTAGGTGTATGTACCAGGAATCACTGATAGTTTTAATTTACCTTGAGCAACTGGCCCTTGGACCTGCCCTCCCACTTCACCTACGGAAAGGAGAGTCAACGACACGTCGTTCACTGGCTTACCACCGGCCGTCACGGAGAATGTCACTTCAACGGGGTCTGGCTTTGGAACTACCTTGACTCCGCCACAACCCACCAAGAAAACCAAACCTAATAGAGTGCAATACTTTGCGAACATGGATTGATCCGACGACAATTAGAGAGAGTAAAAAAATAAGCGGGACTGCATCGCAGCCCCGCTCTACTAAATTTTTGGGAAACAATTATTGATCGTTTGCGACAACCAAACCATCTTGCGAAGCAGCCAGCGACTTGAGTGTACGCCAATCGGTTGATGAACTCATGAATCGAACAGATCCGTCACCCATAACTGCGTTGACGCCGCCGGTGTGGAAACTGAATGGCTCATCATTTGGACCGCAGTTGTTGTTAGCCCATCGACAAGTTGCAGGACCACCAATAGGTGTGGCGTTCTGGTTGATTGCGACGACACGTGACGCAGGAGCAAGAGCATTGCTCGGGCCGGAAAGACCGTTTGTACCGGAATCAGGATCTGCCCAAGCATACATTCGGCGGCCACCAGTCGTTCCACCTGACCAAGCAACGGTGTCAGCCGGAATCACTGCGGGGCGAGTGGACAATGATCCAAAAGTGCCGACGCTCGGGTGAGCACGTCCAGCATCTTCGATACACAAAATGGTGTTGCTCGTACCATCAGATACAGCGCCGAAACCCCAACCCTTGTTGCAAGAAAGCATGCCTTGACGAGTCATCGCTGTCCGTCGAGCTGCAACAGTCGGACGAGTCCCTTGAGGATCTGTCATCCCTGTTTCTTCTTCAACGTCACTTACAGAAATAAACATGTAATCCCATCCGCCGTATCCGTCTGGAGCACGAGAAGAACCTGAAATCGGTGAGCTTGGGCACTGATAGCTTGGAATCTGCGTTTTTGCTGCAAGTACCGTATTTGGGAACGCGGGATCGTGATACACTGCACCTTTAGCGTTGGGATGCATTGCTGTAAGATCATAAGTCGCTGTTGTCATCTGGGCGCGAGTCATGTCATGATCCATCAAGTTATAGACGTTGTTTTGCTCAATATAAGGAAGCATGAGCGTCGGAGTGGACTGAGTCATATAGACGGTGCTCGCACCACCCGTGCTGTCGCACTGACCAGGATGAGGAAGGGCCCTATTGCCACTCTCGAAATTATGAACAGCCAACCCAATTTGTTTGAGGTTGTTGGAGCACTGCATACGACGCGCTGCTTCCCGTGCTGCTTGCACAGCTGGCAAAAGCAATCCAACCAAGATGCCGATGATAGCAATAACTACCAGCAATTCTACAAGCGTAAATCCGGGGCGTTTCGCCCACAATCTGCGTTTCATCAATCTCAACCCTAGAATAGAACTATACGTGAATCGACCGAAATTGGTCTTTCGTTTCGAAGGTGTTGTAGATGGGTTGGTTCCGGTCGGTAAGGCTCAAAAACGCTTATTAACAGAAGCTTCATATTTCCTAAACAAAAGCGTAACAACAATGGTGAAGTGGGACCCCGAGTTGCTAATGAATTTTGCCTGGAGTTAATGACGGCCGGGGCTCAGGACTGTGATCGACTATGGTGTCAACTTACTTCGACTTTTGTTGGCAGTGTCAAGCGGCAGATGCCCTGTGCACGCCTGCGCTATCCGAATTTTTACTGGGAAACTTGTTGGACATAAAGAAGCGTTCCCACCATCTAGCTTTGCGGAGGCGACGATCGTTTGAGGAGACAACATGAGACTTTCCTTTGCGGGTCTCTAGTACCAATTCGTCGCCGTTCACTTGGCGAACGATCCAGTACTTGTCAACCTCATAGGAATAGAGTTCACCGTACGGGGATGGGGCGATGTTTTTCGCCCGAGGTCCAGGAGAAAGGCTATGTTTTTCTCGGGTGTAGATAACCCAATCATTCGGTTGAAACGAACTGGTCATGTGGACGTTCCCGCTCTGTCAAATGCTTGCAATTTACGTCGCTTAGCGAAACCACTCCTGTAGGAGGCTTTTTTCAACGCGATTGTCTCAAAAAGGACTGTAGTTGGTGGGTACAAGCCCGTTGCTTCTAGACGAAGCAGGCTGTTACTTGCCAGACACTGCCAAAAAAACCGCATCCATGTATTCTTTCTTCCTAGCGGAATAGAATCCAGGTCAGCATGAGCGGAATCTGGGGAATTGTTGATAATAGTGCGGATTTTCCGCTTCAGAAGGGATGTCTAGTTTATGGCGATTGAACCCCTTAGTGTCCAGTTCGTGTGCCTTGGCAATATATGTCGTTCGCCAGCAGCACAAGGAGTGATGGAAAGTCTTATGGCGCGCGACCCGAGGTGGCAAGGTATCGTGGTCGACTCCGCCGGCACGGCGGGTTACCACATCGGTCGCTCCCCAGATTCGCGGATGATCGCGGCTGCAAAACTGCGTGGTTATGACCTTCAAAGCCGAGCGAAGCAATTTGAGAGGAGTTTTCTCCGCTCCCGGACGTTGATCCTGGCGATGGATCGAGAAAACTATCGAGACATCATGCTGTTGGCGACAGGTGCAGCCCCGAATGTGCGGCTATTCAGCGACTATCTTGATGAATCGTGGCCTCGCGATGTCCCGGACCCTTACTACGGCGAGAACCACGGATTCGAATACGTTTTGGATATGCTCGAGGCTGGATGTCCCAAAATTCTGGACGAAATCCTAGGACAAAAAGACTCGTTGCGTCCTGAATGACCAAACGTGTCCCTGCCTTGTCGAAAACTTGTATTGGCAGTGGGTGGACTGATTGTTTTGAACCTCGCAATGCGTTAGCATCAAGCCGAGCGTTAGGAACGCAAAGTAGCCAAGAGAGTGACCTCTGCCCGATGAACAAGTTTTGTGAGGGATGCTTGTTCATTTATTCATCTGTTGATCTCTCGAAGAATTGATCGAAAAAGGGAATTTGTACGATGGCCGCATCCAAAAGCGCGAGCAAGAAGAAGTCCGACAAAAATTTACCGAGCGAGCCAAGCGGACTCGAGGTCCTCTACAAGCGAGAGCCAGGTCTGAAGAACGCTCTCCAACAAATCGAAAAGCAGTTCGGCGAAGGCTCGATCATGCCTTTGGGTGGCGAATCTCAACTGAAGATCGAAGGGATCAATACTGGGTCTCTGTCGCTAGACATGGCACTCGGGGGTGTCGGGATTCCACGCGGACGGATCATCGAGATCTTTGGCCCGGAATCGAGCGGTAAAACGACTGTCTCCCTTCATATCTGCGCACAAGCTCAAAAACTTGGTGGAATCGCTGCCATCATTGACGCTGAGCATGCGTTCGACCCAACCTGGGGTAAAAAGCTAGGAGTTCAGTTAGATACTTTGTTGGTCAGTCAGCCGAGCAGCGGTGAAGAAGCGATGCAGATCGCGGAGATGTTGATCAAGAGTAATTCGGTAGACGTCATCGTTGTGGACTCCGTCGCTGCCTTGGTTCCTCGCCAAGAACTGGAAGGTGAAATCGGCGATACGCACGTTGGATTGCAAGCACGATTGATGAGTCAGTCGATGCGCAAGCTGACGGGAGCTATCGCAAAGAGCAAGACGGCTGTCATCTTCATCAACCAGATTCGCGAGAAGATCGGTGGAATGTCGTACGGTTCACCGGAAACGACTTCGGGTGGTCGTGCGCTCAAGTTCTACGCTTCTTGCCGAATCGACGTTCGCCGTATTGGCCAACTCAAAGATGGCGAAGAAGTCGTCGGACAACGGGTGAAGGCAAAAATCGTAAAGAACAAGGTTGCTCCTCCGTTCCGAGTGGCTGAGTTCGACATGATGCACAACTGCGGTATCAGCTACGAAGGTGACCTCCTCGATTTGGGAACCGCCCACAAGATCGTGAGCCGAAGTGGCGCATGGTACAAGTATGGTGAAACCTACATCGGTCAAGGAAAAGAAAAGGCACGTAATTACCTCGTGGAAAACAAAGACGTCGCCGCAGAGATTCGCGATGCAATCCTAGCTTGCGGTGGTTACGCGGGCCCGGAAGGCAAACCAGATGCCGGCGATGATGTTGACGAAGGTACCGCTGACTCGTAGTACGCCTTTACGTTTACGAGTAACGATTGCTACTCGCGTGACGTTGCGTTTTGACTGTCAAGGAAACAATGAATCGAGCAGTTGTCGTCAACTGCTCGATTTTCGTTAGCAGACGGGTATTGTTCCACTGCACGGATCTGCTTGCTGTACGACGGACTTCTAGTCCGGCGGTTGGGCTGGATCGACGGACTAGAAGTCCGGCGTACAAAAGTCCGGCGTACAATTCCGCCAACGAGCTTGGCGCAATTGTGCTAGCGGAGAGCCGCGAAGGACTTCGTACCATACCGTTACCAGCGAGGTGAAATGCGTGACTAGGATCGAACCAGCGGGCGTTTCGACCAATCCCTCATCGCGATCATCGATCGTGCTGTTTGGTCGTTGACCAATCTGTCTGAGCGCAAGACAAGCGGTCTGAGGGATTATCAAACACAACGGTCACCATGTTGACGGATTCACCAACCTCAGAATCTACGGCACAAGCTTTGCTTCCTGTTGTATGCATGAGATGCCAGTCGATAACTGTAGCTTGGGACCATTTGTCGCGAGCAAACGGATTTTGTAAGTACAAAAAGGTAGCAGCCGGGACTATGGTCCCAGCCTACTCGTACTTTTGTCGTTTGTGCCTTTCGTCAGCAGCAATAACTGTCTGGCACATGCGACCGGCCGCTGCTATTGATGAGCGAAGTTGGTGTGATCGCCGGGCTCACGATTTGCAAGTCAACGAACCACCCAATGAACAATCATCATGGAAACCGACATATGTCAAAAAAATCGAACACACCAGTGCGACCGTTCTATCGTTTGCCGGAGTATGAACCATCAAGAGACAATCCTGAGATTCCGGCTCCGCTACCACCTCCGCCAAGCGCACCAGAATTCGGCGACCCGATCCTTCCTCCACCAATGAATGATCCTCCGTCAATGCCACCACCTTCGTTGCCACCACCGACGTTGCCGGATCAACCGTCGATCAATCTTTAGCGTTTGAGTGGCCAAAGCCGACAAAAGGCAAAAGCAGGCAGCGCAAGCGGGGAATAATGTGAAGAACGATCCTGAGACGAATCCAAAAAAGACTTCCACCCTGCTTTACCTAGGGATTGCGTCGTCGATATTCGTCTTCGTCCAGACGTTCTCGTTGTTATCTTCAATCTATCTCTCCTTCATCTTAACTCTGCTGATTGCACTCGCACTCAACCCATCGGTCAGTAGTCTACGAACAACCATGGGTGGAAGAAAAGGTGCCACCGCCTTAGTCGTCTTTTTGATGATCTCCGTTTTGTCACTATCAGGATGGGCTTTCTACATTCCGTTAAGGGACTCGGTGAGCAATCTTTCCGAGGTACTACCAGAATACTGGGAGCGATTGCAAAAGCCATTGATCAAAATGGAACAGCATGCCAAACGGTCTGAAATTCGGATGCAAGCGGAGGTTACAACCGAGATTACCAACGCAGCCGAAAACAACGAAATGGATGAAAGCGAGAATTCGCCAGAACCCGAACCGACAAACTCTCCGGCGGATTCTAGTACACTTCGCTCCAGTTTGGCTCAAATGTTGGGGGCTGTTGTAGGCAGTATGACCAATTTTGCATCCAACGGCGCGCAAATTTTGTTGGTACTCGTGACCGTCTTCTTTGGTGTCATTTTTATGTTGATGAATCCTAGGCCGATCATTAGTTCTATATTTTCTTTGGTTCCAGTAACGCACCACGATAAAGCCACCGCCATCATCGAGCGCATTTGTCGCTTTGCACCTGCGTGGGGAGGATCCACCCTTGCAGGGATGTTGACCATTGGTCTGTTGGTGTTTGCGTTGATGTGGCCGATCCTCGGATTCATGGACGCGCTAGTCCTCGGCCTGATCGCTGGATTGCTTGAGTCGGTGCCGTTTCTTGGGCCGACCTTGAGCACGTTCCCTGCTTTATTGCTCGCCATTAGCAAAGGAGGCATGACCCCGCTCTGGGTACTCCTCGCCTACGTGGCAGTCCAAGCCCTCGAGAACAACATCATTTTGCCTGTCATCATGTCGAGGGGAATGCGACTGAACGCCGTAGCAGTCATCTTCTCGATGCTCCTTTGCGTTTCAACGTTCGGCGTACTAGGCGTACTCATTGCAGCACCTATGGTCGCGGTTATCAACATTTTCCATGAAGAAATATATCGCAAGCGATACCTGCCCGCGATAACAGACGCGAACCTAGATGCGCTCGCGCGGAAAGTCTTACACACAAAGGGAGTAGATGGCGACTGAAGGGTGCATGAGCGGAGTATCACGTGCATCAGGCAGAATTTGCACGATCCAGGAAACAATTGAATGCAAATGGCGGTCCAAAGCGCACTCGCATGCAGGGTCGGAGCAATGGGTCATTTCGCCCGTTCATGGCCCCTTTGTTCGATCCGAGATCAGCACTAAGGCCTTAATTTCCAGCCAACGAAAAGACCGAGTCCGAAGCACCATACCGCCACAACTTCAGGTCTGGATTTTGCGTAGTCCTGCAAAAGTCCGAAGAGGTCTCTGGCTGGCTCTGTCACATAATGGCTACCACACTCCAAGGCAGTGTCTTTCGCCGAGCTTGCGGCTATCGATATCTGTTCTCGTGCCCCGCGAAGTGCATCTTGTGTCATGCTCGACGCGCATCTGTCATTCGATTGGTCGGTTACCGTCATCATTTGATTTCCTTTAGAATTCCCAAGCAACACTGTTTGTTGGCGTATAGGGCTAATATCGGAAGACAACGAGAAGCAAACTACGTGCCCAATCGTTTCACTCCACTTTCGAATTGGAGGCTGGAGGCAAGAAAGGAAACAGCTTTCGAATTTCTTCTGGGGTTGGCTGGCGCCCGTATTCGCAGATTTCAAACGCTTCCGCGTAGAGGACTGCTTTTCCTTTTTCTGCCCCATACCATTTTTGCAACGAGTCTCGGAACCGGTCTGCTTCGTTCTTGGACCGCTTCACCCATCGTTCTTTGAGCCACTCACGCCGCAGTTCTGGCTTGGACGCAGGTGGAGCAGCATTGGTGGATTCGGCGGTTCCATTGGCACCACCCTCGAACGTTTGGGACTCGAGCGCCATGAGTGCATCGATCTTTTGCTCAAACACATCATCGACCGCGACTGCAATGTCTGCAACGAACGGATACGGTTTCTTGAACGAGTCGCTGGAGTAAAGAAAGAGAGGATTCTTTTGTAATGGTTTAGTGTCGGGGCAAAAGAAAGGCACAGTCACCATGTAAGCCGCATCTTGAACGAGAACACCCACGTAGCGATGGTCTGGATGGTAGTCCCATGGTCGATGTGAAATAACAATGTCCGCATTCCATTCACGAATGAGGCGAGTAATGAGGCGTCGATTTTCTAGAGTTGGCTCCAGTTCGCCGTCGTGAATATCGAGCACTTGGCTCGTCACTCCCAGTCGCTTGGCCACTTCGGCAGACTCTTGCGCCCGCCGCATTGCCAACGGGCCACCAGCCATTTGCCAATGCCCGATATCGCCGTTGGTGACTGAGACCAATTTGACGTGGTGCCCCAGTTTGGCCCATTGTGCGGCAGCGCCGCCGCATTTGTACTCAGCATCGTCCGGGTGCGCACCAAAGCAGATGATCCGAAGCTTGGCTTCTTCCGCGACCAGAAACTGGCAGTTCGCTAGACAAACACAAATCAAAAGTAATTGCATGGTTCGAATCATGGACAAACATCCCTAAATTGGTGGTTAAGGCGGAATGAGTAGGATAGCAGATTCGCATAGTTTCCGACCCGCCACCGAACGCGGCAATTTTACTCTAAAGTTGTCTCCGGCCGCCAAAACCGGTAACACAGCCAACAAATTGTTAAGTTCTCCCGCCCCGAGATTTTGCGCCCAATGCGAAAATCAATTCCGCCTGCTAGAATTACCGAGAATCGAGTCATCCTTCTCAATGAGGTTATGTTATGTGGAATCGTGTTGGTTTGTTGTTGGTAGTATGGATTGGGTCGACTCTTTTCACCCAGACACATGCTCAAGAAAAATTCAAAACCTTGGTGGGGCCAGTTCAAGTAGCGGCCGTACCGAAGGGAACTCTGTCGGTCCCCTACCTGACTTGGGGCGGCGATGTCGCTACGTTCCTCGCCAACGGTGACATGAAAACCAAGAAAGGTTCGACGTTCGACAAACTCGGCTTGGACATGCAACTCGTGCCTGGGGACGATTTTATCGGGCAAGTTCGAAATTATATGTCTGGCAAGACACCTTTCCTTCGAGGGACGATGCACATGCTCGGTCTGGCGAGTGAAGTGACCGGTTCGGACCCGCGGACGAAACCCGTCGTGATCTTGCAGCTTTCTTGGAGTGCTGGGGACCATATCGTTGGGCGTCGCACCATCAAGAACTTGAACGACCTCAAGGGCAAGAAGATCGCTTGCCAACAAGGTGGACCGCACGTCGGATTGCTTTACGATTCCCTCTCGGCCGCTCAAATTGCCAAGAACGACGTCACGATCGTTTGGGTCAAGGATCTCACCGGTGCGAATGGTCCAGCCGAAGCGTTCCGAAAAGATCCAACCATCGACGCATGTTGCGTTATCACGCCAGACCTTATCGGTTTGACCAGCGGATTTGATTCGGTGGGAAGTGGTGCCGAGGGGACAGTCGAGGGAGCACACCTCGTCAACAGTACCCAGCAAATGAGCCGTTCGATTGCAGACGTCTATGCAGTTCGTCGAGATTGGTTCGATGCGAACAAACCGATGGTGGAAAAGTTTGTTGCTGGTTATCTCAAAGGTACCGAAGATCTTGTCGCGCTTCGCAAAGGGTTCACAGATGCCAAGAAGATGTCGGAACCCTACAAGCAGATCTTGACGTTGGCTCAGAAGACGTTTGGAGTGGAAGTACTTCCTACATTGGACATCGACGCACACGGACTGTTGTTGGATTGTTCCTTTGTTGGTTTGCCTGGTCAAATCGCTTTCTTCCGCGACAAAGGGAACTTGAGTGGCTTTGAAGCCAAGATGGCAGAGACGCTGAATCTAGCAACGACCTGGGGCTATGCAGATGCGCGGTTGGGATTCGATCCGAACGCTTTTGATTACAAAGAGATCGCCAAATTGGGAGGTATCCCGTATGTCGAGCCAACGAACACCGAACGATTTTCGACCAATGCAGAATCGACTGATACATTCCTCGGTGACAACCTCGACGCCAATACGATCGTCAGTTTTACCATCAACTTTGAACCCAACATGGAAGAGTTCTCTGTAGATCGTTACGGTGCAGAGTTTCAGCGTGCAGTCAAAGCCGCGAGTACATTCGGCAATGCCAAAGTCGTGATCCGTGGCCATACCGATCCGACGAAGACACTGATTGATCTCGTTCAATCGGGTATTGAAAAAGGGATCCTGAAGCAAACCGGCATGAAGGGAAGCTTCAAGTACTTTTTCGAAGGGAAGGAACTCGATTTGACCAACACCAAATCGATCGTCGAGCTTGTCAAAGCAGGCGCATTCAGCGGTGGAAAATCCGATCCGATGGTTACCATGCAAGCGGCACTGAATCTGAGCAAGAAACGAGCGGATGCAGTGCGCGATGCAGTGGCCAAGTTTGCGAAGCAAGCCGAAGTGAATTTGGATCTGTCGCAAATCGTACCCGTCGGTGCAGGTGTTACCGAGCCGGTGATTGCAAAGCCCAAGAGCCCCACAGAAGCGAAAGAAAACATGCGTGTTGAGTTTCGTATCGTGCGGGTTGAGGCTGAAGCGATTACTCCATCCGATTTTAATTTTTAGTGTAGCAGCCACGCTTGCAGTATTCCACGAAAGAGGAAGTCATGATTGATCGAACAGCGTTCCGAAGGAGCCTTCCAAAGTGCGTTCGGTTCACCGCAGTTGGTTTTGGGATCGCATGCTTGGCGGGACTAGCAATGGCTGGTTTAGCCACTACGACGAATGCGTCCGAGAGCATTGTTGTCGTGCTTCTCGACGACTCCGGGTCGATGAAAACAGAAATGCGAACAAACTCGGGGAACGAACCCCGAATGACAGTTGCAAAAAATGCATTGACTCGCGTGGTCGGGCAATTGCCGGAAGGAACAAAGTTTGGTTTGCTTTTGATGAACGGAGCGCGCGCGAACCAGGGATGGTTAATTCCGCTCACTTCTTTGGACCGAGCATCCGCTCTCGCACGTATCGACCAAGTTCGTGCCGAAGGTGGTACTCCTCTTGGCCAATCGATGAAGACAGCGATGGACGAGTTGCTGGCACTTCGAAGCAAAGTCCCATACGGAGACTATCGATTGTTGGTAGTCACAGACGGCGAAGCGACAGATAAAGAAGTACTCGAAAGGTACCTGCCAGACATGGTTTCGCGTGGCGTCGTCGTCGATGTTATCGGCGTAGACATGCGTTCCGAGCATTCGTTAGCAAAGCGAACACACTCGTATCGGAAGGCGAACGACGCAGCTAGCTTTGAAAAAGCCCTTACCGAAATCTTTGCGGAGTCTGCAAGTTCAGGCAGCAATGACGATGGTGCCGCAGACTTTGATAGGATCGCTGGATTGCCGGACGAGTTCGCTACAGAATCGCTCAAGGCATTGACGATGGCTCAAAACGGGGAGATCGCAGAAGAAAGACCCAACGTCGGCTTCACGGATCAAAACTCTGTGGCAAACGCGCCGATCGGCACATCGCCCGGTTCGTCCGCTCCAGCCGAGCCAAAAGGCAAAAGCTCTTCGTTCTTTGCCTTAGTCATTTTGGTTGTAATGACAGCCATTCTGAGTAGATTCTTCATGTCGAAACGACGTCGATGATTGCTTAGCAGTTCTCACGGAAAAATTTCACGCTCCCCAAACTCATTCGCTACCATCACTCATTCGCTACCATCGCTGTGTCTCAATCGAAAATAGTCTTAGTTGCGTTCGTGTGGCTAGCCCTCTTAGGCGTTGGGGTTGGAGTCTGGAAGCTGTTCTTGCAACCACAGCAGCAGGCACAAGAATCAGAAAAGAAAAAGGAGCAGGAGAAACAGGCTCTCGACGCTACGCAAGGCACCAGTCGATATCAGCATGACTTGGCTTGCGGGCTCGATGCATTCTCTGGGTATGCGGTCCTACGTTCGCCAGCCTTTCGCGATCAATTAGCCCAAAATGGCATACGAATGGCGATGAAGGATGATAACGCTGATTATGCCAAACGTATGGATGCACTGGAGTCGGGCGAGATTCAACTTGCCGCATTCCCAATGGACGCGTTACTCAAGATATGTAGTCAACGCAATCGATTGCCCGCAACGATCATCGCCATCATCGATGAGACGCGTGGCGCGGACGCTATGGTCGCCTACAAGCAACGTTATCCCGATGTTGATTCGCTAAACGCGCCGGAAACGCGATTCGTGCTCGTTGGCGATTCTCCGAGTGAAACACTTTCACGCGTAGTGATGCATGACTTTGATCTCTCGCGCCTAGCCAAAGACCCGATGCTGCGAGTCACTTCCCCTGAAGCCATTCTACAAGCCTATCGGAAAGCGACTCCATCCACGAACGAAGTGTTTGTGACGTGGGAACCCTACGTCGCGCAGCTTCTCGAGAATGAACAGTTGCACGTGCTAGTGGATAGCTCCAAATTCACGGGATATATCGTGGATACACTCGTCGTCAGTCGTGATTTTCTTTTGAAGCAACAACCGTTGGTCGAGAAGATCGTCGATAGTTATTTTCGATCGATGAACACGTATCGAGAGCCCGACAAGTTAAAGGAGTTGGTCTTGGAGGATGCAAAGCTTACCAACACCAAACTCACTTCGGTTCAAGCGGACCGATTGATCAAAGGGATCCATTGGAAGAACACTCAAGAGAACTATGCCCACTTCGGGTTGCGTGCGGAAAAGGTCGTTCATATCGAAGACATGTTAGGCCGGATCTCGTCAGTGTTGGTCTCGTCTGGCGGGATGCCCAAAGATCCAACAGGTGGGCAATTTAGCCGACTGTTTTTTGATAAGGTTTTAGCCTCGCTTCAAAGTTCAAACTTTTTACCGAACGAAGTCGTACGGCAAGAACGAGAGTTGGTGGAGTTGACCGACGCACAGTGGAATTCGCTCGTACCAGTCGGTACCTTGAGTGTCCCCGAGTTGGTTTTTGCGCGAGGCACAGCCAATTTGTCGGAGGTGAGCCGCACCGTTTTGGACGAGATGGCCGAAAAACTGAGGTCATGGCCCGCATACTACTTGAAGGTGGAGGGGAACGCGGCGAGTGGCGGAAACACAGAAGCAAACTTGAGTTTGGCTGCCCGCCGTGCAGAAGCCACGGTAGAATACTTGAAGTCGTTGGGCGTTCCGGTAGCACGGATAAAGAGCTCGGCAGGGAAAGTGGGCCAATCCCGCGTCCTATTCATGCTCGGTGAGTTGCCCTATTAGGCTAGCGGCTGATATCCAACGGCGATTTAAGTTACGGTGATCAAAAGAGATTTGGCATGAGGTTTGGCGTTGAATGAAGTTCGGAATCGAGTACTTCGAGAAATCTTTCTAGCACCGTCGGTCGTCCTCCCTATGGTGGGTGGAGTTTCTGCGTGGCTGGTGTCGTGGGCCGCTAATGGCGTGAATGCGTTAACGATTGCCGGGTTGGTAGGCGTGCTCGGCGGTTTAGGCTGGATGGCCACGCGTGCTATCTTCCAAACCGAAAAAATCACGCACGATACCATTCGCAAAATGCAAACCCAAACGTTGCAAGCAGAGCAGGCGGAGTTGGATCGGTTGGACCATTTGCTGAGTCAGGACACAGACGATCGCGATCAGGAATTGTTAAGAATGCTGCGGTTGCATCGCGCCCAATTTGAAGAACTGGCTAGCCAACCAGAGATAGCGATTCGAAGTCAAGATATCTTGAGTCGCGCGAAGCAATTGTTCACGGCTGCGGTCAACAATCTTTACGAATCGTATAGACTGTTGGAACAAGCCAGGAAGATGAGCGCCCGAGACCAACGTGCTCTATTGATCCAACGCGAGCAACTCTTGAAGGAGATTCACGAATCCGTACAGCATTTGCAAATGTCGCTGGAACAATACAAAAGCTTGACAAAAAAATCGACAGGAAACGAGTTGAGCAAGTTGCGCGACGAACTGGAAGAAAGTTTGCGTATTGCGAAGCGAACGGAAGAGCGATTGCGCGAACTGGAAGGGACTAACGCACATGAGCACGACTCCTTTCTGAAAGAGTAAACATGTCCATTAACAAAAGTGAGAAGATCATGACGAAGAAACATTGGATTTTTGTATGCCTACTCGGTGCCGCGTTCGCGGGTTGCGAGCCATCGAACAAATCCACACCGAACACGGCCGGTTCAGGTACTGCTGGGGCGACTTCAGCAAAGCCCGCGACTTTCACCCTAGCCTGGAGCGAGTATCCGTCGTGGAGCGTTTTCGGTGTTGCCGATGAGATCGGACTACTCAACAAAGAGGCTGGCAAACTTGGAGAATTAGAGAAGAAATGGAACGTTGATATCGTCCTCAAAGGAGTGGACTACGATACATGCCTTCAAATGTACGGATCCAACACGGCAGACGCGGTTTGTATCACCAACATGGACACGCTCGGGCCAGCGACGGACCGAGCAAGTGTCGCCATTCTCCCGACGTCGACTAGCGTTGGCGCCGACGCATGTATCGCAGTTGGCGTAAATGACCTCGAAGGCTTGAAGGGAAAAACTACGCGTGGCTTGGAGCGAAGTGTATCGCAATATGCATTCGAGAGAATATTGATCAAGAAAGGGCTGAATCCAAAAGACTATCCGTTCAGCAATATGGACCCGGGTGCTGCGGCTAGCGCATTGCAAACAGGAGATGCCAACGTCCAGTCGATCATGGTTTGGAACCCGTTCGTCATGCAAACCTTGCGAGATCAGCCGAAGAGCAAGAAGCTATTTGATTCCTCCGAGATTCCTGAGGAGATCATCGACATGGTCGTTGTCGGAAAAGACTCCCTCGCTAAAGAAGGTGGCAAGGCGTTTGCAAACTGCATCGTCGAAACGTTCTATGCGATCAACCAACGCATGGCGGATCCCAAGACGGCAGACAAAACGCTCGTCGCCATCGGTGCGAACTTTAGCAGTCTCGGTTTGGAAGACATGAAACAGGTCGTGCAACAAACACGATTCTACAAGTCACCGGAAGAGGCCCTCAAACTGCTTAGCAGCGAAGAGTTTCGTACCAAGACGATGCCAGCCGTCGCGGATTTTTGTGTCGAGCACAAAATTGTCGAAAAGAAACCTACCGTCGGTTTCGATTCGGCAGACTCTCAAGTAAACTTCGATACGAGTTTTCTCAAAGCTGCGACCAGTGGCAAGTAATCGACAGCGACTTTAGACATCTAAATTAGCCAGCGAAATTAGATAGCGACCTCTCCATGATTCGACGCCCGATACCTCGCTGGCTTGTGATGCTCCTAGGGATTCTGGGAGTTTTCAGTCTACTCGCGGTGTATGGTGGATTGTCCTACCGACAGTCCCTCATCAATGAAAAGCAAAAGGTCATCCCGGGACTGCAAGCTTTTGGCGATGGTGTGACTCGGATGACTGCACCGCAAGGATCCGAGGAGACTCCAAAGCCATCGATGTTGGTGACGGATCTGAGAGCCACCTATTGGCGATTGTTCCTCGGTATCGGGCTGGGAGTGGTTCTTTCGGTAGTTGTTGGAATCGCCATGGGTGCCTATCGATGGATTGCTGCTCCATTGGCACCGATCATTTCGTTTTTGGCCAAGATACCGCCGACCGCGATACTTCCGATCTATTTCGTTTTGGTGGGAACCGACCAAACCATGTTCACCACCATGGTCGCATTAGGCATCTTTTTTACGATGGCCCAGTCGGTCTACCAATCGATCGTGAACGACGTAAAGGATGAAGCGATCGATAAAGCCTACACTCTCGGGGCATCGGATCCTGAGATTGTCTACGAAGTGATTTGGAAGCAAGTATTGCCTCCAATTCTGGATAATATCCGACTTCAGATTGGTCCCGCCATGATTTTCCTGCTGGCGGCGGAGATGCTAGTCGGTGGGGAAGGAATGGGCTACCGGATTCGTATGGAGTCTCGGGTTCTCAATATGAGTATCGTTTACATCTATTTGTGCATACTTGGCTTCACTGGATTGCTCGGCGATTGGTGCCTGCTTTGGTTACGCAAGAAACTCTGTCCCTGGTATGACCGCTAGATCATTCATACGGCCTTCTACTCATGCATGCACTTGAAATTCGAAACTTGAGCCACTGGTACGGTACGCGCCGGATTCTCAACAAAGTGAATCTGACAATCGCACCGGGACAGATTGTGGCGTTGGTGGGGCCCAGCGGTTGTGGCAAGAGTACGCTATTGCGGGCTATCTTGGGCACCGACCCGCCATCAGAAGGCGAGGTCTTAGCGGAAGGACGACTCGTCACGGAACCCAATCGCGACGTCGGCATCGTCTATCAAAATTATTCGCTGTATGAGTTTTTGAGTGCGGAAGAGAACGTGGCTTTCGGACTCAAGCTGGACAAAACATCCTTGATTTCTCGCTTCATCGCGCTGCCTGCGTATTTGCGCAAACGACGCGAGCATCTGCAAATGGCCCGCGAATTTCTTAAAAAAGTCGGCTTGGAGGCGGCGATGGGGCATTATCCTGCCGAACTCTCGGGCGGGATGAGACAACGCGTGGCGATCGCCCAGGCGTTTATTTTGAAGCCCAAGATTGTACTTTTAGATGAACCGTTCGGCGCATTAGACGAAGCGACCCGCGAAGACCTGCAACTGATGTTGCTTCGTTTCTATCAAGAGAATTTAAAGGCGAAACAACGTGGAGAACGGCCGCAATACACGATCATTATCGTAACGCACGAACTCAACGAAGCCATTTACGTCGCCGACCGAGTTATTGGTCTATCGCGCTTTCACACCGAGGGAAGCCAAGGCGCCATGGTAGTTTACGATCGGCCGTGCCCAGTATTTCATCCAGACGATCCGAAAGATCTGAGCAAGTTTGTAGAGCAACGCGAAGAGCTACGTTCTGCCGTGTTCGATCCGAATTATGTCAAGCACCATTCCAAGTATGTTTCATTTTGGGATGAGCTATCTAGTGATGCGCTTGCAGTCGCAGCGATGAACTCGAAGTAACCGCTTCGATGCCTGTGTTTTTCTATGCTTAGAGAACGATATCGGTTCCCAGCAGTCGGCGAACAAAAACAAGAACGATGGCAGTCGCGAGGAGACAGATTCCGATCCAGCCAAGCGCTTGCGATTTGGATAACCCCTTAAACCAATCATTCATCTTGTTCTCTCTTTGTTGATGCCCCAGTCGATCGTTGTGCTCATCCTCCAGAGCAAAGCGAGTACCGTTCGAGTGTTTGGTACCAAAAGTGCAAACTCCCACGGTTTCAATGGCATGCATGTACGCTTTCTACCAAACTATGACACAGTGCGCATCGTTTTGACTCAATAGCAAAAGATGATGGCAAAGTACGTGTTGTGAATCTGTAACCGGGCTTGCGAACGGGACCATAGTTGCAACGCCGCAGGGTTCAAAACGAACATATGCAAAGGATGTTGACGATTGATCCGTCTGAATCGAGAAAAAGTAGGAGAGATTCTATCAATGCACAGAAAGAACTTAGGTGCACACGTGTGACCGGGACGATTCTCACCCTCGGCAGATACCAAAGTCCCGAGTGGTTTTTTCACTTGGAAGTGTGCACGGTTGCACGAGCGTTTGGATGGATTCCTTAATGAAAAGTACGAAAATGAAGATAAATGCAATACTAGCTGGCGTCATCGCAGCATCATTGAGTTTCCAAGCTCAGGCTGGATACACAGGATTTCTCAGTAAAGATTTGCATCGGCCGATGACGCTGCAAACAGCAGGCGATTCGGATGTTATGCTTGCATCATGCCAATGCGAAGCAGGTAATGCAACTGCCGGCTGCGATTTAGCGGAGCCCATGCAGTTCGGCGGTTGCGACAGCAATCCTTGCTGCGACTCCATTTCCAGTTGCGATAGTCTAGGGTGTGACACCAAGAGCTTATTCGGGCACGGTTGGATCAAACCGAGCGAAGGTTGCTACGACGACTTCATTAGTCCGATGACCAACCCAGTTTACTTCGAAGATCCTCGCCAACTGACCGAAGCACGAGCGATCTTCATCAATCACAAACTCCCATCGTTGGCAGGGTTGCCCGCTGACGCCATTCGACTTTACGCACTCCAAGTTCGTCTTCGATTGACAGAGCGATTGTCACTGATTGCGGTCAAGGATGGCTACATCGACAGTTCGCACCCTCTCATCGAAAATGGTTGGGCAGATATCGGAGCAGGCTTGAAATACTCGTTGTACCGCAATCCAAATGCTGGACGCCTCTTGTCGGCTGGTGCACGATTTGAGACAACAGCCGGGCGTCGCCGATCGCTACAAGGGAACGGCGATGGAGTGTTTGACTTCTTCTTGTCGGGTGGCGCTCGGCTAGGAAGACGCGCTCACTATATGACGACGTCGGGGTTCATCCTGCCAGTGGACACACAAGCAGAAAACCAAATGTTCTATTGGTCGAACCACTTGGATCGCCGCATCGGAAATAAATTCTATGCGTTCAGTGAACTCAATTGGTACAACTACATGAAGAACGCTTCTGCTTTCCCATTGCCTGTCGAAGGTGGTGACTTGTTCAATCTGGGGTCGCCCGGTGTTCGAGGTAATAACCTGGTTACCAACGCATGGGGTCTCAAGGTCAAGCCGAATCGCAACATCGAATCGGGCATCGCTTTCGAGTTTCCTTTGACTGAGCGTCGCGGTGTTCTCGATAATCGATTGACCGCCGATCTTATCGTGCGGTTCTAAATCGATTCGAGAACGGGCTGAGACCTTTTCCATGATCCCGCCGATGCGCGCACAGTCTACGAAGAAGAAATCGTAGTTACCCCGCGCGAGGTTGCATCATTGGTACAACCCCGCGGGTCGACTGCTTTTCATGGCTAAATTTGTTTTCATTGCTCCGCCGGAATGGAAGTTCCTCGGTTCCACGACGAATGTGAACTGGTTACTCATGGCGTTGGTTGTATCGTGGGCAAACGGCGGAGCAACGGCAGGTAAAATCCTCGACGTTAGCACCTTGCTTCAGGCGACGAAGTCGACATACTCGAATCGTATCGCGTGACACATTCAAGTAATCTTCAGGTACGATATGCTCCATTCGTAACTCCATGGAGTGTGTGCCTCGTCCGTATCGACTGAAGAGATCGTTGAATGAACAGTTTACTTCTTCTGATTCGCCTATTCCCTTTCCGAAAACTAACGCTGTCAGGTGTTGCGGTTTCGTCGCTACTCATGGCGGGCGAGGTCAAGTCGCAGTCCACCGAGGTTACGCCTCGCCTGCAAGCGCACGCTCATAATGATTATCTGCACGAAAACCCTCTCTTCGATGCGTTGGATCAAGGGTTCTGCAGCGTCGAAGCGGACATCTTTCTAGTCAACGGGGAGTTGTTGGTCGCGCACACGCGAATAGAACTGTCCCCGAAGCGAACATTGCAGTCACTTTACTTGGACCCTTTGCAGGAACGAGTCGCAAAGAAAAAAGGCTTCGTTCATGCGGGTGTCGATTCTTTTACGCTGCTCATCGATATCAAGACAAAAGGAGAAGAGACCTATCGCGAGTTGCATCGTGTCCTAACGAAATACGCCGACATGCTCACACGTGTCGAGAATGGTGCCGTGAAGAAAGGGCCGATTACAGCAATTGTCAGCGGCAATCGCCCCATCGAATTGATTCAATCGGAGCCGATTCGTCTTGTTGGAATCGACGGTCGATTGTCCGACTTGGACAGCGACAAAGAGAGTCATCTCTTGCCATTGATCAGCGATAACTGGACCTCTCACTTTCAGTGGCGTGGGAAGGGAGAAATCGATCCCACAGAACTTAGCAAACTCCGATCGATCGTCGCCAAAGCACACGCCAAGAATCGTCTGGTTCGGTTTTGGGCATCACCGGACAACGAAAACGTATGGCGATTGCTTCGCGATGAGAAGGTGGATTTGATCAACACGGACAATCTTGCTGGTTTGAGTCTGTTTCTCGGATCGAAGCCATGAACTGGACCGATATCCGCGCTTCGGTGGAGCACGATCCCGAAATCACCTATCTCAACACAGGTACGTCGGGGTTGATTCCGAAAGCAGTCCATCAGGCTACCATGCAATGGCGCGAAAAACTGCATCATAATCCCACCGACTACGTTTGGCGGGCAATGGCGGACGAACTGTGGAAGTCCCGCGCGCGATTGGCGACACATTTAGAATCGAGTCCCGAGCAGTTGGTATTTTTCTCGAACATCTCTCAAGCGATCAATACGTTTTGTTTGTCGGTCGACTTGCCGCAAGGTTCCGATATCTTGCTATCGGATCACGAGTACGGCGCGATGCGATGGGCTTGGGAGCGAGCAGCACAAATTCGTGGTTGGAACATTGTTCCATTCGCGCTTCCCATTGAAACGGAAGACTCACAAGAGATTGTGGCGGCAGTCGAGCGTTCGATCACCAGCAATACAAGGCTATTGTTTTTGAGTCACATTTTGTATTCAACCGGGTTAGTGCTACCCATTGAGGATATCTGCGCTCGAGCTCGCTCTCGTGATATCGTCACGTTCATCGACGGAGCGCACGCACCGGGGATGCTGCCGCTAGATCTGTCGACTATGAACGCCGACTTCTATGCAGCCAATCTTCACAAATGGTTTTTGACACCAGTGGGAGCAGCATTTCTTTACTGCGACCCACGCAGTAGACAACATCTTCGACCATGGCAAGTCAGTTGGGGATTTTCGGAAGGCGAATTGAGTGCAACCGAACGAAACGAATTTGGTTCAACACCTTGGATCCGGCAATTCGAAATGGAGGGAACGCGCGATCTGACATCGTGGTTTGTAGTATCCCAAAGCTGTGATTTTGTCGAATCTCTTGGGTACCCATTAATTCGTGCGCGGCATTTCGAGCTAAGCTCGTTCGTTCGAGAGGCATTGAGCGGGTTGGGTGGTTTTCAATTATGCACACCCAATCATCCACAACTGCGTGGTGGCCTAACATCATTTCGGCTTCCGGCAAATGTCGATGGCCAGAAATTGAGAAACGATTTATGGCAAAAGGACAAGATTGAGATCAACGTCATCGACCTTGGAGGTTGCCAACACTTCCGAGTATCTACTCATGTCTACAACACGATGGAAGAGATTGAGAAGCTTGCGAAATCGCTACGAAGCATGCTCCTTTGATAGTAATGCAGAGCATGGTTCAGCATGGATCTCGCCATGTTCACTTTTCGCCACTTGGCAGATGAATATCTTGAAGCTTCGTCAGAAGATCGGATTTCATCTTTCAAGTATGCCGTGAGGCTCCCACTTGGGATTGATGTTTTTTCAGTCTCTTTCGTTCTTTTCGGCTATCGTCCCGTTGGCCTATAGTATCTCGCGGCTCGTCCGAAACGAAGCCGGCAACCTTGGATTCACCCACAGCATATCGGCGTAACAAAAGTTACCCTAGCGATGGGTTTCGCTCCACCATAGATCATGCGGCTCACCTTCGAAAGGAAGCTCGATTCGATCCAGCTCTGTCCAAAGTCGATCGGCGGTGTCTTCCACCGGTTCCATCGGCAAATCTTGTTCATACCACAACGAGAATGGTTCTGGTTCGACCGATTCGACTGCTTCAACCGCAATGGGAGTCGGCTGACGTCGCGGCTTGATGACGATCGGTTCCGGCGGCGCAATATCCTCCCGAAGAACGACAATGGGTTCTTCGAACGGCTCAGGAGCCAAGACTGGTTCACGAACCAGGATAGGCTCAGGGGCTGGTGCTGGAACATAGATCGGCTCCGGTGGAGTGATCACCACTGTAGGAACATCCACTGCTGGAGCAACCATTGGTTCTTTCTCGACGATAACCTCTGGCGGTCGCTTGACCAGAACCGGTGTATCATGCGGTTGATAGACTTTGGCTTCACCCGATTGTCCTTGGGCTGGCAACACTCGGACTTGAACGCCGATGTTATGGAAGATGCGCATAATGTGTTCATGGCATGTAAACATGACCACTTGGTTGCCGAGCGCCGCAAAGTCGCGAAGCACCTTGGCCGCAAAGTTAGCGCGGATCGAATCGAAATTGACCAGTACGTCGTCGAGTACCAACGGTAAGGTAACGCCTCGTCGCGAGTATGCGGCCGCGAGCGATAGTCGCAAAGCGATGAACACCGCTTCTCGCGTGCCACGACTCAAAACTTCCAACGGTAAGCTTTGATTCTTGTCGTTGTCGATGCGAAGCGCATTCTTGCCGAGCGGCGTCCAAACGCGAACGTATTTGCCATCGGTCAATTGCTTGAGGAATGCAGACGCTTCTCGCAAGGTCTCGGGTTGCCGTTCTGTCTCGTAGACTTCGCACACTTTTTCCAGCATGGAAGTCGTGGCTCCCAATGTTCTCCAATGCTCAGCGCAGAAAGAGATCTGCTTTTCGAGGCAAGCCAGTTCAAGTTTGCTTTCCGCCAATCGTCGGTCCGCGGCTAGGCTCTTCATCTCTTGGGAAGTCTCACCCTGACGCTGCAGCAATACATTGATTCGCTCCTGAGCTTGTTGCATACGTTGGCCTAGCGTATCCCATCGCTTCTCAAGCTCACTGCCAGGTGTATTCTCCAATAATCGAGCGATGGATTCGTACGGCACGTGCCCACCAATGATGCTGCGGACTCGCTTATCGAGTTCATCCACCTCTTCTTGCAGTTTGAGGTACTGATGTTTCAACGATATCATTTCTTCTAGTTGCGTTTGGTTTTCGACTCCCAAATCCGCCAAGAGCGATTGCCGTGCTCGAATCCATTTGTCCATCAAACGTTGAAGCGACTTTTGTTTGCGCGATAACTCTTCGTCTTGCGATTTCAGATCTTTGCGCTGCACGAGATACTGTTTGTGTTGTGCTAACGTATTGGTTAGCTCTTGTAGCTTGAGCAGTGGGCCTTCGGAGGTCATAGGAGCAGCCGCAGAGGTCGCAGCACGAATCGAGATTTGCTCGTCCCGTTGACGTTGTTCTCGCCGATCTCTGTCCCTGCGATCGTCTCGCTTTTGATCGGAGGAGCGATTTTGGTCTCGGGTCTGTTCGACTCGTTCCAAGAGCGATTGCTTGTTCTCTTTCGGAACGTCGCGGGATTCCTCGATGGCTACTTTGAGTTGCATCGAGAGGGCTTCGATTCGTTGAAGTCCGGTCGATAGCTCGATTTTGCGTTGCGCTAATTCATCTTGCTGTGCCTTGAGTCGCTTTCGCGTTTGCATCAGCGATTCATAACCTTCGGCCAGTATACGAATACTCTTCGGGGAAAGAGACTCCGCGAGACCGAGCTGTTGGAGCACTTTCTTCCAATGAGCACGCGCCGACTTGAGGCCCTGCATGGCTTCTTTGGCTTGCTGCTTGGCCGTGGCAAAGCGTTGATCGGCCGCCTGAAAATTGTGCAACGTCGGGAGATAGTTTTCGCACTGGATCAGATCGCTCTCCGCGTCCCGAATACGTTGCTCGAGGGTCCCCTGATGCTCAGGAAGCGCAGCGAGTTGTTCATCGCGTTCAGTAATCGCTTTTCTTAGCTGTACATCGACCGCATCCAATTGCGAATCGCAGTTGTTGATCTCATCCTTGGATTCTTGCTCCATCCCTTTCCAACGAAAGAAAGTATAGATCAGCAAACCGATCCCTAGAATGACCAGCAAAAACCCGATCGTTTGATCCTGCGGACTAGGAGCAAAGCTGATGAGTGTGCCATCAAGATTGGTTTGCTGCCTCTTGGCAATCCACCAACCGAGAAACTTCCCAAGTCCAAAAATGCAGAGCATCGACCCGCCGGCAAAGGGAAGCAGCAATCGTCGCGCATCGTCGATTGGAAAGACCTCTTCTGCTTCGAGATCGACAGCTTGTTCTTCGAGCTCTTTGCGATGGCGGCGGAGTTTCTCGATCCGCTCGTCCAGCATCTGGGCCTTGCGCAGCGATGCTAAATGCTCTTGCGCATTCTTGTGAGCGGATGTCAAATCGGGTTGGCCATGCACTGCCAAAAATCCATCGATCTCGGAGGCGAGTCTGCCAGATTCCTTTTTGTCGTAGTTCCCTTGTTCTTTTACTTGTTTCAGTCGCTGTTGATAAACACGCACATCGCGAGCAGGCCCAGAGAGTTGGCTGATCGCTTGTCGCGAGAGGTCGGGCATGTTTGCGAGCCGTTTGTCGTTCAGCAATGCTTCTTGATCTTGTTCGGACAGCCCCAATCGTTTCGCATCCTCGATGAGTTGCTCTTGAGATTGTTGGCATTCGGATTCCAATCGTTGAATCTGCAATTGCAAACTAGTGATCCACGGTCCTTGTTCGTTGGCCGCATCGATCTTGCCTGCCAACGTCATGATTCCTCGACTGACAGGCATATTGGCTGCGCGCTCTCGAAGCGATCGCCGCTCTTCTTTCAACGTTTGAATCTGGCGCCGTTTGTCATCGATCTGCTCATGAATCTCTTGAAGCTTGGCGATCGAATTGTCCGGCAAGTCGGTCCGTGCGTTGAGTGCCTTGACTTTCGTGCGAGTCGTTTCACGAACAAGCCACGGTTCGCGAACTTGCAGCGCCGTTTCTACCGATTTGGCTTCAAGTTCCCATTGTTCGATTCGCTGTCTCAGCTCGTCGATTTCATTCTGTTGGTTTCGTCGCAGCGATGCGAGCTCGCCCCATCGACGGCCTCGACCGGTCAACTGCTCGATTTCATCACGCAGCTTTTCTCTTCGTTGCAGCATCGTCGTCAATTGCCCGGCATCCGCTTCGATCGAAGCGACTTGGCCGCGCGCATTCTTCAATTGTCGCATCACATCGACGAGCGATACGCGATCGAGGCCGCTCGAGAGTTTGTATAGTTCATCGGCGGCAGCCGTATCGTCTAGCGTGCTGAGTTCCTGCAACTCGCGCAGACCAATCGCAAACACATTAGTGAAGATCGATTCATCGACACTACCAAGCAATGTTGTTAGTCGATGCTGCCCCTGTGTCACGCCATCGCTACTGGTCACGGTGAGTTGACCGATAATGCTCGGATCGTTCAGCGTCGCGCGGCGAGCAATCTCGTATCCGCCGCCTGGGCCCGTCACTCGCATGGCACCGCCCGGTTTTCCACCGAATACAGGTGGCAAGTAGCGTTGTCGTCGCTCGGCTGTAAAGCCATAAAGCATGGTACGTAGGAACTGCATCAACGTCGTCTTGCCCGCTTCGTTCGGACCGTAGAAGACCGTCATCCCTTCGGGCAACGAATCGACGGAAAGCCCTGACCAGACACCAAAGCCATCGATCTGTATATCGCGAACCTTCATTACTTGACTCCTCCAAAGCGTCGCGTGGGAGCGAGAAGGTCGATCTTATGACCTCGCAACATGTCGACACCTAACAACGTTGACTTGTCCAGCATCGCGGTGATCGACGCTGGGTCCTCTTGTACGAGCAGCGAATACCACATGGCAGAACCCGCTGTCTCGCTTTCGACAATAGGCTTTAGATTAATGTTTTTCCCGAGAGATTTTCGATTGTCGGTGGCTGTTCGCAAAAAGTCTCCCAAAATCGTATCTTCTTCTTGCCATTTGGCAGGGAAGGACTTCGGGGAGAGCACGTCGATATTTGTCGACCAAACGCTGCACGCGCCGTGCCCATACTCCCGTCGGACCCAACCCAGAATTTCATCCAATGCTGCCGGCCCCACCATCGAGGCATGTTCCAAATCCATCTCGATGCGCCATTGGACGATCATATGACGCGTTCCGTTCTCCGATTGGAGTTTCGAAATGCGTTTGGTCATCAATTGCCGAACATCTCGACCGAGCGCCAAGTCTTCGGCGTCGAGGGTCTGTGTTACATAACGAAACTGGTCAACATCGTTGGCCACAATCTGTGCGTCGTGGTTCCCATCCACTTCCACAATCCAGCAACCATGCGAGCCTTCCTCGGTAAAGGATCGACCCTGAGGTGTTCCGCAAACACGCATGTGAGGCGCTTCGCCATGCAACGTTTGACGTTGATGTGAGCCACCTAATGCCCAATAGTCGATGCGTTGGCTGACCAAAGATTCTCGCTCCGCGTTTCCATGAGCGATTGCAATCACATACGTATCGTCTTCATCCATCGAGAATTCCGCCGACCGAACAGATTCGCGACCATCGTTGGATCTACCCAAGATCGTGGCGAGTGGCACACCATTGCGTCGATAGACGATCGGTTCCACTTGTTTCTTCGAGAAGAGATGGACATTGGATGGAAGTGCGACTGCTTCTGGCCAACGGTCGGGGTCATCCACGGTTCCTGCAGCCCAATAGACAGGTATTTTGTTCTGTTGCAGTTTCTCGAAATGCTCGAGAAGAAATGCGGGGCCAGCCGCTCCACACGAAACCGGATTCAACAGATCACCGGATAGCAAAACGAAGTCGACGTTCTCAACGATCGCCATCTCGAAAATCGCCTCTGCAGATTTCCAAGGTGCATCCACTAATTGTTGTTTCAAATGCTCAGGAAGATCGAGCAGATCCTGCATCGGTCGCTCAAGATGAAAATCACCCGCATGGATGAACCGAATCGATTCTTTACCCATAGCACCCTCCCTGGTGTCGATAAGTCTTTATTTCGCAAAGGAATGGATTCCTCACTCCTCGCCATAGTCTAGTGGATATGCGTAGGATGTGCCAACATCGATTTACTGCGCAGGGAGGGAAAACTACATTGATTTTGGCAAGAAGGATAACGTATAGTCCCTCCACGAAATGTAGTTCGCATGGGATTTAAGCCAATGGAGTTCGCAATGACAGTGATCGACCTGCCAACGCTAGCAAAACGAGTGCACGGAGAATTGTTCGCACGAGGAGTCGAAGTGGTTCCTCC
>Ga0207937_1000118_pt1 | contig 26080 bp, 24 predicted proteins | sample LakMenEpi04Sep11_FD_150668 | JGI IMG/M metagenome (GOLD analysis project Ga0207937, IMG submission 150668) | Freshwater microbial communities from Lake Mendota, WI - 04SEP2011 deep hole epilimnion (SPAdes) | ecosystem: Environmental > Aquatic > Freshwater > Lentic | place: Lake Mendota, Madison...
CAAACAGATGCGGACGTTGGTTCTTTTGATGCTGGTTATGGATCTGCACTACTTGCAAGGCAGGTTGGCCAAAAGTTTGCCAGAGAGATTTTCTTCCTCGGTGATGAATACGACGCGCAGCGAGCCTACGAGCTCGGTGTTGTAAACCGAGTTGTTCCCCATGCCGATTTAGAGAATGCCGCAATTGAGATGAGTAAAGAGATTCTGGCAAAGTCTCCAAGTGCAATCAGAATGCTTAAATACGCCTTCAATCTTCCAGATGATGGAATGGTGGGTCAGCAACTCTTTGCCGGAGAAGCAACCAGGTTGGCATACGGAACCAAAGAGGCTAAAGAGGGTAGAGATGCATTTCTTGAGAAGCGCTCACCCGATTGGTCTCAATTCCCCTGGCATTTTTAGATGAAACCGCTACGCACAGTCAGTTCTCTCGATACCTTTGCAGCTTTGCAACTAATGACTCAGGTTGTTGACAATGAAGTTGCCGGATTCATTGCAGAAGGTGAAATTCCACAAGATTTGCCCACAGAGGTGTCTGATGATATCGGGCTAATAGTTCAAAGCTCTGGTTCTACCGGCACTCCTAAACGCATTGAGATTCCCTTATCGGCTTTGAAGCACTCAGCTATTTCATCTGCCACTCGACTTGGGGGAGATGGGCAATGGCTCCTTGCTCTACCAACCAATTTCATTGCTGGTGCGAATGTGCTCTTTAGATCTGTGATGGCCGACACCCAACCAGTGATGATTAACACGCGAGTTCCTTTCACGACGGACGCATTTATTAGAGGTGCATCTTTGATGGAGGGCTCGCGTCGCTATACCTCGCTTGTTCCAGCGCAGCTATCGAAGTTAGCCTCAGCCGCAGAGCAGGATGCCTTTGTCTTCTCGATGCTTCGCAAATTTGATGCCATCTTGGTCGGTGGCCAGCAGCCCAATTGGTCAGATGTTGAGGGCCTTAGAAGTAAGGGTGTAAATGTAGTTGTCAGCTACGGCATGACAGAAACCAGTGGTGGCTGCATCTATGACGGGGTGCCACTCGATGGGGTCTCATTCCGGCTGACAGACGGGGTAATTGAGCTTTCTGGTCCAGTTTTGGCCAAGGGGCTTGGGCACTGGTTCAGGACCAGTGACTTAGGCGAAGTGGTATATGGAAAGCTGCATGTTTTGGGGCGCTCGGATCGGGTAATCGTATCTGGAGGAATCAAGGTTGCCTTAGACAGGGTTGAGCAGGTGGCGAGACAGATTGCAGGTGTTCAAGAAGTGTCTGCGATTGCGATGCCCTCGGAGTGGGGAGAGTCGGTTGGCCTTTTATATGTAGGTAGCCCAGAGGCGGAGTTTTCGTCGCTGGTTGATGCAATCTCAATCGCTGCCAAGCCCAAGAAAGTTATGCGGGTAGATGAGATTCCGCTGCTAAGCAGTGGAAAGCCGGATTTAATTCGTTGCCGAGAGCTACTAGCAGATTAGTCTTTGCAAATGCGATTTAGAACCTGGATTACTGGTGCGAGAGTAAGGACTCTGCCACTAGCTGTTGCTCCAGTTGTTTTAGGAAGCGCAGTAGCTTCAACCATTGATCGCTTTGATTTAGTGCTAGCTATCTTGGCTCTCTTTGTTGCGCTTTTATTGCAAATCGGTGTGAACTACGCCAACGATTATTCAGATGGCATCAAGGGCACAGATGCAATTAGAAAAGGACCAATGCGAATCACCGCATCTGGGCTGGCTAGACCTGAAGCGGTTAAGCGAGCTGCCTTTATAAGCTTTTCTCTGGCCATGGCCTGCGGCTTAGCAATCGTCATCCTTACGCAGCAGTGGTGGTTAGTTGCAATTGGTTTGATTTGCGTTGTTGCGGCATGGTTCTACACCGGAGGTAAGCAGCCCTACGGATATCACGGACTGGGCGAACTGGCTGTTTTTATTTTCTTTGGGCTAATTGCAACAGTTGGAACTAATTACATTCAAACCCTTATTTTTGACCCACTTGCAATATTGCTTGGCGGAACTTTTGGTTTATACGCGTCTGCTGTTTTGATGGTGAATAACATTCGCGATATTGAGACCGATGCCAAAGCGGGAAAACGGACTCTCGCAGTAATTGTTGGTCCCAAGGTAAGTAGGGCACTGTTTCTGTTGATGATTTGGATACCAGTCGGGATTAACTTTTTGCTGATATTTATCTATCCGGCAACAATCCTTGGAATGCTCAACCTGCTTCTACTGCTTCCAATCACATTGATTATTTTGGAGAGTCGCAACACTGGCGAGTTGATTACTGCCCTGAAGCTGACGAGTTTGGCGGGACTAGGGTTTGGTGCCCTGGTCGGTGCTGGTATCTTTCTGGTCAATTTCTATTGAATCGAGCAGTGAGTCCTCGATCTCGCCCTGCTTATCGTCATATTTTCCGCTCTGATCCCTAACCAGCTTCTTGGCAACTGACTGGCTCAGGGCATCCCGCTGCTTGTCCAGCACCAGCAAAGAGATGGCAAAAGATATCGCAGCGGCAATAATTGCGGCAAAAAACGGGTTGAAATCTAGAGCAAAAAGAAAGAAAAAGAGACCGAAAAACATGCCCAGGCGGATGAGTGTGTAGAGAAGCCAGGGGTTTTTCACACCCCCAGTCTATGAGCAGGAAAAGGGAACTAGGGTTGAAGATATGACGAGAGCGGCCATCCTAACCATTGCCTTTTGGCTTATTTGGACAGTCTTTACAACAGTTTTTGCAGCGAGTGCGAATAAGACCGAGGTTAGAGCTTTACCAAAGTGGCTATGGGTATTGATCTGTTTGTTTGTTCCTTTCTTCGGTGGTCTTTTATATCTGATGGTCGGACGCCCACTGCGCAGAAGTGATGGCGGTGGCATGGGTGGTCGCGGTAAGACTGTCGCACCCGATGATGACCCTAACTTTCTGAGGGATATCAACAAGAAGCTTCGAAAGAAAGACGAAGACGACAAGAAGTGAGTTCCCAGTCGATTGCCTCTCGTGTAGTGGCAACACTGAATGCCAATGGTGTCAGTGATTTTCTTCTTTCACCCGGCTCCAGATCTCAAGGCTTAGCAATTGCGGCCAAGCAGTTGGAAGACGCTTCGCTTGCTCGCCTAACCGTGAGACTTGATGAGCGCAGCATGGCTTTCACGGGCCTGGGAATTTCACAAGCGACAAAAAAGCCCGTTGCACTCATTGTTACATCTGGAACAGCAGTTGCAAACTTGTTTCCAGCAGTGCTCGAGGCCTATCACTCTTCCGTACCACTAATTCTTCTCACGGCTGATAGACCGGCGAGACTTCGTGGAAAGGGCGCTAATCAGACAACTCAGCAAGTTGACATTTTTGGATTCGCAGCGAAGTGTTTCGACATACCGATTGATGTCACCGAGTCAGATGCGGAGAGCGTCGTCCTGCAAGCACTAACGCAGATTGCTCTTGAGGGAAAGCCAGTTCAAATCAATATTCAATTTGATTTACCACTTAGTTCAAGTAGTCCAAGTGCAAAAGATCTGGTTGGTTCTTCCAAGAAGATCAAGAATTTGGAGAAAGCGGTAAGCGAGTTAGCAGTGCCAGTTGATAACCACACCGTGGTTATCGCGGGTGCTGGGGGAGAAAGAGCCAGCGAATTTGCACTTGCTGCCAACATTCCGCTCTTTGCCGAGCCAAGTTCTGGCGCGAGAAATGTGAAGAACGCGGTGGTCAATTATCTTGCCGACCTCGAATCACTAAGGAGCGAAGTCCGTAAGGTAATTGTTTTTGGTAAGCCCACACTTTCTCGTTCAGTTCAGAAGCTCATCTCCGAAGCTGCAGTTTATGCGGAAACTAGTAGGTATGGCACTTTTGATCCTTTTGACAATGTGATTGCCGCAGCCGACAGGCTAATTCCTGATGGCAGGGCAGATGACTCTTGGCTTGCTAAGTGGAATGCAAAACCAAATGTTTCGGCAAGGGAAGAGTTTGTGCAATTTGTTTGGAAGCACAGCGACCGACTGGTCGTGGGGGCTTCCGACCTAATTCGCGTTTTGGATAGTTCTGCTCCAGCCAAAAACCTGGAAGTGTTTTCGAATCGCGGCTTATCGGGAATTGATGGGACAGTATCTACCGCCATCGGTATTGCCATGGCTTTGGGTAAGACAACAGCTTTGATAGGAGATCTGACCCTGCTCCATGATGCTGGGGGACTGAACAAGACTGATTTGCCTGCACTTGAGCTTCGGTTGGTTGTCGGGAACGACCATGGTGGGCACATCTTTAGCCGCCTTGAAGTGGCTAAGGAGATAGACGGAGATAGCTTTGAGCGGCTATTCAATACTGATCAAAAGGTCGACATCAGGGCTTTGGCTCAGGCGTATGGCTGGACTTACGCAAAGTGCACAAATCTTGATGAACTTGCAAAGGCTTGGGAGCTGACCGGGGCTGTGCTAATTGATTACGAACTGGTTGACTGAAAAGCCCAGCGAACCGCTTTGAACTTAAGTTCTGTTTCATCAAGCTCTGCTTGAGGAGTGGACTCGCTCACGATTCCACAACCAGCAATTGCTCGAATTTGATTTTCTTCAATCACTCCGCCACGAAGTGCAATTGCAATCTCTCCAGAACCGTTGGAGCTGAGCCAACCTACTGGCCCAGCATATCCGCCGCGATCGAAAGGCTCGAGTTCGCGAATCAATGTGATCGCCTGCTCGCGCGGAGTTCCGGCAACCGCGGCCGTGGGGTGAAGTTTTTGAATCACGTCAAGCAGAGTGAATTGAGGCTTTAGAGTTCCCCTCACATCGGTTGCCAGGTGCCAAAGATCAGGCAGCGCAAGAGAAAACGGTTCTTCATCAAATTCAACATTTTCACAAAATGGCTTTAGTTCGCTGACAAGCGATTGAACAGCGTATAGGTGCTCGTGCTTGTTTTTCAGTGAGTGAGCCAACCCGTCGGCGATAGCTTTGTCGACATCTGGATCTGTACCTCGACCAGCGGTTCCCGCTAGAACTCTTGCTGATACCTGCCCATCTTCTGCCTTGAGAAGAAGTTCGGGCGATGCACCAAAGACATTTCCAATTTTGTAAGTCCAGCAATCAGGGTATCTCTTGTGAAGACGCCTAAGCGGCTCGCCCAGATCGGGCTCTGATGAAATTGGCAAGATTAGATCTTTTGCTAAAACTACTTTCTCAATTTGGCCTTTTTCGATTGCAGCAAGTGCGCTCTCAACTGAACTTAGAAACTTCTCGTCCGTTTGCAGACCAGTTCGAAATTCACCATGAACTCCTTGGACACTTTGAGTTTCTTCTTCTGCCTGGGCTGTGATTCGAAAACAAGCTTTGTCGCTGAGAACAAAAGTCTCGGCTGGGACTACCAGTATCGATTCCTCTTTGCTTTGCGAATCGAAGGTGATGGATGTTAGTGCGATTAGCCCTGGGCTGTCTGAATCAGATTCGTCAACTACCTGAGCATCGGCAATTACTTGCCTCCAGCCGTCAGCTAATTTTTGGGTTCTTTCCTCGCCAGTTGCTGATAGGCGCAGTGCAGCGCCGCTGGCAACTATTTGGTAGTCCTGATGAAGAAAGACCTGCTTGCCGCTTAAGTTCAGCTCAGGTTTAGTGATGCGCTCTATGCGCGCGACAACCGGCATCTATTCCTTAGCTCTAAATTCCCTGAGAGATTTGGCTTGCTGCAACTGAAAGCTTCTAGGCTTCTAACAGAGATTTTAGGCGGAAGGAGAGACATGCGAAAACTGGCGCTAGTGACCTTGGCCTTTGCCTTTCTTTCCGGTCCCTCTTTGGCAAATGAGCTGGACAACAGCTCTGACGACACCGAGCAGGTTATTCCCCCCGCAGTTATTGATGATCAGGTCAAAACAGCAACTATTCCAGTGAATTTGGATGAAATTGAGATAACCACAAAGACGCCTGCAGATGAATTCATAACTGCAACCACGCCCCTGTTGGTTGCTCTGATGCTCGGGTCGGTAGGGCTAGTTGCCTATACGCTGATCAGCCAGTCAGGGCGCGAATCTGCGCGATTAGACTAGGCAAGTGACTAAGGCCGACCTAACCAAATCTCCCACGGATGTGTCGGCCATGTTTGATATGGTCGCTAAAAATTACGACCGCACCAACGACCTACTCTCCTTCTATCAATCCAGAATCTGGCGCAGAGCAACTAAAAAAGCTGTTAGTCCGAAGCCGGGCATGCGAATTCTGGATGTGGCTGCAGGCACGGGGACTTCTTCCCAGGCATTCTTGGTGCCAGGCGCAGAGGTCGTAGCTGCCGACTTTTCCAAAGGCATGCTTGAAGAGGGGGCAAAGCGCCACCCAAACCTGAAGTTTGTTTTCGCCGATGCCATGAAGCTTCCCTTCTCGGATGGGGAGTTTGATGTGGTGACAATTTCATTCGGATTGAGAAATGTTCAGAATCACCAGATTGCCCTGGGCGAATTCTTTAGAGTGCTCAAAGCAGGCGGAAAGCTAGTGGTTTGCGAATTCTCCAAAGTCGCAGGTCCTCTGGGCGCTATCTACCTTTGGTATTTGAGAAACATCCTGCCGATTGTGGCGCGGGTATTCAGCAGTAATCCAGATGCTTACACTTATCTTTCTGACTCTATTGAAGCTTGGCCCAATCAAGATCAACTGAAATCAGATATTGAGCGAGCTGGCTTCCAATCAGTGAAGTACCAGAACCTAAGTTTCGGTGTTGTTGCTCTTCACACCGCGGAGCGCAAATGACACTGCCTAAGTATTTTTCTGGCATTACCGACAAGACACTTCTGACATCCGTCGAAAGAAAGCTTGCCGAAGTTGAAAGACGAATTCAACAGGCAACCACGCACACCGAAGAAGTTATCGGTTCGATGTCAAATCACCTCGCGAAGGCGGGAGGGAAAAGACTTAGACCTGCACTCTTAGTTCTCACTGCCCATCTTGGCAATCCAGAGTCGGAAGAAGTGCTTGATGCGGCGGTCGTAATGGAGATTACGCATCTTGCGACTTTGTATCACGACGATGTGATGGATCAGGCTGAAACTAGAAGAGGCGTTACTGCCGCTCAGAAGATTTGGGGAAACAACTTAGCTATTCTGACTGGCGATCTCTTATTTGCTCGTGCGTCAAATATTGTTAGCACTCTTGGCGAAAGAGCACTCAAGATGCAGGCCAAGGTCTTTGAGCAGCTAGTGCTGGGTCAATTACACGAAACCATTGGTTCCAAAGAGGCCGAACCAATGCAGCACTACTTAGAAGTCATCCGCGATAAAACTGGATCTTTGATTGCACTCTCCGCTCAGCTCGGAGCACTTCTTGGAAAAGCTGAGGAGAAATATCAGAAGCCCCTTGGTGAATACGGAGAGCTAATGGGGATTGCATTCCAGCTATCGGATGACCTAATTGATATCAGATCAAATAGCAGCGATTCAGGAAAGCAAGCCGGAACCGACATCCTTGCTGGGGTTCCCACCCTCCCGGTGATTCTGCTGGCAAACCACAGGGATTCTGCTTCGCAGAGTTTGCTTGGTCGAATTAGGGAAGCCAACGGTGAGTCCATTGCCTCAGTTTTGGAAGAGCTTCGGGCTCATCCAGTAATGACTGAGGCTGAGGAGTATACGAATACCTGGGCAGCCAAGGCCATCGCCGCGATTGACCCGCTGCCAGCTGGTAGCGTGAAAGCCGCATTAGAGGCCTTCGCTAAGGCCATGGTCAATCGCAAAGGATAGTTCCAACTGAGCATGCCAAAGCTTCGTCTCGCTGTAATAGGTGCTGGGCCAGCAGGTATTTATGCATCGGATCTAATCATCAAAGCCCAGCGCGACTTTGACGTGTCAATTGACCTTTTCGACTTACTTCCAGCTCCCTATGGACTTGTTCGCTACGGAGTTGCACCCGATCACCCTCGCATCAAGGGAATCATCCGCGCACTCTATGAGGTCTTAGACCGAGGGGATATTCGCTTCTTCGGTAACGTCAAGTACGGAGTAGACATCACGCTCGATGATCTAAAGCGCCACTACAACGCAGTGATATTTGCAACTGGCGCTATCAAGGATGCTGATCTCAACATTCCGGGCATTGATCTGGATGGCAGCTATGGAGCAGCGGACTTCGTGAATTGGTATGACGCACATCCAGACTTTCCCCTCACCTGGCCGCTGAATGCCAAGCAAGTTGCTGTTATCGGAAATGGAAACGTGGCGCTCGATGTGGCACGCATCTTGGTCAAACTTCCAGAAGACCTCCTCTCGACAGATATCCCCGAGCATGTTTATGAAGGCCTGAAGAAATCACCTGTGACCGATGTTCACGTCTTCGGAAGAAGAGGACCCGCACAGGTTAAGTTTTCTCCACTTGAGCTAAGGGAAGCCCTTCATGTGAATGGAGTTCAGTCGATTGTTTATGACGAAGATTTTCAGTTTGACGAGGGGTCACAGAAAGCACTTGAGTCAAACAATCAAATACGCGTGATGGTAAAAACTCTGCAAGATTTGAAAGAAAATCCTCAGCCTCCACAGGAGCGAAGACTCCATCTTCACTTTTTTCATTCCCCAGTTGAGGTGGTCGGAGAAAACGGAAAAGTTTCGGCAGTGAGGTTTGAAAAAACCAAGCTTGATGGAACGGGAAATGTCGTGGGGACCGGGGAGATGGTTGAGTATCCCATTCAGGCTGTCTACCGAGCTGTTGGGTATTTTGGAAGTGAAATTGACGGCATTCCTTTTGATCGCAAGTACGGAGTAATCGCTAACCAAGAGGGACGAGTGGTCGACTCAGCAGGATCGCATATCCCGGGTGTTTACTGCACGGGTTGGATCAAGCGCGGCCCAGTCGGGCTTATTGGCCACACCAAAGCCGATGCAATTGAAACCATTGGCCATCTCATTCAGGATCAGGGAAGCTGGTGGAAGCCAATCGAGCCGGACGAGGGTCAGATACTAAATACCCTGCGCCAAAGAGGCGTCGACTTCATGGATTGGAGTCAGTGGCTACGGGTTGACTTCGAAGAGAAGCAACAGGGACAAAGGCGCGGTCGAGAAAGACTCAAGCTTCACGACCGCAAACAAATGATGGCGATCTCAAAGGAGAAGTAGTGCAGAGATTGCCCGGGGCTCGACTCAGAAAAGCTCAAATTGCTTCGCTTGCAACATTCATTCTTATGGGCCACTCCGCTCTGGCATCAGTTGCCTGGGTTCCAGAGTTTATTGATCGACTCAATGTTTCCTTCGTTACCTGGGGAACAATAATCGGTTTCAGTGTCATCGGATCGATAGCACCTTTGCTTTTTGCTTCAAGACTGATTATGCGTTTTGGTGCAAGGCCCATTATTCGCTTTGCCAATTACGGCGGGATGTTCATGCTGGCTTCACTAGCGTGGACCAACAATCCGGCGCTATGGATGGTCCTAAATATATTTTTTAACTTCTTTATGTCGCTTATGGGTGTTGCCGTTAACTCAAGTGCGGTATTACTTCAGAAGCAGATCAGCATCAACATCATCGGAAGAATGCATGCTGGTTGGTCATTAGGTGCAGTTGCCGCAGCAATTACGGGTGCTGTTTCAACTGTTTATCTGACACTTAATGTGTTTCTGCTGATTGTTGCCATCTTCACGGTTGTTGCACTCGAATTCTGTCTTCGCTGGTTGCTAAGCCCAGTCGAAGATGGCCACAACGAAGAGAAGGCTTCTGTTGTGAAGCGAAAGTTCTATCAGATGCCTTCCCAGCTTTGGCTTCTGGCGTTTGGGCTCTTCGCAGCAATTTATCCCGAGGTTGCAGTTATCGACTGGGCAGCGGTTTTCGCAAGAGATGTGCTCAATGCTGAACTTGCCCTAAGGTCGATTCCATTTGGTGTTTTCATGATCGGAATGATTATCGGCAGGCTTTCCATGACCAGACTTGCCGAGAAAATGCATCCGCACACAATGGCATCTCGCGGAGCGCTGCTTGCTGCGTTTGCGCTAGCCGCTGCTGCACTCTTTGCGGGTCCCGTTGCAGACGCTGATCAAGTTGCAGGATTAATCCTTGGATCTCTTCTCTGGGGCTTGGCTGGATTGGGGCTCGCTCCTGCTTCCCCAGCATTTTTCTCGGCAGCAGGTCACGTGCCAGGAGTATCAACCGCCTGGGCGGTGAGCAGATTGAGTCTGTTTAATTCATCGGTGGCTATTTTTGCTAAGGCCTACATGGGAGCTTTGGTTGAAGGGGTGGGCTTGGCAACAGCCTTCTTCTTCCCAGTGGTCTTGGCACTTATCTCGGCAGTTATCGCTGAGCAGTTTGCCAAGCGGGCACGCAAAGCGGATTTGGATGCGGCTGCCCCACCAACCGGACCGATTTCCATCGTTCCCGATGCCGAAGCTAGGTAGTGTGAGGGCATGACCCTGCTGAGGATTACTAATTCGCCTCGCGATTATGCATGGGGATCCACTGATCTCATCCCCAGCCTGCTTGGAAAAGACCCAGACGGCAAACCGCAGGCGGAGATTTGGTTTGGTACTCACCCCTCATCGGAGTCAACAGTTTTAGACCAGGTTGGAGGCAAACTTTCCGAAAGAGTTGGTCAACTCAGTTTCTTGGTGAAAATACTCGCAGCGGCTAAACCTCTTTCTATTCAAGCTCATCCGACCAAGCAGTGGGCGGCAAAACGATTTGCCGAAGGCTATCCGGGATACACAGATGCCAATCACAAACCCGAGCTGATTGCGGCCGTCAGTGAGTTTCGCGCACTTTGCGGATTTAGAAGACTGGAAGACATAACCGCTGATCTCACTGCTTTAGCAAAAGCTGATCAAATCTTTGAGCCATGGCTTTCGGCTCTTGGAACTGATGGATTAGAAGGAGCAACAAGCTGGGCTCTAAATCAGAATTCGCAAGTTGCGCAGCGACTAGTTGAAGGCGCTGGTCAAACATCCAGGGCAGCGCTAATTGCTGAGATAAACGAAAACTTCCCAAACGATGTTGGGCTTTTGGTTAGCTTGCTGCTGAACTACGTTGAGCTAGCTCCAGGTCAAGCACTTTATCTTCCAGCTGGAAACATTCACGCATATCTATCTGGCCTGGGCATTGAAGTGATGGCGACATCAGACAATGTTTTGCGCGGAGGTCTAACACCTAAGCAGATCGATATCCCTGAGCTACTTTCCATTGCAGACTTTAGAGAGCTTCTAAATCCAGTGGCTGTCCAGAAGCAGCTAACGCAGGGACTAACCGAGTATCAAACCGGTGAAAAGGAGTTTCAGGTTTATCGAGTGGAGCCAAGTGGCAGCAATCTGTTGGTCGATCTTCGACTACAGGGCAAAGCCATTGCTGTTTGTGTAGCGGGTGAAATCACAATCACAACTTCTAAGGACGAGTCCTTAGCTCTTAGACCTGGTGAGGCGTGCTATTTCGAAGCTGCAAACTACTTCTCTGTTTTAGGAAGCGGAACGGGATACCTAGCCTTCGGCTAGCGGTAGTTCACAAACTGCAGATCAACTGGCAGGTCTTTGCCCTTGAGAAGTGCAATGACTGCTTGCAGGTCATCCCTTGACTTTGAAGAGACCCTCAGCTCGTCGCCTTGGATCTGGGCCTTTACGCTTTTTGGCCCTTCGTCACGAATGATCTTGGAGATCTCCTTGGCATTTTCTGAGGCAATCCCGTCCTTCAGCTTGCAGGTAATTCGGTATTCCTTGCCGCTGGCTTGAGGTGCAGAGGCATCGAGGCTCTTGAGAGAAATCCCGCGCTTGACGAGCTTTGACTGAAAAACATCCAGGATGGCTTTGACTCTTTCCTCGGAGTTTGCCTTGATGACAATGTCTTTGCCGCTCCAGGCTATTTCGGCACCGGTTCCCTTGAAGTCGTACCTTTGGGCGATTTCTTTGGATGCTTGGTTGAGCGCATTGTCTGCTTCTTGTTCGTCAACCTTGCTTACGATGTCAAACGATGAATCCGCCACACCTACTCCTTTGCTCTTACTGCGGTTGAAGATCTGACCTCTAGGTCAATTGGCCAAGTGTCAAGCTGTTCGATGTTGGCAAGCGCTCGCTCGTCTCCGCTTTCTAGGATGTCAACAATCCAGTTAGCTCCGTGTTCGCCCTGCTCTTTAGTTTTTTGGTTGATGGTTGAAAGGCCATAGAAAACCCCCAGCGGGTGTCCGTCGAGACCAATTACTGATATGTCTTGCGGAACGCGCAGACCAAGATCGCGAGCTGCTTGAATAGCACCGAATCCCATTTCATCCGATGCACAAAATATTGCGGTGGGCTTGTTTCTTGGATCACCCAGCATCTGTTTGGCTGCGTAGTAGCCGCCGCCAACCGTGAAGTCTGCCTCTGCCATCCACTGCTCTTGGAAATCAAGGTTCGCATCGAGTAGTGCCTCGTGGTATCCGGTCTTTCTCAGATATGGCTGATGGAAATCCATTTCACTTGCAGGGTTTCCAGCAATCATTCCAATCTCAGTGTGACCAAGAGAAATCAGATGCTGCGTTGCCAATCTTCCCGCACCTTCATCATCAATTGAAAGTGATCTTGCGCCGGGGATTGGGCCTCCGATGCCAACAATTGGTTTTTTCAACGCGGTTAGTTTTTCTAGTTCTCTGTCGGAAAGCTTGAGGGCAACAGTCAAAACACCATCCACACGCTTACGAAGAACCAGATCTTCGAACACTCTCTCGCGATGACTTGACCCGCCTGATAGTGAATACAGTGTGACGTCATAACCTCTGCTAACCAGGGCGTTGATGATTCCCTCTAGGACGGCAGAAAAAAACCAGCGGTCAATAAACGGAAGCACCACTCCGATGTTTCGAGACTTGCCGGTGGCTAGGGTGTAGGCGGAAGATGATGCTACATAGCCGAGCTCCTGGGCAGCTTTTAGTACCCGCTCTCTTGCTCTGGCCGAGACATGGGATTTGCCATTCAGGGCTCTGGAAACCGTTGCAGTTGAAACTCCGGCCCTCTGGGCAACCTCGAAGATCCCGATCATGCAAAAACTGTAAACGGTTATTGAAGGCTTGGCTAGCCAAGGCTTAAATCAGGTATTCTTAGGGGTCGCTAAAGGCGAGGCAAGTTACCCAAGTGGCCAAAGGGATCTGACTGTAAATCAGCCGGCGTTAGCCTTCGGGGGTTCGAATCCCTCACTTGCCACGAAAACCCGCTCTATTTGAGGGGGATTTTTCGTTTCTTCGGTGTCACAATAAAGCCTTGCCCCACATCCAGAAGGGTTCATCTTGAACGCAATCTCCTCTTTCATTACCGGACGCAAAACCTCATGGGTAACGCTTCTGATCGGACTGGTCTTTGTTCTGCTGGCCTTTGGGCCCCTCGCTGCCCCAAAGTCAGATAACGCTCCGACAGACGGACTTCCGGCAAATAACGAGACGGTGCTTGTGAATAAGGCCCTGGAAGGACTGCCCGGAACGGACGGGACAGTAGCAGTGGTTGTCTACTCCTCGGACTCCGTCCTAAGCGATGCGCAGAAGACCTGGATCACCGGAACCTTTGACCCGATGAACCAAAGATTCGTGGACGGCGCAGGGGATAAGTTCTTGGACTTCACCTCCGCTGAGTTCAACGGAGCTGCATTTGTTCCCCCTGCCGAGATTTCTGAAAATGGCAAAGCTGCCGTCATCACTGTCCCACTTGATGAAATTGATGAGGTGGCGGAGCGAGCTGAGCGCATGGCTCAGATGCGAGCCGATGCCAAAGAGGGCATGCCCGCAGGCCTAGAAGTTCACATCACCGGCCCCGAGGGATTCATCGTTGATATCTCTGGCGTATTCGCCGGCGCTAACTTCACGCTACTTCTTGCAACAGTGATCATCGTTGCACTTTTGCTTCTGGTTACCTATCGATCGCCTGTGCTTTGGCTTGTGCCACTGATTGTTATCGGTGTCGCTGACGGCATGGCTTCTCAGATTGCTCCACAGCTTTCGAGCATTTTCCTCGGGGTCGTTGCAGACGGATCTGTCACAGGAATTCTTTCAGTATTGGTGTTTGGTGCCGGAACTAACTATGCGCTGCTGTTGATTGCGCGATACCGAGAAGAGCTACTTCTGAGTGAAGATCGCCACGTTGCGATGAACAAGGCGCTAAAGGGAGTGGCCCCTGCAATCTTGGCATCTGGTGGAACTGTCGCACTGGCACTTCTTACTCTGCTGTTTGCCGAACTGGGCGGAAACCGAACACTTGGAATTGTGGTTGCTGGCGGAATTGTTATGGCCATGTTTGCAGCTCTTGTTGTGCTTCCTGCAGCCATCGTTGTCTTTGGTCGCGGTTTGTTCTGGCCATTCATTCCTAAGTTTGGTGGAGTGAATAAGTCAGAGAGTGGGCTTTGGGCAAAACTCGGACGTAGTGTTAGCAAGAGACCTGTGGTTGTCTCAATCGCAGGTTTTGCCATTCTTGCAATGCTGAGCTTTGGAGCATCTGGAATCAAGGTCGGCCTGTCTTCGACAGAACAGTTCAGGGTTGCTCCAGAGGCCGCTATTGGTCAGGACATTCTTGCCGACGCATTCCCCGCGGGTGCGACCTCTCCCGCAATTGTCATTGTCAATAACGGCTTTGAGGATGAAGTTGCTAAGGCTGCTGAGTCAGTACCAGGTGTTGCCGAGGTAACAATTGGTGATTCCAATGCCACCATCACAAAGATCGACGTTGTAATGGATGCAGAGTCTCAGTCTGAGGCGGCCTACGAAATCATTCGAGATCTTCGAGCTGAACTTGGTTCGATTGAAGGAGCGGGGGCGCTGGTTGGTGGACTTGATGCACAGCGGCTAGACATCAAGGAAACCTATGCATCAGATCAGCTGACAGTTATTCCGCTGATTCTGATTTTGGTTTTCCTAGTTCTGGTGCTACTGCTTCGCTCACTGGTTGCTCCAATTTTGCTGCTACTGACTGTTGTGGCTTCCTTCTTCTCGGCTATTGGAGCTGCATGGCTGATCTTCGTAAACGTCCTTGGGCTGCCAGCTCTGGACCTGTCGGTATTTCTCTTCAGCTTCCTGTTCTTGGTCGCATTGGGTATTGATTACAACATCTTCCTCGTGACTAGAGCCAAGGAAGAATCCGAGAAGCTCGGTATGAAGGAGGGCATGATCAAGGCCTTGGCTTCAACCGGTGGTGTGATTACCAGCGCTGGAATTCTGCTGGCAGCAGTCTTTGCTGTCCTAGGTGTGCTACCGCTGATTGCGCTATACCAAATTGGAATCATTGTGGGTATCGGTGTGCTTCTGGATACGTTACTCGTAAGAACAGTGATTGTGCCATCACTTGCCTTTATCACCGGAAAGTACTTCTGGTGGCCAAACAAGTCGCTGGCTAAGAAGAACTAAAACTTCTTACAGACGAATCCAGGCAACCTGATCGTGCTCTAGCACACCCTCGACGGTTAGATCGTGCTGCGTTGTTGCCAGCAGCTCACCGCCTGGAAGGTTCACGGTTCCGCCAAAGTTTGCAATTACTCTGACGCCAGAGTTATCAAATGCGAGTGTGGTTTCGTCGCAGAGCTCTTCGACCCATTTCAAGTTTCCAAGTCCCATGTTGAATTCTTTACGAATCTTCAGAAGCTGCCTATACAGCTCAAGGGTTGAGCCAGCAACACCTCTCTGCTCACTTCTTGCGTAGCGGCGGTAGTTTTCTGGTTGCGGTAGCCAGCTCTTGCCTGTGTTATTAAATCCGTAAGCCGGTTTGTCAGACTCCCATGGAATTGGTACTCGGCAACCATCGCGACCAACTCTTTCGCCTTTAGTTCGGAAGAAAGTTGGATCTTCTCTGAAACTTGCATCGAGAGTTGTGTGCTCCGGAAGACCAAGCTCTTCACCCTGGTAGATGTAGGAGCTACCCGGAAGTCCAAGCATGAATGCGGTTGCTGCTCGACCAACACGTTGTCCACGTGCCTCATCGGGCTGCGGATAGCTTGGCCCAATACCATCACCCTGTTTCGGAACTTTGTCATAGGCCATGCGCGTTACGTGGCGAATAACATCGTGGTTAGAGAGCACCCAAGTGCTTGGAGCTCCCACGTTTCCAAACTCGCGCAATGATTCATCAACTACGTTTCTTAGCTTCGCTGAGTCCCATGGAGTTTCAAGGTATGCGAAGTTAAACGTCTGGTGATACTCGTCAGGCCTAACCCACTTTGCCATTTTGCTGAGCGGAAGTATCCAAGCCTCTGCACACATTGCACGGTCTTCATATTCATTTGCGACCTTGCGGAATCCGCGAATGACTTCGTGAACTCCTTCTTGACCCCAGAATGGGTGTGGCTTTTCTTCTTTTGGAGCAGAATCAGAGCCAGTCATTGAAGAGGAAACTTCTTCAATGTCTGGAAGAGCTGGATCTTTCACCAATGAGTGGGCAACATCCACTCGGAATCCGTCAACTCCGCGATCAAACCAAAAGCGCAGCACATCGTGGAAGAACTGTTCGACCTTCGGGTTTGCCCAGTTGAAATCTGGCTGCGATGAATCGAAAAGGTGCAAATACCACTGTCCGTCTTCCACCTGAGTCCAGGCTGGTCCTCCGAAAACCGATTGCCAGTTGTTGGGAGGCGTATTGGCATCTTTTCCTTCGCGGAAGACATACATGTCCCGCTCTGGCGAGCCCTTGCTTGCACGCAGGGCTGCTTGGAACAGCGGGTGCTGGTCTGAGGAGTGGTTTGGAACTAGGTCAATAATGATTCGAATTCCATGGGCGTGAGCTTTGGCCAAAAGGGCATCGAAGTCGGCCAGTGTGCCAAAACGAGGGTCAATGTCGGTGTAGTTGGATACGTCGTAGCCCGCGTCCTTCTGGGGAGAGGTGAAGAAGGGGGAGAACCAAATGGCGTCAATTCCCAGTTCCTTTAGGGATTCGAGCCTGCTCAGGACTCCTGGGAGGTCGCCCATTCCGTCCCCATTGCCGTCCGCAAAGGATCTGGGGTAGATCTGATAGATAACGGCGTGACGCCACCATTCCTGCTTGGAGCTCATGTCGTCTATGACCCTTTCAAAAAGCCCGACCGTAAAGGCTTACAGCCAGCCTTTGGTCTCCCACTACATTAGTTCTTATGAAGGTTTGGCGGGTTTCTAGTTAATGAATTCGTTACCTTTATTTCGGCTTATTGGAAAAGGTAAACGCTTACACACGCTTTAATTTTCACAAGTCGAGTTATCGATCTAAAAGGAGAGAAATGAACATCAAGAGAATTCTTGGCGCTTCTGTTGCGCTGGGTGTTGCAGCTTCAACGCTGCTAGGCGCCCTGCCTGCAAGTGCCAATGACAAGGTCATCACTGTTTGGGCCGATGAGTCTCGTGGTCCAAACCTAGAGAAGACCTTGGGAACCGTTGCCTCGCAGGCCGGTGGTGAGTGGGTAGCTGGTTACAAAGTTAAGGTTGTTACCTTCTCCAGCTTCGACGCACTAAAGACCGCTGTCGACAACGTAACCAAAGACGGACCTGACATTATCGTCGGTGCAAATGACTGGGTAGCAACTGGTGCAGCTAACGGAAAGCTCGCTGCATATGTTCCTTCGGCATCCGTCCGCAGAAACTTTAACTCCAACCAGTGGTTCGACCTTACATACAAGGGCAAGATCTACGGTGTTCCAGTTGACGTAAACAACGTTGCAATGCTTGTAAACACCAAGCTCACTGGAAAGAGACCAGCAACCCTAGGTGAAATGGTTGACTTCTACCTCAAGAACAAGACCAGCAAGGGTCTAGTTGCAGGTCTGTGTGTTGCAGGTGGTGGAATGTCATGGGGTGCTCACTCAATGCTCAGTGCTCTCGGTGGTGGTGCTTACCCAATCCGTAACGCTGTTGTTGACACCCGTCAGAACCCAGTACCAGCTACTGTTGCCACCAATATCGAGAAGTTCCTTCTCGACTCAAACGGCAAGAGCAATGGCTTCTTCCCAGCATCTGACACCGGTTGCAAGGACAACTTCCTAGCCGGCAAGGTCCCTTACGCCATCATCGGTAACTGGGAGTGGAAAGACTACGACGCCAAGGGCTTCTCAATGAACAACCTCATGGCTGTTCCTGGAGTAACCAAGGGTCGCTTCGGTGCTGCATTCGGTTCTGTATCTGCCGCAATGCTCACCTCCTTCGCTGAGAAGAACGGAAACGACGCAGCTGCTAAGTCACTGCTAGCCAACTTCTTCGCATCTGAGAAGGGCCAGGTTGCTTACCAGAAGTTCGAGCAGCGTCCACCAGCCAACAAGGCAGCTGCAGGCAAGTCCTCAGCCGCTCAGAAGGGCTTCGGAAGCGCAGCTGCTGCTGCATCTGTTCCACAGATCGGTGCAATCCTTAACGGTTCTGCCGGCAACCCTTCCTACTGGGATCTGCTTCCAGCTTTCTGGAACGACGTCCTAGTTAAGGGAGTAAAGCCAGGTGTGGCTGTTTCCAAGCTCAATGCTGCTTTCAAGAAGAACATTGTGAATGGAATGAAGAATCTCTAAATAAAGAGATCCAATGCTTCGGGGGCAGAGTAGTCTGCCCCCGAAGCATATTCATTTAGAACAAGTTAGATAAATGAAACTTTTCACCGGCAACAAGCTCGCAATCACAGCCAAGATCATCTTTGTCAGTATCACGCTGGCTCTTCTTGGGCTTCTTGCTCAGAGCGCATTTGCTTCCGGTGAGGGCGTAATCGCAGGATTTATTGCCTTATCAATGATTGCTCTCGCAATCGTCTACTTCTCGAAGATTTCAATTCCGATGAAGTTTTTCCTGCCAGGAATTTTGTTTCTAATTGCTTTCGTAGTTCTGCCCATTGCCTACACACTTGTGATGTCGGGCTTTCAATTCAAAACTGGAAACTACGTAGATAAACCAGTTGCGCTGGAAAGAATCATTGCTGATTCCTATGTTCCAGATGAGTCAGGTCTTTCCTTCGATGTGAAGGTCGGTCAGACGGATCAGGGCGAGATAGCACTACTGGCCACTGATTACATGGCAGGAGAGTATTTCCTCTCGACTCAAGAGTCATTCAAACCTCTTGATGTGTCAGAGGTAACCATCGATCAAGAACTCGGTATTGCGGTTGAGACCAGTGGCTTCACCGAGTTTGATAGTGATACCTTGGCGAACAGAGTCGAAGAATTTGCCGCCTTGAAGTTTGCAGGCCCCGGGGAATTCTTTTTAGCCCTTGAGGGCTTCGAGGTTGCCATTCCATTCAAGCCGGGTCTGGTTTATGACGAAGCTACCGATAGTTTCACAAGCCTCATAACTGGAGCCAAGTACATTGACAACGGCCGTGGTAACTATGCCAATGTGGCAAATCCCGAGGAGCTGTTGAATCCAGGATGGCGATCACCAATTTGGTTTGAAAATTACTTCTCTCTGGTAACCGATGAAAAGGTGAGAGAACCTTTCATAGCGGTCTTTATCTGGACAATGGTCTTTGCGACCTTGACGGTTCTGACTCAGTTCTCCCTCGGCCTTTTGGTTGCTCTGGCTCTAGACAGGCCGCTTATGGGTAGACGCTTCTATCGAATCGTCATAATCCTTCCCTACGCCGTCCCATCGATCATGAGCATTTTGATCTGGGGAGGTATGTTCGACACCGAGTTCGGTGCGATTAATGCACTTCTTGGAACCAAGATTGCGTGGTTCTTGGATCCGAATTTTGCAAGGGCAGCCGTAATCATCGTCAACCTCTGGCTTGGTTTCCCATACTTTTATCTAATTTCCAACGGAGCTCTCCAGGCCATACCCTCTGAGCTATCCGAGGCCGCTCGAATTGACGGTGCAAGCAATAGACAAATCTTCTGGCAGATCACTCTTCCTCTTCTACTGAAGATTCTGACCCCACTTCTTATTGCCTCATTCGCCTTCAACTTCAATAACTTCAACTTGATTTTCCTGCTCACGGGCGGTGGGCCAAGAAATGACTTGGATGGGGAAATAGCTGGTGCCACAGATATCTTGATCAGCTACACCTACAAGATTGCCTTTGGTTCACAGGTTCAGGATCTTGGACTAGCTTCAGCGATTTCGGTTGTGATCTTTGTCCTGGTGGCGGCAATTTCTCTCTATGGAATAAAGCGGTCCAAGGTATTGGAGGAGTTCATCTAATGAAATGGATTAAGGAAAATCTCTGGAGGCACAGCGTTGCCATTGCTGCAGTCCTCTTTGCCGCTTTCCCGCTCTACCTGGTAATTGTTACTTCCTTTGCATCCTCGGGATCACTGCAGCTGACCTCTTTCATTCCAAATGAAATCTCCATGGTCAACTACGACAAGCTATTCAATGACCCAACAATTCCTTATCTGACCTGGGTCTGGAACTCTTTGCTGATTGCCGGCTCTGTCGCTCTTCTGTCCGTAGTGATTGGTGCAGCCAGCGCCTTCGCATTTAGCCGTCTTCGCTTCAAGGGCAAGAAGATGGGGTTGCAAGCACTTCTACTGATTCAAATGTTTCCAGCAATCCTGGCGATCGCCGCTATCTACCTGATCATGGAGGGCATCGGAAACTTCGCACCCGAGTTTGGGCTTGGAACTCAACCAGGTCTGATTCTGGTTTATCTAGGTGGTGCGATGGGTGTAAACATCTGGCTTCTCAAAGGATTCGTTGATTCCATTCCGCTGGAGATTGATGAGGCGGCCAAGATCGATGGCGCCAGTGAAATGCAGACCTATTGGCAGATTTTCGTTCCCCTGGCCTCGCCTGTTCTAGCTGTGGTGACACTGCTGAGCTTTATTGGAACCTTTAACGAATACATCCTGGCCCGTTTGTTCCTAGTCGACATGGAAATCAGAACAGTTGCAGTTGGATTGCAGCAATTCGTGGCCGGCCAGTATTCAGAAAACTGGGGCGCATTTGCCGCAGGTTCAATTCTCGCCTCAATCCCGATTGTCATCATCTTCCTGTCACTACAGAAATACATTGTTTCTGGACTAGCCGGTGGAGCGGTTAAGGGATAGTTCTTTCAAAGTGGGGGCTGCGTGAAACGACATCTTCCGCTTTTATATGTTTTTCTCCTCTCCAGCTGTGTTCCATCTGAGGATGCGACTCAGGCTTTAGTTATTGATTTGCCGCAGTCAAAGCATGAACTTTTCACTGGGATTATTCAGAAGTTTGAAACGGATACTTCCAAAGTCGTCCTTCTAATTGATTCACAAACAGACCCGGACGCCCGCCCCGCAGACCTACTCTTCACCGACTCCACATCTCTAGCGTCGCTAATTGCCCAGTCAAGAATTTCTCCGATAGACAAAGGGCTAGCAAGCGGTCTGCTTGATGGCGCAGTCGAAACTTTTTCCAAGGACAACGAGCTCTATGGAATTCCATTTAGTTTTGAAACTGTCGCATTGGTTTGTCATCGCGATCTTGTTTCAAGTCAACCTGCAAGCTGGGAGGAGCTGGTCGATAAAGGCTACAAACCCTCCTTCACTCCCGGTAATGCATTTGAAACCTTGTTTTATCTATCTGGATTTCAGCATCCAGTTTCTGCAGAGAATGGTTTAGTAATGGAGAAAGCTGATGCTCAGCAGCTGAATACATGGCTAGCCAGCCAAAGGGCAGTTTTCTCGGTTGCTGATTATTCAGAGGTGGTTGGGAAATTTTCTCAGAAGAACAGCAGCTGTTTGATAGCAGGACCTTGGATGGTAGCGGCACTGAGCGAATTTGACCTAATAGCTATCGAGCTTCCCCAAGTTGGACCGGGTGCCCCTTTAGCTCCCGCCCTTAGCCTCGGGCTGGCTCTTTCCAATGATTCAATGAACAAGGAACTAGCAGAGCGTTTTCTGAGGCTGCTTGCAAGCGAGGATTCCCAACGGCAGATTTATGAACTCTCGGGAGTGTTGCCAGCAACATCAGCCTTTACTTCCGAGATCTCAAACCCTCTACTCAGGGCCCTCCTTGAAAGTGATGCAGAAGTGTTTCCGGTCCCTAATCTGAGGGGTTCTTTTGCTGAGCTAGCAGCGCTGGAAGAGTTAATAACTGATTCTCTCGCTCGAAACGACAACTTTGAAACAATCTACGCAAGGTATCTTGAGAAGCTAGGGGAAAAATAGGTATGGCTGTCCACGTTATGTCAGACGCACTTATCCATCACGATGGCTCTTCCTTGTATGTGCCTGAACAAAGGCCCAAGCTTGGGCAAAAAGTAAAGGTCAGAATTCGAATTCACGACAGTTTTGGCGATGTTAAGCAGGTCCTTATTCGCCAGAGCGACTCCGGTGAAGCATTCGTCGGAGAGAAACTAAAGGTTTTTGCAAAGCGACACGGTTGGAGCTGGTACGAGGGAAGCATCACCCTTCACAATCCTCAGGTTCACTACAGATTCTTTATTGAGCTAAAAGGCAACGAGAGTTACTGGCTAAATGCCAAAGGCCTTCACGAACTTGATCAATCAGACAGATTTGACTTTAGGGTAAACACCTTTAATTCAGTTCCGAAGTGGGCAACGGGAGCGGTGTTGTATGAGATCTTTCCAGATACGTTTTCGAGAAGTGAACATGCTGATAGCAGAGAAACCCCAGCTTGGGCCCTTCCAAAAAAGTGGGGAGACAAAGTAATTCCTAAAGGACCTGGAGTCTCAACGCAGTTTTTTGGCGGAGATCTGAAGGGCATTGAAGAAAAACTTGAACACCTAAAGACTCTCGGAGTCACCATCGTCTACCTGACGCCATTCTTTGAAAGCCGTTCAAATCACCGATATGACGCAGCGAGTTTTGACTACGTGGATCCTGTGCTTGGTGGAGATGAAGCTCTTTCCAGTCTCGTCGCCAAAGCCCACGCTCTAGGCATGAAGGTGATGGGGGACCTGACGGCTAACCACACCGGTTCAAGTCATGAGTGGTTTGTTGCAGCACATAAAAATCCGCAGGCCAAGGAGAGCCTGTACTACTACTTCACTGATAACAATCAGAAGTATGACGCCTGGTGGGGATTTCCAACGCTTCCCAAGCTGAACTGGAACTCAAGCGAGCTCAGAAGGCTTTTTACTAAGGGTAAGAACTCTGTAGTTGGCAAATGGCTTAGGCCTCCTTTTGGACTCGATGGATGGCGGATTGACGTTGCCAACATGGCTGGGCTGATTCGCGAGGATGATCTAAATCAAGAGATTGCCAGTGAGATCAAGAAAACCATGCAGGAAGTTTCAGAAGAAACTTTTTTGGTAGGCGAATTCACCGCGGATGCCTCAACCAGAGTGATTGGCGATAACTATCAGTCGGCAATGACGTACTCCAATTTCACCAGACCAATCTGGCGCTGGCTGTGGAATCCTAAGGAAAAAAGAGAAGAGAAGCAGATTGGTGTTGGACGCAAAGGCATAACTGCTACTCAGATGATTGAGCTCCACAAAGAGTTTGCTTCAACTTTTCCCTGGCATGTGAGACTGCACAACCTAAATGCCCTTGATACTCATGACACAGGCAGATTTAAAACCTTTGCTATTCCCTCTTCTCACAGAGTTGCTGCAACCCTTCAATTCACTCTTCCAGGCATTCCGATGCTATTTGCAGGGGACGAGTTTGGACTGGATGGCACAACCGGTGAAGAATCCAGGACGCCCATTCCTTGGAATGGTGAGCGAAAATCAGATACCTCCATGATTTCTTTCTATACCGATCTAGCCAGACTCAGAAAAAAGCATCGGGCTTTAGTGGATGGATCAGTGCGATTTATTTACTCGTCTAAGGAAGCGCTGATGTTCACAAGAGAGAACAAAACAGAGACAATTCTGGTTTGCGTTTCGCGCGGTAGGGACAAAAAGATCGAGCTTCCAAAACACACAGTTGCATTTCCAGAAAGAGCGGAAAACCTACTCGGCGGTGGAAAGCTAAAAGTTACATCGGGAAAGTTTGCCTACGAGGCTAAGGCGCTGGACACACAGATATGGCGTTTGCCTAGCCCTGTTCGCTAGTGCTAATCTGTCTCGGTTACATCGCCCCGATAGCTCAGTGGTAGAGCACTTCCATGGTAAGGAAGGGGTCGACAGTTCAATCCTGTCTCGGGGCTCGATCGATTAGATCTGGCGGGGTAGCTCAGGTGGTTAGAGCGCACGGCTCATAATCGTGAGGTCGCGGGTTCGAGCCCCGCCCCCGCTACGCCAGAACCCCAACCCTCAGATGCTTGAGGTTTTCTAGGTATTTGATGCCTTCGACTTCGTTGAATTCAAGTTCGTAGTTCTCTAGTTTGAATCTATTTCTCAGAGGCATAAATTTCTTAAGAAATGCTTTGGCCTCGTACTCAGCCAAGTTCATACCAAGACAGGTGTGTGGTCCATAGCCGAAGGCTAGGTGGGGCTTTCTTCCCCTCTCCAGGTTTACCTCATCCGGCGAATCCCACTCAGTGGGGTCGTGATTAGCTGAGGCAAAATGCAGGCGCAGGTACTCAGGATTCTCAGGGTTGAATGTTTTTGGATTAATTCTTTCAATCGCGGGTAGCGGCGAGAGAAATCTGAGCATCTCGTTGATGAGATTTCTTTCTAGCTCTAGCTGGGTCGCAATTTTGTCTGCGTCTTGCGGGACTTTCAGCAGGTGCCACATCATTCCTGAGATTAGTTTTATTACTGTGTCTCTTCCTCCAGCCAGGAGCACTCCCGCGTATCCCTTGAATTCAGACTCAGTGATTTTTTCTCCGGAAGGTCGCATAGCTCTGAGCTGACCCCAAATGTCATCCGATTCTTCTGGTTCTGAAAAAACTCGATTTAGATACTCGTGCAGAACCGCGCCATCTCTTGTTGGCCCAGCAGCAGTCCAAACATCCGGACCCCAGGAGACCCATTCATCTTTGTCTTGGGGACGGGCGTAGATGATGCTGAGGCAGCCCACTACGAAGGGCAGCGCCAAATCGTCATAAACATCGAAGCTCTTTTTGTTTTGGAGCAGATTGTTTAGAAGATCTTCTGCAGTTTTTTCAAAGTCTGGCAGCAGGGCTTCTAGCTTGGGCCTGAGGAACACTGATTGCACAGCGTGTCTGTAGTCGGTGTGCTTGGGGGGATCAACCTCAAGGGGAATTTGCCGGTAGTCCCTGACATCTCTGTCCCCCTGAAGATCGCTCGAATAGTTCTCATAGTCCCTGGCCGCTGTCCTCACAGCCTCGTAGCCGACGATGTTTTTATGAGCTTCCTTAGTGAAGGCCTTCATAATTTCCCCTTTACTAGGCAAGAGATTACCCTTTACATATGGTGAACCAGGCACTCGAGGGCAAGCGTTATCCCAGAACCGCCCCCTACCTAGTTGGTAGGGAGAAGCTTCGGGAGTTTGCCAAGGCAACCATGCTGGACGAGGCACTCCTTGGCGAAGATGTCGTTGCTCCCACCACCTTCCCAGTTGTGATTCAGGAGCAGAGCTTGAAGCTCGTCATAACTGACCCGGAGGCGGGACTAGATTTTTCGAGGGTTGTTCACGGAGAGCAGAGATTTGTTTACACAAGAGCGATAGTCGCCGGGGATGAGCTAACCAGCGAGCTGAGTGTTGCTTCGATAAAGACCCTCGGTGGCAACCAGATGATTACTTTCAACACTGAGATTTTTGATGCCCAGAACCAGTTGGTCTGCACGGCCATTTCAACCCTCGTGGTGAGAGGTGAAAATGCCTGAGATCAAATCGCTGAGCATTGGCCAAGTTGTCGCAGAAAAAGTTTTCAAAATAACTCGCGACTCTCTGGTGAGATACGCAGGAGCATCTGGAGATTTCAATCCAATCCACTATCGAGATGATGTTGCTAAGTCCGTCGGTCTACCCGGCGTTCTAGCGCACGGCATGCTCACCATGGGAGCCTCTATCTCTTCGGTTATTGCTTGGGCCGGATCACCATTAGCGGTTGTTGACTACTCAGTTAGATTCACAAAGCCCGTTGTCGTTCCTCCAACCGGATACGCGGAACTCAAAGTGGTTGCGACTGTTGGCCTGATAGAAGAAGAAAACTCCAGAGTCAGAATTGATTTGACAACAACATTTGAAGAAAACACTGTGCTTGGTAAAGCCCAGGCGTGGGTGAAGCTTTCATGAGTGGTGTAGTGCCACTTGCCCAGCTAACAACTATGCGCGTTGGCGGAGTGCCAAAGGAAATTGTTCGCTGTGAGAATTCCCAGCAGCTATACGAGGAAATTTCCAACTCAATCAAAAATCATGAACCATTTCATGTTCTAGCGGGGGGTTCAAACACCGTCTTTGCGGACGAGCTTTCTGAACTGAAGGTCATTCACATAGTTTCCAAGGGAGTT
>Ga0207937_1000120_pt1 | contig 25936 bp, 28 predicted proteins | sample LakMenEpi04Sep11_FD_150668 | JGI IMG/M metagenome (GOLD analysis project Ga0207937, IMG submission 150668) | Freshwater microbial communities from Lake Mendota, WI - 04SEP2011 deep hole epilimnion (SPAdes) | ecosystem: Environmental > Aquatic > Freshwater > Lentic | place: Lake Mendota, Madison...
CTGGTGCAGGGGTATTAGAAATTGCAAAATCCAAAGGCATCCCCACCTTAATGATCAATAAAGAAGAGTTTGCAAGCACAGGCTATTTAGAAAGCCTACACAATGCAGATATTCATTTTATAGTACTTGCAGGTTTTTTATGGAAAGTACCCGAAGTGTTGGTGAACGCTTATCAGCCAGGAATTGGCGATGCGAAGGGTATTATTAATATTCATCCTGCATTGTTACCTAATTATGGCGGCAAGGGGATGTATGGATCACGCGTGCACGAAGCTGTGGTGGCATCAGGCGAAAAAGAAACAGGCATCACCATCCATTGGGTAGATGCACATTATGATGAAGGCGATATTATTTTTCAGGCAAGATGTGTTGTAGATCCTAGCGATACGCCAACGAAAGTTGCAGAAAAAATTCATGAATTAGAGCATCAACATTTTGCACCATCGATAGAAAAGATTTTATTGAAATAAAAAAGGCTTTATTTCGATTTTGACTTTTTTAATTCCAATGATTGAGCCATTTTAGATTCAATTGGCTCATCAAATAAATAAGTGGGAAAACTTATCAATTCCATATTTAATACTTCTGAAAGCTTAGCAATTGAAGCTAAGGAAAGATTCTCTTGACCCTTCAATATTTTATTGATATACTGTGGACTCACTTCAAGTTTTTCTGCTAAAGCTTTCTGAGTCATATGTTCTTGCTTTTCAAGGGCAGCAATAATTCTTAGGGCTATATTACTTGAATAATTTAGCCACTTTCTATTTTCAATTCTAAATTGAGCGTTTTGTAAATAATTACTTTGTGCTTTCATACATTTTATTTTAATCGATTAAACCAGCTCTATCAATAATACCTTGGGTTTTTAAAAATGATTGAACTCGTTTTAATTTATTTATCTCTTGATCAAAATTCAGTCCAATCATTTTAAGCTTTAACTTTAGTATCCCTCCTGTTATAATAATTGTTCCATCATTTAATTCTATTCCATAAAATCTGATAATTGAATTTTTAAAATCTGGTCTCGCTTTTCGATGTGAGTCATTAAATGTGTTTAGAGAATAAATATTTTGATGCAGCTTTATAAATATTCTATCTAAACTTCTGAGAGTTGTTTCTTCTTTCATTAAATCAGCATAATATAATTCATTATCCAAACTAGCTATTTCAATCTGAATTTTTTCAACCATGTCAGATATACTATAGCCTTCCCAGTACTGATTGTCAAATCCGATAGACTCTTTCTCTTTTATAATAAAGTCAATCAAATATTTCATATCTGTCCAACATTCGTCCATTAATATGGAGTAAATGTCACGCTGCATTCCATCAATTTCATCCTCTGGATAACAAACAGACCACAAATCGCAAGAACTTGACTTTGTAAAGATAGGTATAAAATTCATAAAATCAACTTATAGGTTTATTTAAAATAAGAAAGTTTTTCCTTTAAATAAACAATTTAAGGTGCTTTAATTCAAATAGTTAAATGAATTATACGTTCGAAAAAAAACTAGTGTGCATAAAAAAAGGCCCCGAATTTTCGAGACCTTCATTGAAATATTTTTAAACCTACTTTATTTTTTTCTTCTTGTTCTTCTTTGATTAGCTTCATTAATTTTTTCCAAACTCAATGGTGTTCAACCATTCTAATAAAACTTTAATTTGAAATTTAGTTTGTGCTGTGTAAATAGCGCCAGTAGAATTGCTTAATACCATAAATGATCCACTCACTCCTTTATCTTCTGTAGCAAGGATATAATTTGAACGCTGAATTTTAAAATTACTATTTGCATTTTGCAAAGCTGTCAAAGCATTTTGAAGGTCTTGTTTTAACAGTGTAAAAGCTTCTTGACTTTGAATTTTTAAGGTATCAATTTCTTGTTTGTAAATGTATTGATCGTTCTTTATAATTATCTCTACACTATATTGATTGTTGTTAGAAAAAATATAACTGTAATTTAATTTACCGTTATTGCTAGACTTGATGGCGTTGCTGACTGAATGGGTTCCGATTGAATTGCTAGTCGCTTGAGCAGATAAAGTACTTGAATAACAAGCAATTAGCAAAACAAACGCAGCAAGGGGGAAATTGCGCATGTGTTATTTTTCGCGAAAATACACCAATGTAAATCACTAACAAATAAAAAGCATATTTTTGATTACATAAGCATAATTACATATATGAAAAAAATCTTTACTATTCTTTTATTTACCATGTTTTGCGCCCAAGGAAACAGTCAAAAGCTAGGACTAATTTTAAAAGGTTCAAGCACAGGCATTGGTGCCGATTTGGGATATAGAATAAATTCAAAATTCTTAGTTAAAGCTGGCGTTGATCAAATAAAATATAATCTAAATACAAGTTTAGAAAGTGGTGAAACGAGTTTTGACGCCAATGGTTCGATTGGTGCAGGAACAGTTGGTCTTTTGTTAGATTACCAAATATTTAAAAAAATATATGTATCTGGCGGATTAGTGATGAATAATTTTGAAACGAACTTCAAGGGCAAAGTGAAAAATGATATTACTTTTGGTGATGTCATTATTGATAAGAATAAAATAGGCGAGATCAATTGGACCATTAAACCAAAATCAACCATTGCACCATATATCGGATTAGGTATTGGTAATTTATTGAACCAAAACAAAAAGTTGAATATTGGTTTTGAAATTGGATCCATATTTCAAGGGCCTCCAAATTTTGAAATTGTAAGTAACGGATTTTTTAGTGCTAACTCAAGTCCTGAATTTGATCAGGCTGGCAAACTAAATTCAAATTTTTCATCTTTTCAATTTTACCCAGTCATAAAACTAAATATTGCTTACGCATTAAAAACATTTTAATTTAACCTTATGAAATTAATTCAACTAATTTCTTCGAAAAAAAATACAACCAAGTTTTTATTTATCTTAATGATTTCGTCAACTATAGGTATGAGCGGTTGTAATGTAAAAGAAGTCTTAACAGATGCAAATGGCCAAAAGAGATCTTTCATCTTATTTAATCCAAATTTCTTATTAACGAATTATCAAATAAGAATAGTAGACTCCTTAAATAAATTTATTACAGAGGACTTGAGGGTAGAAGTATTATCCAATAAGAAAATTGTAAATGATGAAGGTTATTATACACAATCATTTATCACCTCAAATGGTGTACTTAATTTTTCTGTAGATCCCAATGAAAATATTTCTGCAACTGATTCGATTGAATTTTCAGTATTGGTGAGTTCAGACAATCAAAAGATTATTCCTACAAAATTAAAATATAAAGGAAGTAGTAAATTTGATAGGATATTTAAATTAACCGTTAATAAAACACCAAATAATAATACAAGTTCAATACAATCCTACAATGCCTCTAATTCAACTACAAAGAAATCCTTTGCGGATGATTATACATTCAAAGAAAAAATAACAATTAATGGCGAAGAATTAGCATTTCGAAATAAAGATAATCTTGCTTTTTTATATAATATTGATCCCGCCTTTAGAATATGGATTCTTGATAAACCTAATAATTCAACTAATTATAGTACATATAATATTATCAATATGTCAGGTAATTTAAGATCTATCAACAATACAAATATTAAGGTTTCCTATAGAAATATAGTGGATTTGAATACAATGGACTATATCTTAAATTTTTTGGGGTCAGATATAAATAATAAACAAATTTATTTAAGTGTTTATAGGAATGGGGCCACTAATTACTTTAATGGATCAAAATTTATTAAAACATTACCTATTAAAAATTGGGATGGTAATATTGCATTCCCAATTGGTACAAGATTGACAAATATTCAAGTTGTAAGTAGGCTGGTTAATACTGAATTAAAAGATTGCCCACAAGGTTTTAATTTCAATTTCACCAATATCCCAAAAGGGGCAAGCCCAGAGTTTGAATTTATTGCTTACAGAAATGATGATAATGACAAACGTTTCTATATCAGCAATGCAGGAGTAGCTAAAGTAGATGAAAAAAATCCTACCTACAATACTGGTGAAATTTTATATAGCAATATTTCAAATAAAGTAGTCTTTAAAAATAATAGTCAATACTACTTAGAGCCAAGTACTGTAATGTTAAGTGGAGATGGCGCATGTGCAAGTAAAACAGACATCAAAATTATCCCAAGAGCCAATATGGTAAAATACAAATTAGTGATTGAAGCGCAGTGTAAAGAAAGTAATTTCGCAGTAACGCCAAGTAACAATTTGCTTTTTAGAAAGAAAGGGACAATAGAATGGGAAGGTTTATCAATTAAAAATGGTATTGGTACTGTTTATTTAGAAAACAATGCCGAATATGAAGTGACTGGGACATCTGGAAAATATAAATTAGACTTTAATTTTTCAAATAATCCAGCTTCTTTTGAAACTCAAAAAACAACTAGTTTAATTAAAAACTCAGACTTAAATAATATGCTTTATTCAATTGAGAATGATACAAAAGAAGCGGGAACTAAATTATTGAAAATGAAAATCATTTTCAATCAAGGCGCTTGCCCATTTAACTAGTTTATAACTTTATTTTTTGTTGATTCAATATTCAACTCCTAAAGTTAAATTTAATATCTCTGGTTAAGATATGTTTAACCAGGCATACGAGAAATGTATTTCTCGATCTCCTTGATTTGATCCAACACTTGTTTAGTGGAAGGCTTGCAAGCTTTTGCTTTGCGGAAGAAATCTTTAGCGGCACGGAACTCGCGCTTATTCATAAAAATTTGACACATACTTAAATAAGCCACTGCTTCGGATTCTTTATCTGGAATGCCTGCACGAATAGCGGCACGGATATAAGCTTCACCTTGTTTGGTATCTCCTTTTTGCATCGACATCATGCCTAATTGTAATTTATTTGCACCCTCCGCTTCTGGCATCGCCGAACCAAGGTCGTTACTCATTTTAAGATGCTTCTCGGCCGTATCAAAATCTTGTTTTGCCATGGCGATATTGCCCTTAATGGTGTAGTAAGTGCTTCTTACAGGTGTATATAATAAATTAGGGAACCAGATGGTTGCTAAAATACGCTCCACTTCTTCGATATTACCCGCTTCCATCGGCGCTTGCACTAAACGCAATGGACCAATGAAAATATGACTCAATAAACCAATTAAACCAAGCATATACAAAGGGAAAACAGGCCAAAAATTAGCCAGATCGGTTATTTGAAGGATAGCAGCGCCAAAAATGGCAATTAAACTTAACCAAAAACGATACTTGATAATGATATTGTAAAAGCCCATAATGATGTCGATTTGAGCTGTGAAGATACCAAATTATAGCATAATAATGAGCAGCAGCGATAAAGTATGGATGCTTTAAAAAGAATAGTTATTTTTGTCCTCCTTAAACGGTCTTTGGACCTAGTTAAGACTCGAATCCCAGTGGTTCGATGGTCCCGTAGTTCAATGGATAGAATAGGTGTTTCCTAAAGGTTCCAGTATTGATTTGACTAAAAGATTGTCAATAGTGAATACAGGGTTAGATTTGTGATTAGTTGGAGAACTGAAAAATTTAAAGTGTGTAGTAAAAGTGTGTAGCAGGATTGTATATTTGAAATAATACTAACGTCCCATAGTTTAATGGATAAAACAAGAATTTCCTAAATTTTAGATGCAAGTTCGATTCTTGCTGGGACGACACTAAAAAACCCTTGCATCAGAGCGAGGGTTTTGTTTTATGACTTTCGGGAATATTCCTCTAACTCAAGACTTAAATATGTTTCCCTAAACTCCCACAAGTAGAATTCTTAAACTGATAGTTCCCCAATTCTAAGATGTCAAGAGTTGATTTTCGGGGTAGGTTTATGTGTAAAATAAAATAATTCATTTGATTACGTATAATAATTTTATGTTATAGTGACATTGAATAACACGCTAATTTATAGCGACAATCTACCTATATTTGGGATGATAGGCGAATGTTTATAGCGCCTATATACTAGTTAGCGGGCATTGTGAAAGACAGAACAAAGACAAGCAGACAGTCCAACAAATAAGGACAATGAAACAGCACGTTGAAAACTTAAAGAAAAAAGAATTAATTTACTGAACGATTAAAAAGCCTAAACAAAAATAAATTATGCTGACAGACATAAATCCGAAATTACCAATGCGTGATAAAATCGCAACTAAAGAATATTACATAGACAAATTGAAGTTTATCGAAATTTCCGACTACGGAGATTATTTGTTGATAAGAAAAGACAATGTCGAAATTCATTTCTTTGAATTCAAAGACCTTGAACCAAAAGATAACTACGGACAAGTTTATATCAGAACAGACGACATTGATAAACTCTACCAAACGTTATTGGACAATAAAGTTTCAATTCACCCAAACGGACATTTAGAAACAAAACCGTGGGGACAAAAGGAGTTTGCACTGCTTGACCCTGACAATAACTTACTGACTTTTGGACAAACTCTAAAATGATTAATTTAACTGACCATAATAACGTGAAGGAAAAACAACGACCCGCTAACAGCAGCTACCCAAAAGGCGGGGTTTCGTGTTCCAAAGACAGTTTTGTGGTTAATCAAACATTAGTTTTTCAAATCAAGTTTTGTCGTAAAAGTCCCGCCCTTCGGGTAGCCGCCAAACGTTGTACGCAACCCTAAAACGGCATCCCATTCACCTTCAAGCGACAGAATACTTAATTCAAAGTCTCTCATGGGCGACCGCACATTGCAGCACATTTGCAAGGTACACAAAACCCCGACACAAAGCCAACCTTGCAAAAGAGCTGCAATTGCCAACACACGGCAACCAGTCTTTAGTGCGACAGATTACCGCTGGCTTTTAATAAATTTGCAACCACCACATGGTGGACAGACAATATGAAACTATACATAAAGAACATGGTTTGCAGCAGATGCAAAATGGTAGTAAAAGCCCAATTGGAAAGTAAGGGGCTCCGCCCCTTATCTGTCAATTTGGGCGAAGTAGAAATTGAAGGCGACTTATCAAAAGACCAATTATCACAGTTGGACACATCTTTAAAATCATTAGGCTTTGAACTCATTGACAACAAAAAAAGCCAGACAATTGAAAAAATAAAAACTGCCATTGTAACATTGGTACACCATTCAGACCATAACTTAAAGACAAACCTTTCAGAGTTCATCACTTCACAAATACACCAAGACTATAACTATTTAAGCAACTTGTTTTCAGAAGTAGAAGGAACAACCATTGAAAAATATTTCATTGCCCAACGCATAGAAAGAGTAAAAGAATTGATAGTTTATGACGAACTAAGTTTATCTGAAATTGCAGACCAATTGGGCTACAGTAGTGTTGCTTATTTATCAAACCAGTTTAAAAAAATAACAGGTTTTACACCAAGTCATTTTAAATCGTTGAAAGAACACAAACGTAAAAACATAGAAGAACTGTAAATCTTACAACTCTAATACAAAATTCCACAACAGCTACCCCAAACACTCAAATTACCTTTGTGTCAAACAAATTAACAATGACACATACTTATAAAGTTACAGGCATGACTTGCAGCAGTTGCGAAGCAAAAGTAAAAAGCAGTTTATTGATGTTGCCTAATGTTACCGAAGTGGAAGTTTCAAAAGAAAAACAATCAGCAACCATTACAATGGAAAAGCATATTGCTCTTTCCACATTTCAAAATGCGTTGGATAAAAAATATTCCATTACAGCCGCAGAACACAATGAAACAGCGCAACAAGCAAAAAGCTGGTTTGCTACATACAAACCAATCCTAATAATTTTTGCCTACATAACCACCATTTCAATTATTGCAGGAATACAACACAGTACATTTCATTGGATGCAAGCCATGAATATTTTTATGGCAGGTTTCTTTCTTACTTTTTCCTTCTTTAAAATGCTTGACCTGAAAGGTTTTGCTGAAAGCTACAGCATGTATGATATTGTAGCAAAGAAAATAAAAGCATGGGGTTTTATTTATGCCTTTATAGAATTGGGATTGGGTATTGCGTATGCTACCAACTTTCAACCTTTCGCTACGAATATTGTTACGTTTGTTGTAATGACAATCAGTATAATTGGGGTTTTACAGAGTGTATTAAACAAAAGAAAAATACAATGTGCCTGTTTGGGTGCAGTATTTAATCTGCCAATGAGTACGGTAACAATTATTGAAGATGCCTTAATGATTGCCATGAGTGGAATAATGCTGATAACCATGCTATAAACCAGTACATTTTAAAAACCTATCTTTGCTACGGTGAAAAAAATAGTTGTCATATTGCTTCTCTTAATCTATGGTTCTGCAACCATGGGGGCAACTATTCATATGCACTATTGCATGAACGAGTTTGTTGGTTGGAGTTTGTGGCATGGTGAAAAAGAAAAGGAATGTGGCAAATGTGGCATGAAGGAAAAGAAAGGAGGTTGCTGCAAAGACGAACACAAACAAGTAAAACTTAAAACCGAACATCAAAAAAGTGCAACAGCACAATACATTCAGTTTTTAGATGTTCCTGCATTAATTACTCCCGTTGCGGACTTTAGCTTTAAAGTAACACCAACATCACTGGCTTTTCCTGTATCTAATGCTCCGCCTAAAATCCCAAGAGAACGGCTTTACATTCTTCATTGCGTTTTTCTGATTTGATTTACTGTTAGTTTTTGTATGCCGACACTATAAAAGTGCATCGGCTCAATGTGCATCTCATAAATCAATAATTAAAACTCAAAAGAAATGAAATCAATAATATTACTGGCAGCAGTTGTTTTATTATCAACCACAGCTTGCCAATCTCAAATAAATAATGCCAAAACTGAAACCGTAAAAGTTTATGGCAATTGCGGAATGTGTGAAACCACTATAGAAAAAGCCGCCAACAAAAAGAAAATTTCAAAAGCCGACTGGAACGAAGAAACCAAGATGGCATCTATCACTTACGACAGTAAGAAAACAACTTTGGATGCAGTTTTAAAAAACATAGCCCTTGCAGGTTATGACAATCAAAGTTTTCTTGCACCTGATGCAGCTTACGATAAATTACCAGGCTGCTGCAAATACGACAGAGAAAAAAAGCAAGTGGCGATTGTAACACAACCAGCAAAGGACACAACAAAGCCTATGCAAAATCATGGCAGCCACCAGTATGACGGCATGAACAATACCTCACAGGAAACAAACCAGTTGACGGTAGTTTTTGACACTTACTTTGCTTTGAAAGATGCGTTGGTAAAAACAGATGGCAATACAGCATCAGCAAAAGCTAAAGATTTGGAAACTGCTATCAATGCAGTAAAAATGGACAAGTTGCCAATGAATGTTCACACCGTTTGGATGAAAGTGTTAAACGACCTGAAAGAAGATGCAGAACATATAAACGGAACAAAGGACATATCACACCAGAGAGACCATTTTATGAGCCTTTCAAAAAATATGTATGAGTTAATTAAAGTCGTAAAACCAGCGGAAACTGTTTATTACCAGTTTTGCCCAATGGCAAACGATGGCAAAGGAGCAAACTGGTTAAGTAAAGAAAGCGGAGTAAAGAATCCTTACTACGGTTCTCAAATGCTTAGTTGCGGCAAAACAGTTGAAACTATTAAGCAATAATAACAAAGGGCATGATTGCAAAAAACAGTCATGCCCTATTTAATCTCACACAAATGAAATTTTTGAAATGGCTATACAAAAAACTCTTTGTAAAAAAGTGTTGTCGTTAGCAATACTTTTTACATTACTCATATCAAATTTATTTGCTCAAAAAATAGTTCGGTACGACTTGTATGTAAAAGACACTATTGTAAATTTTACAGGAAAAGCAAAAAGAGCAATCGCAGTAAACGGGCAAATTCCTATGCCCACACTTACATTTACCGAAGGCGATACAGCAGAAATTTATGTACATAATGAAATGAATGAAGAAACATCTTTGCACTGGCACGGCTTGTTTTTGCCTAACAAAGAAGATGGTGTACCTAACCTGACACAAATGCCCATCAAGCCTCATACTACACATATTTACAGGTTTCCAATTATTCAAAACGGTACACACTGGTATCATAGCCATTCAGGTTTGCAAGAACAAATAGGCATGTATGGAAATTTTGTAATGCTTAAAAAAACAAATGACCCAACTTTTAGAAAAGGCATTGATGATTTGGCAACCGTTCCCATAGTGTTAAGCGAATGGACAAACATAAAACCTGAGAACATTCATAGAATGTTGCACAATGCAAACGATTACCCGGCATTGAAAAAAAATGCAGTTCAGAGTTATGGAGAAGCCATTAAAGCAGGGCATTTTAAAACCAAACTAAAAAATGAATGGAAACGAATGTTGGCAATGGATGTAAGCGATGTGTACTACGATAAAATTTTAATGAATGGTAAACCCAGTACAGACCTTACAAGAATTGAAGGGAAGCAATTGAAAGGCGGTGATAAAGTCAGGCTTCGTATTTCAAATGGTGGAGCATCATCATACTTCTGGCTTACTTATGCTGGTGGAAAAATTACTGTTGTTGCTAATGATGGCAACGATGTAGAACCTGTTGAAGTGGACAGGTTGATTATTGCCGTTTCTGAAACTTACGATGTGGTGGTAACAATCCCAGCAGAAAATACAGCCTTTGAATTTTTAGCAACAACCGAAGACCGTACAAATTCAGCATCTTATTATATCGGCAATGGCATTAAACAATTGGTTTCACCGCAACCAAGACTGAAATATTTTGAAGGGATGAAGATGATGAACGACATGATGAAAATGAATGGCGATTTGGATGATATGGGTATGAACATGAGCCTGAATCAAATGGATATGAATGTAGTAATGTATCCTGAAATTACTGGAGATGCTAAACCAAAGCAAGATGACAAAGACCCAAACCGCTATAATGCCAATGCTTTGGCAGATATTGTTACGCTGAATTATGCTATGCTTAAATCTCCAATCAATACAGCCCTTCCAAAAGATGCACCAGTAAAGGAATTAAAATTTACACTTACAGGAAATATGAACCGCTATGTTTGGAGTTTAGACAACAAGGTAGTAAGCGAAGCAGATAAAATTTTAATTAAAAAAGGTGAAAATATTCGTATCGTTATTTATAATAATTCAATGATGCGGCACCCCATGCACTTGCACGGACACGACTTTCGTTTGTTAAACGGGCAGGGCGACAATGCACCACTTAAAAATATTGTGGACATTATGCCAATGGAAACCGACACTTTAGAATTTAACGCCAATGTAGAAGGTGATTGGTTTTTTCATTGCCATATTTTATATCACATGATGAGTGGTATGGGCAGAGTTTTTACTTACGAAAATCAAGCAGCCAATCCTTTAATACCAAATCCTAAACTGGCACAACGCAAATTATTTGCAGACGACAGAAAAATGCACTTCATGTTTCAAAATGATTTTGCAACAAATGGTAATGACGGAGAAATGATGTTGCAAAATACCCGTTGGAGCATTGGCAGCGAATGGCGTTTGGGTTATCACAACATGCACGGATATGAAACAGAAACACATATTGGAAGGTACTTAGGAAAAATGCAATGGCTTATGCCGTTTGTTGGATTTGACTGGCGTTACAGAAAAATGGGAATTGACGAACAAGAAAAAAATCTCTTTGGACAGACCAACACAAAAGACAACAGGGCAGTGTTAAGTTTGGGAGTAAACTATACTTTGCCTATGTTAGTTCGTTTTCAGACAGAGATATTCACTGATGGTATAGTTCGTTTGCAATTAATGAGAGAAGACATTCCCGTAACAAAACGGCTTCGCTTTGCTTTCATGGTTAATACTGACAAAGAGTATATGGCTGGACTGAATTATATTTTTAATCGCAACTTTTCCTTGCGGACACATTATGACAGCGACATGGGTTTTGGTGCAGGGTTGACATTCTCCTATTAGCCAACGCTGCAAGTCAGGTACTTTGGGCAGGCACACGAGGCGACACACAAAGCCAACCTGCCCAAACAACCTGCCTTGCCCAACGCACAGGCAACAGTCTTTTATTTCGGGCAGAAAAGAAACATTCGGTTGACACAGTACGACAAAAAAGAAGGGTATGCGTACAACAGGGGGTTTGCCAAAATACGGGCTGACCCAAGTTATCTTCATCAGTGGTAATTCTATTTTGCTTCATATCCAGCCGACGGAATTCTATTCGGCTTTTTGTTGTTATCTTCATCAGCAGTTTTTCAATCATCATCGGTACCAGGCGGACGGAATACTAATTCCCGTACTTCGGCAAGCCCTGTCCGTTATGTGCCATTTTATAAATCCAGAATAATCTAAAATGCAAAGACAATTTTTACTTTTTTTGACAATAATCTTGACTTCATCTTGCGGAAATGCGACTTCAAACCCGAGCGACTTCAGTAAGCAATTTGATACAAAATTCATTGAACTTGGCAATTATAAAATTCACTACTTAATAAAGGGGAAAGGTGACCCTATTTTCTTAATTCACGGAGGTGGAACTTGGATGTATAGCTGGCGAAACATTATTGATAGCCTTTCGCTAAACCACACAGTTTATGCTTTTGATATGCCAGGACACGGCTATACAGTTGCCAAAGATGAACCAGAATATAATTTGGATGACTTTGCGAGTTTCATTGATTTATTTGTTACTCATTTTAAAATTGACAAAATAAACATTATCGGCAACTCTTGGGGTGGTGGTTGGGCTTTGTATTATGCAGAGAAATTCCCTGACAAAGTTAAAAAACTAATACTTATCGACCCATCGGGTCTTGATGTAAAAGATGTTTTTGAATGGGAGATTTTGAAATATCCATTACTTGGTGAATTAGCATCAAAAATGGTAACTAAAAATGCTGTAAGAAAAGCATACGAGAAAGTATATGTAAATCAATCATTTGTAGATAGTGTACTCATCGAAGAAACTTACAAGCCTTTACAAATAAAGCAAAATCAGAGAGCCACTTACAAAATAAAACGGCATTGTGATTGGAAAATTACCGAGAGACAAATGGGAAACTTAACTATTCCGGTAAAAATCATTTGGGGCGACAAAGACAATTATTTGAATGTAAAATATGCTGAAATTTATGCGGCAAAAATCAAAACATCGGATTTGACGATTATGCGAAACTGTGGGCATACACCACATGAGGAACAACCAAATGAAACACTTAAAATTATAAATGACTTCTTGGCGAAATAAGAAAAACGGCACATAACACGGCCGCATCGTTTGCCCATTCAATCCAATTTTCATCATGGTATTTTGACGCGGCATTGATATAGTCTCGTATCATTTGACATTCGTGGTACCGGCGAGCATGCATTCTTAATTTTTTGAATTCATCAATATCATTTTGAATTACTTTCTGCCGAGCAAGTCTTTCTTTCTCAAGTCGTTCAACCTCTCTCCAATAGCGGTTTATTTCTATTTCCTGTAATTTATGCTTCAAAAAGTAATCTTCAAGTTGAAGTACAATCTTATCGATTTGTTCCTCCAACTTTACCTTACCATCCTTCCATTGCTTGGAACGGTAACCCTCAATGTTAATAGAAAGTAATCCATTGGGAGTTAAAGAGGATGAGTTCCAACCGTATTTGTCCTTGAAGAATTTTCGATTATTGAGTTCCCGACAATTGATTGTTTCAATTATATTATACTTCTCAATCCTTAACGAACCGTAAATAACTTCATAGGTAAATGCTCGTTTAATAATTGATTTCAAAAACACGTCCATAATCCTCAACGCCCTGTTCAACAACTTAAAGTTTGACACCTTGATGCTCATAACTTCAGAGGACTGAGTCATCCGATTCCAATTTGAAAACTTATACTCCTTTAACTTAGCCTCGGCCTCTAAGATTTCAGGTAATGGATTGGTTAATTTTAATGGAACATCTGTTTGAACAGGCTTAAACTTTTTCACCAACTCCTTGGTAGACTTCACCTTCGGTACATATTGTATCATGTCCGACCCTTTATAGTCTTCATTCAATGGAATGATTTTGACGGGCTTTGAATGCTTGAGCTTTGACCAATGTCCTTGAAATGGAAGTGGTATTTGATACTCTTTACAGATTTTCCTCAATTCGAGGTCGCTTAAATCAAACTCCTTTGATAGGGTTGATATTGGTTTAGACCATACATGGTCGTAGAGTTCTTTGCGAGTTAAACTATTGATTTTCATATTATAAATGATTGATTTTTAATTTGCTATATTAGTAAATCAAATCAATTTATATGGCAAGACTTAGACTTAATCATAGTTCAACTCCAGCTCGTCTATACGACTTAGAAAATTGGAATGAATTTGGACGTTGTTTTTAAACAAAAAAAGAGGTCGAAATGACCTCTTTTTGATTTGTGCTCCCTTAATAGGTGGAATGTTGCAGCCGTTTTCATTGTTTGAGCTTGCAAATTCAAGTAAACATAGGGCCTGATTTCATAATTGAAAAACTCCTTTAATGTAATTTATAGGGTAGTATTATCTTTAATTCTTTTATTTTACACCTTATAATCCTTGATATAAGGTAAACAACAAATGAAAGAATATTTTGCACTTCAATTTACTATGACAAATCGACGGTTCCGGGATGCAGGGGTTGTGCCAATATTCGCCTATTTCATTTTAACAATAGGTTTTTATCTCCTCTCAACTTATCTATTCAAAACGACGGAATTTGCAGTATATATATTTCCATTTCTCTACATAAATATAGTTGGAAGACTTTCAGAAACGCGGCGATGTGAATTTTTAACTATTTGTTTTGGGGACAACCAATTTAAAAAAATTAGAATAGCCGAAAATCTAATTTGCACCATACCATTCATATCATTTTTACTTTACAAGCAACTCATTATACCCATCATATTCATTTTACTTATAACAATAATTTTAGCGCTTGTAAATTTTCGTACTAGATTCAATTACACCATTTATACCCCTTTTTCTAAAAGGCCATTTGAATTTACAACTGGGTATAGAAATACTTTCCCTTTATTTATAATAGCTAATGTACTTGTCATCATAGCCGCGAACGTAAATAACTTCAACTTAGGTATATTCTCGTTGATGATTGTTTTTGGCTCATCATTGAGTTTTTATTTAACCACAGAAAACGAATACTTTGTTTGGAACTACAGTCTCAATCCGAGAAACTTCTTACTAAATAAAATAAAAACAGCACTCCTATATTCCTCGGGACTCGCAATTCCAATAGTGGTATTACTTTCATTCTATTTCCAACAAAGTGTAGGCCTCCTCTTCATCTTCTTGCTGATTGGTTGGGGGTGGGTAATTTGCGCCATAGTAACCAAGTACTCCTCTTACCCAAATGAAATAAATATCCCCAATGGCATACTTCTCGCGCTATGCTTAGCGCTACCCCCAATGCTTATAATTTTAACTCCTATCTTATTTTATAAAGCCGAAAAACGTCTTAAAAGCATATTGAAATGATAACAATTCAAGATTTAACGATGAGTTATGGTAATCATACTATTCTAAAAAATATCAATATCGAATTTGATGAAGGAAAGGTTTATGGGATTGTAGGTAAAAATGGGGCTGGAAAAACATCTCTTTTTCGGTGTATAGCAGGATTAGAAAAGTATGACGGAATTATAAATTCTAGCTACAATCCACTAAAAAATCATCTTGGCTTATTACTTACTGAGCCGTTCTTTTTTGAAAAAATTACTGGGAAAGAGTATATCCAATTGCTTTGTAATGCGAGGAAGACGCCTATAAATGATATTGAAAGTCGAAACGTCTTTGACTTACCATTAAATCAATATGCAACGACATATTCAACAGGAATGAAAAAGAAGTTAGCATTAACAGCCATTTTATTACAGCGTAATGAATACTTTATACTTGATGAGCCTTTTAACGGAGTTGACATAGAAAGTAACATCCTCTTAACAGAGATTATTCATACCTTAAAAAAGCTCGGAAAGACTGTTATTATATCATCTCATATTTTCTCCACCCTAAGTGATACGTGCGATGAAATCAATTTGCTAAGTGAAGGAAGTATTGTAAAATCAGTTCAAAGAGAAAACTTTCAATCACTGGAAACAGAAATGAAACAAATGACCGTTGGAAATAGAATTGAAAAATTAGGCCTTCTTTAAAATCAAGCGAAAACTGACTTTGAGCTGCAACTTTACCTTAAACCTATGATTAAAAAGTTTATAAAGTTGCAGCCACAAAAAATGTCTCTTTACAGAAAGATATGAGGGTTTTTAAACAAAAAAAGAGGTCGAAATGACCTCTTTTTGATTACCGCTCCCCTTTTCGACGAAAGATGCAACTATAATGCGATGATTGAGTATGTGACTATTAGGAAATTGAATGATTGAACTTCGTGCAAATTTGCAGGAGGTTCATTTCTTGATTTCCTGTAAGTAATAATCAATTTTTAAAATTAAAAGTACCGCAGGGAACCATTACAACATCTGTACCGGCTGTAATTTTGTAAAATAGTTTTTTATCTTTTATGATATATTCTGCCCTTACTGGCCACTTTGTTTTATGGATGAAAATTGCACTGTAAAATAAATAATTTTTGAAAGGTGAAATTCTATTATTCAAATCCTTTAATTGATTTGATTCATTATTTAAAAAAGCTGGTATGCCCGAAAGACCATAATCGAACTCTTGCACTTTGTCAAGTGTCATATTTGACTTAGTAAAGACAACTTTGGCGTACGTTTCTTTAGATTTAAAGGAAATGATTGTCGGAAATTTAATTTTTAAATTCAGCGGCGATGGTGCTTCATTACGTACATTAGTCCAAAAAATGAAATAATTGTACTCTTTTCCTTTATAGGAAACGATTCCACCTCCCTTAGGTAAACTATTGGTAATAATTGTTTTATTCTTGACTGAAGAATTATAGACAACTTTTGAATACTCCCAATTCTTATTTTGAACCGATTGTCCATACAAGTTCAACGAGAGAAATATCAGTAAGAGAGTAAAATACTTTTTCATAAAATCAAAAAGGGTTACACTTTACAAGTATAACCCTTTTACTTTGATATTGCTCCCCTTTCAGGACTTGAACTTGGATAAATTAAAAACCTCACGCAAAACCTCACGCAAACCTCACGCAGAAACTAAAAAGGACCCACGATTTAACGTAAGTCCTTGATTTTCATATAGCGAGACCGGGATTTGACCTAAATTCAGGGGGTATTTTCCTCACGCAGTGTGTTGATAGAAAATACAATTGTTTTATCCAATTTGACTCCCCTTTTCGACGAAAGATGGGATTAAAATTTATTAATTGATATATCTACTATAACACTAATCTTCTCACAATCGCTGGTGTAAACACACAACCTTTCCTTGTTTTATAACCATTTTGGTTGAGCTCATTTGATATATGTGTGTAGTTGATATAACCATGTTTCATTTGAAAGTGTTCAATAAACAAACGTGCCATTTTCCAATTCTCGTTTTCAAGTCGGTTATTGACAATACATTCAACACCCCTCATTCTTGCCTCTTTAGTTAGGTTTTGGGGTGACCCCAACTTTACACCACGAGCACGTAATGCCGATAATCCATTCTTGGTTCTATTTGAAATGAGTTCCCTTTCCCATTGAGCTACACTACCAAATATCCCGAGTGTAAGTGTATTCAATTCAGGTAATTCAATACAACGTAGTTTAACACCCTTATTTCGAAGGGTGAATAGAAATTCAACCTCACGAGATAATCTGTCTAATTTGGTGAACAATAATGTGTAGCCATGTTTAATGCACAAGTTGGTAGCATAATCCAATTTGGTTCTTTTGTTGTTCTTGCCACTTTCTTGTTCAATGACCACTTCAATTAGATTTTCACCTGTTGATTGAATAAATTGATGAATTCTCGATTGTTGTTCTTCTAAACCTAATACTTGTCTTCCGGTGCTTGTTCGAACGTATGCGATGTAATTTTCCATGTTTTTTCGTTTTGGCTAATATAACAGCCATAACTTAACATGCCATAAACGAGGGTTTAAGATTTGCAAACTTTAGCGTTTTGCTAGAGGTTATACTAGCCAATTCCTCTTTTTGTTAACTTCTTTAGTTAAAGAAAAATAATTACCCCCACTCATCATCATACACTTCAGTATTTGTGTCAGGGTCAAATTCTGTTGTATCACCTTCGAAGTATTCAACATCGACATCATAAATTAACTGATACTCTATCAAACCTCCAATGAATGCACTCATATCTTCAATACTTCCTGACAAGCCAATCTTTTGGACATCCAAACCATATCTTGTCATCATGTTCTTTAGAATTCGATGAACAAATTGGTAACTCTCACTATTCAGAATACTTTCATTAAGTTGACTACCTCTTGCAAACGTGAATACCGCTATATCTTTCCTTGAATTATTTTCCATAGTGTTTCTTGTTGATTAAATAAGTTTTGATTACTTGTTCTTGCTCCATTAGCGAAACGACTTTGCTTGCAAGTGTTCGCAATTGCTGTTCTGTAATTACAATCTTTATAGGTCGTCTAGATTGTTTTTGAATTAAGTCGTTAAATTTCATAGTTATCTCCTTTTAATATAAATATCCAACGTGTACAACAAAGTCTTCCAGATTGTCTGCAATTGCAAAATAAAAGGGTTATTTCACGAATGGGTCAGTATTTCACACATCACTTTAGGGAATATTCCTTTTTGTGTATTTCTTGATATAACTACTATTATCGAAAGCTGTGAAATACATTGAAAATAACATGTGTGATTTTCGTTGTCGAAGTCAATCTCCAAAGTCTTACGGCAAAACATGCTTCTATTTATACTTCCGGGAATATTCCTTTTAGTTAATTTTTGGGAAGGGGGACGAGCGGAATGAGGGGGTTGGGTTTGAAGTCGTGAGACTTCGTCAACGTTCGTTCCACTCACTTCCCAGTTGAGGTCATTATTTGTTTAATAACTTTTTCAGATAAAAAATTCGATGTTTTCTGATTTCCAGGATTGAATACTCATCAAGGCTAGATTTATGTATTTTCATTACTTCCGGAAGTTGTTTAATATTTGATTTCAATACTAATTGCAAGAATCCAAACCAACCAGCATCCCTCGCAAGTATTTTGCAGTTATTTACATACTGCAAATCTTCTTTGTCTTCCAGTTTATTACTATCGATTTTTACTAATTCTTTAAAATTTTCTAGTACAATAATATCTTCATCTATATTTCTTGTTTCAACTTGAATTTCATCTTCAGTTTTATATTCTAGTATAGTTTCAACTTTACTTTTAACTATATCTTTTTCTTTAGTTATAGATTTATCTTTAGGTAATTCTGGGTTTGTCGTTTTACCCAATGGGTTGTTTTGGGTAGCATCTGCTTCTTCTCTCAACTTTTTAGCTGCTTTTGCTTCAACCCCTTTTCTTGAAATACTTGCATTATGAGCACATTTATCTGCATATACCTTTTTATTATGCTCTAAAACCGGTTTAATTATGAACATGAAAACCTGTGATTCAGATTGATTCATTTCCAGCAATTCATTTCCAAGAAGGAAATTGTAGCTGTTCAACATTACATTATGAAATTGCTTTGGTTTCATTGTCGCAAATAATTCATACCACTCTAGTTTCATAAAAAATCCCTTGGGACTAAATAAATTTTCTTCGTTTTTGTTTTCCATTGTGTTCCATTTTATAATAAATACTTCAAGAAAATTCAAAATCCAAAGTGGCTACAAAAAATACGGCAAGTGGGACAATTTTGTTAACTGAACAGATATTTATTTATAAAGAATTGATATGAGAACAAAAAAAGACAACAACAAAACAGAATTCGTAAGATTAAGAATTGATACAATCGAAAAAAATAGACTTGAAAAATTATGCAGCATGACTCGCCGTCAAAAATCTGATATAGTACGTGAATCCTTATTTGAACTTTACAAGTTAAAGTACCCAGAATGTTTGAACTAGCAAATGCTCCGCATGGAACATACTAGCAAATAATCAATTTTATTAGCACCACCATTTTTTGAAATCCTGGACGAAATTGCCCAGGATTTTTTTTGCGGTATCGTCGCTTATATACCCCCCTTCATATATACGTATATATAAGAACGGATACATACACCTCCTTCCTGCGGCACTTCCTGCCGGCAGGGGGTAGTTAAATTAAACACTAAAACTTGAACCAAATCTATCAATTGCTTCATCGCTATACCTACTTGGGAACTGTTTGATGTAGGATTGAGTAATTTGAATGGATGCATGACCCAAAGCAAAACTTATTTCCTCAACCGTTGCACCAGTACTTAACATGTAGTATGCAAAACTGTGTCGGCTGACGTGTGATGTAATTTTTTCAACTCCAATACGGTTAGCAATTCTTTGGAGTCTACCATTATACTTTGTTCTTGCTCGATGTAAGTTGTACAACTGGTCTTTGGTTAACTCCTTCTTATCCATAATCCTTAAATCCTTAAAGTCTTCAGAATTCAGATAATCAAAAACCAATCCCTTGGGTTTAGTACCCATAATGTCACACATTGAATTGGCTACCTGCTTTTCCACTCGGTAAATTACCTCCTTTACAACCTTTAACCTTCTGGTATTATCTTCGGTACGGTCTTCCTGTAAGAATTTTTGAAATTGCACCAAATCGTCAATGGTTAAATCTTCCAATGGTTTTTGATGTGATTCAACACAAATTAGTTCTTCAAGTTCATAACCTTTCAAATCAATATCTCCTAGTGTATTTGCAATCTTAGCAGCTTCAAATTCAGCAGAATAAAAATACCCCAACATTTTAGCAGCTTTATAACTGAATGGTATACTTATTTTTTTACCATTCTTCTTGACTATAAATTCAATTCTACCCTTTACAAAGTGTTTGTAATTCAGAAGTAAAATATCACTTACCCTCAAACCACTTAAAAAGAACTGAAACAAAAACTGGTGCTTCGCATCGATTGTCTTATCAGTTTTTCTAACTGACTTATATGAATAGTTTATCAACCTTTCGATTTCTTCAGGGTAAAGCATTCTTGGTTCAACAATGTCAAAGTCCTCTACACCAGCAGCATAATGAATGGTTTTTATCTCCTCTTTCTCTGGATTCAATTGGTTGTACTTTTTAACAAAGGTTTGAATTACAATTACGTAGTTGAAGACTGTTTTCGTTTTTTTGGTAATTGCACTATCCCTGTTGGAATATTGCCTTTTATACACCCATTTCTTATAACCTGCGATGAAATCTACCTTTCGTAATTCTTCAAAAGTTAATATATCCCTACCCAATACTTCCTTTGTGTATTTCTGCAAGGAATTGATTACAGTAGTGTACTTAATTTTAGTCCCTTCATTGCTATAATTCTTATCAAGGTAGTCCTTTGCAAATTCGATGAAGCAATCCCTATTGGTTTTCACTGCTGTTTTATTGGCAGCTAAAAATTCAGCCTTGTGTTGGTTCAGCAGGTAGTTAATCTTTTCGTACTCAATTTCATGATTAACCTTTACCTCCTGATTTTTCGCATCCCAGTATTTTAATGGTATGGATACTTTAAGTGAATCCCTACTGATTGCCACTCGGTTGTCATAAACAGCCTTATAAATCGTTCCAATTTTGGAATTGCTTTTTGATTTACGTAAGAAGAAAAACTGATACATGTTGTTTATTTTCTAATTGAGAATAAATTGTTATTGGTTGGGAATTCATTGCAGGATAAACATACCTTAACACGCTTTACACCGAGATATTTTAGGGCGTAGTATCTTTTCAATCCTTTTACAATCATGAATTCCTCATTTACTAGCAATGGTTCATGTAGTTCGCCATGTTTAATTTTTTCTGCGATAGCTACAATATCCCTTAACTTAAATTCTGGCAATGTTCTTGGTAACCTCAACTTATCCAACGGCATATCCCTCAAATTGTCATCAAACAACTGATTCAACACAATAGTCGTTTGACCTGTGTCACCGGTTATAATATGTTTGCTGAAGTGATTCATTGCCAAACTAATCCTGCAGCACACTTGGCTAATTTAACAGCAAAATGTACTAACAGGCGCTAGAAATGTAAAAATGCGGTTAACCACCACCGCAAGGATTGAATGATTAAATGTGACCTACTAACTCTTTTTTAGATGCACTCACCTTGACAACCTTTTTTGTTGCAGTACCGAATAATCTGCTGGTCATTTCAGGTTTGTAATTATCAATGGCTGTGGCGACATTTTTACTGGCCTTTACAACCAACTTATTTTTTTCTGCATTACCTACAAATTTTCGATTCATAATTGTAGCAGCAGCCGCAACATCACCTTTCATGGATATATCTACAACCAAATCATTTTCCTTTGTTGTAAGAAAAATTGGAATTACAGAAGCGGCATTAGCAACGTTACCCTTTTCCTTGTAATTGACAATAAAGTCTTGTAGACTTTGATTATTGATGTAGTTAGAGCACTGAAGATAAATTTCTGACATCAACCCATCGCTATCAACTTTTCCAATGGGAAACATGTTTGTATTCACTCTATCCTTTTCCCATTTAACAAACCACAAAATTTGCGTGATACTGTCTGGCAGATTATTACTAGCCTTTCTTTCTGTTAATGAATCCGAATTAGGTGTAAATAAGGTTTGTTTGTAAACCAACCCGGTTTCTTTTTGAACGGCAGCAATAACCTTGGATGGCAACTGTTGAGCAATACCACTTAAATATACCTCCTTCACACTAATGAAGTAGTTTGTAAAGGTTTTGGCACGATTCTGGGTATACGGTTTAATCTTCAAAGCGGTTTTTAAGGCATAAACTTCAAGAGCTTTTTCATTTGTATACAACTTGCCATTTTCGTCCTTTTGTGTAAAGGTGCAGTTATCAGGTTGATAAAAATATACCTTGGCCTTATCTTTTTCCTCTTGAAGATGTAACATCATTTCCTCTTCTGCATCATCAAAGATTACGATACTTTCACTTGTTGCATCAGGTAATTTGAACGCTTTCGTCTTAACCTTATCTAGGTTTTCACCATTCTTAATTGTTTTTAAGGCATCTTTGGGTGACATTTTCATCTCCAATACCTGTTTGGTAATTGCTTGAAATTCCTCTTTTTGAATTTTTTCAAGAATGCCATTTACTGATGTTACATCAGCATTTCGTTCAAGTAACCACTGTGACAATGGAAATGGAGTAGCATCGTTTTTCAAAATATCCTCCACCTGTCTTAATGTTTTTGCATCCTTGTGTCGGTATTGAAGTCTTTGGGCAATGGATGCGTATCTATCATATCCAGCACCACTTTTTTCGCCCTGTTTTTTCCCAAAGGTCTGAAATGAAATCAGAAGCTCATTTCTTCTGTCCATCCAAGTTTTCTCACGCTTTTGATTTAAGGATACTCTATTAGCTACTGTTGTTTCCAAGTCGGTTTCTCGAACAGGCACATCCAATAATGTTCCTAATTCAATGGCACCAAAAAGACAACGATAACCATCTAAAGCAACGTTATCCTTTGAAAGAGTAATTGGGGTCATAATCCCATTCTCCTTAATATCTTCTAAAATTGACGCAGTTTCAATCTCGTAGACTGAAAGTAATTCTGCTGGAATTGATGCTTTTAATTCCAAAGCGTTTTTATATTTTTGTGACATAAAGTTGTCATTTATAAGTTTGATAATTTTTAATAACGGGGTGATGTTGTTACAGCAACAGCACCCTTTTTTGTTTCGCAGCACCTAGTGCCAAACAAATACTTTACTGGACTTCTGATTTTTGATTTCATTTGCTTTAATTATAAAATTTCGTCACACCTTTTTTAGATTTCATTTCTAAAATGCTCTGCCATTCTTCGTAATCATACAATTCAACAGCAGCCAAATTTTTTGTTTCATCTAAATCAATGACTACTCCAAATGATGCTCCATCATTATTTGCAATACAATGACGATACTTTGTCGTGCATAAATAATTTAAGACCATCATCGAAAATTCATGGCCGGGAGTTAATTGCATTTCCATAGCAAGTACAATATCTGCTCCCCAGATGTGATGCAAAATCTCCAAATGCTCACGTTTGCTAACCACATTATAGATTGGTAAAAATTCCTCATTGTCTGTTTCAAAGGCAATGAAATTGTCTAATCCGGATTTGGTTTTTACCTGCACCAATACTCCGATTGTGTTCGTTTGTCCCATGTTGTTTGTTTTAGGGTTTGAAAAATTGTTTACTGATGCCTTCGCTTTAATTTTTTGTGCTTGAGCAGTTCTCTTTTGAGCCATTGCAGCTCTTTTTTGGTTCTTCACCTTTCTTTTTTGAGCGTTTGAAGCTCTTGACGTTTTTGTTGCCATTTTATTTGATTTAAGTTAAATTCGTATCACAATATTTTTGTGATATATTTTTGCTTCAAAAAAAAAGGTACTAACCTTTTCCTTGAAAAAATTTGAAACTTGATAAATCTGTTTTGCCTTTAGAAGCAGACAATGCCATTCTTAAAGAATCAGCTATAATCATGTTCATATATTGATATAGTTGAGCTTTTGCCTTTTCAATTACATCTTGTTTTTTTTGAACTTCAGATAAAGAAGTACCAAACTTATCTAAATCACCCATATATACCCTAACCTCATTCCGTTTAAGTTTAGGACTAAAAAATGGTGCTCTAGCAGTTAAATAAACTTTAATTCCATTTTTTTTCTTTCTCGTTACCAACGCAAATTTTGGAACAATAGTTAGCTGACATCTTAATTGTGTAATAATAGTCTCAAATAAAACCAAATCTTCAAAGGCACCTTTATGCAATTCTAGCAATTCACTGTACTTTGCTTTAGCAACATCCAATTCAGTTTGAAGTAACTCATACTGCTTTTTGATATTCTTGGATGCATTGGGCGCAACAGTTGCTGGCTTCTCATTATTAAGGAAACGTGCAAAAGCATCGTCTTGACCTTTTTTACCGGCCAAACCCAAAATGACACCATTTAATATGTTTTCCTTCATAAAATTTTAAATTGACAATGCAAAGGTAAGTAAAATATTTAGTATCACAATTTTTTTGTGATTTTTTTTAACTCTTTAAGGAATATTCCCTTTTGTGTAGTTAAACGTGTGCTGCAAAATGTGCTGCAAAAGTCCGTTTACTACACACCTGCAACACACCAAAACCTCATTTCAGGTCTATTTGGAGGGGAAATCGGGTCGGTAAAGGAGTAGGTGTTTCCTAAACACTAGATCCAAGTTCGATTCTTGGCGAGACCACAAACCCTCGCAGCTTTAGCTGCGGGGGTTTTATTTTTGCGAAGACGCGAAACAAGCTATCTTGATTGAGCGGATGAGCAGAAATAAAACCAGCAACGACCGAAGGTTGTTGCGGAGGGTTTGAGTAAGTTCAATACGGAAGAAGACAGTGCGAGCGAAGCGAGTACTGGCAGTCTTGGATGAAAAGATTGTATCTTTTAAATCCAAATATGTATTTTTGTAAATATGAAATCAAATATTGGGGTTCCCTTTTTTACAGACTTTTCAGTTGACTTTGACTTAGAATGGCAAATGTCTCGTGCCGAAAAATATTGTTTAATTAATTTATTACAAAATATTCAGCCAGAGGTTGGAATTGAAATTGGTACATATAAAGGTGGCAGCTTACAAGTCTTAAATAAGTACGCAAAAGAGGTTTATTCATTAGATATAAGTAAAGCACCAAAACAATTTTTAGCTCCAAAATTTCCGACAGTTCATTTTATAGTTGGAGATAGCCTTTTAGTTTTGCCAGACTTATTTATTGAAATTGAAAAAGAAGGCAAAAAATTAGAGTTTATACTGGTAGATGGAGATCATACTACAAAAGGGGTTAAGAGAGATCTTCATTCGATTCTATCATATCCACATAAAAATCCAATCACCATCATATTACATGATAGCTTTAATCCTCAGTGTAGGTCTGGAATAAAGGGTTTTAATTAC
>Ga0207937_1000121_pt1 | contig 25882 bp, 6 predicted proteins | sample LakMenEpi04Sep11_FD_150668 | JGI IMG/M metagenome (GOLD analysis project Ga0207937, IMG submission 150668) | Freshwater microbial communities from Lake Mendota, WI - 04SEP2011 deep hole epilimnion (SPAdes) | ecosystem: Environmental > Aquatic > Freshwater > Lentic | place: Lake Mendota, Madison...
TCAAAAGCAATCAAATCAGAAGCCGATGCAATTGCAATTAAAAAGAAATAAGAATGGCCATCAACATAATTGATTCTTTGACATCAATTCTCATAAATCTATTATACACTCTCTTGACAACTACCTTAGCATCCTTTTTCTTGCAAAAACTGATAACTTTTTTGACCCTCCCTTGCTTATACAAGACTAGAACAACCATTAGAGAATACGAAAAAAGAATACGCCCCTCACGGTTAGACATTGTTAAAATTTCACCGTTCACTCTTTCTTACAAAAATCCAAAACTAGAAAATTAAAATCTGTAACGTTTCATGTTTTGTAAAATGACAATTGACATTGTAAACAAAATAAATGACATCTGAAAGATGAACATTTTTTTCTTATTTTTCTTTTTTGAGAGGGGTACTATAGATATTATAACAAATTTCATCGCCTTCTTGAAGATAGCAGATATACTCTTGTAAAAATGAAACTATCCTTAAAAACACAACGGATTTTTAGCACACTGACTAAGAGCCAATAAGGAACAAACTTCGGTGGCCCATTAATATCTAGCTGAAATCTCTCCGTTTATCTGAGCGACAAATAGGTGTACATGTTTGAGACTCATCTTTTGTTGCTTATGAAGCTTAAAGAGGGTGTAGCTGGGCAAGGACTCAAAAGTTTGGCTGGATTGCCGTACAATGTGACGTCGAGATATCGCAAGATAACAGGCTTTTTAAAGCTGGTTCACTTGTACATAGCGCAATCATCGAGATACGTAAAGTAACAAGCTAAAACTATTGAGAAATTGTCTAAAAAGGTTACATAATTTTTGAGTTTCTAAAGGGTAAATTGAGAGATGGACGAAAGATTTAATGTTTGACTCAAAGTTAATCTGCAAAATCCCTAAATGTCAAAATAAGGATAATGAAATTGCACAAGAAAACGTCGGGTTATTTTGGATAAGTCGAGCGATTGAAACAAAATTTGTTGTATATTTCCCTGACCCCAAAACAAAAAGAGAAACTAAGATCAAAAACGAGTTCAGAAACAGAAAATGTCATTTTGAGTGGAAAACTCAATTGTGAATTGTACAAACAAACGGAAAATTAGGAGAATCTTTTTCAAAAGTACGAGGATGATAAAGTAGAAAAAGTGAACATGAAAACTGCAAATTTCTAGACAAACTTTACAAAACTTTCTTGGTGACCTAGATACAGCCTTAAACAACCTGTATTAGGAACACGCAAATAAGTAAAACGTAAAAACTATTGTTAGGATCTTTGTGAGTAAAAACTAGACTAGCCGCAAGAAACAGGAGAAACCTTTTTCTACCCTTCCCAACCATTCCTTCCCCAATTTGAATTATTTCCGAAAGAAAAGACGAGTACTGACCAAATAGACCAGGAGCAGTGTTTACAAATAACCACTCCTTCTCTATTTTTGGCGCCGAAAAGCTTTTTTGATACAGACGCAAAAACTGGTCAAGAACTTTTTCTGCGAGTACTCGAATAAGTAAGTCGGAAAAATTCAAGGAAAACTGAAGAAAGAAGATCATTTCAACTCTACATTTAGAAGAGAGAAGACAGAAGAAAAGAAGAAGATGTGCGTTATTAACTGTTACGATTGTCCAGAATGCCCAGGACTTCGAAAGTTACCCACAAAAGAAAGTTACTTTCTAAGAAGTGACACTACAAACTTGAAGCCTGTCTCTGTTTGGAGCCGTGAAGCTATTAGAAGATGGGATGCTAATCTCCTAATGGACAGACTGCTTAAAAACAAGACACAGCCCAAGTTTGTAGGAAAAATCACCTGCAGCCTTTCCAGTTGCAGACGTCGAAGATATGATCCAGCATTAGGACTATCTAAAGAGAAGGGAGCTTGCTCAACAAAATGCGAAAATGGGCTCTGTTTTGTTCTTATCAGAACAGCAGAAACCTTTTGCGCAAAGCATCACCCTGATCTTGAGACGTACAAAAAGACCCCGGTTATCTTCAGTAAGAACATTGTGACTACTGAAGATTTCCTTGATTTTATTGTAAATGATGACTAAATTGTGAATTCTTTCTTTGCCATGTTTTTATCTGAGTCTATTATTTCGATGTAAGACAAAGATAAATGTTTCCTTGTAAAACCAAAAATAAAAAATATTCTGTATCTCACTTTTTCTTTTTATTCATGTTCATAATCATAATCAGCGATTTCGAGATAAGGCTTTACAATTTTGTATTCATTCCATGATGGAATACTAGAGAACAATTTTGTATTTAAAGACATATCTTGAAGTCCTGGTTCGCATTTGTGAACAAGAGGAAATTCCTTTGGAAGACTGTAACCACACATTAGAGTACCTTTACTAGAGAATACTTTAATTAGGTTTTCGTCTTTATTGTAAGGATGTGTGATATAGATAAATGAAGCCATACATTTGTTGAAGTAATCTAGGACAATACTTTCACTATCTTCAGGAAAAGCTCGATATCCAAGGGGTAATTCAGGTCTTTGAGTCATCCTTTGCCTACCCTTGATACGAGGATCTCCCGTTTCTCTTAGACGGCGGAACTCGTTCATAGTGGGCATTCTTTCAAAAAGATTAGGATCTAGCTCAAAGATTTGATTATCAATTTTGCATCGAGCTAAGTAGAAATAGATAGACGTAGGAAAAATAGGGACATCCAGCACTCTTTTCCTATAGCATAGCAGCACTCCATTTGGCCTGAATGCAATGTATTCTTTTTCATCTCCTCCACTTTTCCATTTTTCATTAAAAGAAAAAGAACCGAAATATTCACTGCACTTTTGAACATCAATATGACGCTCTTCTATCGTCTTTTGAGCAACATTTGTTTTTTGAGCAACTGAAAAGAAATGTAAAAGAAAAAGCAAGTTAAGAGACCGCAATTGAAATTCAAAGATTTTTTAGCAGATGCATTTTATTCATGGCCAGTGTAGTCATAGTTATCAAAGTCACCAGTTAGGAAATTTTTGAAGAAACTAGCATATTCTTTCCAAGTAGGCATACGGTTAAATAAGTTAGCATCTAGATCATTTCCCCCTTCTGTAGCAGAACAAGCATGTAGAATAGGCACTTCTACCTTAACTACTCTGACACAGTATTCCAAAGAACCTTCTTTGAAGATATGGTAACCTTTTGGATGCAATTTCAAGAATGTTTCGGACATTAAAAGGCAATCCTTAACAGATTGAGAGAGGCTTTCAAAAGTCTCATCTGAATGTTTCACTTTTAAGTCAGTCCAACCCCTTAGAATTGCAGTCCAAGAAGGTAACTCTCTCTTTTCTGAATGGTACATTGACTGGTACTTAGACTCATCTTTGACAGAATCACTACACCACTTATTCATATCGCATGATAACCATAGCAAAGGTAGAAACTTCTTGTTATAGCAAATCAGTAATCCATTTGGCCTATAGGCAAGAAATTCGTCTTCTTCATTTTGACTGCGATCAGATTCTTCAAAGCCGAAAGTAGTGATAAAACTTGAGCAACCATAGGCTGCCTCACGGTAGCGGCCTAAGTCAGGTTTTTTCATCAAGGTAGCCTCTATAAAAAGAAGCAGAGGTTTTACACTGTGATCTGTTTTGAAGAATCTGTGATAGTTTAGCATTAACTTCAATTAAGTTTGAAAAAGCTTACTTGAAGATGAGGTTAGCAAGAAAATGCTGAAGACGAGAATGACGATTCCCATTTTTGGCGGATTCTTTTTAGATGTTTTGATGGCAGATATTTTTGAGCGACTATGAGTGTTTTAGGTTTTGATTCGATTAAAATATCGATTAAAAGTAGGATCAATGATAGAAACGTTTGGAGAGGTGATTAATCAGTCATAAAACTTTTCTTTCCTTCTTTTTGACCATTTTGTACGTTTTCTCTATTTTTCGTCCTTCTGAAAATGGAAAAACTATCAAAAACGTCAAAATTCAAGAAAAAGGGAAACGAACTCTAGAAACGGGTTTTCTGGAACGTTCCTTTTTCTTGATACTCTTTTTAGACCCCTCTAAACTAGACAACCGGCGGATAGCAACAACAAATAACAACAGTAACCAAAGACAACAACACAAACAGACACAGACACAAACATAAACACAAACACAAATAGATACACAAACACACTAGCTTAGACATAGAAAGTAGACTCTAGTAGTAAATTAGTAGTTACGGAACACTATTAGTTAGCTAGCTGGGTTACTTTTTATAAAAACTATTTTTAGATTAGTAAGGGGATTAGTATTAGTAGGATACATTTCTCTTTTCTAAAAACATAGTTTTCCCGATACTATTTTTCATAAAAGTTTTCCTTTGGCTCGAGGAAAGGTTTTTTGGAACATAGCATCACCCCGACAAAACCCTAGGTAATCTCTTAATTTGTTGAAGTTGAAATTGAAAAGTTCAAACGACAATCTAAAAAAGGTGGGATCGAAAACTCAAAGCGAGATTTTTCGGTTCTTCAGAGGAAAAGATATCGAAGAAGTTTTCATTTTGACCAAAACAAATTATGAGATTCTGTACGTACAAAAGACAGACAAAAACGACTGACAAAACTGACAAATGACAAAGACGCCCTCTAACGAGGAAACCCCGAAACATCTGGTTTTGTACTAAATTCTAACGCGCGCTAAAAACTATATTATACGATCAATTTGTATTAATTTACATTTTTATCTATAATATGGGGAGTTTAGAACAAACCAACCAGAAGTTTCAAAACGACAATTGACATGACGACAAACTAACCAACCAACTAAGAGATACCATTGCATTGAATAAGGATGACACATTTTGATGACATTTTTGACAAAGCAAACTGAACTCATGACTGGCCCCGCCTTTGCGTTTTCTGTTTTTCCAACGAAGAATTGAAAATTTAAAGGTGACAAAATTAGGAATGGAAATTGTACTAATCGCTAAAAAGTGAGGGGGTAGGGTTATCTTTGCCCATCCGAACTCTGACGGTTGCGTATAAAAACAAAAACCTAAGAGTGTTTGAGCGAAGTTAATTTTTACTCTTCTCACCGTTAACACCGAACAAAGGTAAAAACATTTTTTGCGATTATTACATTTTTAACACTTAGACTTAAGGAAAAGAAAAACTTAGTCATTTTTCAAACGATGAAGACATTTTAGATCTCATCTTCATGGAAGAGAAAAGACTTAGAATTTCTTTTAGGAGCTTTTATAAAGTGCATTACTCTGAAAAACTTAGAACTTTTTTGGGAACAAAGTAATGTGGAAATACTTTAAGGAATTTGACCCCAGCAGGTTATTACCCTTTAGTATTTGCTCATGAAAACTTTTTTAAGCTCTAACCTGAAGGATAAGGCATTATTTGTTTTTCGGATTCCTTGAAAAATTTTAGAAATAACTTTTGTAACGCTATGCCCATACATGTTGAGGATGGTGAGCATTTTCTACACAAAGTTTCTTGATCATAATGATGACATTTGTCTTTCGTTTCTATCATTACTAAATATTCTGGATTGATTTAAATGAGTATTAAGTGATGTGCTGATGTAACAACCAGGACAATGCACTACCAAACACTTTTTGCTTATGAAAGTCAGGAAAGATAATTGAATAATGATTGGAAGAAGAGATCTATGTTGGGTTATTTTCAAATAGATAGTTGTGAAGAAATTGTATTGCACTCTTCAAACACTAAAGGCATGCGGAGCATTAGTTAATTGTAGAGCATTAAAAGATTAGGCGCTCAAACTTTGGAAAATTGAAAGTAAAACCGGATTGTCGTATACGTGACGTCGAGATACTTTTAAAGTAACAGGCTCTGTCTTTAAGAACTTTCGGGAACTTAAAGACTAAGCTGGTTCACTGTACAATTAGAACAATCGTCGAGATACTTTAAGTAGCAGGTTTAACGATCAAGATTCCATAAGAATGACACTAACCTTTCTTAGGATAGGTAGGAGTTAGGATAAATTTTTAAAGGATATCCCTCACAAAAACAAATTCCAGGCTAAGGTAAAAAGGCCCTTTCTTTTCGACAAAACTCTTTTATCAAACCTTGCAGGAAGAGTTTATAAACAAGTTTTCGAGGAAAAAAGGGTGTAACCAACAAAAAGATTTTCAAGACGTGAAACTGATCATTTCCACTTTGAAAAAACTTAGTTGTTACAGAAGCCTTGTAGAAATCTATTCTTAACAACCGGGTTATAAAATAGCATTTTTAACAAACTTCTGTATTTTTACCTGATCCGAACACAACATGGCAACCTAGGCAGCATTAGAACATTTTCGATCAATCAGAAAAGTGAATATGTCGATGCGAGAGTAGGACTAATGATATGTGACTGATTTCCTCAATTTCTTGTAATTTCAGCAAAAACCGACAAGTTCCTTGTCAAAAGAAGGTTCAAGCAAGACAACACCTTTTCCTGAAAAGGGATTGCAAGATCCTTTTTTAACCCTCTTTCCTATCTCTCCTTATTCTTCTTTCTGAGCATGATTGAAGCTGTGCAGCCTAGCACAAGTATGCAAGAGAGGAAGGCCTACCCTTGGGGATGTCCTTATCACTCTTGTAGAGGCCCCTTCCAAAGAGGTCTCCCCCCACATCGGTCCTTTTCAGGACCACACCGAGGTTTTTCCCATGGACCCTCCTACAGACCTCCTCTGAGGCCACCTGTTAGGAGAAACATCGCCACGAATCCCTACGTCAAGCCCCGATCCAGACCTCATCGGAACGACAACAGGAATTTCAACGACTTCACGCCTCCATCGGGAAATTTCACCCCTCATCCACCGGCCTCAGAACCTCGCTACTACCAGAAGTTCTCTCAGGCCTTGCCGAACAAGATGGAACCGCCAGCAGTCCTCGACTACAGGACTGGTGAAAAGGAAACACAGACGCACAAGAAGAAGAAACCACCCGTTAGCCGTTACCCAGAATGGCAAAGGGAGGCTCCACCATTTAAAAACGGTCAAATGGTTTGTCTCCTCTGCGGTGGTGGACACTACATCCGTTTCTGCCGTCATTCCTCCAACGCTCCGCCGAAGAAGACATTAGTCCCTTCCTACGACTCTTCCATTGAAAACGAGATCTCCCTTCTTGATCACCAGATTAATCAACAAGGTTCCCGCATCAATGATGTAATTCTTTTCTTCAAGGAGGAAAAGAACAATCACTTTGAAAAGGGATCTGTTTATGATCTTCTGATTCAGACATGTCAGAACTCGCACAAAGAACTGGAAGCTTTCCAAAAGAATGTCAGGAATCTACGGAGGAAAAGTTTCATCTCCATCCGTCGCCCGAATATGGCTTATTCCCAATCGACATGGGGAAGCTATATTCAGAAGCTGCAAGACATCAATGAGGAACACATCGCCGCCATCTCGCGACTCGCCATCCAGCACTTCCGTTATCCGGCTGGAGTTGTCAAAGCTATTCTCAAAGAGTTTTTGGAGAAACTCCTTTCAGAAGCGTTGGAAGAAGAGAAGGACCTCCAGTCTCTTCGAAGTTTCAACTATATGTTGGGACTCCAACATTGCTTTGCACTCGAGAGGACCATCACCCGGAAGCAATTCTTCATTGATCACCTTGGAACCACTTTCAACAACATCAACAAATTGGACAACCAGGCAATTTCTACCCTCAAGGAAAACCTAGAGGACCTCACCCTGATCAAATACAGGATTGAGGAGAAACTCGGAAGCCTGCCCGAAAGTCTCCACAACGCAGAAGACTCCAAACTACAAGACGCTCTTTTCTTCATCTCCAGCATGACTGAGATCTACTTTTCTCAATCCGAGGCTGGTAAATCACAGATCCAAGTGTGGCAGAATCATTTGCACAGGATTGTAAATGAATCCGGCCTTGTCCTGGAGCAAGTGATTTCCGACCTTGAGAAAAAGTACAAGAAACTCAAGACTCTCCAACACTCGGACTCTGACGTTTCTCTCAAGATCATGACAGAAAAGAACACCACCCTGACGGATCTTGTCTCCTTGGGACACTGGGACCCTGAAGATCCGCCTCCATTCTACATCTATGATCCAAAGGAACCCTACAGCGCATTGATGAACTACTACCGTCTCTGCCAGAAGAATCTCCATCAACAGAGAAACAAAATTCTTGAGAATCCCTTCCACCAGTGGGGATCCTCCAAGCATCTGTTTTTGGACCAATACTTCTCGACTCTGCTGAGGGACATCAACTTGGATCTCCTCCTCTTCGAAATCCGATGTTCAGATCTCTCTTCATACAGCAAGAATGGTCCGTCCAAATTCCAAGCTTTGGATGTCAGACAGAACTTCCTCCTCAAATACTGTCCTTTGACCATTTCTGCTCTGGAAACACCCCTTGAAGAGATCTGGGACGACTACAACTTCGTCTTCCACTATCGGATCCGTGCCCTTCTCCCTCGAATCCTGAAGAAAGAAAAAGACGCCTTCTACAAGGATTCGATAAAAGAAGAACCCCAGACGGGCCAAGACAAGCTCTCCTCTTCGCCTGGTCTTTCTCCGGTTTTCAACCACCATGATTGTGTCATCATCCTGAGCCCTACACCAAACTAAACATGATGCCAAACAGCGAAAACCAGAGAACAACAAGAAAAATGAAGAGCAACACACGTTACAGAAGAAAGAAGACTCTGATGCAGAAGACCCTGATGCCGAAGATCATTTTGTTAGCATTAGGATTTCTCCCCCTATTATCTGCGGATGAGTGCGGGTATCATGCCTCCTTGGTAGGGAAGGAAGATTTTTATCTGACACAGCCGTTTCAGAAAAACATCTCAATTGATCTTCAAGATTACTTTTCCACTTTTGATGAGATCACGGCATATAAAGATCTCTTTGTAAAGCAATTCAGTAATTACAGCACCAATGCTCGATTGGACTCACTGGAGCCCTATCCCTTGATTCCTTTCACTGAAGATCAAAACCTTATCCATATCAAGGAGGAGATACCATCTTTTCGTGCTTCTAGGGAATGTTCTCTAAGAAACGCACAACTTGTGAGGATTACGAATTTAACCAAAGACAAGATCAAGCAAGTTCTGATAGATCATGATATTCCTTATGTTCCTTTCCTGGGCATAGGATATCAGTCTTCAGTTTACACCCCAAACCAAGGATTTGAATTCTTTGACACACCTCCCTCAGGCTCGAAAACAATACTGAAGTTGCATGAACTGTCTTTGCCGTTTTTGGATAAGCAGGGAAATATTGCTTACCCTCCTACGACGGATGCTTCATCAACTCCTACTATTGGTACTACAACCATTAGCCCTGTAGGGAAAAGAAGTGTAACAACTTTTTCTCCTGAGGATAATGATGTGTACAAAAGCCAAGTGTTGTGTGCTAAGACTAATAATCCCTGGGATCTTTTACGCAATCGGGATTCTTGGTTCAAATTGTACAACAAAGTTTCAAAAACCTTGAATACCCTTAGCAAAGCAATTCCAAAATTTGGTTCAGTTCGTAACACTCTCAAGACACTCCCCTCTAAGGCTAACTCAGTGCTCAACTTGATCAAAATCCAAGCACCTACTTACCTTAAAAACATAGCAAAAGTTCTCAAAACTTTTTCCACTTCTTCCCCTTGGGAGAAAGCAAATTTTTCAGTTCTGGATACTTTCAAAAATCTCATAAAGGACGTCAAAAAGACAGTATCAACTCTGGGACGGTCAAAAGGAATGCTTACAATGACAGAAGGTAATCCATCTTTTATCATCTCAGACGTGGATGAGTCAAATTGGCTTGGTAAATTAAATCTAGATGAGGACGTTTTTGGCATCGCAGGACCCATTCTCGTGGAACCTGTGGGTCATTCAATCCAAGCTTCAAAGGTAGTATCCAGGCCTACGATTCAATCTATTGTCGTCAACAATGGCAGGGAGGATTCACTGTCAAACGCTAATGTAGAAATAGATAACTATGTAGTTAACCTCAACCTTAAGATTTATGATAGAATTAACGATAAGTTGTCAAAGTACTTGGTTAGACCGAATATCATTAAGAATAAGGTGACCACCGCTACCCATGTGGTGAGAACCAAGAAAAGTAGTTACGCGTTAATAAGGCAGCCATCTCTGACCAATTGTTTTAGGAAAGAAGAGGAGGCATATCCAATATGTCATTCCCTCGACTTTCAGAAGGATCTAGGGCTAGATAACTTCAATAAAGCTAAGTCTATCTCTTGTGGAAATTCCCTTTTTAGCAAAGATTATGACCCTAAGTTCCTGGAATGTCCCCTCGCGGATGCTCCAGAAACAACTTTAGCATATAGAGCACATTGTACACTACAGGAGGAAAGCAGTGATGACATTGTTGACAACAATATGGCTGCAATCGTAAGTTCCACTAAGCCAATTAGTCTCAGACTCATGTGTGATGATGTATCAAAGATGGATGCTAAATCATTTGAAGTTTCTAATTTTCCGATCCAGATTAGTACTCCTTGTGAAGTCCAAGAGATTAAGGAAGACACTTCAGTGACACTTTTGCCACAACTTAACAAGGATTTTGTCCAAAATCAGTTTAGCACTGAAATCCTTACCCAAACCCCAAACATTGTAAAACCCTCCTTCAATTTCCCCTGGCAACATCCCGCAGCAATGCCTATTACTATAGCATTGTCCATTTCCATCCCCATTTTAGTTATCACAATATTTGCTACTGCCTTGACATGTATTCTGACTAAGACCCCTTTTTGTAAGCCTAAACTCAAGAGGAAACCCTCCCTAAATGAAATCCCCCTTGAAGATATAAAACCTGTTGAAGTTGAAAGATTTCTTGAAGAATATGCCCTTACAAGAGGTCTTCCCGACTACACCAGGCTCTCCAATCTTTTAAACAGAACATCTAGACCCTCGTCTAGACGCAACTCTTTTTCCCGGCAATACCCCTGAGCAAAACTCATGATCCCCAAGTAAACAAGCAAAATTGGCATTTGTAAACAACATCCCTACTTTTACTGGTCCCACAAACCAGAGCAAACAACATCTTTTTAAAGTAAAAATGGCCCAATTTTAAAGAAAAAAGGATTCTTTATATTGAGATGTCAAGGAGCAAAATGTGTTCTTTTGTGGAGGTAACAATCCACTTAAGTACATCCCTATGTGGTTCCCCATAGGTTTTTCTTTGACATTGATTTATCAGGATGTCCTTATCCCTTGTGGTACATTAAAGAGACCTTTGCTCAAAAACCCTCCCTTTTCCCCTATCAAGTACTCTTGGGTTTTTGCAGCTCACATATTTGTTGTAACATGTACCCATTGCGGAGAGTTTTTACAGACATTTATTTATTTACATGTCTGTTCACCATTTGTAAACCATTTTTTCATGTTTTGTCTGCCAGAAGTGATGAAAATGGTTAAGTAAGGAAAATTTTCCCAAAGGGTTTTTATGTACTTATGGTGCCATTTCCATCACCCCTGTCACTTTTTTGAGAGGGGTAGATTAATATGTAAAGCTTTTAGTTAGAGAAGAAAATTTCGAGATTTACAAAGTAATGCAAATCCAGCAATTCTCCCCCGCAAATTAGAACATTCTAGATAACTTTTTGACCCCGCAATATTTTCACTTTTTCCCAAAACAGAAAGGAAGTTTAAGATGGTTTTTTGTCAGAGAGTTGAGTATTCTTTGATCAGATGTCGTTAAGTCGAATGTTATTTGGTTAGGGTCTCATTTGGTCAAGTATCATTTGGTCAGACGTCGTTTGGGCAAGTGTTATTTGGTTGAACGTTACTCTTTTTCGGTGACATCCGATGTACCGTTATTTGAACTCGAAAATATTCAATTTTCACCTGTCAAAATCCAACTCAGACCCCCCGCTGTTTATTTTGTTCACTCTCCCTTTTTTAGCAATTATGTCACCAATTTGGTTATGAGTTTAGAAATGACGAAGAATGTTTTCAAAATCCTATTTTGAAAACATCCTGAGAAACTTCTTTAACTCACTACTATAAAAGGTGATGTCCCTCCCCATTTTAACTCAGTACAATTTTTACCTTCAACAACGCCATTTCGCACCAGATAAGTTTTTCACCCACAACTCCGAACTTTTACAAAGTTGAATACTCTGAGTATTTTCTCTAAGTATTTTTCTTATAAAAGTACAACATAGACAATTTTCATAAGTGATTTGCATCACCAAGTGAAGATCGGAAGGCTCTGCCTTTCAAGCACCCTTGTGCTACCTAGCCCTTCCTTGCTCAAAAGCTATCTCTCTCAAAAAACAGACAAGTCTGTAAAGACTCTGCGCTGCTATTTGGAATAAAATAGCTAAAAGAAACCAATCACTCTTTTTATTTTTTACTTATTTTTGATTATTGTAAGGCACCCTAAGGTAGTCTCCATAGTATACAGTCCTAAACAAAAACTCACAAAAAGCCTTACATTTTCAAAAAGTGGTCCTTCGAGCCGTTGTGTTTGTTCTTTGTTAATTTAATTTCTTGAAACATAACCTGATTCTTGAAATTTTATTTTCCAAGAATAAAACACTTAAGAGACGAATTAGAGCTACTTGAAAAAGTAGTAATTTTTCACCTCTTGGTTTGGTCCATCCAGCAATTGCAAAATTAATTGGTCTCTTTCTGCAACATTATTCCGAAAAGTATTTGCAAGTCTTTGTCTTGCTTGGTCCTTTTAAGGAAACTTAAGAGGTTTTGCTGTAACGAAAGATTGCTAGGAGTTGAGGAAGAGAGGCTAGCCCCTCTTCAATCCGTCACATCTTCATCGCCTCGCATCAAAGTTGCGGTAGGACAGATTTCACTTTTTTTGATTGATCGAATTTACCGAAAACCGTTACACAACCGTTCCATAAAAAGTACTTAAATCATATATGAAGGGTCGTAAGACCTTTCATAGAATGAGTGAGATGTGTGCGGATCCTGGTTCCTTTTCTAAGACGGAAAGAGCTTCTAGAAGTAGGACTAGAACTAGGATTTGTACTAGTAGAAGTGCAAATCGGGGACGCTGTTTAGATATGGCGCCATTGAGAAGCCTAAGTCCATCCAGAGGAAACTCTACCGATGCGATTTCTCGCTTTCTTGATGACAACATGAATAAATGGCATACCGTAGATATTTTAAATAGAACCATTACGGAAGAAGAAATTGAACAAGTCCATGTCGAGCTTCCTTTAGTTAGGGCCTTGACTATTGACCGTACAGTAGGTTTTATTTATTACAATAATAATTTCCATCTTAAAACTTTCAAGTTTGGAATGGAAAACATGGCTTCCCTCCTTATTAAGGCTTTTGGGAACGACTTTGCTAACTTTCATAACGAACCTAACAATGTCTCTCGAGGCATTTTTAGAGCATTTGTCAATGGAAGCGCTAAGTTGTTTCATAAAGTAGCTTCGGGGGTAGACAAAACAAGCGCACTTCCTCTCATGAAATTTGTAGCCATAGCCATTAGCTTTGGGCCGGATAGAGCTCTTTTCGCTCACAAGAATTGTGATCAGATGTGGGTGAAGTTTGAGCATGGATTTGAGGAACTCTATTTCTATGAGCACTTCACTGACAACTCCTTAGTCAATGCAGCGCCCTATCTCTTAAACCTTAGGGAAATCTTTAACCTTTACTTTAGAGATGGGAGATTAGAGCTCATAGATAGAAAAAGTAAGGGAAATGAGAGTGCTTCTTCCCATCCTAACAGATCGGAAAGCACCTCTACAGCTAGTACCCCTTTTCCTCGTTATGTAGGCGTAGCTCCTCCTACAGGAGAAACTACCATTAACAGTTCCAGAGCTGTTTCTGAAGATAGTTTTAGATCAAATAAGTCAGAAAAAAGCTTTACAAGTAGGAATAAAACGACTCGGGAGCGTTCTCAGGAAACTCTTGATAGTTTTTATAGCCAAAGTAAGATGATTGCAAGTCAATCCAGAGACGCTACACCCAGTGGAGAACCTTTTCCCTCTCCAGAAATGACGGAAAAATGGTCTTTTTCTGAGCGATTTCCTTCTTTTCATTCAAATTTGACGCAAAAGCAATCTGAAAAGGAAACTCCAGCAAAAGAAGTCCATTTTTCTAGACCAGAACTGACAGAGAGATGGTCTCCCACTGAGTATAGTTTTTCTCCTCCAAGAAAGGAACAAAGCGAGGATTCATTTGGGGTCCTTTTAGACGCAAATGATACTCCTAATTCCTCTAACTTGAAGGAGAAAACTGGAAATTTTGACATTTCTTACGGTAGACGGGATAGAGTTAGCTTTAAAGAACCTCTCCCCTCTAAAGAAAATGTTATTGATTCTCCCGAAACCCCCTTAGAGCCTATAGACATGCAGCTTGTCTTCGATCTTGCTTATGGGCATGCCCAAAGCATCGCAGACGTAGCTCATGGCTATAAAAAATCTAGAGAACTTTCTAAAGTACCTCTTGAGGAGATAACAAAGGAAGAGAATGCTGATTTGAGACTTAATCTTTTCGATTTTTGTACGTTTGGGAGGACTATTGAAGAAATTTTGGGAACCAAGTTCGCAAAAACTTTCTTTCCTAACCCTGGATCTCGAATTGAAACTAGAAACGCAATTTTACAGAGAGTAGTCAATGACCCTTACACTTTAGACGAAACTAGAAAATTGGCACTAAGTGAGTTAGGAAAAATAGATCATCCCAAACTTTACGAAGAAAACAAAAGATATACAGTCTCAGCAACTCGGAATTTGTTCTTGAATCAAGAGCAAATAGAAAGAAAGAAGAAAATGCCTGTACCAATCCTGGGTTATTCTCCCTTGCCACGAAAAACACTAAAACTTGTTAAGTCTCTCATTGGCCAGTGGGGTCGATGCGATATGGACAATTTGAATGCAACACACATTACATCTTACTTGAAAGAATTATGTCCTTTGATAACTAAAGAGCAATTGGCAGAAAGTAGTGCATACGCGTTGCTCCTAGCTGTAACCAAAGGAGAGACTTACAATTTGGTGCTAAGTAGCATGGACTCAGGGGTACCTTTTCTTCAAATTTGGGAACTTCTTTATAGCTTCCGTCCTCAAAGGAAAACTCAAGCAGAGATTTCCCTTGAATTGGATAGAGTTATAAGGGAGCGACCTAAAAACTTGACTATAGCTTTACACCAGATTCTTGGTCTCTGGGATTCTACTGGTGATAAGGATGATTCGTTCCAAGCACAAGTAGTTGAAGAAAATACTCTTTTTGACATGAGGAAACTTATTCATACTCACTTTGCATCTCAAGCATCTGGGGTTGAACTAATTTACAATAGCAAAATCGCAGCACAAGCTCAGGAGCAAAGAGACATGGTAAACATGAATCTAAAAGCCCCTGCTCTTATGCCCGGTTATATGCTTTATATGGAAGCAGTAAGCGAATTCGTTAAACCCGAGATAATTGAGATGAAAGGAACGAAATCACCTTTCACCGTGAACCCCGCCAAAAGAGCCAAATCTGTAGATTACATTAGACATAGAACAAGACATAGGACTAATGTTAGGAACAAGGGTCGAAGCCATTCACGTCTGGCCACAGAAGTGAATAGGAACAGATCCAAGACCCCCGTAGGAATATCAGGACAGGACGGGAAACAGATAGAAGGACTTAGAATTTCCTATTCTGGTTATCGTTGTAAGTTGTGTAATCTTCTGGGTCATCATGCAAGAAACTGTCGAACATATCCGGGGCGTTTCCCCTCCATTTTGATGTGTTCGAATTGCAAAGGTTTCCACAAACCTGTTCCTTGCTTTTTTGATCCTTTTGAATACGACAACTTCTTTAGGGGTAGACCCCCAAGAAACCTTTATCGTCCTGCTGAGGATGATCACAGGTACGACAAGAAAGGTTTCTTGAAAGACGAACATAGGTTCGGCTGGATCAACCCTGAACAAGAGCAACGAGAAATCAGAAAAGGAAGAGTAGGAGATTGGAGGGAGTATAGCGTAGGAGGTAGACTAGAAGGGAATACTTACAACCCCTATGCCCCTAGCCGTACAGTAAGAGGATCTAGTTACTTAAGTAATGTAGGTAGGAATTTGCCTCCTTCCACGACCACACCCAGTGGGGTCACTAGAAAGCAGGACTCTGGAATTGGCCCTCAACTTTCTAGGGAAGGTGTTTGCAACGTAAAGAATTCCAAAAACCACATAGAACCCCCTCCCACTTCTTTCTCTACACACTCTACACATACACATACACAAAATCATTGCAATATCGATAAAGGCTTTATGGTCGATACGGAAACTGGTGTGTTATCTCCTGAATACAGACACCCTTTCCCACAAACCCAAAACACTACACCATTACACAAAGGTGGAATAAAGAGCAATATCAAACCAAACGAATTAAACGAACTTAACGGACCTAACGTTAACGTTCTTCAGACCCTTGGTGAATCCAGTGGTCATTTGAAACTTAACACACTCGGTAATGTCGTTTCGCTACCCATGTCTAGTGCTGGTTCCACTGTCATTAGACTATTGGGATATGGTTTTTACGAAGACAATGTCTTTGAAAGACCATATGCAAACGAACTAAGGAACATCAGTAGCGAAGGCTGTTGTGTCCTTGACCATGTCCATTATGATAAGGTAGTCCGCGTGGGTGACAGGTCGTTGCGATCTTTCTTCGTGGATGGGATCAAATATGTGCGCATATATGACCCTGACACTGATCGCTTCTTCATACAACCTGTCCCCAAAGAGGGAAGCGACTTCTTCACAACTGAACTTGAAGCTTTTAGAAAACTCCACTGTGAGCCTGATATCACAGGAAGGTTTCCTAAAAGGTTGTCAGGTTATCCTGGAACTGACGGAAAGGTTCAAACAGGAAAAGTCTATGATCTCTATAAGAATTATGGAGATATGGACACTAAGCTCATCATGGATACCATCGGTATTCATTTTGGACTAATCCCTGGTGACATTGACTCTCAAACAATGACTCAGGATGACTTGGATTATTACTTCTATGATAGAACTGGTATTAACCTCAGTCTTTTTGATTTGTTCAGGCTTCAACAATATCAAAAACACACTGATAATACTAGTCTTCAAGGTACATTGGAATTAGAGAAAGAAGAGAAAAAATTTCTGGAACCTCAACCTCAGGAGAACCTATTACCTTCGAAAGTTTGTGAAAACAAACCTGAAAAGTGTAAGAAGTCCCTGGGGGGCGACAGAAATCTTCTGCCTCTGTTTCCTATTGTATCGGAAGTGAAAAAACAAGTGGAACAGACGAACAAAATTGAAGACAAACAAAGAGCGTCACCTCTTGTGCGTCTATCATCCCTTGGAACGGATCGTTTTGAACCTCAGATTGAACCTGAAACAGTCTACTTCAGCTTGGCACCAAGCCCAAGTGAAGAAGCTGCGGATAGTCTCTCAGGGGATTCACAATTTTGTGACTCTAGAAACCCTAAACATTTGCAATTAGAATCGGAAGACGACTGGTCAGAAGATTCTAATAGGCCTTTGTTAGGAAGTTGGCCTACTGAATCTGACAAAGATTCAGAAGTCATTGTTTTTTCAAAAAGACAACTGAAAAAGCAAAGACAAAAAGCCAAGAAATCATCTGAAAACCAGATGAAAAAATCCAATGATGATGAAGTCCTATCTGATTTGTGGGTCTACGAGTCCAGCAAGAAACTCGAAAAACTCCTTATCATTTTAGGATGGATTCTTATTGGTCTGTACCTGAGTGTTTCTTTCGATAAGGAATATGTCCTAGTGTACTCACTATTTTCAATACTCTTTGTTGCGATATGTGTGTACGCTCAGTACGTATCATCTGAAGGAAAAAGCACAAAAGTACAGGATGAAGAGACTGACATCTCTATCATCTTTGAGGAGGATGGAAATACTTCAAAGACAAGAGAAGTAAATACCATCACTAGACTCCCTGTGCCCACACCACACATTAGAGTAGCCTCATTTAAAGCCTCTCCAGGGCCTGAGGATTATCAGTCCTATTCCCGAAAGACAAGCAGAAGTCGCTTTGATCCTTCCAGGACCACGCCTCCTGTTAGTCTTAGACAGGGAAGAAGACGAGTAGACAAACCACCAACACGCACAGGAAGAGCTAGTACCTCAAACTTCAACTGTCTTCAAAAACAGATGAAGAAAACAGCTTTGGCTCTAGATTATGAACCCACTATCTCCTCTGGGACATCTTCGCAGAAGAGAAGATCCCCAAAAGAGAAAAGTATTCATATATCTGAAGCTCGAGTTGTCAAAGTCATTGATGAAAGGCCTTACATCTATGTTACCTTGCCCAATGGTGACAAGAAACTTGCTCTATACGATACAGGAGCTAGTTGTTGTTGCGTCAAGCCCAGCGTCTTTGAACAACTTCAACAAAACTCTCTGATATCGTGGGAACCTGCTAACTTCAACGTAAGTGGCATAGTACCAGGAGCAATGGAACAGGCAAATAAAATAGCATATATCGATATACAATTGGAAACCGGATACACCCTGAAGAGTATCCCTTTCATTGTGTACGATTGTGCTTATGACATCATCATTGGCAACAATCTTGTCAAATCACACCGTTGGTCCAACTACTGGAAAAACGACAATTTCTACATCAAATTGGGACCCGTCCCAAGTAGAAAACCAGTACAAGCCCATTTCAGACACTCTGTTAAATCTACTAAAGGCGTCTCTTTAGCAGAAATAACATTGCAACCTCAGGAAACTGCTATGGTTACTCTGAAAATCCCTGACTTAGATGCAAACTCCTATAAGAATTGGAAGAGTAAAGATCTGTTTGTGGAAGCCTTGTTTGACAAAGGAATTCAAACAGAAACTAACCCTAATTTTGAAGGACTAGAAGTTTTGCCCTCTTACACTAAGATAGATAAGGATAGGGAAATCACAGTTACCATTCGGAATAAGGATTCCAAGTCTCCTTTGAAAATACCGGAAGGTATTGAAATGGTGACGGTAACCACGGTAGAGAAAAGAATAGATCACTTTAGCCTACACGAATATCAAGCAGCTAGAACTATTTTTAATCAGATCCCTAGAGTGCATAACATCGAATGTTATTGCCATAGACCCCCTCTTGAGAAAACTGAGATTAGCATATACATCGAGGCTAGTGATCCTTATGGACAAACATCCACAAGGAATTACAGTAATCCTAGCGGTCCTCTGGAGCCTTACGCACCAGGGATCCGTATTTTTAGACACTACGAAACTCCTTCACCGATTGGAGGACAAGTAGCACTAACCATGCTACTTATCCCCGATCGTACAGGGAATTATGCGGTAATCAATGAGCATGATATAGCGAAGGCAAAGGAAACAATCCACAATGAGCTAGGCTCTTCTGGATTGCAACCTCTGTACTTTTTCTTAGATCCAAAGCTAGGTTTTTCAATAGACACTAGGATATTGGTGACTGAAATTTACACTGCATTTCCTTTCACATTTCTCCCCGTCGCATATCATCCAAAACATGAGCAATGCATTAGGCCTGCTCTTCGCAAAAATTATCCAGAAATTTTTGTGAACACTGATAGGACTTTCATTCATATTACGAATGGAGGAAGTAGGCCCCCTGAGAATTCCCTTATGAAGGAAAATGGTACTCCTGTCTTTAAAACAGACATTATGGGTGCCTTTTTAGTTATGTTTAGACATCGGCAAGATTTAGTGTGTCATTTCCATATACCTTTAATGGATAATGACTCTAAACCAGTTACTGAAGTAGTTAAGGCTAGGTTGGTCCACTCCTTACTTACTGAGCTAAGATATATGAGAGTGCCCACTAACATGGTCATCTCAGTAGATGGTACCGATGCCATAACAGGACTTAAGTTAAACGAAAAACAGATAGCTAGATTCCTAGATAAGGTAGCTTCTAATCTCCCTTTTTTCCTGCCCGCGAACCCTCGTTGTTCATGGCCAGGAGGAGTTAGACCGCTAAAACCGCAGCTAGTGGACCATATATTAGAAGGATGTAGGTGTTCATGTTGTCTAACCCACAACACTTCTGGACCTTCTGGAAACATGTTAGTCTTTGAAGGCCAGATTAATGAACTCATAGCAAGAAATTCCAAAGAATCGGAATCTCTTCCTTGTAAGACTAGTAATTTTAGTGATATTAGCGCTATTAGTAATATGAGCACTAAGAGCTCTTACTCTAGATTTGCACCAGAAATGCAAGCTGCCATTTCTAGTATCACAGGAATAGACTTTAAGGATGATATAGATATGCCCCCCGATATTTTGGAATTATGCGATGAGGATGAAATGCAGAAATTCATCAATTCCCATCCTGGATGTGAAAATGACGAAGATCTTGAAAGTCTTGCAGAAAAATTAGAGCCACCACAGAAAACAGATCCAAAACTTTTTGGTGATGTTGATATGGTAGGAATTCCTGATCAGTTCAGACCAGGAAATTGGCGAGAAATCATGCCAAACTTAGTTAATGATATAGAAGGCATTAAGCCAGAAACTAGAGAAGGACTAGGAAACTTGTTAGATAAGCATAAAAATACTACTTCTTTCTATCCAACGGACGGAAGACCTGTCTTCAAAAACGGGAAACCGGCTGTAGTAGATGTAGAGCTAACAAATTACGACCCTATCTTTCTAAAGCCCTTTATGACCATGGGACCTAACGTGGACATAATGGACAATAAGCTAGACGAACTAGTAGGTAGGAACGAAATCATGCAAATTGAATCACCGTATAATATGCCTGTTCTACTTACTCATCACAATTCATCAAACAAATATATTGATCCCTCTAAGAAAAAATATAGATTAGTCGTAGATAATCGAGTGATCAATAGTTTGATGAAAAATAAGAATCTTCATTCTTATTTAGTTAAGGGTTTTGATCCAGTACTTATAGCAGTAGGAAACGAAGCTGAATTTAGAACTACTATAGACATCACTAGGGCCTATCGAAGTATTGTTGCCTCAGATTTCTTAAGACAAATTACTGCATTTAGGACCCCTTCTTCTAAAAAATACCCCCATGTTACATGGACTTTTAGGAGTACATGTGATGGACTAGCCAATTTGCCAGGATACTATAGTTACCTAATTCAGTCAGCCCTTAGCCCGCAATCCAAGGCCTGTACTGTTTCACATATAGACGACTTAATGGTCTTCTCCAAAACTGAAGAGGATCATCTGAGAGATCTAGATAGTGTACTTACAGACCTCGGAAAGCAGAATTTCCTTATTTCTATGAGTAAATTCGAACCCTTCAAAAGACAAGTTCAGTTTCTGGGTCACATGATAGACAAAACAAATGTCTGGATTCCTGACCACAGAAAGAGTTACTTTGATGAACTAAAGCCCCCGAACACGAAAAAATCTCTACAATCTCTGCTGGGAGTATGCAACTACATGTCAACTTTCGTAGACAGCTACGCTATGAAAGTTGGGCCTTTGTACGATCTCTTAAAAGGAAAGTCGGATAAGGGTACGTTCTCAATGAACGATATCCAGATGAAGTCTTTCCTTGAGATCAAAAAATGCATCAAAGATGCAGAGAAACTCTACTTGATTAATACCTCCAAACCTGTCTTTATGGAATGTGACGCTTCCATGGTGGGTTGCGGAAGTGTATTATATCAAGAAGAGATGGACGAGACCGGGAAAATCAAGAGGAACATCATTCGCTACGGATCAAGAAAATGGACACTCACGGAATCCCTACACCACACATCGTTGGAAAGAGAAGCCATGGCAATACTTATCGGAGTGAAACAGCATCTGCTTTATTTGTCTGCTTGTACTGAAGCAATCATTAAAACAGATCTGAAATCTTTGATCACCATTTTGAGTTGCTACAACAATCCGGAGAGCACCAGAATGGCAAGGATTTCACACCGACTGTATAGCCTTCCCTTCAAATGGTCTCTCATCCATATTCCAGGAGTCGATCTACCTCTTGCAGATTGTTTGAGTAGGCTTTATACTCCATACCAGAACGCTTACTCAGACAGACATCTCCGATACCCAGACTTGAAAAGAGAGAATATCCAGATGCCAGACTGCTGGAAAAAGCCCGATCTTATCTTGACCACAGAGGACATCCTTGAAGCAATGAGACAGCACATCGTGTTTGTCGAAAAGTCAAGTATGCCCGTGAAAGAGAAAAGATTAAAGGCCCTACTGGACGAAATCTCTATATTGCACGAAAGGCTAGTCGAAGACGAGGACAACCTGTTAGGTAGGGTTAGTGACGATTTAAAATACGTGCAAAAAGTCAGGGAAGCTGCTAGTAAGAGAAAGGTTGAAATAACCCCTCTCACTGCAGTATCGGAAAGAGTATTGGTCACTCCTGAATACATCATCAAGAAGCAGAACGAAAACGAGAAGATTCACAACATCATCATGACTCTTCGAACAACACCAAGAGAGAAGATCCCCAAGGACATGTTGAAGAAATACCGACTACTCAACGACTCCATCCTGGTCACAAGGAAGCACATGGATTCACCTTTCGACGCCCCTGGAAACATCAGAATTGTATGTGATGTCACTATGTCACTATACATTCTGGCACTTCTCCATGTCATGTCATGCCACCCCGGCATGAATACTCTAAATCACTTATTCCGCAACACCTATAAGTGTATAGAGGCTAACGTGGCAGGATTAGTGAAACTTGTATGCACTGGCTGTAGAGCATGCAGGTTCCATCGGCCTATCAACAAGAAAGTCATACCGGAAGGAAGGATCCCTTTGCCAACTGAACCCATGGACACCTGGATGATCGACTTCATGGTCTTCAAAAAGGAACTCACATTCAAAGGACGGAAGATCACCGCGGCCTTCAACATCATGGATCTCTACTCCAACCTGCTCATCTCCTACTTGGTACCAAATCAAACAGCCAAAACCGTCATCAACTGTTTGAAGGACATTTTCCCCAAAATGTCCGTACCTCGTAAAATTGTTAGCGACAACGCACAGGCTCTTTGTAGAAATTCAGAAGTTCTGCATTTCTTGAAGACCAACAATGTGAGAGTGGTAACCACAACTACCCCTCATCACAGTGCGGCTAACAAGGTTGAAAGACTTCATAAGCTACTTAGGGAGTCTCTTCAACTAGTAAAGGAAACATTTCGAAGAGACAGCCAATTCGATATGTATCCTGGAGTTATCAGGATGATAAACTCAAGACCACTTACGTTATCACTCCACCCTAACGTAAAGGAGGTCTGCAAACAAATGGGCGAAGAACCTGGAGTCATCACGCCGTTCCAGCTACACTTCGGACTCAAGCCTCAGAAGAATCCTTTAATCCCCTTGGAGAACCAATTGGAACCGGAACACCGAGGAGCCTACAAGGACAAATGGCAGAAGATTCTGATAAAACATGATCAAATGCTAGAAGAGGAACTCCAACAGAGAATTGAAGCCTTCAAAGGGCATGAAATCGAAGTTGGTGATCTTGTACTAGTTAAGAACATGGTGGCTCACAAGGAACAGCTGAAGTACTACAAGGACCTCTACCAAGTTCTACGCATCGAGAAGTCAAGATATTACTGCGCACCTCTCTTCGGAAAAGGCAGACTCTTAGAAGTGAATGGAAACAACCTCAAACCATACGCTTACTCGGAGCTCTATAGCCTGTTGCCTCCAGAAATTAAAGTACTATTAGGCGAGAATATGTCTCCGGAGGAACTCAAGGACCATTCTCGAAAGGAACCTAATAGTAGGCCCATAGACTTTATGAGCCAACAATTCTGGAAACTTCCACCACCAATGCAACTACGAAGAAGGTTAACGCCGCAAAGCGTTAAATCAAAGCCAGCAATATCTATCCAAGACACGGACACACTATCTTCCCTATCTTCAACGACGACGACGGAGACATCAATCTTCAGAATTCCGGATAATCCTGTGGATCATCTGTCAGACATTTCCACTCTGCTACAGAACACAACATTATCAGGAATTTCCCAAGTCTTCACGACACCTAAAGGATTGGTCACCAGGAAACACGTCATACCCAAACAACATCACAGGAGGACGACGAAATCAATCTTCGAAGACACCGTGAAGACAGAAGATTATCAACGACAACTACAACGGACCGCCTTGAAGAAAGCGACAAGACAACCACGATCACCACCCAAAATGGTGACGAAGACACCAGACATATCTCAACGTGTCAATATGTCTCTGAACCCCACAGGAGATGGAACTAGTCTTTTTGGATCACCACCAAAAGATACGGTCCCTACTCCTTTGGATCGGAGTTTGAATGATCAAAGTACCACGATACAAAGACTTAGGACTGTTTCGCCTTTGACCACTCCAAAGCAAACACCTAATCTCCTTGAGACGGTACAAGATCTTTCAAAATACAGTAGACAAGGAACTTCATTTGGTCAACTCCCACAACCAAGGAGAAGACTATTTATGCAGACTCCTTCGACTATTGGAGAACCGTCGTTACTGACTCCCTCACCAGGATCAGTAAGGCCTGTCAGGACTTATAGCCCTACAACGCCTGCAAACGATTATTCTCTATTGACACCTGAGACAGCCAAACGACAAACACACTACACACGACAACCCCCTCCACAGACGAATACACTAACACCAAATACACAGTTTAATTGGAATAGAATGATGTGGGATGATTCAACTCCAGCGGTTGGAGTTAGTCCTCGGAGCCTCGACGGAACAGTTCCTAGACGTATGACAAGTACGCCTAAAGCTGTACCTGGCTTACCCACACCATACACTACTCCAATTAGACGACCAGACATTTTACCACCCTTGAGTACTCTAAGACGAACTGAAATCATGACACCTGATACTCCCCCTGTGCAGCGACAGTTGCCAGTAAGGGATAAGGTTCGTCAAAGAGCCCTCGAACAAAGGTTGGTACGACAACAACAAAATACTGGAGATCTGAGTATCCCTAACATTAGGGATATTTCTCCTCCAGTAAACCTGGTACGTAGTCCTTATGGACAGACGACGGTTTCGCCTCCTAGTTTTACTTTGGTGAGTAGACTAGAGGATGAAACACCGCCATCTGCTCTATATAAGACTACGCCAGGAGAAACAAGTCAGCAGGCAACGGCCTCACCTCCGAGTTTTACTTTGACGAGTAGAATAGAGGATGAAAGCCCGCCTTCTGCATTAGACAACATCACACCGGGAGGGTTAAGTGCGCCCAGAAACAAACATGAAAGAAACAAAGGGTTCACTTCTCCTGACCAGGTGCAACCGAGAACTCATGCGCGTAGGCACTTACCTGATGTGCAAGTGCCTAGGCAACCTGATTTCCATCGGTACCCGAGACGTATACAGCAATTGAAATTGCTACCTATTCCACCGAAACACGCAAACACAAAACACACACCTAACATACCACAAACACCTTACACTATACCTACACCCAACACACCTAAGACAAAATCCATACTTAAGACACCTCACACACCCAAGTCGAACAAGAGTGTTAGATTCAATCTACGAAACAGGGAGAAAATTTCTAAACCTGTCAAGTATTTTGGACCTAATTTTCTTACGACTACTCCACCTACAGAATAAGAAGGACACATCAGATTCTGTAAAGACACTATTGACTTTAGTATGATATTGCAATGATGGTAATGTTGTTATTTGGCTTTTCGCTTGTCGGATCCGACATAAAATAAGCCGTACGCAACCTAGACACCCCAGACCCCTTCTTTAGACACTTTCTTTAGACACTCTTTAGACATTCTGTTAGGAAGACTCTATTACTCTCTTAGATAGACCTGTCTGTCCTATCCTTTCCTTTTCTTTCTTTTCTTATGGCACAAACATTTACCTTGAAAACTTTTTGACCATTCTTGAAGTAATGACAACACCAATCTCAAATTATGGAACAGAAAAATTCGATCATGATCTCAATAAATATTTCTAAAGCGCACATGTTTTAACTGTTTATGCTCATTTAAAATGCTCATAATGTCCAATTT
>Ga0207937_1000122_pt1 | contig 25771 bp, 19 predicted proteins | sample LakMenEpi04Sep11_FD_150668 | JGI IMG/M metagenome (GOLD analysis project Ga0207937, IMG submission 150668) | Freshwater microbial communities from Lake Mendota, WI - 04SEP2011 deep hole epilimnion (SPAdes) | ecosystem: Environmental > Aquatic > Freshwater > Lentic | place: Lake Mendota, Madison...
TTCGTCGTCATGCCAATAGCCGCTTCGGTGTCGATCACGGGTTTTCGGAAATTCGTTCCCTAGAGGATTTCCGCCGCCGCGTTCCGATTGCTAATTACGAATACTATCGACCGTACATTGAGCAAGTCAAGCAGGGGCAAATCTCTGCAATGTTCGGGCCAGGTACGAAGCTGATCATGTTTGCCATGACGTCTGGAACGACGGATAAGTCCAAGTTCATACCTGTCACGCAAGAGTCGTTCGAGGAGTACCGCCACGGTTGGAACTTGTGGGGGGTTGGAACCTACCGTGATCATCCCGATCTGGTCAATAAGAAGACTCTAAAGCTGGGAAGCAATTGGCAGCAATTCTTTACCGAGGGTGGGACACCGTGCGGGGCTATCAGTGGCTTAGTTGCAGAGACAGCACCATGGATTGCACGCAGTCGATTTGTACTGCCGAGCGATGTGTACAAGATCAATGAGTCCCACTGGAAACACTGTGTCGCTCTTCGAATTGCTATGATCAATCCCCACGTTGGGATGATCGGAACTGCGAACCCGAGCACGCTGATCGAGTTCGCTCGCCTCATGAACGATCAACGCGAAAGCTTTATTCGAGACATTCACGACGGTACATTCTTTGGCGAGTCGTCGCTTCCAGATGCTCCACGATCGGCATTCCAATCGTATTTCAAGTCACATTCGCGAGTGCGAGCAAAGGAACTGGCGAAGATTGTTTCCGAGAAAGGGACACTCTACCCTCGCGATGTTTGGCCTCATTTATCTGTACTGGCCGTGTGGCAAGGCGGATCGGTTTCCGTTTACATCCCAAAACTGGAAGAGTACTACGGCAAACCAGCCCTGCGCGATCATGGATTGAATGCGAGTGAAGGGCGAATGACCATTCCGCTCCAAGATGGCACGAGCGAAGGTGTGATTGAATTCAATCATCACTTTTACGAGTTTGTTCCTGTGGCTGAAATCGACACCGACAAGCCGATAGTCTTGCAATCGCATGAACTGGAAGAAGGGAAGGATTACTATATCTTGCTAACAACATCTGCAGGTCTCTATCGCTACGATATTCATGATGTAGTCCGCTGCACAGGCTTTCTGGGGAAAGCTCCACGATTGGTCTTTTTGAACAAAGGAGCCCACTTCTCAAGCATCACCGGCGAAAAACTTAGCGAGTTCCAGATCGTAACTGCTGTCACGCAAGCCCAGCAACAAACCCAGATCGACATCGGCGAATTCTGCATTGCACCCGAGATGCGGGATCGCCCAGCGTATGTGCTCCTTACGGAAATCTCTTTGAACCCTAGCGATCAACAAACCCTGGCGCGATGTGTGGATGAAAAGCTGGGGAGGCTAAACTTCGAGTATGCTGATAAGCGTCTATCCGGGCGTATCTTGCCACTCACTATGCGGCGCGTACAGCCGGGAACTTGGATGGCGCTTCGGCAGAGCAAATCCGCGGCCCGCGGAAATTTCGAAGAGTACAAACATCGTTGTTTGGTTGCCGAACTCGGCTTTATCGAACGAATCACTTCAACTTCACAAGCGAATCCGAGTACTGGCAAGGCATGAAAAACGAACGCATTTTGGTTACCGGAGCTACCGGTATGATCGGCAGCTTTGTAGCTCGACGAGCAGTAGAGGCGGGTTACAATGTTCGTGTCTTAGCGAGAAAGAACTCTGATCGCACATTGCTCCAAGGGCTGGATGTTGAATACGCCATCGGAGACCTTGCGGACCAGGCTAGCTTGCCAATGGCTCTCGAAGGAGTAGATGTTGTGGTTCATGCAGCCGCTCATATCGGTGACTGGGGCCCCGCAGAGATCTATCGGCAAATCAATGTCGTCGGGCTTGAGCATTTGCTTACATGTGCCATGCAGAAAGGCCAGTTGCGTCGTTGGGTTCAAGTGAGTTCGCTCGGTGTTTATCCTGCTCGCGATCACTTCGGGACGGACGAAGAAACTCCGCCAAGCCTGACAGGCCTCGACGGATACACGCGAACCAAGGCGGAGGCTGAGATCGTACTCAAACGCTATATGGATGAGTACAAATTCCCTGCAACAATCCTTCGGCCTGGCTTTACCTATGGACCAGGAGAGCGAGCCGTGATTCCTAGATTGCTCAAGCGATTCGACCAGGGGATTGTCAAATTTTTAGGAAACGGAATGAAGGTGCTGAACAATACCTATGTTGGCAACTTCGTTGATGCCGTTCTGTTAGCGATCGACAATGAAAAAGCCGTAGGACAAACGTTTAATATTCGCGATCAACGGCTGGTCACGCGTGTCGAGTACTTGACGACGGTGGCAAGCTATTTGGGCAAACCCATACCACGTCACGTACCCTTGGGGATAGTGAAGTTTCTGGTGCCCTTTGTGGAGGGATGGGCAAGCCTGATCGGCAGCAAGGAATCGCCGGTCTTGACGCGAGCTACCATCAAGTTCATGGCAATGAATTTGGACTTCTCGATCGACAAGGCGACATCCATTCTTGGGTATGCGCCAGCAGTAGACTTTCAACAAGGGATGCCGGATGCACTCGAGTGGGCAACTGGGAAAATGAAGGTCCCGCGGTTGGTGAAAGGCTAAGGCCGATCGCATGCGCATCGTCGAGTTACAGGCTTACGTCATTCAATTGCCACTTCGTCGCAAAATCCAACACGCTTCTGCATCGCGAACGGATAGTCAAAACGTTTTGGTATGTTGTCGACTCGCGGATGGAACGACCGGTTGGGGGGAAGGTGTCCCGCGTGATTATGTCACAGGGGAATCGGCCCAGGGCGCGATGCAGCAGTTGAAAGAAACGCCACTTGCTCAGCAATTGGATCGGGAGTGCCATGATTGGCCCAACGTGATCGCGCTTTGCGAACGTTTTCACCCTAATCAACAGGCGCCGGACCCTCGTAATCACAGATCGAACGCACTTCGTTGTGCAGTGGAATTGAGTATCCTTGATGCGTTCGGACGTTTGTTCGGTGAGCCCATTAGCGCAGCAATAAAACATCTGCAGCCCCAATGCACGATCGCGGAAGCGAGAAAATTCATCCGCTATTCGACGACGATCACCGCAGACGATGTAGCCAAAGAACGTAGGAGTGCCATCAAGATGCGACTCTATGGATTTCAGCAATGTAAAGTGAAAGTAGGTGTCAATGGAGCCAACGATCCCGAACGAGTCAAGCGATTGCGGTTCTGGCTCGGCTCAAGGATGGACATCCGACTCGATGCCAATGAAGCATGGTCTGTTGACAAAGTCTCGGAGAAGATCGAGCCACTCTTGCCCATGCGAATCAGTTGTCTAGAACAGCCCTGCCCCCATGAAGAGCTCAATTCGATCCCTCTGTTCAAAGCACACTGGAAAGTTCCAGTCATGCTGGACGAATCCCTGACCAGTCTCGAGGATGCAAAGCTGGCTACGAAGTTGGGTGCGTGCGATTTGTTCAACATTCGACTTTCCAAATGCGGCGGATTCGTGAACAGCATTCGAATTGCTGAATATGCTCACCTGAATGATATTGGGATTCAATTGGGGTGCCATCCGGGTGAGACAGGAATTCTATCAGCAGCCGGCAGGCATTGGGCAACGCACATTCGAGGAATCCGTTATCTCGAAGGTTCGTACGACCGCCATCTTTTGCAAGAACTTCCGACGAATGAAGATATTACATTTGGCTATGGTGGACGCGCTCCGGCCTTGCATCGGCCTGGAATAGGTGTCACGCTCGATAAGCGAGTTCTCCAGCGAATGAAAATCGCTGAGAATCGATGGGTGTGGGGGTAGCAACGAACGGATGGCACCAGAAATAAACTATCAACCAGCTCGCGATGGCTATCCGATGGCAGCACGAGTTTGGAGACCGACGAATGCTTCGGTTCGTGTTATTCTGATTCACGGAATTGTCAGTCATAGCGGCTGGTACTTGCGTAGTTGTCAACACTTAGCAGATAACGCGATAGAAGTTCATGCTCTCGATCGCCGGGGATCGGGTCTGAGTTTTCGAGATCGCGGTGATTCGCCCCATGTCGATCAATGGCTTCAGGATTTCGATGACTACCTAGATGGGTTGAGTTGTCAGCTTCCAACCGTCGTATTGGGAGTAAGCTGGGGGGGGAAACTAGCGGCGCTACTTGCGGCGCGCCAATCGATAAATCGACGCCGCAACAAGAGTGCACTCGCAGGAGTTGGACTTATTTGTCCTGGTATCTACGCATATCAACAAGTTTCGTTGACGAAGCAATGGATGGTGCGAATGGCAACCTGGGGGGGATTAGGAAATCAACGAGTTCCGATCCCATTGCGTGATCCTGCGTTGTTTACCCAGAGCTCGTTTTACAAGACTTATATCCGAGATGATCCTTTCACGTTGAGGAAGATCACGGTTCGCTTTGCGGTAGCCGATCTAGAACTGAATCGTTTGGTACGAGCCTGTGCGGAGCAAATCCAGATTCCTATGTTTCTGATGCTGGCAGGACAAGAACGAATTGTTGACAACGATCGTACTCGCATGTACTGGGACCGAGTTGCCTCCCCTCAAAAGGCCATCGTCGAATATCCGGATGCAGCTCATACGCTCGAGTTCGAACCAGACCCGAGAAAATACCTGCACGATTTACATACCCATATCATGCACTTGATTCACACCTGACACGTGATCCCTGTTCAACAATTGACAGAGCGGAGGCTCCGGAAACTCTAGCTTTGGTTCAGCCAATGGCGATCGCTTGAACCAAAGCGGCATCGCAGGTTATATTGGGTAAAGTATAGTGTGGTGGAGTGGTAGGCTAACAAATGTGATGTAAAGCCTCACACCCCGATCCGAACCATTTCCGCGAATTCAATTTTTATTTGAGAAGCAGAGCTGTCTGTTTCAGCGAACGACTCTTTCATCCCAAATCCGCGAAACGCTACATGAAGATTTTGATGACGGATGGCTCCAGTACGTCTGCGCGTCAATCGATTACATGTTTAGGTCCACAGCACACAATTGACATTCTCGATCCGTCGTCTCTTTGCCAATGCCGTTTTTCGCGATGGGTGAAGCGATGGCATCGTTGCCCACCCTTTTCGAGCAAACCTAGCGATTATTTGCAATTCCTCATGGAACGTATCGAAACGGGGGCCTACGACGTACTCTTTCCGACGCATGAACAAATCTACTTGCTCTCTCGCTTTCAGCAAATATTCGAGTCGCGCATTGCGATGGCTGTACCGCAATTCGAAGTGCTTGACAGAACGATGAACAAAGCTCGGTTTTCCCAATTGCTTGACGAAACAGGTATGCCGCAACCAGCCTATCGTATCGTTCAAACGAAGGAGGAGCTGATGAGTTGCGATCAATTTCCTTGTTGGATTAAACTCGACTTTAGCACCGCAGGGCAAGGAGTTCGATACGCTTCCTCTCGCAGAGAGATGGAGTCGATCGGCAAGGAATTAGAAGGACGTGAATGGTTCGATGGTATACGTCAGGTTGTCGTGCAACAACATGCAAGTGGATTGAAGCGAGGCGCAACAGGAGTCTTTCAAAACGGAGAATTAATGGCGTTTCATGTTTACCAAAGTCGCAGCATCGGAGTGGGGGGATCGGCGAATGCGAAGATTACGGTGCATGACCCCGAGATGAAGGAATTGATAACCCGTTTCGGCTCTCAGTTGCATTGGCATGGTGCCATGTGCCTTGAATATGTTTATGATGATGGCGCGAACCTTCGCTCGATTTTCGAATGCAATCCACGAATTGGGGAAACGGTCCTCGCATACGAAAGTGGCGTCAATTTATGCCAGGCATGGATCGATGTCTCTTTTGGAAAGGGGAAACGCAACGAATCCATGGGGAAAGCCGGAGTGAAGTCACATCTAGGTTTTTTGACGTTAACTTCGATAGCGCTCCATGGTGCTACCAGGCTTCAACTCCTGCGCGAGTTGCTACGATTGTTGCGATCCGAGGATGAATACGAAAATAGCCGCGATGAAATCACTCGGTGGTCAAGCGATTGGTTGAGTATTCTTCCGTTTCTTGGGGTTACAATTTTGCTACTTTGGAATCCGCGAGCCGCAGGTTGGCTCGTTCGAAAGACCGTCGAAAACTATTCTCTCACACCCGAGGGTGCCACAGCTATTCGGCAAATGAAGGAAGCCAATACAAATCGCTAGATTTCCATCTTGGAAGACGCTTGTTTTGCGACCAAGCCATGTTTATAACGACGCTTGCGAGTCTTCCTTGTGTTTTGATGCTTCGAAGGGCTTATAGGAAATCAGGCGAATATTCCAAGGCCCTTCGATACGATACTTGACTCCGCGCCAAGATACATCCCGCATAAATCGAATCGTTGGGATTGCAGCACTATACAAAATCTGTGTTAATGGCAGTGCGATTGCTAGCTTGCCAAGCGTCGCAAGCGTCATCCAGTTTGTAGGCTGATTTCGGTCACGTACCGTCTTGCGAACCCCGGCTTCTAGCACGAACAACAAAGATGTCTGCAATACGGTATAGGCAACGAGTCCCGCTCCCAACCAAATAACGGCTGGCCCATTCCCCGTTGCCACAGCAGCGACGAGGAGGACAACGGACGCTGTTAGCAGGAGCGACGTAATAGCCGCGTGCCAAAATACCATGTGCCACCCCGCATGTTGCAATCGCCCGACCAAGAGTTGCCTTTTCATCCAAGCGTAGAACTCGAGGAGACCACATGACTCCCGATTCACAATCATCAGCGAAGGTACAAAGGCTGCCTTCATTCCAGATGCACGCACTTCACCGTAGATTGCGGTGTCTTCTGCAATCGAGTGCCTCCAGCGATCCTGCAGTTTCGAATTGCGAACCACGCTTCCACGAATCGCTACACTACCACCCCAGGTAAATTGACCGAAGTACATCTGTACTACCGCCGCTGCGTTCCAAGTGTATCGCACAAGGGAACCTATCGTTGCCCGTTGTGGCATATACCATCGATTTCCTGATGCTACTCCGATCGTCTCGTCCTGGAGAGGTGCAACCAATTCCTTCAGCCACGTCGGATGGGTTACCGCATCAGAATCCAGTATAGCAATGACCTCGTACGAGTCATCTAATTGTGAAAGGGCCTGGAGGAGACTGTTAGGTTTCAGCGTGCAAGTTCCAAATTTCTCTCCCAGTACGGAGATGGTCACGTTTGAAGGATTCATCCGAGTGACGATATCCTGGATCACCCTCCAAGAGGGATCCGTTTCGTGGTCGACGACGATGCGAATGTCGAACGTCGGATAGTCTTGACGTAACAACGATGCGACGCAATCCCCCAGGAAAGGATCGTTCCCACGAACGGAAAGCAGCACCGCAGCCTTAGGACATTGGGCGTCCTCCAAAACTGCTGGTTTAGGTTGAAACAAAAGGCGAGCAAAAATCAATCCAGGAAAAAGTTGCATCCATCCCAAACAAACGACCACAATGCAAAGCACGATCGCAACAAAAGTCATGGAGTGTAGCTCATGGGGATATCTGGATTTCGACGAAAGTTCGATGGTACTGTGCTACACTGCTCGAGTCAAATCTTGATCATCGAAGCGTTTCCGTCTTCTGGCCCGAGGTTACCGCAGTTGAGTCTACTAGACAACGGGTAAGCCTGGGATCATGATAACTGCGTATTTCTTCCTTGTCGCAAATCTAGCCTGACCAGAATTGATGTCGTTTGTGAGTCCTTAGGATTTCAAGCTGGCTAAACTTCGATAGCGACCAGGTCGCACACCATGAGATTTGCCAAAGTCGGAATTGCAGATGAAAGTTAGCTTTTTGGGGGCAGGTGCCATCGGCGCCATGTTCGGCGCATTGCTTCGCGAATCTCAATCCGATTTGCAGGTTCAATTGATCGTGCGTGGAGATTTTGGCAACGAACTGATGCGAAATCAGTGCGTAGAAATCGTTGGGCCTTGGGGGCAAAAGAAGGTATCGATGGGTTGTTCGTCGAACTGCAACGATATTGCTGGGAGCGATTTCGTCTTTGTGACAGTCAAATCGCAAGATACCCAATCGATGCTGGAAGACGCTGCTTCCTGTTTAGGCAACGCAACGGTAATCTCGATTCAGAATGGAATCAACGATACGGCCTACGCAGATTTCGTTCCTCACGATAGGCTCGTGATGGGTATGACCTCGACGAACATGGCCGTGACGAAGCCTGGACAGGTCAGCATGCAACTGAACGGCGTGACAATGTTTGGGGGGCCTAACGGAAACCAAGCGAACCAGGCTTCTCGTCGTGTCGCAACGCTATTCCAGGGGGTCCGTGTTCCCGGGCTTCACTTTGCATTGCACGAGAACATTCTTGGGATTCGATACAATAAGCTCGCGATCAATGCCCTAGGCTATGCTTCTTGTTTGTCGAACTCCAATTTTATAAACGAGGCGATCGGGGCGAAGCATTGGCGCAGAAATATCGGCCTGCCAATCGTTCGCGAATGCAGATCGGTGCTCAAGCAAGCGAGCATCCAAATCGAACGCATACCAGGTCGCTCCGATCTCAGTCGACTAGAAAAGCTAATGCATCTAATGGAAATTCCCTTTGTAGGGCAAATCATTCGAATGGCCATTCATTCTCGTTTTGAAAGAAACCCAATTGTCTTCTCATTGCTTCAAGATCTTCGACGCGGGAAGAAAACGGAAGTCGACTCCATCAACGGGCAATTCGTAAAGCTTGCAAAGAGGATTGGCTGTGAAGCACCCATCAATGACACTATCGTTTCCTTGACCCATGAACTCGAAGGAAAGCCGAATCCCAAGTTTATTGCCCACGAAGAAATCATTCGACGGTTGCACAGAGAAACAACTCCATGAGTCTGGTTCCGAAAACTGATATCGAACCCGCAACTCTTGATTCCTGGACAGAACGATTTCGAATATGGAATCGCGAGCATCCGTCTGCGGGTGCACATACCGGTATATTCCAGGCCATTGGAAAAGGACAGTTCGTGTCGCGATGGCGAGAAGAGAGAAATGGCGAGCTTACTTTTTCTTTTTCCCTTTACCCTGGCCGGAGAGAGGCCCTTCGGGAGGTGGGGTGAGACCGTCGTTGGGTTGATTCCATAATCGCCACGGATCGTTCAAGCGTCGCATCTCGGTAAGCAACAACGATTCCATCTCCGCTAATTTGTCTGCGTACTTCGGATCCGTTGCCAGATTCACTTGATGCGATGCGGGCTTCGCGCCTGTAAGCGAATAGACTTGCTCGTCGTGATGTTCGCTCACGAATTCATTAGGATTGTCCTTGAGATGGAAAAGCTGTGTCTCGCGCACCGACCCGTTCATCGCATCGACCTTGATCAGTTTCCAATCCCCCTTCTTCACCGATCTCATGCCAGGCTTGGTGCCACCACTGTAAACCCCGTAGAGCACGTCACGCACGGTTTGCTTTTGCCCAGTGAGGATCGGCTTGAAACTCGTGCCCTCATTCGTTTCCGGTGGAGCAATGCCAGCCAAATCGCACAATGTGGCGAGGACATCGAGTAAATAGACATTCCCGTCGACACGCGAACCAGGTTGGATGCCGGGGCCTTTGACGAGGAACGGGACGCGCCAGGTGTGTTGATAGAGATTTTGCTTCCCCTGCAAACCATGCCGTCCGATCGCCATCCCATGATCGGCGGTATAGACGACATACGTGTTGTCCAACTCTCCCATCGCCTCGAGTTTCTTCAGCACACGACCGATTTGGATATCGATGTTCTCGCTACATGCGAATTGACGACCAACTTCGTTTCGAATGGTCCGTTCGTCACGCCGTTCCCAAACACCACTCACGGCAACTTCGTCGCGCAAGCCAGGGTGACCGTGTGGGAAAGGATGCGCCGGTAGATAGTTCGATGGCAACCGGGGCTGCTTCGGGTTGGCAGGTGGCGAATCAGCCTTATCTGTATGATTGGTTGCTCCATACTTGGCCAAGAGTTCTGGAGTTCCATCGCGTTCGTCATGAGGATGCGAGAAACCGAAATAGATCAAGAATGGTTTTGCATCTTTTGAAGACTCTCGCTCTGCTAGATACTCCATAACGCGATCGCCGTGCCAAGGACTCCCTGTCTCCGGAGTACCACCGCGTTTGGTGGCATCGTGGCGTACGGTGAAAAGTTTGTTTGCAGCTTCGTAGCTGTTCCCCTGCTTGCATGTTCGCATGGTTGCGTAGCCTGCACGGTTGAAGACAGCAGGGATCGTCTGCTGTTCTAGATTTGGCGGGCATAAACTCTTTTGCATGGCGAGTGGAGCCGTTGGCAAATGCCAAACAGTTCGACCGCTCATGATCATATGTCGAGAAGGCGAGCACACAGCACCCACGTAGGAACCCATATGATACGCACCGTCGAAGACCATCCCGTCGCGGGCTAAAGAATCAATGCTTGGCGTTTCCAAAGAGGACTCTGGATTGTAGCACTTCAAGTCAAACGGCGATTGGTCATCGACGAGGATAAAAAGAAAGTTCGGACGCTTGGTCTCGGTAGCTGACGAGTGGCTCATGCCAATCAACATGAGCATCCACCAAAAGAACGCGTACTTCATGATCATCCTTCTCCGTATACTCAGATAGGTGTGCTGTGGGGTTGTTGTAACAATGCGTTCGCTACTAATGCTGCATTGACTATTCTTTAGTCTGCACGACAGGATAGTCTGCGCCGGTAAGACTATGAAGAACCGATCGTTGCCAATCGTAGAGTTTCTGCGAAAGTCTTTCTGCCAGTGCGGATTGTTGATCCAGGATGTTGATCTTCTCTGCAGGATCCGAAACGAGGTCAAAGAGTTCTCGTTCTACATTGCCATCGTTTCGTTCATGTACGACCAGTTTGTAGCGATGATCAATGATGGCTCGCGGACCAACATAGTCGGCTTGGGTGATCGATGGCTGGTGATAGTTCGTGAAGTCGCGAGTGGCTTTGCCTCCCATGCGTTTCACGAGCGGGGTCGTCCCCGACTGGAGCGATGGGTCTATGTAAGGTTTGAGCGCAGCCGTTTTCAGACGCGAGGTGTTATACTCCCAAAAGCAAAGTGGACTAGGCCGTTCTGTCATCTTGTTATCGAGAGCCGCGGTCAAATCAATGCCATCGAGTGGACGGTTAGGCAATGGCTGGTTGACGAGCGAACAGATCGTCGGAAGCAGATCGCTGGTGAATGCACGAACATCCGAGACTTGTGGTTTCGCGATGCGTGCTGGCCATTCCACAAGGCCGGGGACCAGAATTCCCCCTTCGTACATTTGAGCCTTGACACCACGATGCGGCGCACCCAGCGCTGCGTCGGGCGATGTTCCATTATCGCCACAGTAAAAGAGCAACGTGTTGTCACGCAGTTTCTCTTTGGCAAGATGCTTTCTCAATTTACCGATCGCACGGTCCATGGCGGTGATCTCCGCATAACGTTCGCGTAGGACTTCACCTTGCGGGCGATTCGCCTTACCGCCTGTCTCGTTGGAGGTTAGATTGACTCGCTTCGAGTACTTGGCGGGCAGGTCATCGTATAGACCGAGATCTTCGGGCAAACCACTATAGGGTTCATGGGGCGAGCCGAACCATAGGACGGTAAAGAATGGTTTGTTCGCTTGTTGTGTAGAGTGGATGAATCGAATCGCTTCCTCGACTACAACATCGGAGCTCTCTCCCTGGAAGACCTGCGGTGGAGCTCCATTGCGCGACAACGAGGGATTCATCTCGAAGAAATTGTCATGCGATACCCACTCATGAAACCCCATCGCACCAGGATTGACCGGCGATCCTTGCTTGACCGCTCCAACATGCCATTTGCCAAAGTGCCCGCACTGATAGCCTGCAGCACTGAGGATATGCGCGATCGTAACTTCTTCAGGCCGAAATGACCAACCCGGCGCGAATGTCCCCATCCGATTCGGATGACGCCCTGTGAGAAAGCTAGCTCGCGTTGGCGAACAACTTGGATGGGCTGCATAAAATCGATTCAATCGCAATCCTGTCGCGGCCATCTCATCGAGGACTGGTGTCTTCACATGCGGATGTCCATTGTATCCTGTCTCTTCCCAACCGTGATCATCACCCATCATCAAGACGATGTTTGGTCGTGATTCGTTACAGGCACATCGACTGCTGAGCACCATGCTCGGTACAATGCCTAGGGTGATTACAAGCATTGTCGCAGGAATACGCATAAGGGACCTGGATGCGTTCATGGGTTTCTTCCTTTACGTTTCGAATTGTCTGCTTTCCCAAGTTCCATCGCGCGTTGGGGATCGTAGTTTGGATTAGGTTCCGGCATTCGAGCTCCGACTTCTTTTCGCCACTCGTTAAGCGATGCACTCATCGCTGCCACGCGATCAGGATGTGCGGATGCAAGATTACGTTGCTCTGATGGGTCGTTTCTAAGGTCATACAGTTCGCTCTCGCCAGTCTCGAAGAATTCGATTAACTTCCAGTCGTTTTGCCGCATCGCACTGGCTGGAGTACTGTGATGATAATGGGGCAAATGCCAAAACAGTTTATCGCGGTTCGGTTTGAGCTTGGAATCACGCAACCATGGAACGAGGTTGATACCATCGCAAGGCTGATCGTCCGCGGGCACCTGCGAAGCCAAATCGAGTAGTGTCGGGTAAACATCCATGGTGATCGCTGGAGCATCGCACGTGCTACCAGTAGGGATATACTCCGACCAGCGCGCGATGGCTGGTATGCGAATACCTCCTTCGTAGAGCGTTCCCTTTTCGCCTCGCAAAGGTTTGTTCGAAGTGACGATTCGTCCACTTTGTTCATGTTCGAGACCACCGTTGTCCGACAAGAATACGATCATGGTGTTCTTGGCGATTCCGGCTGTATCGATAGCAGCCATGATTCGCCCAACGCTTTGATCCAATTCTTCCAACAAGCCTGCGTACTCTGGACGACTTGGGTAGCCCGCCATGGCTTCCTTTGCTGCATACTTTGACACCAGTTCGGGCCTGGTTGTCAGTGGAATATGTACTGCATGATGCGACACTTGCAACACAAACGGCTTGCCTTGTTGCAAGCGAATAAAATCGATGGCTTTATCCGTCAGGTGCGCGGCAGTTTGTATTGTCTGTTGCTGCCCGTTTACGTCCGTGGAGATCGTGTTTCCCTTTGTTTCCAGAACGGTTTGCCAACCTTGCTGGTTCGGCGCATAGCCGTTGCCACCGAGGTGCCATTTGCCGAAATACCCTGTCGCGTAACCAGCAGTCTTCAAGCGTTCGGCAAATGTTTCTACTTCGAGCGGCAATTGCATTGGTACGATGGGATCCAAAAGCTTGGCAAAGGGACGCCGATGACCTGGGATATGTTGCGTGATTCCAAACCTCGCTTGATCCTGCCCGGATTGCAGATTGGCACGCGTGGGGGAACAGACAGGCCCAGCATAGAATTGCGTGAACCGCATGCCTTCGCGCGCCAACTGATCGATGTTTGGGGTCTCATTGAACGTATTGCCATAGCAACCAAGGTCAGCCCAGCCGAGATCATCAGCGAGGATCAATACGATGTTTGGCCGTTCTGCTGCGTCCGTCTGATTCGGAACGATGAGAACGCACGCGATTAGAAGAAATACAGTCCGGCTCATTTTGGTTCTTTCTTTTCTTGAACGAATCATCCAATTATATCAAGATCAACGAGCCAGCGGTCGGCTGCAACAACGACTATACTAACTAGACGAACGATAGAGCGCTACTCAACGCTCGTGTTTTAAAATGGAATCCAACCGTAGATCCATCGCCACCCCACATGATGGATCAGGACCGCAACGAAGAGGAACATTGAGAGCGAGAGATTGACGGGTTTGCTCAGAATCGCTGACCGCTGTATCACTGACTGCTCTTGGCGGCCATCTTGCGATTCGATCGACTCGCTCATATCTTCGTTTGGAATCGTCATGTTTTCGGTTGCCAATGGTTCTTTACGTTGCGCGCGGATAGGAAGGAGCGACCAAACCAATTTCAAAACACAAGCAAAGAGTAGTGTCGTCAATACCGCTTGCCAACCCAAGGCAACACCCACCAAAACGAGTCCAGCAGCGAAGTGGTATTCGTCAGATTTGTCCAATGCGGTCCAACGACGGCAGACATACGAAACCGCTTGTGCAGCTAGCAGTCCAAGACTGGCTCCCGCCGCCACCGTCACCAACCCTTGCGACCAAACAGGCATAGTAACGCCGAAGATCGTCTGTGGAATCTTAACCAATAGCAAGTGATGGAAAAAGATCGCTGGTATAGCAAGCAGCAATAGGAATTGCACAATGGCTTTGATCGGCAATCGTTTCCGATCGAAATTCACGAGAGCCAGCGCGAGCAGCAAGCAAAGCATTACACAATGGAAGAGATAAATGGTTATCAGGTCCCACTTCGTATAGAAGACGATCCAGACGACTCCGGCATACATGTTGGGAACTCGGTTCGGTAGATTGATACCGCCCGAAACGAGCTCGACAAAGTAAAACAAAAGAAAGAATGTACCCACGATCATTTCAATCGTAGGGTAACGCAAGGAGATTGCTGCTTGACACGCTCGGCAACGCCCTCCGAGCATCAGCCAACCGAGAATTGGCATATTGTCACGACCTGCAATCTGAGTCCCGCAGCCCGGGCATCGCGATCGTTGAAAGACTAATGAAATCCCGAGAGGCATACGATAGACGACAACGTTTAGAAAGCTACCGACGGCAGCTCCTAATCCAAAAAACAAGAAAGCAGTCATCCCTTCGATCGTCCGCAAGCGAACTTGCTCTGCATACGTCATATCGGTGTGCACTTGAGATATCTTCTTTGGCTTTTCGCGATAAGCATCGAAGATAGCATCAGCCGCTGGAAGCAAAATCATATAGCTGATAAATGCAAAGGCAAACAAAGCTAACGCTATTCGCACCCATGCTTTAGCGTCCGGCGCTCTCATGCTCCGCAACCCTGGAACTTAATGAGCGTGCCCATGCGAATGATCATGATCATGCTTCTCCGATTCTAAGCCTGAACTTTCTTCATGGTTGTGACTATGTCCGGGTAGATTTTCGATGCCCACAGCGATAGCAATGCCCAGCAAAAATACTGTGGTTAGTTTACCTCGATCATGATCATGAAAGGCGACTTCAGGTAGCAAGTCAGCCAATGCGATACCGATAAAGAAACCAGCGGAGATCGCCAATCCCCAGCCTAGAGCACTCGAACCGGGCGCGAAAGTTGTCGCACCAAAATAAAAGGCCAACGCTCCAGCAGGACAAGCGAGTGAAAAGGCGAAGTTGACTCCGTTCTGCGCTGACTTTGGCCAGTTCTGTTTCTTCATCACCGAGGTGATAGCAAAGGCATCGAGCGGTTTATGCAATAGCACTGCCAAAAAAGTCCCTAACCCGGCTAAACCTAACCATGCACCATGCGATGCATCTGCCATCACACTACTGGCCAACGCGACCCCATCCACCAATGTATGCAATAGCAATCCAAAGAAGAGACCAGCCCAGCTGATCCCCTTTGCGTCGGCATGCGCATGATGCGAGTGTTCGTGATGCGTGTGTCCATGTTGGTGTGAGTCGATATGTTCACAATGCTCATGATCGCTCGCCGATTCTGCCCCCGATTCGTTTTCAATCACAGGAACACTGTGATCGTGGGTATGAAACAATCGGATGAGCAGAAACATAACGGTCAACCCAATCAGGGTGCCGACACCCGCTTGCGAATGGGACTGCAAAACCTCGCCAGCGTGTGGCAGTAAATGCAACAATGCAATACCCAGCATCAGTCCTCCGACACCGCTCATCAACAACTGCGTTCGCAGGTGTGTCATTCGTAGTAGCGACGAAAGTTTCCCTCCCGCTAACGAAGCAGCGACGATCAAGATGCAGTAGCCGATCAATAAAACTGTCAGAGACATCGGGAGAGGAAGCTTTCTAGAGGACGTTCAGACGATAGAAAACAATCATCCTAGGCTCGTCAAATCCTGGCGCACATACCAACGAAGAGTGACTCTCTTAGAAATCGCTCGTTTTTTTGTGCCCTGTACTATCGTCGTGGACAGAAGCTCGCTGCAGCAAAGCAGCGGCGAAGCCGATATCATCCAGCTTTTCTTTCGCATGCTCCAGCATCAGTTCGTAACATCCCGAGGCTTCCGCAAGCTCGATGAGTGACGGAGCAATTCCAAACGGACGCATTCCTTTGGGCATGCGTTTGATTAAGAATCGCATAGCCTCTTCCGGTTTGCCAACTCTAGTTAACAAATCTGCATAGGTCTCAATCGCGATCGTCCCATGCTCTTGTGGATCGATAGATTCGGCCTTTTGAAGAAATAGTTTTGTTGCGGCATCTACATGCTCTCCTAAGATCGCACGAAACCATGCAATCGACATGGGATAAAGGTCTGCAAACGGTTCTTCGCTAGGGTACTGATATTGCGGATGCAATTGACGTCCGTACTGAGCCAAATCCAACGCTAACCTTAACTGCTTCTTGTCGTCAAGAATCCTGGCAAATCGGACCGTGGAGGCCAAGTGAGTTGTATCGAGATGATACGTACCATCCTTCAGCAATCCGGGACGCGATCCAAGAAGTTTTTCCACGCTCTGTTCGTTACTTTCCAGATGCGCTTCAGCCCAATTCTCGCGTCTTGCTAGATCCGATCGAAGACTGTTTAGCAACTCTTGGTGAACGTGTTCTACCAACACACCGACTGCCAATTGTTGATCGTCTCGACCTCGCATCGACACGACACTATCTAGCATCGTAATCGTATTGCATGTACCCCGCATCTCGAGGGAAAGCTGCGTTCCGCGTTTTACATCGACCGCTTCATGTACGAGAAGCCCCAATACCGTATCCAGATTGTCTTGATTCACTGCGACATCCTTTATCGCTTCGGCGGCAGCGACGCGATCTCCGACCGCGCGCATATACATCCAACCCTCCTGAAGCATCCCTTTGCGAAGCAATGCTGTCCCGACTTCGCGGCACGATTCGATCAATCGCTTATCAAGCTTATCCTGAAGCGCTTCGCTAATACCACCGATCTTTGAATTTGCTCCCGCGAGATCTGTTTGAACGGCTGGCAGCCCAAGCTCCATGCGATGGTACATCTTCAGAGCTTCAAAGAGCTCCGTGTACCTTTGCTGACTGCGCATGGAATCCACCAAGAATTTTGAGGCCTCAACCGGACCCGACTGTTGGACCGTTTCCGTCAATCGATCGAAAAAATTGCTATTCAATCTACCCTCATTCTCAATCATGGCTGGTGGTGTCTATGCTGCGGTCCGGTATCGTTTTTACGGTGATCCAGAGCTGTTACTAGACTGTAGCGTAACCTGAGGAAAGTCGCCTTACCATAGAAAAACAAGCGTCCAAAGGATTGCTTCCACGCAAAGGAATCAAAGCGCAGGAAAATTGTAGCAGAGGTCTGTCGACATTCCTGCGTATTTCGACACTTGCCCGACGAGGCGATGGTGCGTAAAGTTGGTCCAGTGCAAGAAGTACGCTTTCCGCATTCGGAATATTTTGCCTAGACGGAATCGTCTGGAGCATCTCGAGGGACCGAGGCTGGTGCCCTTACTTTCCCATTTCGCGTTACATCGGGATTCTCGTTGGAAGACTTTACGGGTCACGAGAACAGTAGCAACAAAACTACAGATCGTTTTTTTGACCGGTGCAAACGGGAATGCATACTCCTATGCTCCTAACGGTGTGGTGTTGCTTCATGTCTCTACTCGATTGCGCTCGTATGCCATTTTCGCTATTGAGAATCACTCTCTGTGTAACCGGTCTGTGGGTGGCGTTTTGCATTGCGCCTACAAAGATAGTAGCGGATTTTCCGGTTGCACCCACTCTGCCGTCATCGAATGAAGCTGATATTCTTGATCACGGTCGCAAGCTAGAACAAGAACGCCGATGGCACGAAGCGATCCTGCTATACGAAAAGCATGTGAAGAAGAACAATACTCTTCGAACCGTTGCAGAAAGGCTGCAAGTATGCCGAGTTCACCATGATGTCACGCGACGGTATTCGGATCGATCCTATCTTCAGACCATCGACACTTCCACACCAACCGATGCTCTACAAGTCTTCAGCGAAGTCATTGCAAAGCTAGAAGTTTACTATGTGGAGAGAATTGATTATTACAAACTGGCACTCCATGGAACAGCCTTTTTAGAAGTAGCACTGACAGAACCAGATTTCTTGAACAAACACCTTCGTAATGCGGATCGTGAAACTATCGAGGCTTTTCGAAAGAATATCCACAAGTCCGTTTTTGGCAAACGTGTGACAAATGCAGAAGATCTTAAGGCATCGGCATCGTATATTGCTAAACAAGCGAGCGACCAGCTGGGGATTTCGATTACTGCAGTCATCTATGAGTACATCGCGGGCTCCGTTGGTCTACTCGATCCTTACAGTGCTCTCTTGACGCCAGGAGAGTATCGAGAAGTGATGTCTCAGATCGAAGGAAACTTGATTGGCTTGGGCGTCGAACTGTGGGCTGAGGGTTCTGATCTGCGAATTGTCGATGTGTTCCGCAACGGTCCAGCCTACTTCGCAGGTCTTGTTCCCAACCAACATATTCTGAGCGTGGATGGGCTCTCGGTGAGCGAAATTGGTGCGAAGAGGGCGGCTGATATGTTGCGTGGTCCCGAAGGATCGCAAGTTCGGTTGCAACTTCAAGGGATCGGTGATCGAGTCATCGACGTTCGGGTGGAACGAAAACGAGTGGATGTGCCTAGCGTTTCGGCTGCAGAGATCGCGGAGCCAGGTATTGGCTACGTCAAAATCACTAATTTTCAGAAAACAACGCCGTCGGAAGTGTCAAAGGCTTTGTACGACTTGAGTGGAAAAGGGATGAAGTCCTTGATCATCGATCTGCGTAAGAATCCAGGCGGTCTGTTGGATGCTGCAGTCGATCTAGCCGATCAGTTCTTGCATGATGGTACCATTGTTTCTACGCAAGGTAGGAACGGCCTGGAGAATCACAACTTCACGGCCAAGACGCAAGGGACTTGGGACATTCCATTGGTTGTTCTGATCGATGAGGATAGTGCGAGTGCCAGTGAGATTTTCGCAGGTGCGATGCACGATCACTCTCGCGCTACCATCGTTGGACAAACATCGTACGGTAAAGGAAGCGTTCAAGGAGTTTTCCACAATGAACGAGGCAACGGCGGCTTAAGGCTAACCGTTTCCAAGTTCTACTCGCCAAACGGAACTCCGATCAGTGCGAACGGCATCCATCCCAATGTTCCGGTTCAAATCGAATCCAGCCCGCCGGTTGCTCCAACCTTGGATAAAATGGCGATCGATAGAATCGCTCTAAGGCCATCACTGGAAAATGGATTGCCTGTCGCAACTCAAAGCAAGGTTGATGTGACCAAAGAGCGGGGCATCGAGATGGCTCGCAAGAAAATCATGATGGCTCGTTAAGCCGACAGGATCGCATGTTTCATGTTCTGCATGCTCGTGGATAAAATCGTTTCCACACCCGGTGAGTAGTCGAACACTTCGACACTGACCCATCCCTTGTAGTCGATATCTCGAAGGGCCTTGAAGATAGGCTTCTGATCGACATCTCCCATGCCTGGCCCCAACCGGTTTGGATCGTTGGCATGGAAATGAATCATCCAGTCCGCATTGTCTCGGATGATCTGGTCGATCGGTGTTCCTTCACTGCTCATTGCCTTGACATCGAGATGCAATCGAATCGAATCGCTCCCGATCGCATCGATCAAGTCTCTTGCCTGGCTAGCAAAGTTCAAGAAGTTTCCTTCCTGTGGACCGAGGGGTTCCACCGCGATACGGATGCCATGTTTTTCTAACGTGGGTACAACCTCCGTCAGAACTTGGGCAGCATTGGCGGCGGCCCGTTCATGGCCCATCTCAGGGGGGAAGTTTCGTTGCAGCGGTGACCCGAGGACCATTACCTTCCCACCTAAGTCTGCACACAATTCGACAAGCTCTTTGAAGTACGCTGCGGTGAGCGAACGAATTTCTGGGTCATCGGTTGTCAGATGAAAGCCGTTAGTCTTCGCCAACAACCAATGGAGGCCAATGACCTCTAAACCAAACGACTCGGCAGTGCGTCGATAGTGTTTGCGACTTTCCGCTGATATCTGATTGGCGTATAGCCCCAAGGTAAAGGGGGCTACTTCCAACCCAGTGTAACCCGCCGCTATCGCCTGTTCGAATCCACGTTCGATAGGCCAATCACCGAACGTCTCATTGCATATCGCAAACTTCATACTCAGTTCAATCTACTTCTTCTCGCACGAAGAAGCACAATCCTTTCCACACGCTTCGAGAGATGTTCGTTTGTAAACAAAAGTACCATAGGACGGTGCGGTAGGATCGCCATAGAAGAACGAGAACTTCGCTTCGTCATTCCCTGTAAACTCCACCGAAGCACCGAAGCCGGGGACATTGTCGTCTGAAGTTATGATATCAAATTTTCCACCCTTGGCCTGAATCGCTTGCCATTTGGATTGGCCGCCGATCAGCATTTGTTCTGCTTGCTCGGAGCTCCCTGTAACTGCGGATAGCAAAGCTCCAAACAAACTCTTGGAGGCTGGAGCCTCTGTTTCCTTCACTCCTTTTGTGGCTACTCTCTTGGCACCTTTGACGAGATGTCCATCGGGAGAAAACTCCATATGTCCGAAGCCATTCAAGATATATGCGGACATGGACTCCATCCCTTCCATCAGCTTGGTTTCCGATTTGGTACTTTGAATCTCCCAAGTACCAAACAAAAACTTGCCCATGGAGGACATTGCTTCTCGAGATATCCGTTCGTCTTCCGTTTCCGCTGGAGCTTGGTCCTTTGGAACCAAGACCGCAACGTGAGAACGATCTTCGTTCATCATGTAGTGCCAGTCGCGGTCGGAATCAAAGCCGATGGCGACATGCTTGCATCCACCAGCAACTTTTGCCTTGCCAACGAGCCCCAAGTATTCGCCCGTAGGACTGTATCGCTTGATATTTCCAATACTAGACTCGGCAGTCAGGACTTCACCGTTTGCACAACAACGAACATTCATTGGATTGCAGCAGGAGCCCCAACCATCCTCGTCTTTTCCGACTCTCTTACCCCATCCATGCAGACGCTTGCCATCTCGATCGTAGTAGCCTACTTCGAATTTCGTGTTCTCTGCAATGATAAGATGCTCACCATCGGTTTGGATATCCAATTGACCGCAGCAACCGCTAACATCGGAAACAACCAACTTTGGTTCCTTCAATTCGTGACTCATCCGCCAAATACCATATCCATAGCCTTGAGTCTTAGGGCAAGCAACAAAAACGTCGTCGTCTGTGGCAGTAATGCCTGTGCTCGATGCCAGACGCGAGAGAATCGAATCGTCAACCACCATACTGGCTTCGGTTTGCTCCGCGTTTTCCTTGAATTGCTCGATCGTTACCTTCAATAGTTTGAGGCGACGTTCACGACGTGCTTTGGCTGTTTCTGTTTCGTCGTCTGGAACTTCCTGGAACTTCTCAATTTGCTCCTGAAGCTTCTTGGTCTGTGAAGCCATCGCGGCTTCCATCTGCTTGCGCCGATTCTCGGCTTGTTCCTTCATCGATCGAACAAGTTCGTCTTTGTCACCAATGTTTGGAGCATCGATCTCGATCTCGACCTTGCCTTCCTCCGACAGCCTAGCGATCTTCCCTGAACCAGCAACAAACAAACTACCCTCGGGCGAGAAATTAATCGCTTGAGGTAGAAACGAAAGAGGAATCGACTTTACAAGGGTCCCTTCGCCCGTGTAGATCATGATCGCGCCAGGGTAGTTAGCCGACCCTGCACATGCCATCCATAAATTGTTGTCAGGTCCCACGCAGAAAGTCTCTAACTTCACCGGCCTGCCATCGACAGCGGGTGCAATACTACGCGCTTGCTTATGCGTCGCTTCACTTCCTACAGCCTCCAATAGGGAGCTGAATGAAACGAAGCCGGCGATACCGATCAAACCAAACTTCACCAGCGGAAATGACCAACGCATGTTTCTACTCCACAATTTGGAACAATGCTGCCACCTCGGACGATCTAAGATGAGCGTCACTCATGGTAGAGAATCTACATTCCGCATGCAAGAAGTTTATTTGCGGTCGACGAACAATAAATCCTTAGCATCGGCTAGGGCTGGATACCAGCTTCCGCAAGCAATTTTGCGACTTCAGGTTTCCCGTCGAGTTTTTTTGCGATCGCCAACACCGTTTTGGTCGCGTCTTCTTTTAAGTCATCAGCACCTGCCATTTTGATTGCAATCTTGAGCATCTCGATGCTAGAGAATTTTTCTAGAATCGGAAGGATTAGTTTCTGGTCGGCTGGTTGTTTGCTAGCCATCAGAGCACTCTGAATCATCGCGACTCGCTCCGGTTCACCCATGGCAAACTGCCGTGCGATGCGAATGTAACCTCGCAGCGCCCGCCCCTGATACTTGTCCGCTGGGCCGCTGGTTGCCAAGTTCAACAAGACGGGTGCAGCATCGATGGTCATCCAATCACCTAGCAACTTACTGGAAACATCTTTTAGCGAATCGCTCGAGCTCAACGCGGCATTCTTCACCGCTTGAAGTGCATTCGTCCCACCCACGGCAGCCAAAATGTCCAGCAAAGCGGTCTGCGTTTCGAGGGAAGATGTTTCGATAGAGGCTGCAATCTGTTTGGCACACGCTTCGCGGTCTGGCATTCGAACGGCTGCCGTCTTCAAGGCCAGTCGTGCCGTTTCAACATCTTCCGCAAACGAAGGCTTCAACACTTGAGTAACTAAAACGTCCATGCGATCGGGAGGAACGGTCGCCCCCAACGCCTTCAGCGCGGCTTCGCGTGTCGCTTTGTCTTTCTTCGCAAGAGCCTTCGTAAGCAGATCGGTCGCTTCGATACGTCGCACACCCACGACCGCCAATAACACAGGAAGCAGCTTATCATCTGCTTTGCTCAAACGGTCGAGAATCTCTTTGGTCGCATTTTGATCGGGCAACTCAGCAAGTGCTTGCAGTGCTCCCTTGGTAAGATCAGCATCAGCTTCGCCAGCGACCTGCACCAGAGTGGATACACTTGATGCATCTCCGACTCTGGCCAGTGCGTTCAATGCGGAGAGGCGAACTTCTTTCGGACCGCTCGCAGCCGCTTTGACGATCGCTGGCAACGCGCCCGGTCTGTTGCGATCCGCTAACGCTTGGATCACCAATGCAGCTCGATCGGGCGACGCTGCACCAATCTCTGTCGACAACGCCCCGTCGACATCCCCCTTCGTCATCTCTCTGGCTGTTGCGAGTGCAATTCGAAACAATCCTCGATCGGGAGAGCGAAGATTCTCGACTAACAAAGGCACTCCTTGTTCCTTCCTGGCCAGAATCGAACCACGCGTCGCTTCGATCACTCTCTGGCTGGGAACATTTGCCTTTCGAACTTGATCATAAACGGCGATGGCAATGTCCGCCTTGCCATCGTTCATGGCTTTCTCTGCGCATAGGACACACGCTTCTGCGATCGCAGATCGAGCACCGACTGGCGCGGTGGCCAACGATTGCGTCAACGATTGCCTCGCCGCTTCATTTCCGATCTGACCCAATGCGATTGCTGCAGCCGAAGCAACTTGAGCATCGCTATCCTGCAGTTTGCTCTTGAGTAAATCCACGGCTGCGACATCACCTCGAACGCCGATGGAGTTCAATACTCCAATCAATTTGTTCCCCGAAAGTGACTTGGCTGCATTTCTGAGAGCTTCGTCTGGTTTCGAGCCCGGGATGGCTTCTAACGCGATTCTAGTCCAAGACGAAAGGGAATCGTCTGGCAATAGCTTCGCAAGTTCAGAGACCGATTCGCCGGTTCCGTAAATTGCCAATCGCTTGCAAGCGATCGCTTTGTCGGCAGGCGCTCCGTTTTGAAGGACGCCGATCAAGTCGGCTTCTTTCTCCATCGTTTGCACTTGGGCAAAGAGGGACGCAGAACATGCGGTTGAAACGGTGAGGCAGGTTGAGAGTAATAAGGCACGAAAATAAGTTCGCATGGTGAGTTCCGAATCGGAAATTGGTTCAATGTTTAGGTGAGTGTATCGAGCAAATTTTGTTGCTCGATGATCTAGCTTTTTCAGGATCAACTAGGAACGACAACAGTCATTCCTAGATACGCCATGGTTCTCGAAGCGCTTCGGACCGCAATCGGTTGGCGGGCTCGTCGTTGATGAACTCGTAATTCTTGAGATCCAGTTTGACCTGTCGATTCAAGAACAATGCGATGTTGGCGGAGTGACATACGATGTGCGCATTGCACGCCGCTTCCGCATTCCCCTTGGGTTGACTTCGAGTCTTAACCGCGTCCAAGAAATCGCGCACATGGAACGTCGCTGGATAACCACCGATCTCTTCCACGACTCGGCCTGCCATCAATTCAGGCGAGCTCAAAACCATTTTGCCGCTGTCACCTGCCTCGACCCAGCCTTTGTCCCCTTCAAATCGAACTGGGCAAGAGCCTAGTGGAATCCAACCCTTCTCGCGGAAGATGAGTTGCGTGCCGTTCTCGTAGCGCGCCATCAACTCGCCGTTCGCAGGAGCGTTGTACTCGACAGGTGGAGGACAATCGTCGACCGCCCATTGGCAAAGATCCACACAGTGCGAGCCCCATTCGAGAACTCCACCTCCAACAAGCCCACCCCCTTTTTCAAAATTGAAGCCGTCCAAAAGCTTTGGATTGAAGGGTCGCCAAGCTGCTGGGCCGAGATACATATCCCAATCCACTTTGCCCTTCTCAGGTGGTGCCTCCGCAGGTAACCATCCACTCATCATGGCTTGCATGCCTGCTGGGTGTGCATAGATCTTCGAAAGCTTGCCTAGTTTGCCGGTTCGAGCGAGGTAACATGCGAACGCGAAGTGAGGTAAATTTCTGCGCTGCGTCCCGGCCTGAAAGATCCGACCTGTTCGACGCATCGTGTCTCGAAGAATCAAGCTTTGTTCAATGTTCTTCGTACAAGGCTTCTCGCAATAGATATCTTTGCCTGCGCGAGCTGCATACATGCTCATGGTCGCATGCCAATTCGGTCCCGTTGCGATCAACACAGCATCGATGTCTTTGCGATCCAACACTTCGCGAAAGTCTTGGTGCATGCTGCAGTTTTCATTGCCGTACTTGGTATCGGCGATCTTTTTGACGGCCAGTCTTCGCGCTTCCTTGACATCGCAGACAGCGATGAACTGAACATCCTTTTGTTCGAGGAAACAACCCAAGTCATAGTTTCCACGGTTCCCGATCCCGATTCCGCCGAGCACCACTCGTTCGCTCGGAGGTACGGCTCCATCGCGACCGATCGCGGAGCTAGGGATGATCGTGGGAGCGACAGCCGCAGCACCTGCCGAGGCCAACGCTGACTTGAGAAAGGACCTACGCTTGACGGTATCAATCTTCTTTTTCATTATCTATTCACTCGCATGGTTGCAAGAATTCCGTTAACACATTTCGAAAGCGGCTTCGATGACCTTTAAAAGTGTAACATAACCGCATGCGTCTTGCACGATCTGGCCCCCCAAAGTGGCGATCAATTTGGCAAGATGGGGATCATCTGCTGGCCCGGAGCGCGATTCGGAACACGATCACTACGGCAAAACAATACGAAGTCGCAACAACTAATTCTCAAGACCCCCACGAGTTTACTCGTGGGTGAATCAGTTTGGCAGCTAGAAACCATGACGCCCACGCCACCCATCCCACTCGGTCTGGATCGGGCACCACGGCGGTGATGATGTCGAGCGACTGGCCGATTCGTTTGAACAATGGACGAAATGGCGACGCTGAGTGAAGAAAAGGATGACGACCGTGATGACCAGGACGATGACGAAGCT
>Ga0207937_1000124_pt1 | contig 25607 bp, 21 predicted proteins | sample LakMenEpi04Sep11_FD_150668 | JGI IMG/M metagenome (GOLD analysis project Ga0207937, IMG submission 150668) | Freshwater microbial communities from Lake Mendota, WI - 04SEP2011 deep hole epilimnion (SPAdes) | ecosystem: Environmental > Aquatic > Freshwater > Lentic | place: Lake Mendota, Madison...
GGCTTTCTATGGTGACGGAGCAGAAATGGGGCTGTTGCCTACCTACGGCACATCCATGGCGATATCGGCGGTTTTTGCGGTGTTGATGTTTGTCTGGTCGGTCTGGTTGGTGCGCCGCCGGCGGCAGGCCGACTGATCATGCGCTCGGCAGCGAAAGCGACGGTGTGGCAAACGCTGGTGGCGTTGGCCTTGGTTGTTGCTTTGCTCTGGCTGGCGCGGTCCGCGCCATTTCTCGGCGCGGTGGAAGAAACGGAGGATGTGGTCCGTCGCTGGGGGGCGTTGAGTATTCTGGTCTATCCTCTGCTGGTGATGCTGGCGACGGTGCTGTTTTTGCCGGGGGGGATCTTGAGTCTTGGCGGCGGTTTCTTTTTCGGATTGTGGTGGGGGACGGCGCTCGTGCTGGCGGGCAACCTGCTCGGTGCCGCCATTGCTTTTTTTGTCGGGCACAAGCTGGGACGGCGCTTCGTGCGGGATAAAATCCTCCGTGATCCCCGTTGGGCGGCACTTGACGGTGCCATCGGCAAGCACGGCGGACGCATCATTTTTTACAGCCAGCTTAATCCGCTTTTTCCAACGAGTTTGTTCAACTACCTCTACGGCATCACCAAGGTGCCGTTTTGGACCTGCCTTCAATGGGTGGCGCTCGGGCGTTTGCCGGGAGTTTTCCTCTACTGCTATCTGGGAACTCTCGGGCAGCTCGGAATCCGCATCATGCGCGGCGAGTCGGAGCCCGGGCCGGCCGAATACTTCGTCTGGGGTGGCGGACTGCTGCTGACGGTGGGGGTGGCCGCCATGCTGGGGCACACGGCGACAAGAGTGATCGAGGAATACCGTCGCTTGGCCCCGCCGAAGGAGGACGATGACGTGGACTGATGAGGTTGTGGCGGCTGGATTGATCGTTTAGGGTTCGCGACTTTATGGGGAAAATTTTTGTTTTGCTATTCACCTTGGCCCTGGCCGGTTTGACAAAAGCTGCACCACGCGATTTCTCCACGCCGGTGGTGCTTGATCCTTCGCCCCGCAAAGTTTGGGAGGTCAGCGTCGAGACTGCGCAGACGATCGGGGCGGATAACTCGAGCGATAATTATTTTGCCACACAGTTATTTTCGTTCGGCATCGAGCCTTTCCGCCCCCTCGTGCTCGGACCGGTGCGGGTGCGCTGGCAATTGATCAATTCCTTTGTCGCTTCCGCCATTCTCGAAGGGCCGGATCAATATTACCTAGGTTGGGCACCGCAGATCCGGGCCATTGTGCCCCTGGGTGAGTCGCGGTGGTCGATCTACGGCACTTTTGGCGCCGGCATGGGTGTGGCCAACGCCAACGAAAATGACCCCAAAGACGGAGGCTTGGGACAAGATTTCAACTTCCTGCTCATGTCCAATGCCGGAGCACGCTACGCGATCACAGAAGCTTGGTCCGTTTGGCTTGGCGGCATGTGGTTGCATTTGTCGAATGCAGAGATGTCAGAACCCAAGAAAGAAAACATCGGGGCGGACTCCTTTGGCGTGGTGCTCGGTGCCGGGTGGGCATTTTGATGAGGGCGGAGATCCGGTCTTGGATTTTTCGGGCAGTCGTGCTGATGGCGCTGCTTTGGCCGGACATGGTGCTGGCGTCGGCCAACTCGTGGAAAATCAAGAGGATCGGCGGGAGGGATTATCTGCCGGTTTCACAGATTGCCTCTTTTTATCAGATGCGCGTGATGCCCCGCGCTGATCGCGGCGTCGTGCTGGATGGAAACGGACGGCGGATGGAGTTTGGCAAAGGATTGCGCGAAGCACGCATCGATGGAGTGAAGCATTGGCTTTCTTTCCCGGCGCAATACTTCGCGGGGCAGTATTACGTATCGCGTATGGATCTGGCCAAGACGATCGATCCTTTGATGCGCCCGCACCGTATTCCGGGACTCAAACCTGTGCATACTGTGGTCTTGGACCCGGGACACGGTGCGCACGACCGTGGAGCGGTCAATCGATGGGGCGCCGAGAAAAATTACAACCTCGACCTCAGCCGCCGGATCCGACCGTATCTGCAAAAAGCCGGACTGCGGGTGGTCATTACGCGGAGTCGTGACGAGTTTATCGCGCTGGAGCGGCGCCCGGCGATCGCCAATAAACTGGGCGAGGGGACAATTTTTGTGAGCGTCCACTTCAATGCGGCGGCTACCCGCACCTCCATGGCGACGGGATTTGAAGTATTCACCTTGTCACCACGCGGTGCGCCCAACAGCCACGATGACTACCTCACTCGGCGCAGCTTTGCCGCGGAGAAGGGACACAAGGTCGACCATGCCAATCATGCGCTGGCCACAGCGATCCATCACGCCATGCTGGGACGGGTTCCCATGTTCGACCGCGGAGTGAAGCGCGCACGCTTTGCCGTGCTGCGGCATGCGGAGGTGCCGGCGGTGCTGATCGAGGGCGGCTTCATGAGCAATCCGCAGGATGCCCGCAAACTGCATTCGGCGGCTTGGCGCGAAAGACTGGCGGAATCCGTGGCTATGGGGATTCTGGAGTTTTGCAAAATTACGGACAAAGGAGCCCGTCCGATGCTGCTTGCGCAATACCGGGCGGAGGACGCCGCGGTCATGGCCGGGACTGAGTTTGAATACCAACCATTGGCCGGGATCGGTCGTTTGGTGCGCAGCGGTATAACCGGTGCGCCGGGCTGGCGCGGTCTTCTGCCGGCGCCGTTCGGGGATGAGATGCCTCCGTTCCGATTGGAGTATGAACCGTCGGGATGGGTCCAGCTCGAGATGTGGTCTGCCGCCGGAGAGGATGCACGGTCGGCGGCACTGCAAGCTGAACAGTCCGCGGCGCGAACCCGTGAATGGCCCGATCCTGCTCCATTGTGGCCGGACTTGCGGGGCTGGCGCACGCTCATCCCTTCGGGCGGCGCGGATGAATCATTTGCGCTGTTCACGTCGCCGCCGGGAGCGCCCTTCGATGCATCTCAGTTTTGATGTCGCGCGGCACCTGCCGCGCCCGATCAAAATTGCCTCGACGCTTTTTTGTCTTCGTCGGCCATTTCCTGCAACCGGCGGCTTTCGATGGCTTGCAACCCGACGATGGCGGCAACGGCAGTGATGGTTTCGATCTCGTCGGATCGTGAAACGTCCGCCGCAGGCTTGCTCAGGCCGGTGAGGATTTGGCCGTAAGCGTGCCCACCGAGAATGCCGGCCAATTTTCCGGCGATGTGGCCGCTGTGCAGGTCGGGAAAAATGAGCACGTTGGCCCGACCGGCCACCGCGCTTTGCACGGACTTCGCTTTGGCTGCTTCGGGAAGCAATGCGGCGTCGAGCTCCAACTCGCCGTCCACCTCGATGTCCGCGTGGCGCGCCAGTGCTTGTTGCCGGGCCAAAGCCGCCGCGGCCGCCATTTTTTCCGAGCCGGGTGTGACCGAACTTCCTTTCGTCGAATAGCTCAGCATGGCGACACGCGGTGTCTCGGCGGTCAATTGGCGGCAGAGATGGGCCGCTTGCAGGGCGATAGTAGCCAGCTGATCCACCGTCGGAGCGGGTACCACCCCGCAGTCGGCAAACACCATCACGCCATTGTGACCGATATCTTTCCGCAACGCTTCGACGACCACGCAGCTGCTCACGACGTTGTGCGGGCTGCTCGGCTTGATCAACCTTAACAGCGGGCGCAACAGCGCATTGGTGGGCGAGGCAATGCCTCCCACGACGCCGTCGGCGCGGCCATATTGCACCATCATGGCGGCGTAATAGTTGGGATTGAGAAGAACGGAACGTGCGTCAGACAGGCCGAGATTTTTGTAGCGGTCGAGCGTTTCCAAAAAATGGCAGAAGTCCGGCAAGTCGGCGGAGTTCTCCGGATTGATGATGCCAACGTGATCGATGGGGATTTGTTCCCGCCGTGCGAGATCCTCAATGATCGGACGACGGCCCAGGAGAATCGGCGCACCCAAGCCGAGTTCGTAGAAAAGTCGCCCCGCGCGAATCACGCGCAGGTTCTCGCCCTCGGGGAATACGATGCGTTTCGGGTGTCGGCGAAGACGGCTGTAGACGGACTCGATCAATTGCATGGTATGGCGCGGAATGATGAGCGTGGCGGAGTTTGTTGCGGGGCTCAAGCATGGATGCCGCGCCCTTTTCTTAAAAAATTTCTCAATTTGGTCGATCGAGGGTTGACGATGGCAGCCTAAAGGTGGTTTAAAGTGGGTCAAAGTGGTGCAAGATGGTGCCACAACCCTAACAATGCCCAAGGCCTCTCCACTTCCAGTTGTTTACGCCGGCGAATTTCGCCACGCGGTAGATGCCAAGCACCGCGTGACAATTCCTTCGCGGTGGCGATCGGATGCGGATGGCGAAGAATTTTTTGCCGTGCCTGATCCGGCGGGGAGTTTTTTGATGATCATGCCGCCGCAGGAGTTCGATCGTGTGAAGTCCGACGTGGAGGCCAACGCGAGTATTTCCCCCGCGGATCGCCGCAAATTCATCAGGCGCTTCTATGCATTGGCGCAACTTGTGTCCGTGGACAAACAAGGGCGTGTGCTGTTGCCGGAAGAGCCGTGCCGGCGTCTCGGACTTGAAGGCGAAGTGGTGCTGATCGGCAGCCATAGCCGGATGGAAATTTGGAATTCACAACGCTGGGCGGCCGCAACGGCCGAAGAGGACGAAGTCTTCCGCCGGGTGGCGGGAGAAGTTGGTTTGTAGCTCTGCCCGGCCAACAAAACCCCGGAACAAGAAGAAAACCCAAACATGGCAAAAGCCGGCCGCAAGTTCGCTTTTGGTTTTTCCGCCAAGAAAGACGCGGAAGGCCGGGCGGAGGGCTCGGTCTGTATCCGCCTACGTGTTCGCACAATTTATGAGCAGTTCGGTCTCCGCAAACCCGCCCACCCGCGCAAACACTGACGCGGGTACATGGCACGAGCCTGTGCTGCGTGACGAAGTTGTCGCGCTGCTCCAGCCCGGGCGCGGTCGGGTTTTTCTGGATGGAACGCTGGGAGGCGGGGGGCATTCCGGGGCTTTATTGGCTGCTGGTGCGAAGGTGGTCGCATTGGATCGCGACCGGGAATCTTTGCGTCACGCGACGGGGCAACTTTCTGTGTTCGGCGATCAATTCCTGCCGGTGCATGCCAACTTCGCCGATGCGGTTGAGCTGCCGGTGGTGCGCGCCGCCGCGCCATTCGACGGGGCATTGCTCGACCTCGGTGTGTCTTCGCATCAGCTGGATACGGCGGAGCGTGGATTCAGCTTTCGAAACGACGGGCCGCTCGACATGCGGATGGATTCATCGGCAGGAGAGTCTGCGGCCGATCTGGTCAACTCAGCCGACGAGGCCTCGTTGGTGCGAATTTTTCGCGACTATGGGGACGAGCCGCAGGCCCGGCGCGTGGCCCGGGCAATTGTAGCCGAGAGGAACCGCGTTCCCTTCGCCCGCACGGGACAATTGGCGGCGCTGATCGAAAAAATCCTCGGAAGGCGCGGGCGCATTCATCCGGCTACCCGGGTTTTTCAAGCGCTGCGCATTGCCGTGAACGACGAGCTTGGCGCCTTGCGCCGCGCGCTCGTCGGTATTCCGGGTTTGCTCAAAACGGGCGCGCGTTTTGCTGTCATCACGTTTCACTCGCTGGAGGACCGCGTGGTCAAAACTTTCTTCCGTCATGGCAGCGAACAATGGCTCGATCGCCCGGAATGGCCGGCTCCCCGCCAGAATCCCGACTGGCGTTTTCGTGATCTCACGCGCAAACCGATTGAGCCATCGGCCGAGGAAATCGCCCGTAATCCGCGTTCCCGTTCCGCCCGTTTGCGGGCTGTCGAGATCCTGGCGCCGCAAGAGGAGGTGGCTGCATGAGGTATTCGAGAGCAGAAAATGCCCTGCCGCTCGGTCCGCTCATGCGCTGGCTCGTGCTGGTTTTTCTTTTCGGAGTTTTGGGGCTCTCCTTCGTCCACATGAAGCACCGTCTCAAAATCGACGGTGATCGCCGCCGCGATCTGGAGCAGGCCGTGGCCCAACTGGACGAAAAACTCAAAGTTGCGAACAATGAAATTATGCGTCTGACCTCGCGGCCGGCGCTTGAACGCCGCCGTCAGGAGGGGTTCATCCGTATGATGCCCGTGCAAGACAGCCGCATGGTCCGCCTGCGGGCGCAAGCCGCGCCGGCCATCGCTCAAACCACGGTGCTCAAAGAAGGGGAGGCGCTTCCATGAAGACGGCCACGCATGCACGGGCGGGTTTTGTCTGCATCATCCTGGCCGTGGTGTTCAGCATATACTCCGCGCGGTTGATCCATCTGCAGGTTGGTAAACACGCCGAATATGCAAGTTTGGCGGCTGACACAACGGCACGGAAAAAAGTGGTTCCGGCCGAGCGGGGTTTGATTACCGACGTTCGCGGCGAGGTGCTGGCGACGAACGTTCCGGTTTACACGGTCGTGGTCGACGGGTCGTTGATGAACGACCGGGAGCAGTTGGCCGACGTGCTGGCGCGTAACCTCGATCTGCCGCGCGGGGATCTCTACGAGCGTATCGTTCCATCCCGACTTTACACCGTAATCCGCCGGCGCGTGCCGGCAGAGACAATTGAAAAACTGAAGTCTGATCTGGCGGCGGCCGGGTTGCGCGGCGTGCACTACGAATACGAACCGATCCGCAACTATCCTAACGATTCCATGTTGGCGCATGTCGTCGGGTTCATGGACCACGAATCGAAAGGTATCCAAGGCGTCGAATTGATGATGGACCCGTATCTGCGCGGGGAAAACGGTTTCGTTTACACGGAGCGTGATCGTCGTGGCCGGGAAATTGTTGCCTACCGCGGTATGGAACGTCCCGCGAGAAACGGAATGACCGTGCAGCTCACGATCGACTTGGGCTTGCAGGAGATCGTCGAACGCGAGTTGGAGCGGGCCAGTGAGATGCTCAAGCCCAACATGATCACGGCTGTATTTGTGCGCCCGAGCACCGGAGAGATTCTCGCGATGGCGACGCGCCCGACTTTCAATCCGAACGAGCATCACCAAGCGCCCGTTGAGACAACGAAGAACCGGGCGATCATTGAAATGTTCGAGCCGGGCTCAACCTTCAAAATTGTCGTGATATCCGCCGCGTTGAACGAGGGAGCTGTCACGCCCGAGAGCCAATTCCACTGCGAAAATGGCAACTTCATGTATGCCGGAAGGAACCTGCGCGATGTGCATGGTCACGGGCCGCTGAGTGTTCACGACGTTCTCGTCAAATCATCCAACATCGGCTGCGCCAAGATTGCCATGCACATCGGTGCCGACACTTTTTACGAATACATCCGCCGTTTTGGCTTTGGTGAGCGATCCGGCCTCGGCTTGCCCGGTGAAATCCCCGGTCTCGTGCGGCCGCGACACAGTTGGACCGGGCTCTCCATCACGCGTGTGCCGATGGGCCACGAAATCGCCGTCACCCCTCTGCAAATCGCCATGTCCATGGCGGCCATCGCCAACGGGGGAAACATGATGTTGCCACAGATCGTGCAAACGGTGCAGGACGACAGCGGCCGTGAGGTGGTTTCTTTTCGTCCGCAAGTGGTTCGTCGTGTCGTCTCCGAGTCCACCGCAGCCAAGGTTGCGGCGGCTTTGAAGGACGTGGTGAGTGAACGCGGCACGGCGCGGTTGGCCGGATTTTCCGGATACCGCGTGGCGGGTAAAACCGGCACCGCGCAGCGGGTCGATCCCAAGGGAGGCTACACCCCGGGAAAATATGTCGTGTCGTTCGCGGGATACTTTCCGGCCGACAATCCGGAAGTTGCCGGAATTGTGCTGGTGGACGATGCGCGCACGCCGGGCACAAGCAACTATGGCGGCACGGTGGCCGCCCCCATTTTTTCGCGAATCGGCGAGGCCATGGCGCGTTATCTCGATCTGGAACCCGAAACCACGCAGGCGGGTGGAGCCACGGTTGCCTTGGTGCCGTTTGGACAAAAATTGAACTGATCATGCTGCTGACCAAAATTATTTCCGCTCTGAGCCCGGAACCGGTCAAAGTCACCGGGGCGACAGACCGTGAAGTGACATCTTTGACGCATGACTCCCGGCAGGTGGTCTCAGGCGCTCTGTTTGTCGCGCTGCCGAGCGTGACTCCGGGACGATCGGGCGATGCCGCGACCGGCGGTGCGCGCTATGTTCTCGAAGCGGTGGAAAAAGGTGCGGTGGCGGTGATCACGGCAGTGGATATTGATGTTCCGCGGGCTACGATGATCAGAGTCAATGATCCGCGATCCGCTTTAGCCGATGCGGCTTCGGTTTTTTACGGTCACCCCTCGCTACAGTTGCAGACCGCGGGTATCACCGGGACAAACGGAAAAACCACGACAGCTTTCCTGCTCAAACACTTGCTCGACTGTGCGGAGCGTCCGTGCGGTTTGATTGGAACCGTGCGCTACATTGTGGGCCCCCGCGAACTGCCTGCGGCGCGGACCACGCCGGAGTCCGATGATATGCAGCGCCTGCTCCGTGACATGCGTGAAGTCAATTGCCGTGCGGCGGTGATGGAGGTTTCCAGTCACGCTTTGCACCAGAATCGCGTCCGCCACGTGGAGTTCGATGCGGCAATCTTCACCAACTTGACGCAAGACCATCTCGATTATCACGCGACGATGGAGGCTTATTTCGAGGCCAAGCAGCGCCTTTTCCTTCACTTGGAATCCCAACCGCACAAACGCGGAACCGCGGTCGTGAATATCGATGACCGGCACGGACGGCGCTTGCTTGACGAAATGGGGCCTCAGGTGAAGACCGTCTCTTACGGCCAGTCATCGAGCGCGATGTTCAAAGCTGCGGATGTGCGCACGGACCTGCATGGTACGCAGTTTACTCTTCATGCCGGGGGAAAGAGCTATCTCGTGCGGGTGCCGTTATTTGGCGTTTTCAATGTTTACAACGCGCTGGCCGCATTGGCGGGTATGCACGCCCTCGGCCACGATGTCCGCAAGTCGGTGGCGGCTTTGAAAGACGCGCCGCAGGTGCCGGGACGCATGGAAATGGTGCCCGGCCCCAAAGCCTTTCGTGTCTTTGTCGATTACGCCCATACACCCGATGCTTTGGAGAATGTTTTGCAAACCGTCCGCTCGCTCCAACCCCAGCGCGTCATCACGGTGTTCGGTTGCGGCGGAGACCGTGACCGGGCCAAACGCGGCGCGATGGGGAGAGCAGCCGAAGGGTTCTCCGATTGGTGTATCGTGACATCGGACAACCCGCGGAGCGAGGATCCGGAAGCTATCTGCCGGGAGATCACCGCGGCGCTGCAGGAAAAAAATCATGAAGTGATCACCGACCGTCGTGCCGCCATTCGCCGCGCGGTCGCGTTGGCAGTCCCGGGCGATATCGTTCTCATCGCGGGCAAAGGTCACGAGGATTACCAGGAATTTGCGGACCGAAAGGTGCCGTTTGACGATGTCGCGGAGGCCGCCGCGGCGATAAGGGGGAAAGCTTCCTGATTATGGATGCGATAACGCTTCATGATTTGGCAGCCGCTTGCGGCGGCTCTCTCGCGCGCGGAAACGGCGCGCGAGAGGTGACGAACATCAACAAGGATACCCGGACTCTGCAGCCTGGTGATCTTTACTGGGCGTTGCGGGGCGAAAACTTCGACGGACATGATTTCGTGGCTGCCGCGGCACAGGCGGAGGCGGCCGGAGCAGTCGTGGAAAAAAACATCCCCAATGTTCCTCAAGATTTTCCCTTGATCCTGGTAGGCAATACGCAGGCTGCCTTGCACCGTTTGGCTGCTTGGTATCGTGATACAATCAAAGCGCGGGTGATTTGCTTGACCGGCAGTAATGGCAAAACAAGCACGAAGGACTTCACAGCTGCGATCGCGGCCACGCGGTTCACAGTCAGCAAGACCGAGGGCAATCTGAACAATCACATTGGTCTCCCGTTAACGATCTTATCGACGCGAACGACCGATGAGGTGGCGGTGTGGGAAATAGGGATGAATCATGCGGGCGAGATCGAAGAGTTGGCCCGCTTGGCGCGTCCGGATATCGGTATCATCACTAACATTGGTGTGGCTCATATCGAGTTTCTCGGGTCGCGCGAAGCTATCGCGCGGGAAAAAGGAATGTTGGGCGAGGTCTTGGATGAGGCGTCTGTTCTGATTTTGCCCCGCGAGGATGAGTTTACCCCGTCTTTGTCCGCTCGAACCAAAGCGCGTGTCCAAATCGCCGGAGATCCGAGCGGGGTCCATTCCGACAAAATACGGCCATCGATGAATGGATTGGATTTTGAGTTGATCAACGCCTCCGAGCATGTATCGGCCCACTTGCCGGTTACCGGCGAACATATGGTCCGCAATGCATTGCTGGCCGCGACCGCGGGACTCGAGCTTGGTCTGTCCTTGCGCGAGTGCGCCTCGGGCTTGGCGACGACAAAACTTTCGGCCCGGCGGCTGTCTTGCTCTGATGTCCGTGGGATCACCGTTTTGGATGACAGTTACAACGCAAACCCCGACTCGATGGAGGCGGCCATGCACGCTTTGCGCGGTTTACCCGGAGGTGGCCGACGCTTTGCTGTGCTGGGTCGCATGGGCGAATTGGGTGCGTATGCCGGGGAGGGTTATCGCCGCGTCGGATTGGCCGCGGCAAACACCATGGATGTGCTGATTGCCGTTGGCGCGGAAACCGAACCGATGGCCGTAGCGGCAGAGGCATCGGGTGCGCGAGAAGTTCTGAGAGCCTCCGACACCAGCGAGGCGGCACGGCTGCTGCGTCAATTGGCGCGACCGGGCGATGCCGTGGTGATCAAAGGAAGCCGGGCGGCACGGATGGAACGTGTTTTGGAGGACTTTTGCTGATGCTTTATTACCTTTATTTGCTTCATGACTACGGGGAGGGGATCGGTTCCGAGATTCTCAAGGGGTTCAATGTCTTTCAATACATCACCTTCCGGGCGGTCGCAGCCGGAGTGACGGCGTTTTTGCTCAGTCTGATTTTTGGAAACTGGGTGATCAGAAAACTCATTTCGCTCAAGTTGGGACAGCCGATCCGCACGCAGGAGGAAGTGCATCGGTTGCACGAGTTGCACGGCGCGAAAGCCGGCACGCCGACCATGGGCGGCGTGCTCTTGTTGGGGGCGGTTCTTATTTCGACGTTCCTCTGGGCGCGTCCGACAAACCCGCTTGTCTGGTTGGCTCTTTTTTCGGTGATCTACCTTGGGGCGCTGGGATTTGTGGATGACTATCTCAAGGTTACCAAAAAATCCTCCGACGGCATCAGCAGCAGACTCAAATTTGCCCTGCAGTGCGTTCTGGCGGCAGCGGTCACCGTTTTCTTTGCTTATGAACCGACTCTTTCCGGACACGCCTCGCAACTTTTTGTGCCGTTTTCCAAGGAGCCCATCGTGCAAAACCTCGGGATATTCACATTCTTTCTCTATCTGTTTGTCATCGTCGGCACTTCGAACGCCGTCAATTTGACCGACGGTCTTGATGGTTTGGCGGCTGGATGCACGGTGACGGTTGCCTTTGCCTTCGCCGTCCTGGCTTATGCAGCCGGCAACATCAAGATTGCGACTTATCTGCAAATCCCGTTTGTCAATTTTTCCGGCGAGTTGGCTATCGTGAGCATGTCGCTGGTGGGGGCGGGGCTCGGTTTCCTGTGGTGGAACTGTCATCCGGCTCGCGTCTTCATGGGCGACACGGGATCACTGGCCATCGGCGGATTGCTCGGCGTGATCGCGATTTCGTGCAAACAAGAATTGCTGCTGGCCCTGATCGGCGGAGTGTTTGTGCTCGAGGCCGGTTCGGTGATTCTTCAGGTGGCGAGCTTCAAATTGACGGGCAAGAGGATCTTCAAAATGTCGCCGCTGCACCACCATTTCGAGCTGAGCGGATGGAAGGAGAGCACCGTGATCGTTCGCTTTTGGATTCTCTCGCTAATCTTTGCCCTGCTGGGGCTGGCAACTTTGAAGCTGCGGTGATTTCCATGGATTACACCGGTAAAAAAGTGGCAGTGCTGGGCCTCGGCCGGAGTGGCGCTGCGGCGGCGCGTTTGCTCCTCGATGAAGGGGCAACCGTAACGGTGCTTGACTCCGGGGATCCGACGCCGCGGCGCCGGACAGCCGAGGTGCTTTCCACCCGAGGTGCGCAGGTCGTATTGGGTGGGGATGCACTGCTTTGTGACCAGGACTTTGATTTTGCTGTGCTGAGTCCGGGAATCGACCCGTTAGTTCCGCTGGCGAGACGGCCGGTCGAGGCGGGGGTTCCGCTGCTCGGTGAAATCGAGTTGGCTTTCCGCAGCTGCCGATGCCCTGTCGTTGCCATCACCGGAACCAATGGCAAAACAACCACGACAGGTCTGACCGCTTCACTCCTCAATGCCGCCGGCATCCGGGCCGAGGCCTGCGGCAATATCGGATTGCCCTTCAGCGAGGTAGCGGGTCGCAGCGCCGCGCTCGAGGTGGCCGTTGTCGAGATTAGCTCTTTCCAACTGGAGACCACGGATGCATTTCGACCCCGGGTGGCGGTCTGGACCAACTTCAGCGCAAACCATCTGGACCGCTACCCGGACATTGAATCATACCGCGACGCCAAGTTGCGTATTTTCGCGAGGCAGACCGGTGAGGATTATGCCGTGGTCAACGCGCGGGAGTCGCTGCCCTCCTTGCGGGCGAAGAAGTTGACCTTCACTGCGGCGCCCTCGATTCCGGCAGACTTCACTTTTGCCCAAGACACAATCCAGCATCTTGGTAGACCGGTTCTCCCGATATCCGAGACACGCTTGCGCGGGCCGCACAATGCGGAAAACCTGATGGCGGCGTTGGCCGCCGGCCTTTGTCTCGGCGCTGATTTGCAAAAAATGCTGCCCGCGGCCCGAACATTCACGGCGCCTCCCCATCGTTGCGAGTTTGTCCGCGAAGTGGATGGTGTGATTTGGATCAACGACTCCAAGTCCACGAACCTAAATGCCTTGGAGCAGGCGTTGCGCGGGCTGTGCGGTGGTGCCGTTCTTATCGCCGGCGGAAAAAACAAGGGTTTCGATTTTGCGCCATTGGCAAAATTGGTCAGTGAGCGCGTGCATGACGTCGTCCTGATCGGAGAGATGCGCGAGTCGATCGCGCGGGATTGGGCTCAAGCTGTGCCTTGTCATTCGGCCGATAGTCTGGCTGACGCGGTGGCTCAAGCCCGCCAGCTGGCCAGAGACGGCGACACTGTTCTTTTTTCGCCCGGAACTTCTTCGTTCGACATGTTCCGTAGTTACGAAGAGCGCGGAGATTTTTTCAAACAGCTCACCCACCAAATCCAACCAAAATAACATCACCATGAAACTCCAACTGTTCAGCAAAATGACGGCCAAGTCCCGCGGCCGGAAGGTGGTTCGCGCGTCCGCCGCGCGCGCCATGCGCGGGGGCGAGGATGACTACTACGAGGCGGAACCCAACATGAAGCTGTCCCACGCTTTCATGGTGGTTCTGATTTTGCACGTTGTCGCGGTTGGAGGCATTTATGCCTTCAACCAGATCAAAGTGCAGAAGAAGTCCGACCTGCTGGCCAACATCAGCAACAAAATCACGCAGGCTACCGGTGGCACAACGGTGGCCGCGGCTGCTCCAGTGGCCAAGACGGTTGTTGCCGCTCCTCCGGTGCAAAGAATGCCGGGCGATGCCGACGAGCCGCTCCCGGCCGTGGTCTCGGATGCTCCTGCCGTCAAGCAAGTCGCCGCTGCCTCGGCTTCGATTGTGCCGCCTCCGGTTGTTGCCAGCGAGACGGTTGCTTCCGCTGCCGCCAAACCGGCTCCGGTGAAAGTTGATGCCAAACCAGCCAGTGCACCTGGCATCAAGCCGGCCGCGCAAACGGTGGGTGCCGCAACCTACAAAGTCGAGAAGGGTGACAATCCCTACACGATCGCGAAAAAACTCAGCGTGAGCTATCAGGACTTGCTCAAGGTCAACGGTATAGATGACCCGACGAAGTTGCAGATAGGACAAGTCCTCAAAGTTCCTCGCTAAAAAGAGCAGGCCAATTGTCCATGCGCCGCCGCACGGCATATATTCTGATTCTTTCCATGGTGAGCTTGCTTGCCATCGGAATCGTCATGCTTTTCAGCACCGGCGCATTTGCCCGGGATAGTCATGGCGACATGTATTACTTCGTCAAGCGGCAGGGCATGTGGTTGGTCATCGGCGCGATGGCATTGGTGGGTGCTTCCTTGATGGACTATCGTTGGTGGGCGCGTTTGTGGCCATGGGTTTACGGTTTGGCCATCGTTCTTCTGGCCTTGTGCTTTGTTCCGCCGATCGGCATGAACATCAACGGGGCTTGGCGTTGGATCAATCTGGGCTTTGCCAGTTTTCAGCCGAGCGAGCTGGGCAAGATAGCCGTCTTGATGTTTCTTGCTTCTTGGTATCATCGCCACGAAGCCGAGGCCGGGAACTTCTGGCAGGGCTTTGCACAGCCTTTGGCCGTCTGCAGCGTTATTCTCGGATTGATCGTGATCGAGGTTGATCTCGGCACGACCGCGTTAATCGGAGTCACGGCTTTGTCGGTCATGTTCGTGGCGGGAACCGGGATGCGTTGGCTAGTCCCTCTTTTGAGTATCGGGTTGGCTGGTTTGGTTTTCGCCATTTTCAACATCGAGGAGCGCATGGGGCGGTTGTTGGCGTTCATCGACCCTGCCAAACATCGGCTCGGGGAAGGATTGCAGCAGTGGCAAGCGCTCCTCGCCTTCGGCGCGGGGGGGGTGGATGGATTGGGACTGGGGAATGGCCGGCAGAAAATGCTCTATCTTCCTTATGCCCACACCGATTTTATTTTCCCGATGATCGGGGAAGAACTGGGGCTTCGCTTCACGTTGCTGACGGTCTTTTGTTTCTTGCTGATACTGCTGGCCGGGGCGCTGATTGCGATGAATTCCAAGGACCGGTTTGGCATGCTGCTGGGATTCGGCATCACAATCATTATCTCGCTGCAGGCTGCTATCAATATCGGCGTGACAACATCAATGTTGCCAAACAAGGGCATGCCTTTGCCGTTTATCAGCTACGGGGGCAGCAACTTGGCAGTGTCGATGTTTTTGATCGGCATACTTCTCAACATACATCGTCAGGGGCGCCGGGAGCCGACGCCTCGCGTGCGGGCTGTCCCGTCCACAAGTATAGCTGTTCGATTCTAAGAATATGAAATTCGCCATTGCTTGCGGTGGGACGGGGGGACACTTGTTTCCGGGATTGGCAGTGGCCGAGGTATTGCGCTCCCAAGGACACGACGTCTTACTTTTTGTTTCGGAGAAAGAGGTTGATGCACGTGCGTTGCTGAATCACCCGGATCTGGATCGCGTCAAGTTGCCCTCGATCGGCCTCCCATCTTTGTTCTCGCCGGCCATGTTGACTTTTGTGAAGCGGTTGCGGGCCAGTTTTAAACAATGCGGTGCCGTCTATGACACAAATCGTCCGCAGGCCGTGCTGGGCATGGGGGGGTTCACCAGCATCGCTCCATTGATCGCGGCGCAGCGTCGCGGTATCCCCGCTTACCTGCATGAATCCAACGCGATTCCCGGCAAAGCCAATCGCTTGGCCGCACTTTTTTGCCGTGAGGTTCTGCTCGGCTTCGGGGAGTGCGCCCGCCATTTTTCATCACGCTCTACGCGGTTGACGGGAACACCCCTGCGCAATGAACTCGTCCATCATGTTCCCGCTCGCGCCGAGGCCCGCAGGAAGCTCGGGCTTGACCCTGAGAAGACAACCTTGCTGGTCATGGGCGGGAGCCAAGGAGCCGCGGGCATCAACGCCTTGATGACGCAAGCAGCTCCCTATCTACAGGGCGGGGCGTTGCAGGTTGTCCATCTCGCGGGTGAACGTGATGTCGAACCCGTGCGCTCGGCCTACGACGCTGCGGGCGTTCCGGCTGCCGTCCTGCCATTTTGCGATCGGATGCAGGAAGTTTATCCCGCCGCTGACATGGCGGTGTCGCGTTCCGGTGCGGCGAGCCTTGGTGAGTTGTCTTGGTTCGGCGTGCCGTCTGTTCTCATCCCGTATCCGTATGCGGCCGAGGATCATCAACGTCTGAATGCCGAAATTTTTGTCCGCGCAGGAGCGGCGATTATGCTGGCCGAGAAAGAAGCAACAGGAGAGAAGATTTCGCATTTGCTCAAAAGTTTGCTGCAAGCACCGGAAACTTTGCCAACCATGAGCGCGGCGGCGAAGGCCTTGGCCCCTGGGGACGCGGCAAAAAAAGTGGCTGGGGTCTTGGTGGAGGCTAAACAATGACGACCCGCGAACTGGCCGATTTTCTGCACGGTTCTCCCCGGAGGATTCACCTCATCGGGGTGGCTGGTTCCGGGATGAGCGGTATAGCGGGTTTGCTTCTTACCCTAGGTCATCGGGTCAGCGGATCGGACAAAGTTGATACGGTCGAAGTGAAACGGTTGCAGTCCCTCGGCCTTGCCTTCCACACACCGCACCGGGCCGAGGATGTTACGGATGCTCAGTTGGTCATCTACTCCTCGGCAATACGTGAGGGTAACGCGGCTTACGATGCCGCCAGGCGTATGGGAACAGTCATGGTCCGCCGGGCCGAGGCGCTGGCAGCCCTCATGCTGGGAAAAAAAGGGATCCTTGTCTGCGGAATGCATGGCAAAACCACGGTCTCCTCGATGGCCGCGCATGTGCTGCGGGCCGCCGGGGCGCACCCTTCTCATTATGTCGGTGCAGAGATTCCGATTCTCGGGACCAACGCCCGCTGGGATGCGGGCGGGGAATATTTCGTGGCCGAGGGTGATGAGAGTGACGGCACCATTGTCCATTACCATCCGGAGCATGCCATCGTGCTCAATATCGAACCGGAGCATCTGGATCACTACGCCGATCTTGGTGCCATCGATGCCGTGTTTTCCCGCTTGCTCGATCAAACGGCCGACAAAATTTTTTACTGTGCCGACGATCCGGGGGCAACGAGGGTGTGCGGCGGTCGTCCGCGGGCCGTGTCTTACGGCAAGGCGGGAGTTTATTCCTACCGGGATTTCCAAACCGAAGATTTTTCATCGACGTTCGCTTTTTGTCATGAGGGTCGCGAGTTGGCTCACGTGACTTTGAATGTTCCGGGTGAACACAATGCCTTGAACGCAACTGCTGTCATGGCTCTGGCGGCGGAACTCGGTCTCGACTTGGAAAAGTGCGCGAAAGCCTTGGCTGGGTTTCGCGGGGCACGCAGACGGTTTGAGATCGTTCATTCCTCGAAGCATTATCTGATTGTTGACGACTACGGTCATCATCCGACCGAGATTGCCGCCGTCGTGCAGGCGGCGCGCATCAAGGCGGGGCGTCGGGTTGTTTTGCTTTTTCAGCCGCACCGCTACACACGCACCCAGGCGTTGAGCGCGGAATTCGGAAGGGCTTTGTCTTTGGCAGATGTCGCCGTGGTCACGGATATCTATCCCGCCAGTGAAACGCCGATCGAGGGTGTGACCGGTCAGCTGATTGTCGATGCCGCCCTGGCATCCGGGGCAAAGCATGTGGTTTATGTGCCATCACGCTCCCGGGCAGCGGAGGAGGTCGGGCGTCTTTTGCGCGAGGGTGACCTTCTCGTGACACTCGGCGCGGGTAATATCCACGAGCAGGGCGCGGTGTTGGCCAAAGATCTGCAAACACTGGAAATGCTCCACTCTGCAATGGGGGATGGCGTGGCCAGACTTTACGAGCCGATGTCGAAACACACCACGATGCGCGTGGGCGGTCCGGCGCAGTTCTGGTTGGAGCCGGAAACCGAGGAGGGTTTTTGCGAGCTGGTGAGAACAGCGCACGAGGCGGACATCCCCTTCATGGTCGTTGGCAGGGGGTCGAATTTGATTGTGCGCGATGGCGGATTGCGCGGCGCTGTGGTTCGATTGCGTCGCGGGGTTTTTGGTGAGCATGTTGTCGCCGGTCATGAAATCCTTGCCGGCGTGGGCGTCCGCCTCAAAGCGCTCAGCGGGGCGGCCATCAGCGCCGGGCTGGCGGGTTTTGAATGGATGGAGGGTATTCCTGGTGATGTGGGGGGATGCCTTCGTATGAACGCCGGGGCGATGGGGGTGGAGGCTTTCGATCAGGTCTCTCGGCTTCGCTATGCGGATCATGAGGGAAATATCCTTGAGAAAACTCCGCGGGATCTTGAGGTGCATTATCGCAATGTCCCGATGCTTCGAAGCAACTATGCGCTTTCCGCGGTCTTTCGTGGGACGCCGGCCAGCCCCGACGAAGTCGAGCGTCGCACCCGCGAATACTCGGCCAAGCGCAAGGCTTCGCAACCGGCCGGGGCCAGCGCCGGGTGTATCTTTCGCAATCCCGAGGGCGGTAAGGCGGGTCAACTGATTGACTCAGCCGGATTGAAGAACTTGCACGTCGGCGCAGCCCGGGTATCCGATGTGCATGCCAATTTTATTGTCAACGAGGGCGGCGCCTCGGCTGCGGATGTCTTGGCGCTGATCGAGCAGGTGAAGTCCGAAGTCCACCAAAGACATGGAGTCCACCTCGAAACCGAAGTGCAAATAATCGGGGATGACCCAATAATTTGATGAAAGAGAAGCTGAAAGATTTGCATCTGGTTGTGCTGATGGGCGGCCCTGGGTCCGAGCGGGAAGTTTCGCTGCGCTCGGGGGCGGCGGTGGCCAACGCGCTGCGTCAGGGAGGTTACCGCGTGACCGAGCTTGAAGTGACGGGAACGGATTTCGAGCTCCCTGCCGACACGGGCCTTTGCGTGAATATGATCCACGGAACGTTCGGTGAGGATGGGCGATTGCAGTCGTTGCTCGACGCAAGAGGGATTGTTTACACCGGCGAAGGGGCGGAGGGGAGTCGGCTGGCTTTTGACAAAAAAGAGAGCAAGCAGCGTTTTGAGCAGTCCGGCGTACCCACGGCGCGATGGGAAATGATCGGCCGCGGCGAAAAGCCGACTTTGCCTTTGCCATTGGTGCTCAAAGCTCCCCGGGAGGGATCGAGCGTCGGTGTGCATATCGTTCGCAAGTCGGAGGATATGGACGCAGCCCTCAGGGATTGCGCGGCGCTGGATCGCGAGATTCTGGTCGAAGAGTTTGTCGAGGGACGGGAGTTGACGGTCGGGGTTGTAGGCGACCGTGCGCTGGCGGTGGTCGAAATACGTCCGCACGAGGGATTCTACGATTACGAACACAAATACACGAAGGGAGCGTCCGAATATTTTTGCCCGGCGCCGATCGACGCCGGGACCACAGAGCGTGTGCAGGCGGCAGCCTTGGCGGCCCACCGTTCATTGGGGCTTGAGGTCTATTCACGGGTGGACATTCTTTTGCGCGGTGATGGCACGCTTTGTGTGCTCGAGGCAAACACGATACCGGGAATGACCGAAACCAGCCTTCTGCCCAAGGCTGCGGCCGCGGTTGGCACAAGTTTTCTCGAGCTGTGCGAGGAGATTGCGCTGCTGTCGCTGCAAAGATTTTCCAACGCGAAAACATGAGTCTTTTTGGATCAAAAAAATCCCGCGGTCGCCGTCCCGCTCGTCGCCGGCGTCGCGATCATCTGCTGGAAGTGACCGCGACCGCGGAGACCGAGCGTCGCCGTCGCAACCAGAAAATCATGCTGTATGCGGGCGAGGCGGTCGTGCTCCTTGGGTTGCTGGCATTCGCTTGGGTCGGCATCCGCGCACTGATCAGTGCGCAATTCACCGGCAACCAAGATTACAATGTGCGGGTCGTCGAAGTGAATACAGCCGGCACCATGACGCGAGAGGAGGCACTGGCGATCACGGGGATTCGCGAAGGTTTGAATATTTTTTCTCTCAATCTCGAGGCGGCGCAGCATGCTTTGGCTTCAATTCCCGAGATCAAAGCCGCCCGGGTGGAGCGTATTTTGCCCGACACTGTCACGATCGAAATCAATGCCCGGCGCCCGGTGGCTTGGGTTGCCCCCGCGGACACGGGTGCGGATCCGTCGACGATGGAGACAGCATGTCTGGTGGATGACGAGGGTGTGATGATGAAGCCCGATGGTTTTGAGGCAGGATACACGCGTTTGCCGGTGGTTTATGGAATCCCGACCAACCAGTGGCGTCCGGGCGATCGGATAAGTCTTCCCGAGTTGCGTGCCGCGCTGGAACTTTTCACCCGTGCATCGGAGCGCACCAACCCCGAGGTGATTTTACGAGCGGCGGATGTCAGTAAAGGCTGGTGCATTCAGGCATGGAGCGATCCGTTGACGCGCTTTACCTTCGGCTTGGACAATATGCCGGCCCAACTTGATCGATTGCAGTTCATCATGCTTCATGTGGGACAAACCTCCCGCAAGATCGCCACGGCCAATCTTATCCCCGAACGAAACACCCCTGTGACCTTCCAAGGTGATGTGCCGTCGGCCGAAGCGGTGACAACACAGCCAGTCGCTGCAAAAAAATCGAAACCCTGAGCATGGCCCGTCCGCATTTACACGTCGGTTTGGAGGTTGGAACAACCAAGGTTGCCGCTGTCATCGGGGAAACGCGCAGCGATGGACTTTTGCGTATCATTGGTGCGGGTGAGGCTCCGTCTCGGGGGGTGCGCAAGGGTGAGGTGGTGGATATCGGGAAGATCACACTTTGCCTCAACGAGGCCGTCTCCATGGCAGAGGAAGCTGCCGACCGTGAGATCACCGGTGTGGTGGCGGCGGTCACTGGCGCGCATCTGGACTGCCTGAACAACCGCGGCGGAATCACGATTCCCGAGGACCGCGGTGAAATCGAGGAGGATGACATCCACGATGTCGAGCAGAGCGCGCTGGAGGTGAGTATTCCGGCCGGCAACGTTTTTCTCCACACCATGATCCAGCGTTACTACGTGGATGGTCAGGAGGGTGTGGCTATTCCGGTGGGAATGTTTGGACGCAAGCTCGAAGCCGAGTTTCACATCATCCACGGCACCAAGACACGTATCCAAAACAACCTGCGATGCATTCATGAGGCCAATCTGAAGCCCAAGAATGTCGTGATGAGCGCCGTGGCTTCAGGCCACGCTGTCCTTGAGCAGGCCGAAAGGGACATCGGTGCCCTGGTGATCGATATCGGTGGCGGCACGACGGACTACATTCTCTATCGCGAAGGTTCCGTGCGTAACAGCGGTGTGCTGGCCGTGGGCGGCGATCATATAACCAACGATATATCCATCGGCCTGCGGGTTCCGACCAAGTGGGCCGAAAAACTGAAAATCGAACAAGCTGATGTGGGGCCGGGCGCGGTCTCGGCCGGTGGCACCGTGCAAATCGAAGATCCGACATTTGCCGGCGGGGAGATCGAGCGCTCTGTCCTGAACATCGTGGCGGAGGCCCGCGTGCGGGAGGTTTTCACGCTGCTGAAACGGCGTTTGAATTTCGAGCGCCATGCGCAGTTTATCGGCAGTGGTATTTTCATCACCGGAGGAACATCCGAATTGAAGGGGATTTCCGCCTTGGCTTCCGAAGTCTTCGGCGTGCCGGCACGTGTGGCCAACCCCCGCCCACTCTCCGGTCCCAGCGCGCTTTTTGAGAGTCCCCGTTTTAGCACGGCAATCGGGTTGGTTCTTTACGCGCAGGCTGCGCAGGAGGCGCTGGCAGATATCTCCATCTTTGACAAGCTGCGGAACCGGATCGGCAGGTTTATTCCCGGCATATGATCAACCTTGGATCCAAAGCAGAGGTCTTGGCGCCCTTGGCTCCCGTAACTTCTTTCAAAGTTGTCGGGGTCGGGGGAGCGGGTTTGTCTTTGCTGGAGCAACTTGCCCTGCAGGAAACCCATCTGGAATTGGTGGCCATGCACACGGATGCACAGGCTTTGATGGGCAGTGCAGCTCAGCGCAAATTGCAACTCGGTCGTGAGACGGCCAAAGGTCTGGGAGTCGGGGGTGATCCCGCGCTCGGCCTCGCCGCCGCGCAAGAGTCTGCCGGTGCCATCAACGCGGAATGCGAGGATGCACAAGTTGTTGTGGTCTGCGCGGGTCTTGGTGGAGGAACGGGCTCAGGGGCCGCGCCGGTGGTAGCCGAGGAAGCGAAAAAAAACGGGGCGCTTGTCTTTGGCTTGGTTAACCTTCCCTTCGGAAGCGAGGGTGAAAAACGCCGCGAGCAGGCAATGGAAGCTTTGTCCCGTCTCGGGCGGAATTGTGTCGGCGTCATTTGCTTCGAAAACGACAAGATGACGGGCATTGTCAGCGGGGATGCCCCGGTCGGTGAAGCGTTCGGTGCTGCCGCCTCGACCATGTCTCAGGCTGTGCTTGCACTGGCTCGTATGTTGCGACTGCCCTCTTTCATGCGGGTGGGTTTGGATGAGTTGATCCAGATGTTTCGTGGCTCCAGCGCTCGTTGCCAGTTTGGTTGCGGAACTGCCGGAGGCAGTAATCGTGCCGTGCAGGCTGCGGAATCGGCACTCATGCACCCGCTGCTTGATGGGGGCAAAATTTTTCCCGAAACGAGCCATGTTTTGATTCATATTGCCGGCGACCCCTCCATGCGGCTCGACGAGGTTCAGGCCGCGGTGCGGGAAGTATCCCGAAATATCGAGTCTTCCACGCAGATTTACCTTGGAGTGGCGACCGATACCGCGGCAGATGATTCGATTGTCGTAACGGTGATGTCATGCACTCGTGTCATTGGAGTGCAGGGGGTCGATAATATCGATGACGAGGATGTTGAATCACGAAATGCCGACCCGGTCGTGGAGATTGCCCAAGAGTCCGGAGACAAAACGCCCAAAGTCGGCGGTAAGCGCGGTTCAAAGCCGGGAGCTAAAAAAAATGCGGCCGGCCAGACGCAGGAAGAACTGCCTCTCGATCAAGCGATGCGTGGACGTTTCAAGGACTTGGATCCGACCATGGTGGACGGACAGGATCTGGATATCCCCACGTTTATTCGGATGCGGTTGCGTCTGAAATAGTGCTAACATTTCGGGCATGAGACCTGACCGTTTTACCCAGAAAATGCAGGAAGCGCTGAATGCCTCGGCCGATATCGCCAGCAAGCTCTCGCAGCAGGAAATATCCAACGAGCACTTCCTCTTGGCCCTTCTTCAACAAGCTGACGGCGTGGCGATTCCGTTGCTGCAAAAAGTCGGTGTTTCCACGGCGCGACTGCAAGAGCAGCTCAACGCCGAGCTTTCCCGACGTGCCAAGGTCAGCGGTGCTGCCGGTCAACCGCATTTGGGAAACGACCTGCGCAAAACGCTCGATGCGGCTGAGAGCATCATGGAGAAGCTGAAGGACGAGTATCTCAGCGCAGAGCATTACCTGCTGGCGCTGTCCCAAGCATCGGACGCCGCGGCCAAGCTGCTCAAGGAAGACGGTGCGACGCATGACAAATTGATGAAAGCGCTGATCGAGGTGCGCGGATCACAGCGTGTCACCGACCAGAATCCCGAGGAGAAATACCAAGCCTTGCAAAAATACGGCCGTGACCTCACCGAGTTGGCCCAACGCGGCAAAATTGACCCGGTCATCGGCCGAGACGAGGAGATTCGCCGCACCATGCAGGTGCTATCCCGCCGTACGAAAAACAACCCGGTCCTCATCGGTGAGCCCGGCGTGGGCAAAACGGCGATCGTCGAGGGTTTGGCTCGCCGCATTGTCAGTGGCGACGTGCCGGAATCGCTGAAGAACAAGAAAGTCATCGCCATGGATATCGGCGCAATGATTGCCGGTGCCAAATTCAGGGGCGAATTCGAGGAACGGCTTAAAGCTTTTCTCAAAGAGGTCACCTCATCCGAGGGGCAAATCATTCTTTTTATCGACGAGTTGCACACCATCGTCGGAGCGGGTGCAGCGGAGGGTTCAGCCGATGCATCGAACATGCTCAAACCCCAGCTTGCCCGCGGCGAGCTCCGCACCATCGGTGCAACGACTCTGGACGAATACCGTAAATACATCGAAAAAGATGCCGCCCTCGAACGCCGCTTCCAGCCGGTGATGGTGAATGAGCCCAGTGTCGAGGACTCCATTGCGATCCTGCGCGGTTTGAAAGAGCGCTACGAGGTCCATCACGGAGTGCGCATTCAGGACTCCGCTCTCGTGGCGGCAGCAGTGTTGAGCGACCGCTATATCAGCGATCGCTTCCTGCCGGACAAAGCGGTGGACCTCATCGACGAGGCGGCTTCCCGCCTGAAGATCGAACTGGACTCCATGCCCACCGAGCTTGATCGGCTTGAGCGCGAAATTATGCAGGCCGAGATGGAGCGCACGGCGCTCAAGAAAGAGAAAGACACGGCGAGCAAAGAGCGCTTGGCAAAATTGGAAAAAGAATTGGCCGACCTGAAGGAGCAAGGCTCCAAACTCAAGGCCCAGTGGCAGAATGAAAAGAAACAGGTCACCGAATCGCGCAAGCTGGCCGAGCAGGTGGAAGATCTCAAAAACCAGCTCGAAATGGCCCAACGCCATGGCGATTACGCCAAGGCCAGCGAGATCCAATACGGTCAAATTCCTGAACTGACCGCCCGACTCGAAGAGCACAACAAGAAGCTGGCCAAGGAAGGCGGGGGACAACTTCTCCGCGAGGAAGTTACCGAGGATGATGTGTCGAAAGTCGTCTCAACTTGGACCGGTATCCCCGTCACTCGTCTGCAGGAAGGCGAGCGGCAGAAACTCGTCAAAATGGAAGAGCGCCTCATGGAGCGCGTGGTCGGGCAAGGGCAAGCTATCAAGTCGGTGGCCAATGCCGTCCGCCGTGCTCGCGCCGGCTTGCAGGACGAGAACCGCCCGATCGGTTCGTTCATTTTCCTCGGGCCCACCGGCGTGGGCAAAACCGAGCTTTGCAAAGCCTTGGCCGAATTTCTTTTCGACGACGAGAACGCCATCGTGCGTCTTGATATGAGTGAATACATGGAGAAGCACACGGTGGCGCGGTTGATTGGAGCGCCTCCCGGGTATGTCGGATACGACGAGGGCGGACAACTTACCGAGGCGGTGCGACGCCATCCTTACTCCGTGGTCCTTTTCGACGAGGTCGAGAAAGCGCACAGCGATGTTTTCAATGTCCTGTTGCAGGTTCTCGACGACGGGCGCATCACCGATGGTCAGGGCCGCACGGTGGATTTCAAAAACACGGTCATCATCATGACCTCCAACATCGGCAGCCAGTTCATCATGGAAGATCTGCCCGTCGAAGAACGCAACCGTCGCGTCATGGAGGCGTTACGCGGACATTTTCGGCCGGAATTTTTGAACCGTATCGACGAGACAATTATTTTTGACCGTCTGTCCGACAAAGAAATCACGAGTATCGTCGATATCCAACTGCAGCGACTGCTGAAGAGGCTTCAGCAACAAAACATCAAGCTCGAGCTGACGGACAAGGCGAAGAAGTTTCTCGCGAAAGAAGGGTATGATCCGGCTTACGGGGCACGTCCGTTGAAGCGGGTGATCCAGCAGCAGATTTTGAATCCGCTGAGCGTCGCGATCCTCGACGGGCAGTTCGGGGAGGGGGACTCGATTGTGGCTGAGGTGGAGAAGGATCAGCTGGAGTTCCGGAAGAGGTAGCTGGACACGGCCGGTAAGCAGCTCGAAATCGCTACCTGTTTTCGCTCAGCCCAAGCGGGGCGAGGAGGAACCGCCGCCGAGTTCGAGAGGCAGCCCGAGTAACTGGCGTCGCAGCAAATCCAGGGCGGCGCTGGTGGACATGTGTTTGAAGGTGACGCGATCGAGCGGGAAGTAGCAGCGCCGGACGACCGTGGGATGTCCGGCGGAAGC
>Ga0207937_1000126_pt1 | contig 25499 bp, 24 predicted proteins | sample LakMenEpi04Sep11_FD_150668 | JGI IMG/M metagenome (GOLD analysis project Ga0207937, IMG submission 150668) | Freshwater microbial communities from Lake Mendota, WI - 04SEP2011 deep hole epilimnion (SPAdes) | ecosystem: Environmental > Aquatic > Freshwater > Lentic | place: Lake Mendota, Madison...
GCCCGGTGCTGGAAGGTTAAGAGGACGGGTTAGCCGCAAGGCAAAGCTCGGAATTTAAGCCCCAGTAAACGGCGGTGGTAACTATAACCATCCTAAGGTAGCGAAATTCCTTGTCGGGTAAGTTCCGACCTGCACGAATGGCGTAACGACTTCTCAACTGTCTCAACCACGAACTCGGCGAAATTGCACTATGAGTGAAGATGCTCATTACGCGCAGAAGGACGAAAAGACCCCGTGACCTTTACTATAACTTGGTATTGGTGTTTGGTGCGGCTTGTGTAGGATAGGTGGGAGACTAAGAAGCGTGGACGCTAGTTCATGTGGAGTCATTGTTGAAATACCACTCTTGTTGCCCTAGATATCTAACCGCGGACCGTGATCCGGTTCCGGGACAGTGCCTGGTGGGTAGTTTAACTGGGGCGGTTGCCTCCTAAAAAGTAACGGAGGCGCCCAAAGGTTCCCTCAGCCTGGTTGGTAATCAGGTGTCGAGTGTAAGTGCACAAGGGAGCTTGACTGTGAGACTGACAAGTCGAGCAGGGACGAAAGTCGGGACTAGTGATCCGGCAGTGGCTTGTGGAAGCGCTGTCGCTCAACGGATAAAAGGTACCTCGGGGATAACAGGCTGATCTTGCCCAAGAGTCCATATCGACGGCAAGGTTTGGCACCTCGATGTCGGCTCGTCGCATCCTGGGGCTGTAGTCGGTCCCAAGGGTTGGGCTGTTCGCCCATTAAAGCGGCACGCGAGCTGGGTTCAGAACGTCGTGAGACAGTTCGGTCTCTATCCTCTGCGCGCGCAGGAAATTTGAGAGGACCTGACCCTAGTACGAGAGGACCGGGTTGGACGAACCTCTAGTGTGCCAGTTGTACTGCCAAGTGCACCGCTGGTTAGCTACGTTCGGGAGGGATAACCGCTGAAAGCATCTAAGCGGGAAGCCTGCCTCAAGATGAGATTTCCAAGACTTTATGTCGAGAGGGCCGCAGCTAGAATACTGCGTTGATAGGCGGGATGTGGAAGTGCTGAAAAGCATGGAGCTGACCCGTACTAATAGCCCGATAACTTGATACACACTCTAATTTTTGTGCTCAGCGTCCACTGTGTGGTTCTCGAGGTATGGTCGAGAACCGAAGATTTGATCTTCGAAAGACTAAAACTCAATAGTGTTTCGGCGGCCATAGCGAGAGGGAAACGCCCGGTCTCATTCCGAACCCGGAAGCTAAGACTCTCAGCGCCGATGGTACTGCAGGGGGGACCCTGTGGGAGAGTAGGACACCGCCGGACTTACTTTAGAAATGGCCACCCGAAAGGGTGGCCTTTTCTATTTAACATAGAAATAGAGAACATGGAAAAACGATCTCCGAGACGTAAGGCGAGCGATGCTCGCCCAGCTTCGCGCGACAAAAAGTTCGTTCCTAAAAAAGGCTTTGATAAAAAACCAAACAGGGATAGAAGAGCATCTGATGAGCGCCGAGACTCAAAGCCCAGGGAGAAGTTTCCAGACCTTCCGGAAGAGATTAAAGCAGAGGATCTTCACATAAGCGTTAGGGCTCAGCTAAAGACCCTCAGCGAAGAGAACCAGGTTTTTGTTGCCCGCCATCTGCAGATGGTTGCACTCTTGATTGACACCGATCCCAAGCGAGCTCACGAGCACGCATTAGCTGCGTCGAAGAAGGCTGGACGAATCGCCGTTGTTAGGGAAACCCTCGGAGTTACCGCCTACACCATCGGCGATTACGCACTTGCCCTAAGGGAGCTTTTGACTCATAGGAGAATCTCCGGCTCCAATGATCAACTTCCGCTAATCGTTGATAGCGAAAGAGGCTTGGGAAGACCAGCCAAGGGACTGGCCGCAGCTACGGATGTTGATAGAAGCAAACTTCCGGTTGGTGTGAGGATTAACCTGGCAATTGCACTAAGTGGTGCAAGGCTTGACCTTGGGCAAGTTGAACTTGCCAAACAGGAATTAGAAATTCCAGAACTAAGCCCGAAGACTGTTTTTGAACAGTCACCTCTTCTCTTCCGCTCCTATGCCGAAGTGCTGCGCGAGCTCGGGCAAGATGGCACAAAGTGGGAAGAGCTAGCTGAACGGGCCGAGAAGGCGTTGAGTCAGACCGAGGAAGAAACCATTAGCCTCACGGAGGCTCAGTAGTGCTGATTGATTCCTTTGATTCACTTCTTCTCGATCTTGACGGAGTTGTTTATCGAGGAAAGAAGGCAATTGCCGGTGCGGTTGAGTCAATTACCAAGGCACAGCGGCTCGGGAAATCCGTTGGCTACATAACTAACAATGCCTCCCGCACTCCATCCCAAATCGCAATGCAGCTGAGAGAGTTTGGGATCAGTGTTGAAGATCATCAAATCATTGGCTCCGCAAGAGCCGCAGCCAAGCTGCTCGCGGGAAAGATTCCTTCCGGCAGCAAGGTGCTGGTGGTCGGTGGTGAGGGGCTTCGCACCGAGGTTGAGGCACTTGGATTTTCTCTGGTTGCATCTTCAGAGGAGCTTCCGTCCGCTGTGATTCAGGGCTTCAGCCCTGAGGTTGGTTGGAAGGATTTAGCTGAGGCTGCCTTTGCTATTCAAAATGGCGCCATCTGGATTGCAACGAATCAAGACTGGACCTTGCCGCTTGAAAAAGGCATCGCCCCCGGAAATGGAACACTCGTTGGAGCTGTCCACACCGCAGTTGGAATCCTTCCCGAATTTGCCGGCAAACCCTTTAGACCCATCTTTGATTCGGCCCTGAGTGAGCTGGGTTTCCAAAAGCCGCTCGTCATCGGAGATCGTCTAGATACAGATATAAAAGGTGCGGTGGCTGCGGGACTTGAGTCGGCTGCCGTCCTCACCGGCATTGCAGGAAACAAGGAACTGCTCGGCGCTAAAAGCGATGAAAGACCAAATTACATCCTCACTGATCTGAGCGAGCTTTTCAGTGATTATCCGAAGCCCAAGCGCACCAAGAGCTCGGTGAGCTTCGGGCAGAGCGAAGTTGAAATTATTGGCGACCGGCTGATGATAAGCGCAGGAAACCCCTCAGCCGTTGACACAATTCGTGCCGCCACTGATTTAGTCTGGTCCAGTGGCAGGCCGATATACGGCTTGCAGGTCGATGCGAAACTGTTGGGAGAATAGATGGATTTCGAAGCCAAACTTGCCGAAATCGAGTCTCTCGATGTTTCCGAGCAAATCCCTGCACTAAGTGCTCTAATCACAGAGCTGGAAAATCTACTTAACCAGTGAGACTGGATCTGGCTCTTGTTAGCCGAGGTCTTGCGCGCTCGCGAAATCAGGCTGCATCACTAATTAAGCAGAGCCTGGTTCAGGTGAATGGCAAGCTAGCCGAGAAGTCCAGTCAGATCGTCGTGGCAACCGATTCACTTGAGGTGCTCGGCGAGATCTATGTTGCTCGCAGTGCAGAGAAGCTTCTATATGCGCTAGACCACTTTAGGATCTCGGTTCCCGACCTCTGTCTAGACATAGGTGCATCAACCGGGGGCTTCACACAGGTTCTATTGGAGCGAGGAGCAAAATCAGTTATCGCACTCGATGTTGGCAGGGATCAACTAGCCAGTGAGCTTAAATCAGACCCAAGGGTACTGGACCTTTCTGGAAGAAACATTCGAGAGGTAGAGGTTAGTGAAATTCCTAACTCGCACCAAGTTGGTCTGACAGTTGTAGATCTCAGTTTTATTTCCCTCAAATTAGTTTCAGATAAGTTCCTAGAAATTGCACCAAATGCCCAGTTCATCGTTTTGATCAAGCCTCAGTTTGAGCTACAAAAATCAATGCTGAACGACCAAGGCGTGGTCGTATCAGCTGCCAACCGAGAGACTGCTCTCAAATCGGCTCTCACAGCAATGGCGGACTCGGGCCTGAAGCTCCTCGGACTTTGCGTCTCCCCAATCACCGGAACCCACGGGAACGTCGAGTATCTTGCTCACCTGGTCAAGGGCGAGCCAGGGAATTGGGAGAAGTTCATCGCTAGCGTTCGCTAGCTGTGGAAAGGGTTAAGGCTCGGGGAGGGTTTTAGCTAGTCTGGTAGCAGAGATCTCGGAGGCAGATTGAAAAACGTCCTGATACTCACCACGGCACTTGACAAAAATGCGGCCTCGGTGGCTGCTGGAGTTTCCAGCATGCTCAGAGGACGGGGTATCCAGACTTATTTTCCAGCTGAAGACCTAGCGCGCCTAAATGCCCTGGGTGAGAGCCAAGGTCTCCTTGAGTATCAAAACCAGCAAATTGACATGGCGATTGTGCTGGGCGGAGATGGAACGATTCTTCGAGCAGCGGAAGTTTTGTGGGAGAAACCCGCTCCCATTCTTGGCGTGAATCTTGGTCATGTCGGTTTTATGGCCGAGGCTGAGAAGAGCGATCTTGAAAAGACCCTAGACCTTGTCCTGGCTGGCAAATACTCAATCAGAGAGCGTACGACACTAAATGTTTCGGTAGTGCAGGATGGCAAAGAAGTCTTTAGCTCCTGGGCCCTCAACGAGGTAGCACTTGAGAAGAGTGCGCGTGAGCGAATGATTGAAGTTGTTTTGGAAGTGGAAAAGCGCCCGCTATCTAGCTTTGGCTGTGACGGTGTTTTGGTATCAACCGCCACCGGTTCAACGGCCTATGCCTTTAGTGCAGGTGGCCCTGTCGTTTGGCCGAATCTTGAGGCATTTGTCGTGGTTCCAATCAGTGCCCACGCGCTTTTCTCAAGGCCTTTTGTGATTGATCCAGATTCTCCCGTTGCCATTGAGGTGCTGCAGCGCTCCCCAGGATCGGGAGTTATATCCTGCGACGGTAGAAGGACATTCAATCTCGGTCCGGGTGCTCGAGTGGAAGTAACTAAGGGAAGCAAGCCAGTGAAGATGGTTACCCTCAGCGATGAACCATTTGCAGACCGCCTGGTGCGCAAGTTCAATCTGCCAGTTGTTGGTTGGCGTGGACCGGGGAGCGATGCTTGATAGAGAACCTCTCTATTCGCTCTCTCGGGGTAATTAGTTCAGCGCAGCTGGAACTCACCAAAGGCTTCACAGCGATAACCGGTGAAACTGGTGCTGGAAAGACCATGCTCCTTACAGGCCTTGGACTTTTGCTTGGCGAAAGAGCAGATTCTTCGGTAGTTAGATCGGGAGAAAAACAGCTGGTTGTCGAAGGAAGAATTCTCTCCGCTGATAAGGACCTCGGTGCAAGGCTTGACGAGCTTGGCGCAGAGATTGAAGCAGGGGAGATCTTAATCAACCGCATAGTCACAGCCGATGGAAGATCAAAAGCTGCAATCGGTGGAATTTCTGTCCCGGTTTCGGTTCTGAATTCAGTGGCTCAGGAACTTGTCGCCGTTCACGGGCAGTCCGAGCAGATTCGACTTCGCTCACTAACTAAGCAGCGGGAAGCACTGGATGCCTTTGGTGGAGAAAAGCTTTCTCAGGCGTTAGTTGCTTACTCCCAAGTTTTTCTTCAGTTCCGCGAGCTCGAGCAGCGGCTTCAAAGACTTCGCTCATCTTCCGAGCAGGATGCCTTCAGAATCGAGAGACTGAAAGAGCAAATTGCGGAGCTAACCAGGATTGCTCCGCTCGAGGGAGAGCTGCAGGATGTGAGCCAGCAGCTAGAAAGACTGAGCAATGTTGAATCGTTGCGCCTTGCAGCATCTGAGGTATATGAGATTGTGGCGGGAGAAGAGCTTGATGTTCGCAGCCAGCTGGGCAGAGCCAAGCGCACCCTCGAAAGCTCTGCCGATCCCAAGCTGAGAGAACTTGCAGAGCAAATTGCTGATGCGACTGCCGTTGTCAATGAAATCGCTCTAGAAATCTCCAGCTACCTAACCGACCTCGATGCTGATCCGCAAACGCTGGATGCACTCCAGCGCAGAAAAGCAGAGCTAACCGCTCTCGAGCGCAAGTATGGTGCCAGCGCAGATGAGCTTGCAAGGCATCTGCCATCGCTTGAGTCAGAGCTACTCGATCTAGACAGCTCGGATGAGCAGATAGAGAAGCTTGAGATTCAGCTCGCTGCCACGGAGTCGCAGTTAGCTCAAGCAGCCAAGCAGCTCAGTGAGCTAAGAAGAAAGGCCGCAGAAAAGCTTTCCCAAAGCATCAGCCAAGAGCTGGCACAGCTTGCGATGGGCGATGCCAAGATCGGCATCAACGTGAGCGAAACTGGGGAATTTGATTCATTTGGATCAGACAGGGTGGAGTTTCTGCTTATGAATCATGCGGGAGCAGAGCCAAGACCGCTGAGTAAAGGTGCCTCTGGGGGAGAGCTGAGCCGCATAATGCTGGCGATTGAGCTGGTTCTGGCTGGAAAACAGCCTTTGCCGACGATGATTTTTGATGAGGTTGATGCCGGTGTTGGAGGAGCGGCAGCGGTTGAACTTGGCCGAAGGCTCAAGAAATTAGCCGAGTCAACCCAGGTAATTGTCGTCACACACCTGCCCCAGGTGGCAGCCTTTGCTGACCAGCAAATCCAGATTTTCAAGGATCAATCTGGCGGTGTTTCGGCCTCCAGCGTCAAGCTACTAAGCAGTGAAGAGCGAATTGAGGAGCTGGCTCGAATGCTCTCTGGCAGTAGCGAATCTGAAATTGCCCTCAATCACGCCAAGGAGCTACTCAGCCAAGCAAATTGATTTCATGTCGAACACCAATTGACCTGGCTCGAGTGATAGATTGGAGTTCCATGGCGGTTAGCTCTGGAAATGTGCGACATGTGTTCGTAACCGGAGGCGTCGCCTCCTCTCTTGGTAAAGGTCTTACCGCCGCCTCACTCGGAAATCTGCTCAGAGCCCGAGGTTTACGGGTCGTTATGCAGAAGCTGGATCCCTATCTGAACGTAGATCCCGGCACCATGAACCCCTTCCAGCACGGTGAAGTTTTTGTAACTGACGATGGTGCCGAAACCGATCTAGACATTGGTCACTACGAGAGATTTTTGGACATAAACCTAAGCGCCGAAGCTAACGTCACCACCGGTCAGGCCTATTCAACGGTAATCGCAAAGGAAAGACGAGGCGACTACCTCGGGGCAACGGTTCAGGTCATTCCTCACATCACCGATGAGATTAAGCACCGCATGCGCTTGCAGGCAAAATTGGAACCAAAACCGGACGTAATCATCACTGAGATCGGTGGAACGGTTGGTGATATCGAATCCCAGCCATTCATGGAAGCGGCCAGACAGGTGCGTCAGGATGTTGGCAGAGACAATGTCTTTTTTGTTCACGTAACTTTGGTTCCCTACCTGCAGCCCTCGGGAGAGCTAAAGACCAAGCCGACGCAGCACTCGGTTGCAATGCTGAGATCACTGGGCATCCAACCAGATGCAATTGTCTGCAGAGCAGATAGAGAGCTCCCAGATTCAATCAAAAACAAAATTGCTCAGATGTGTGACGTCGATCGGGAAGCAGTAGTAACAGCCGCAGATGCCAAGAGCATCTATGACATCCCAAAGGTTCTGCATTCAGAAGGTCTCGACAGCTACATCATCAAGGCTCTGAACCTAGATGCCAAAGAGGTGGACTGGTCCAACTGGCAGCCAGTCCTTGATGCAGTTCATAACCCAAAGCAGGAAGTCGATGTTGCGCTGGTAGGAAAGTACATCGACCTACCCGATGCCTATCTCTCGGTCACTGAGGCACTTAGAGCCGGTGGCTTTGCTCAATCCTGCAAGGTAAATATTCACTGGATCAAATCGGACGATTGTGAAACTGAAGCTGGAGCGCTAGCCAACCTTTCTGAGATGGACGCGATCTGCGTTCCTGGTGGATTTGGAATTAGGGGAATAGAAGGAAAGCTCGGTGCACTTAGGTTCGCAAGAGAAAACAGAATCCCAGTTCTGGGACTTTGCCTTGGACTGCAGTGCATGGTCATTGAATTTGCAAGAAACGTTGTTGGACTGGAAGGTGCAACCTCAAGCGAATTTGATGGAAACTCAAAGCACCCAGTAATCGCAACCATGGCGGAGCAAATTTCAAAGCTAGAAAATTCTGAAATGGGCGGAACCATGCGCCTTGGTCTCTACGAGGCCAAACTCACACCGGGATCAATTGTTGAAAAACTCTATGGTGCTAAGTCCGCAAGCGAGAGACACCGCCATCGCTACGAGGTAAACAACAGCTATCGCGAACAGATTGCCAATGCTGGACTGGTGTTTTCCGGAACCTCCCCAGATGGAAATCTAGTTGAGTATGTAGAGCTGCCTGAAGCAATACATCCCTTCTATGTCGGCACTCAGGCCCATCCAGAGTTTCGCTCCAGACCAACTAGACCCAATCCACTTTTCTTTGGGCTGGTCAAAGCCGCAATTGAAAGAAGAGCAGCCCAGCGGCTATTCAACGAGGGCTAAATCTTGCAAACCCTCGATCGTTACCTCCGTCACCTCAGTGTCGAGCGAGGACTGAGCAAAAACACACTCAGTGCCTATAGATCGGACCTTCTTCGATACACCACATTCCTGGAAGTTAGAAAAACGGATGCAATAGGTGCATCACCGGAGCAGGTGTCTGACTTCGCAATTGAACTGGTTTCCATCGGTCTAAAAGCATCTTCGAATGCTCGAATCCTTGCCGCTGTCAGAGGTTTTCATAAGTTTCTAGTTCTTGAAAATATTCGAGCTGATGATCCAACTGCGCAACTCGCGCCTCCGAAGCTGCCAAAGCGCCTACCTAAATCCCTCAGTCAGGAGCAGGTTCTGGCCCTTCTCGGAGCCAGTGGACCTGAACCAGATGACGAGTCCGCTGATTTGATTCGTCTTCGAGACCGGGCCATCCTGGAACTTATGTACTCGACTGGCACACGCGTTAGCGAGGTCGTTGCTCTGGACCTCGATGAAATAAATGACACGGGTCTTTTGCGGGTCAGAGGTAAGGGGTCTAAGGAGCGGATTGTTCCAGTCGGATCCTTTGCAGCGAAGAGTCTGACTGCCTATCTGGTTAGGACCAGGCCCATGCTCGCTGCTCTCAAGGGGGATAAGGCTCTGTTTCTAAATAAACAGGGCGGAAGGCTCAGTAGGCAAAGCATCTGGGACATTATTCAAAGATCAGGCCAGAGCTGCGGGGTAGCGGTATCGCCACATTCGCTTCGCCATTCTTTTGCCACTCACCTGATCGAGGGAGGCGCAGACGTGAGGGTGGTGCAGGAACTTTTAGGACACTCCTCGGTTGCCACCACCCAGATCTACACTCTGGTTACCCTAGACACGCTTCGACAGGTCTATGCTTCGGCCCATCCGAGAGCTCGGGGGTAGGCTAGGAGCTATTCAGGGAGGTAAACGGTGGAAATAACTGGAAAATCTTTCCCCAACCCACCCAAGCTAACTAGCCACGGACCTGCCAGGGTGATTGCGATGTGCAATCAAAAAGGTGGCGTCGGGAAGACCACAACCACCATCTCGCTAGCCGCGGCTCTCGCCGGTTATGGTCGAAAAGTCCTCGTGGTTGACTTTGACCCTCAGGGCGCTCTGTCTGTGAACTTGGCATCTGACATGCAAGATGCACCGACGATTTATGACCTGATCATGAATACCTCGATGGATCCAAAAAAGGCTGTGCAGCAGACCGAGGTAAAGAACCTAGATATCATTCCCGCCAACATCGACTTATCAGCCGCTGAGATGAACCTGGTCACAGAAATGGGTAGGGAGCGGGTGCTCGAGGGCATCTTGAAAAAGCTCAAGCCTGACTACGACGTCATCTTTATTGACTGTCAACCATCCCTGGGACTTCTCACCGTTAATGCACTGACCGCAGCGCACGGGGTATTGATTCCAATGGCAACAGAGTTCTTTGCACTCAGAGGCGTTGCGCTACTTATTCAGACAATTGAAAAAGTCAAAGCTCGAACCAATCCAATGCTTGAGGTGGATGGACTGATTGCAACCCTGCACGATCCAAGAACTCTTCACTCGCGCGAGGTGCTGGAGCGCATGCAAGAGGCTTTTGCGGGCAAGGTGTTTGACACCGCAGTGAATAGAACAGTCAAGTTCCCAGATGCCACCGTTGCCAAGAAAGCTATTACGGAATTTGCTCCGACATCAGAGGCAGCAGACGACTACCGGCGAATTGCCAGAGAGCTAATTCAGCGTGGTTGTGCAGCTTGAGTCCGAAGTTGATTTTCAACTTCAGTTAGATAATTTCGAAGGCCCATTTGATCTTTTGCTGACCCTGATTGGTCGCCATGAGATGGACATCACCAAGGTTGCCTTGGCAAAAGTTACGGATGAATTTCTAAACTACGTCAAGCAGCTCGATGCGAAGCAAGAGATGGAGCAAGTCAGCGAATTCTTGGTCGTCGCTGCAACTCTGATAGATCTAAAACTTGCCAGCCTGCTTCCCCAGGGCGAGGTTGTCGACAGTGAAGATGTGGCTCTTCTGGAGGCACGAGACCTGTTATTTGCAAGGTTGCTGCAGTACCGGGCTTTCAAGGAGCTATCCGCTTGGTTCAGCACATCCATCGATCTCGAAGCTCAGCGGATCCCCAGGGCGGTGCGCCTTGAAGAGCAGTATCGAAACCTCAGGCCCGAGCTTAAGTGGGATACAGATCTGGATGAATTCCATCGGCTGGCCCTGCTTGCCTTCACCCCAAAGGAAATTCCAAGTATTGGTCTGACCCACCTTCACGCTCCCAGGGTTTCAATTCGTGAGCAGGTGGGGATAATCGTCGAGCGACTGCGCTCTGCTAGATCCCTGTCTTTCTACCAGCTGATTGTTGACACCAAAGACCGAGCTGAATTTGTTGCAAGATTCCTCGGTGTTCTAGAGCTTTACCGGATTGGTGCCATTAGCATCATGCAGCCAACAGTTTTTGGTGAGATTACCCTTAGCTGGGAAGCTGAGAACTTTGATTCTCACGAGCTTGATGGATTAGGAACAGACTATGAGCAGTGATCTAGCGCTTCGTGGTGCCCTGGAGGCCATCCTCACTACCGCAGAGACGCCGCTGAGTCTGGTGACTTTAGCCGGAGCACTTGAAGCACCCATCAACGATGTTAAGAATGAACTCGATGCGCTTCGCGCCGATTATGACTCAGCTCACGACGGACTGGGACGGGGCTTTGAACTTCGCGAGGTCGGAGGTGGCTGGAGATTCTATGTCCGCCAGGCTCACGACTGGGGAGTAAGACAACTGGTTGCAAACGAAAACCCTGCGAAGCTTTCGCAGGCAGCCCTCGAGACTCTGGCTGTGATTGCCTATCGTCAACCAGTCTCGAGAGGCCAGGTGTCATCGATTCGTGGAGTAAACGTTGACTCCGTGGTGCGCACTCTTTTATCCAGAGGTCTTATCACCGAGCTCTACACCGATAACGAAACCGGTTCGGTGATGTTCGGAACTACCGAACAGCTGCTCGAAAACTTAGGAATTAACTCACTGGCCGAACTTCCACCAGTGAGCCCTCACCTTCCGGGGCAGGATCAGATTGACTAGCGAGGGCATCCGCCTCCAAAAAGCCCTCTCGATTGCTGGTATTTCCTCAAGGCGCAAAGCCGAGGAGCTGATGCTGCAGGGGAGGGTGAAGGTAAATGGAAAGGTGGTTCGGGAACTGGGCAGCCGGGTAGATCCACTAACTGACTCGGTGATGGTTGATGGAAAACCGGTTCAGCTAGACCCCGACCGCATCTACCTTGCCTTCAATAAACCCAAGAACATCATCTCCACCATGAGCGATGAGTATGGAAGGGCCTGCCTAGCCGATTACTTTCAAGGTTTTGATCGCGTCTTCAACGTTGGAAGACTGGACGCTGAGACATCAGGTTTACTGATAATGACAAATGATGGCGAGCTAGCCAACCAACTCTCTCACCCAAGCTTCGGGGTGGAAAAGCTTTATCTTGCGAGGGTTCAGGGTCGAATCCAGAAGTCTGAGCTTCAGCGGCTAAGGGATGGCGTTGAGCTGGAGGATGGTCTGCAGAAGGCGGACCGCGTGGCACTTATGGATCAGAACCAGACCGAGTCTCTGGTGGAGATAGTTCTTCACAGCGGGAAAAACCGCATCGTCAGGCGAATGTTTGAAGCCATTGGCCACCCGGTAGTCGAGCTAACCCGCAAGAGCTTTGGCCCGCTGCGGCTGGGAAACTTAAAGCCCGGTCAGTATCGAGAGCTGAGTAAACTTGAGGTTAGCTCGCTACTCAGCGCAGCAGAAAAGCCAAAGAATCGAGACAAGTAATCATGGCCGTTCGAGCTATCCGCGGGGCAATCCAGCTGGAGAGTGACGAAAGAGCGCACCTGCTCAAGTCAACGGCGGAGCTGGTGACAAAGGTCATGCACGAAAACGGACTCGAGAGCGGTGATTTAATTTCCATAATCTTTACCGCCACTCCTGATGTTGTCAGTGAGTTTCCGGCGCTCGCCGCCAGAGAGCTTGGACTTGGCGATGTTCCACTGATGTGCTCGGTTGAGATGAATGTGACTGGTGCGATGCCCAGAGTTATTCGACTTATGATGCACGTTGAAACCAATAAGCCCAGAAGCGAAATCACCCATGTCTATCTGCGCGGGGCGCAGGCTCTTAGAACAGATCTGGCGCAGTGAATCAAGATGCGATCAAGATTGTCGGGACTGGACTTATTGGAACCAGTCTCGGCCTTGCCCTAGCCAAAAAAGGCAATGTTGCTCAGCTAAGCGATAGCTCAAAGGCAAACCTGCGACTAGCAATCGAATACGGAGCTGGTGAAGAGCAACATCTTGATCCAAAGCTCGTGGTGGTTTGTGTTCCGCCTGATCTGACCGCAGAAGTTGTTATTGAGCAGCTAAGCCTTCACCCGAATGCGATTGTTACCGATGTTGCCAGCGTGAAGTCAGAGATACAGACAGCTGTTCTAAGCCAGGCCAAAGACTCAGCAAGGTACATAGGATCTCACCCAATGGCTGGAAGAGAAAAGGGTGGACCTGCCAGCGCGAGAGCAGATTTATTCTTTGCAAGGCCATGGGTAATTACGCCTTCGAATTCTTCGAGCGAAGCCGCAGTAGCGATGGTGCGAGATTTGGCAATTCAGATTGGGGCACTTCCAATTGTGATGAGCGCAGAGGAGCATGACAAGGCAGTGGCCCTGGTGTCTCACCTTCCGCAGCTTGTCGCATCAACGCTTGCAGCACGCCTAGAATCCGGCGAGGAGAGCCATCTGAATCTGACCGGACAGGGACTGCGCGACACCTCACGCATTGCATCCAGTGATCCGGCGCTTTGGCTACAAATCCTCTCTCAAAATTCATCTGAGATTGCGCCTCTTCTTTCTGAGCTTCGCAAGGATATTGAGCAGCTGGAGAAAGCCTTCCAAAATCTTTCTGAAACCGGTTCTCTTGCCAAGATCCATTCCCTCCTTGAGCGAGGCACCAGAGGAATTAGCCGAATACCTGGCAAACACGGTGGAAAACTAGTTGGCTACCAGCAGCTAACCGTTGTCATTGATGACTCGCCTGGATCTCTTGCAGCACTTTTGACTTTTATCGGTGAGATCGGTGTGAACATAGAAGATCTCAAGCTTGAGCACTCTCCAGGAGCACCAATCGGTTTAGTGGAAGTATTTGTAGTTCCAGAATCAGCTGAAAAACTTGCCAAACAGCTAACCGAAAACGGATGGCGGATTGTCTAATGAGCAAGTTTGTGGTCGCAGTGGATGGTCCTTCTGGATCTGGTAAATCGAGTGTTTGTAAGGAAGCTGCCAGAAGGCTTGGATTTGGCTACCTAGACACCGGAGCTGGCTACCGAGCATTTTCAATTCACGCCCAGGGCAAAGACCTAGATACCGCGCTTACCACCTTCGACTATGACATCACTTTGGATCCAACCGATGTGCGGGTGACACTATCGGGTCGGGATGTCACGGCTGAAATTAGGACTCCACTGGTTGCAGAACTAGTAATTCCCATCTCCCGAGAGGAGAAGGTGAGGAAACTCCAGCGCGAGGATGCTCAGAGAAGGATTGCTGAATGTCCCAATCATGGCGTCATTGTAGAAGGAAGGGATATAACAACCGTTGTTGCACCAGATGCACAGGTGCGCCTGCTCCTAACCGCAGATCCGCAGGTTCGGGTCACAAGACGAAACGGAGATGCTACCGAGAGTGAAGCTAACCTCTTGGCCCGCGACAGCTCTGACTCGAAGGTGGCGCAATTTCTTTCTCCGGCGGATGGAGTAACCGTTATTGACACCACAAGTCTAGATTTTGAGCAGAGCGTGCAGGCTCTAATGGATGAGATTGCGAAGGTTTGGAAGTGAAAGAACCTGACGAGCTAGCCGACAACCTAAAGCAGGAGCTGGGGGAGTTTGAGCTTGAACAAGAGGATTTGGACCTTCTCGAACTTGAGCTCGGAGAGGGTGAACAGGGAACCTTTGTTCCTGCCCCTCCTGTTTTGGCAGTAGTTGGAAGACCAAATGTTGGTAAGAGTGCACTTGTAAACAGAATCCTTGGTCGTCGCGAAGCCGTTGTTCAGGATGAACCAGGCATTACTCGTGACCGAGTTTCATACAAAGCAGAGTGGAATGGAAGACCCTTCACTCTGGTCGACACCGGAGGATGGGAAGTCGGGGCTGAAGGACTCTATCTTTCAGTCGCACAGCAGGCGGAGATAGCTGTTGATTTAGCAGATGCCGTTCTATTTGTGGTTGATGCAATTGTTGGTGCTACTCAGTCTGACGAAGAAGTTGTCCGCATGCTAAGAGCAAGTGGAAAACCCGTGCTGCTAGTTGCAAACAAAGTTGATGATGCTTATCAAGAGCCAGAGGCAGCAGCTCTTTGGTCATTGGGTCTTGGTGAACCTTATGCGGTCTCTGCACTCCACGGCAGAGGTGTGGCAGATCTTCTTGACAAAGCCCTCTCGCTACTACCAAAGACATCATCAGTGGCTCCTGAGGAATACGTTGGCCCGAGAAGAATTGCTCTGATTGGAAGACCTAACGTTGGCAAGTCTTCTCTTTTGAATAAGGCCACCGGCACCAATCGCGCAGTTGTGAGCGATGTTGCCGGAACCACCAGAGATCCGGTGGACGAGCAGGTTGAAATAGCCGGAAAGATTTGGCGATTTATTGACACTGCGGGTATTCGCAGAAAACTGCACCGCCAGCAGGGCGCTGATTTCTATTCAGCACTCAGAACTGCAGCTGCTCTTGAAAGGGCTGAGGTTGCCGTGGTGCTCTTCGATGTCACTGAACCAATCAGCGAGGCTGACATCAGGATTGTTCAGCTGGCCCTGGATTCGGGCAGGGCGCTGGTGCTTGCTTTCAACAAGTGGGACCTACTTGATGAAGAGCGCAGAATCTACTTGGAAAAGGAAATAGAGAGAGATCTTGCACACGTCGACTGGGCCCCAAGAGTAAATCTCTCTGCGCTTACTGGCAGGCACTTAGAAAAACTGGTTCCAGCACTTGAGCTTGCCCTCGAGTCCTGGGACAAAAGAATTCCAACTGGAAAGTTCAACGCATTCTTGCAAGACCTGCAGGCTGGTAATCCTCACCCAGTTAGGGGAGGAAAACAGCCAAGAATTCTCTTTGGGACACAGGCTGCTGCCAGACCTCCAAAGTTTGTGATATTTGCCTCCGGGTTCCTCGAAGCAAGCTACAGACGCTTCATCATTCGTCGACTTCGGGAGACCTATGGCTTTGACGGAAGTCCGGTTGAAATAGGTGTTCGTGTTAGAGAGCGAAGGAATCGCTAGGTAAATTCCAAGCGTTAGACTTTGCTAATCAGCGGGCTGTAGCGCAGCTTGGTAGCGCACTTGACTGGGGGTCAAGGGGTCGCGGGTTCAAATCCCGCCAGTCCGACTTCGAATAGTAGACACAAGCCCTTAGACTTTAGCTTTGCCCTGAAACAGATTAAGAGCTCTTAGAACATGGCCTCCAATTCACAATTGAGAAATGTCGCGATTGTCGCGCACGTTGACCACGGAAAAACCACACTGGTTGACGCCATGTTGCGTCAGACGGGGGCATTTTCAGCTCACGCCGCCGTTGGTGAGAGGGTCTTGGACTCGGGAGATCTTGAGAAGGAAAAGGGAATCACAATCCTTGCCAAGAACACTACTGTCTCGTACTCAGGTCCGGCAGCAGCCGGTCAGACCATCACTATCAATGTGATTGATACTCCTGGCCACGCTGACTTTGGCGGTGAAGTTGAGCGCGGTCTGTCCATGGTGGACGGAGTCGTCCTTTTGGTTGATGCGTCAGAAGGTCCGCTTCCGCAAACGAGGTTTGTTCTTCGGAAAGCCCTAGAGGCAAACCTGCCAGTGATTTTGGTGGTCAATAAAACCGATCGACCAGATGCTCGAATTGACGAGGTTGTTGAAGAAAGCCATGATCTTCTTTTGGGTCTCGCATCGGATCTGCACGACACAGTGCCTGATCTAGATGTCGATGCCATTTTGGAGCTACCTGTTATTTATGCTTCTGGTCGCGCAGGTAGAGCATCTCTCACCAAGCCCAAAGACGGTTCGCTGCCTGATGCGGAGAACCTAGAGGCGCTCTTTGAGACGATTTTGAAATACGTTCCAGCCCCTTCATATGAGGAGGGAGCTCCTCTTCAGGCACACGTGACCAACCTGGATGCATCACCATTCCTCGGTCGCTTGGCACTAATTCGTATTTTCAATGGAGAGATAAAGAAGGGCCAGCAGGTTGCCTGGGTTAGGCAAGACGGCACCACCCAGAACGTAAAGGTGACTGAGCTTCTGGGAACCAAAGCACTGGATCGCTATCCGATTGAAAGCGCAGGTCCTGGTGACATCGTCGCTGTTGCAGGTATTGAAGAGATCACCATCGGCGAGTCACTTTGTGATCCAAATGACGTCAGGCCGCTACCGCTGATCAAGGTAGATGAGCCAGCAATCTCGATGACCATTGGTATCAACACTTCTCCAATGGCGGGCAGGGTGAAGGGTGCCAAGGTCACAGCCCGTCTGGTTAAGGAAAGACTGGATAGAGAACTCATTGGAAACGTCTCTATCAAAGTATTGCCAACCAATAGACCTGATGCATGGGAGGTTCAGGGCAGAGGCGAGCTAGCCCTGGCCATTTTGGTTGAGCAGATGCGACGCGAAGGCTACGAGCTAACGGTTGGTAAGCCGCAGGTTGTTACCAAAACTATCGATGGTAAAACTCACGAACCATTTGAGGATTTGACGATTGACACCCCAGAAGAATTTCTTGGAGCTGTCACTCAGCTATTGGCAGCTCGAAAGGGTCGCATGGTGAATCTAATTAACCATGGAACGGGCTGGGTCCGGATGGAGTTCAAGGTTCCATCCAGAGGACTGATTGGATTCAGAACAGAGTTTCTGACTACGACAAAGGGATCTGGAATCGCCAATGCTCTTGCCGCTGGCTATGAGCCATGGGCTGGCGATATTGTCTCTCGCCAAAACGGCTCGCTCGTTGCCGATCGAGCAGGAGTGGCAACACCGTTTGCCATGATTGCTCTTCAGGAACGCGGCAGCTTCTTCATTGAACCGACCAGCGAGGTTTATGGCGGCATGGTGGTTGGAGAGAACTCTCGTCCTGAAGATATGGAAGTCAACATCACCAAGGAAAAGCAGCTGACAAATATGCGTGCTGCCTCGGCTGACAGCTTCGTGGGTCTAACCCCACCAAAGAAGCTCTCGCTAGAGGAAAGCCTTGAGTTCGCCAGAGAAGACGAATGCGTGGAGGTAACTCCAGAAGCTATCAGGATTCGTAAAGTCGAGCTGGACGCAAACGTCAGGGCTAGGCAGGCATCGGCCAAGAAGAGACTGGCTTCAGAGAGCTAGTTTCCGCCAGAGTTTCCATAGAGTCTGTCGCCGGCATCACCAAGACCGGGAACGATGTAGCCAACTTCATTCAGTTTTTCATCTAGGGCCGCTAGGTGGATGCTCACGTGCTTAGCCGGCCATTTTGCTGCCAGATGCTGTCTGAGCGCCTCGACTCCCTCAGGTGCACCAAGCAAACAAATGCAGGTTGCCTTCGTTGCCCCTCTTTCAAATGCGTAGTCCAGTGAGTCGATTAGTGTGCCGCCAGTTGCCAGCATCGGATCAATCAGGAAAACTTCACGATTGTCGAGCCGATCCGGCAGTCGATTCGCATACGTGACTGGCTGCAGAGTTTCCTCATTGCGCTTTATGCCTAGGAAACCAACTTCAGCATCGGGAATCAACCTGGTGATACCGGCCAGCATGCCAAGTCCGGCTCTGAGGATGGGAATGATTAGGGGAGTTGGTTTAGATAGGTGATAACCCTGAGTTTTTGTCAATGGCGTTTCAACTGTTATCTGATCAACTCTGAGATCCTTTGTTGCCTCAAAAGTCAGAAGAGTGACTAGCTCTTCCACCAATTGACGGAACAGAGCACTGGGCGTGTTCTTGTCTCTAAGGAGTGTGACCTTGTGGGAGATGAGAGGGTGGTTGGCAACGACAAGTTCCATGCCAATACTGTAGCGGGCTGAGTAATATTGTGTAACGCCAGCTTCGGAGCCCCGTGAGGCGATTTTCTGAAAGGTTTCTGGCTTGAAAGTTTCATTCGAGGTATACCCGCCGAGAGATCCGGCCGATGAGGGAAGCCTTCGGGATGCCATTCTCAGACTTGCGGAGCTAAGCCCTGAATTCATTTCAGTTACTTTTGGTGCCGGCGGATCGAGCACAAAAAATTCTCTGGATGTATTGAAATTTATTCGAGATAACACCAGCGCAACACCGCTAGCTCACCTGACTTGCGTCGGCAACACTGCTCCAGAAGCACGAGATCTCATTAGACAGTTTCTGGGTGAGGGGATTAGTAATTTTTTGGCCCTGCGCGGTGATCTGCCGGCTGGCCAGACATCTGTGTCTCCCGACTCACTCCAAAGAGCTGATCAACTGGTTGCCCTAATCCGTGAGCATTCTGAATCTAGGGACGTTGCGGTTGCTGCGTTTCCCAATGGACATCCTGAATCTGGAAGTGAGCGCACGGATATAGATGCACTTGTGGCTAAGCAGAACGCGGGTGCTGATTATGCAATCAGCCAACTCTTTTTCTTTTCCGAGGACTTTCTTAAATTCAAGGAACTTGCTCGCACGAGAGGAGTCGAGCTACCTCTTATTCCCGGAATCATGCCGATTGTTTCTCATGCTCGTCTTCGCCGAGTACTGGAACTAACTGGCGAGGCTGAACCAAGTGGACTTACCAAGGCTCTTGCCGAGGCTGACGATGCGGATCGTAGGAGAGAGGTGGGAATCTCCTGGTCAGCAAATCAAATTAGGGAACTTGCTGAAGCTGGGGTGGAGCACGTGCACCTTTATGCCTTCAACGAGTACAAAAATGTCACCGAGGTTTTGCTCAGAGCAGGGGTCCGCTAAGTAGAATTTGGCCATGGGCCTGAGCCAAGAGCTAAAAAGCATCCCAAACATGCTCAGCATTCTGCGGCTACTGCTGGTTCCAGTCTTCCTCTTTTTACTAGTCAGCGAAGAGTTCCTCTGGGCGCTGGTTGTTTTGGCATTTGCCAGCTTTACCGATTGGCTCGACGGTCAAATTGCCAGAAGATTTCATCAGGAAACTGCCCTTGGGAAAATACTGGATCCCTCGGCTGACAGGCTGTTTATATTTGCAACGCTTATTGGACTGACTATCAATGGCAATATCCCTGCCTGGTTTGCAATTGTTATCGTTTTGAGAGATGTGCTCCTAATGTTCGGTCTTCCGGCACTGCGGAGGCTTGGATACAAATCCCTACCGGTTCATTTCTTGGGTAAGGCGGGAACATTCGCCCTCCTATACGCCCTTCCTCTGCTTCTAATGTCTGACATCTGGCCAGCTGCCGAGTTCATAGTCCTTCCGCTGTCATGGGCGTTCGCCTGGTGGGGGATAGTGCTCTACTGGATTTCCGGTTTTCTCTACCTCCACCAGCTGAGGAATCTGATTTCGCAAGCAAGGGCAAAATCCTCTAACATTTAGTCTCTAGAGGAGACTGAATGTCCAAAGACGTGCACGGCGAAGACACCGCCAAGTTTGCCTCTGACATGGTGGCCGAGACCACCCCAACTCTTTCCACAGAAGAAGCGGCAGCCCTTGCTGCCCTACCAGCCAAGTCAGCTCTGCTGATAGTTCATAGAGGCCCTGGTAGTGGATCACGCTATCTTCTCGACCAAGACCTAACCGTTGCTGGTCGCCATCCTGATGCAGACATTTTTCTTGACGATGTGACAGTTTCGCGCCGTCACGCCAAGATTGAAAGAGAAGGCTCTGTCTTCTTTGTCTCTGACCAGGGTTCAATGAATGGAACTTATGTTGATTCCAAGCGGGTTGATAGGCAAAGATTGATCAACGGCATGGAAATCATGATTGGTAAGTTTCGACTCACCTTCTATCAATCAGAAAAGGATCGATAAATGGAGAATGCAGTCCGCAAGCTCCAGGATCACCGGAAGCTCTACACAATCGGTCAGGTCTTGACCGTTCTAAAACCTGAGTTTGGTGATCTCTCTCCATCCAAGCTTCGGTTTCTGGAAGACCAAGGATTGGTCACACCAGAGCGAACAGATGCTGGATATAGAAAGTATTCAGAAACACAAATTGAAAGACTGCGAATCGTCCTCACGCTGCAGCGCGATCAGTATCTGCCGCTGAAGGTAATAAAGGAGTATCTCGCCGAGCTCGACGCTGGCAAGAAGCCACTTCTTCCGGCATCGTCACCGGTTACTCTTCGCAAGGGTCAAAAGTTTTCGACCGCGCAGCTAAAGAGCGAAACCGGTTTGAGCGATGCCGCATTCAGAGAGGCAGCCGAACTGGGACTGTTTGGTGCACAGCCACATTCTTCGCACGAGGTCGAGATTGCTTTTGCGCTAGTTGGACTTGAGCAATTTGGAATCCAGCCAAGACATCTCAGAGGTCTCAAGGCAGCGACAGAACGCGAAGTTGGGATCATCACTGGAGTTACTGAACCCGTAATTCGCAAGAAGGCTCCAGATTCGGCTGCGAAGGCCGCTCACCTCGGACGCGAAATAGCGGAAAGATTTGGCGCAATCAGGGCACATCTAGTGGCTGGTGCAATCGACAAAATCGAAGGTTAGCGACACGCGGGACAGATAAACCCTAAAGCGCAACTTGAAGGCAAACTTTTACCTTGTCTGAGCGAAGGAGAGAAGTTGGAGATTCAATCACCAACTCTGTTTGATGACGGCGTGCCAGCCACACCACTTGGTTACCGCGGCACGTCAGCCGCTGCCGCTGCCGGAATCTCCTACCGTCAACTTGACTACTGGGACAGAACGGCTTTGGTTGTTCCTTCAATTCAAGGAGCTGCGGGCTCCGGTTCACAAAGGCTTTACTCTTTCCGCGACATTCTGGTTCTAAAGCTTGTGAAGAGACTTTTGGACACGGGTGTATCGCTGCAACAAATCAGAGTTGCCGTTGAGCAGCTGAAGGCTGCAGGTATTGCGGATCTAGCGAATACGACCCTGATGAGCGATGGCGCCAGGGTTTACCTCTGCACCACTCAGGACGAAGTTATCGACCTACTCGGTCAGGGTCAGGGCGTCTTCGGTATTGCCGTTGGACGATTGGTTCGCGAGGTTGAAGCCACACTGATTGACTTTGCCGCCGAAGAGGCGCAGATTCAAGACGAGTTAGCGGCTCGCAGGGCTAGGAAGATTTCCTAGACCACCAGCGCTTTTTCTTGCGCTTTTCCTTTACTTCCTGAACCTCAATAATTTCATCCAGTGCACTGCCGCGCATGGAGCGGTCAACCACACCAACCCTGGACCTATTTTCACCGGCCTGTTCCATTTCGCTGATGGCTCCCGCTAATAGCCAGTCAAAGCCCCTGGCAATTTCAGCAGCACCCTCAGCAGGCCAGGAGTGGATGGGTCTTGCCGCACCGGTTGCCTGCTGCACCGCAGCTCGCTCTTCGAAGTAGGGCATAAGTAGCTGATCGCCAAAAATCTCCTTGAGCTCCTTGATTCGGTAGTCATGCTCGTGAGACTGGGGTCTAAACCTATTGACCACAACACCCAGCAGCTCAAGCCTCGGGGAGAGCTTGGCACTTATTTCCAAAATAGCTTTTCTGGCTCTGTCAGCAGCAATCACCGAATAAAGAGCGGGTTCTGTGACCAGAATCACTCGGTCTGATGCGACCCAGGCGGTGCGGGTGAGGGCATTAATGGATGGCGGGGTGTCAACAATTACCAGATCGTATTCGTCCTCCAGTCCAACCAGCACCTGCTCGAGCTTCCAGACATCGTCAACGGTTGGAGCTGGGTTATCGAGCAGCAGGGATCTGGGGGAGCCGACTAGCACATCCATCTTGGTGTCTCGAAACCATGCCGATGGAACGATTGCACGCCTTAGGGTTTGTGCCTTTCCGGTTTGCAAAACCTCGGCAACCGAGTACCCCTGATCGGAGGGGGCGGCCAGACCGCTGGTGGCATCGCACTGCGGGTCCAGGTCAATAACCAGAGTGTTGATTCCGCGATTTAGGGCAGCCGATGCAAGTCCCAGGGCCACGGTGGTCTTGCCCACTCCACCCTTTAGCGAACTCACGCTCAGCACATGCATTGCAATAGGCTACCTTTTTATCTGTTCGCAAAAGGTGAGCAAAAACGGGTTTTTGGTGGGAGCGGCAGTGTTTCGGAAGATTCTGGTTGCCAACCGCGGAGAAATAGCGGTTCGGGCATTCCGGGCTGCCTTTGAGCTTGGCGCGCAGACTGTGGCCATCTACCCATACGAGGACCGCAACTCTATTCATCGTCAAAAGGCAGATGAGGCCTACCAGATCGAAGCAGACGGATCTCCAATACGCGCCTATCTCAGCGTTAGCGAAGTGATTCGGGTAGCCAAGGAATCTGGAGCGGATGCAATTTATCCAGGCTATGGGTTTCTAAGTGAAAATCCGGATTTAGCTAGAGCTGCCAAGGAAAACTCGATCGCTTTCGTAGGTCCCAGTGCTGAGGTATTGGAGCTAGCTGGAGACAAAGTCAACGCCAAGCTTGCCGCCACACGTGCGGGTGTGCCTGTTTTGAAATCAACGCCGTCATCTGACAATCCAAAAGAGCTCAGCAAGTTAGCGAGTGAAATTGGATTTCCTCTTTACGTGAAGGCGGTTGCTGGTGGTGGCGGGCGCGGAATGCGCAAGGTTGACACCGCAGCCGATTTAGCTTCTGCACTTGAGGAAGCAATGAAGGAAGCTGGCGGAGCTTTTGGTGATCCCAGAGTCTTTCTTGAGCAGGCTGTCCTGAGACCTCGTCATATCGAAATCCAGATTCTGGCGGATCTGCATGGAAATGTGATGCATTTGTTTGAGCGTGACTGCTCGATTCAACGTCGAAACCAAAAGGTAATTGAGATAGCTCCGGCTCCAAAGCTAGATGATTCTCTGCGCCAACAGCTTTTCAAAGACGCAATTGCCTTTGCTAAGGAAATTGGATACCAAAACGCTGGCACCGTCGAGTTTTTGATTGAAACCGAAGGACCAAACGCCGGTAAGCATGTGTTCATCGAGATGAATCCTCGAATTCAGGTTGAGCACACGGTCACGGAAGAAATTACTGATGTAGACCTAGTTCAGTCACAGCTGAGGATTGCCGCAGGGGAGTCACTTTCTGATTTAGGGCTCAGTCAGCAGACTCTTACTCAGCACGGTTTTGCTCTGCAGTGTCGAATCACAACTGAGGATCCTGCCGCGGGATTTAGGCCTGACACTGGAATGATCACCACCTATCGCTCTCCCGGAGGCGCTGGTATTCGCCTGGATGGCGGAACCGTTACTACCGGTGCAGAGATATCCCCACACTTCGACTCTATGTTGGTCAAGCTCATAGCCAGGGGACGAGACTTTCCAGCCGCTGTTCAAAGAGCACGCAGGGCACTTGCTGAATTTCGAATTCGCGGTGTAGCAACGAACATCAACTTCCTTCAGGCTGTCGTCGAGGACGAGACCTTTGCCAAGGGTGAACTCTCCACGCGCTTCATTGAGGAAAGACCGCAGCTGATGAAAGCTAGGGTTTCTCAAGACCGCGGTACCAAGGTTCTGCAGTGGCTGGCAGAGGTAACAGTTAATAAGCCCTATGGCGAGAGAAACCTTAGACCTGACCCAAAGACCAAGCTGCCGAATGTTGATCTAGGCATCGCACCGCATCCTGGAACCAGACAGCTACTAAGAGACCTTGGTCCAGAGAAGTTTGCCAGCTGGCTTCGCGAAGAAAAAAGAGTCCTAGTTACAGACACAACATTCAGGGATGCTCACCAGTCGCTTCTGGCAACCAGGGTTCGCTCTAAAGATTTGGTGGCTGTGGTGCCGCACGTTTCTCGACTAACTCCGAATCTTTTGTCACTTGAAGCGTGGGGCGGAGCTACCTACGACGTAGCGCTTAGGTTCTTAGGTGAAGACCCTTGGGACAGATTGGCAGCAATCTCCGAACAGCTTCCAAACATTTGTATTCAGATGCTGCTTCGAGGTAGAAACACCGTTGGCTACACCCCTTACCCAACCGAAGTCACTGACGCTTTCATCAGCGAGGCTGCAGCAACGGGCGTTGACATCTTCCGCATCTTTGACGCTCTCAACGATGTAAATCAGATGACACCTGCCATAAGAGCAGTTAGAGAAAACACTTCAGCAATTGCCGAGGTTGGACTTAGCTACACCGCAGATCTTTTGGATCCCAAAGAAACTCTCTACACCTTGGATTATTGGCTTCGCCTAGCCGAGCAAATGGTGAGAGCAGGGGCACACATCATTGCCATCAAGGACATGGCGGGACTTCTCAGGCCTATGGCTGCAAGGAAACTCGTCAGCGCCCTAAGAGAAAGATTCGATCTTCCCGTTCACCTTCACACCCATGACACAGCCGGGGGTCAACTGGCGACACTCTTGGCTGCGATTGAAGCCGGCGTCGATGCAGTAGACGCTGCAAGTGCTCCCATGGCCGGAACCACCTCGCAGCCAAGCATGTCTGCCCTGGTGGCTGCGCTTGCGAATACTGAACGCGACACAGAAATTAGTTTGGATAACGTCTGCCAATTAGAGCCCTACTGGGAAGCAGTCCGAAGAGTGTATGCGCCGTTTGAATCCGGACTTCCAGGACCAACCGGACGCGTTTATGAGCACGAGATTCCGGGAGGTCAGTTATCAAATCTTCGCCAGCAGGCCATTGCACTTGGACTTGGCGATCGGTTTGAGCTGGTGGAGGAAATGTATGCAGCCGCTAACAAGATTTTAGGAAGGCCACCCAAGGTCACCCCAAGCTCGAAGGTGGTCGGAGATCTTGCCTTGCATTTGGTAGCAGTTGGAGCAGACCCAAAGGACTTCGAAGACAATCCGCAGAAGTACGACATTCCAGATTCCGTCGTCGGTTTCATGGCTGGGGAGCTTGGAGATCTACCGGGAGGTTGGCCGGAGCCTTTCAGAACGAAAGTACTAAAGGGAAGAAAAGTAGAACTGAGCATCAAGGCGGTCAGCGATGAGGATAGGCATGTTCTCGCATCCGGCACCAGCTCTGAGCGCAGACAAAAGCTAAATCAACTTTTGTTCCCTGGTCCTCAAAAAGAGTTCGAAAAGATGCGAACGGCCTATGGAAACCTAGACAGCGTCGACACCGTT